>ERZ1032432.2-NODE-2-length-66024-cov-14.707059_pt1 | contig 66024 bp, 60 predicted proteins | sample MGYA00518036_ERZ1032432 | MGnify/ENA primary metagenome ERZ1032432 (study PRJEB33718, sample SAMN03160202) | human skin metagenome | collected 2014-02-25 | study: EMG produced TPA metagenomics assembly of the PRJNA266117 data set (Human skin bacterial metagenome and...
TGCGGTCGTAGCCATCGGCAGCGAAGGTAGCAGAACCGGTGCGGTCGTAGCCATCGGCAGCGAAGGTAGCAGAACCGGTGCGGTCGTAGCCATCAGCGGCGAAGGTGGCGGAGCCGGTGCGATCGTAGCCATCGGCGGCGAAGGTGTTGGCAGCCAGTACCGAGAGGGTCAGGGCGAGGATCAGTTTGCTTTTCATGATGGTGACTCCGGGTTCGTTGAGATGAATGCGTTGGGCTTGGTATGAATCCTACTCCGGTAAAGTTGATATAAAAGCGCAAATTAATGCTTATAAATATCTGCTTTATCGATATTTATTAGGTCGGCCCTCGCCGCCAAATACCGCGTTCAAGCCTCACTGCATAGAAGAGCCAAGTACCCACTTGGATTCATTAGCAGGCTATGCATCCAGCATTAACTGATCATTAATTGAGCAGATTGCTTGTAAGAAAATATTTCAACGATTTTTTCATCCGCGCCTTACCTGTTTTTCACCCCTTGACGTTCAGCCTCCGCGCAGGCCTGCAGTCCATAGACAGGCCGCCTTGAATGCGACCTTTGGAGCACCTTTGCGAATGAACAAGCTACCCCAGATCACCCTGGCCTTCTGGGTCATGAAAATCTGCGCGACCACCCTCGGCGAAACAGCGGGGGACCTGCTGTCGATGACCCTGAATGTGGGTTATGCCATCAGCTCGATGATTCTGATCAGTGTGTTCCTGCTGACCCTGGTCACCCAGCTGTGGTCCAAGACCTACAACCCGGTGCTGTACTGGATCGTGATCCTCTCCACCAGTACCGCCGGCACCACCATGTCGGATTTCATGGACCGCACCCTGGGCCTGGGCTATGCCAGTGGCTCGTTGATCCTGATCGGTATTCTGCTGGCGATCTTCGCGCTCTGGCGTCTGAGTGGCGACTCGCTGAACGTCAACAAGATCCAGACCTTTCGCGGCGAGATGTTCTATTGGATGGCGATCCTGTTTTCCAACACCCTGGGCACCGCCCTCGGCGACTACCTGGCGGACGATTCGGGGCTGGGCTTTGCCGGCGGGGCGCTGTTGATCGGCTTGACCATCGCCGTGGTGGTGCTGCTCAAGTACTTCACCAGGCTCTCGTCGGTGCTGTTGTTCTGGGTCGCTTTCGTATTGACCCGGCCGTTCGGCGCAACCTTGGGCGACTTCCTCACCAAACCCCACGAAAAAGGCGGCCTGGATTTCGGCACCATCGGCTCGTCGGCGGTATTGGCGGGAATCCTGCTGGTGATGATCGTGGGGGCGGCCTGGGCCCAGAACCGCGATGGGCGCCAGGGCGCAGCCGAACTTTCCTGACCTGTACAGCCTCTGTAGGAGCCGGCTTGCCGGCGAAAGCTTCCCCACAGATTGCGAAAAGCGCCCGGGCCTTGCACCCGGGCGTTGTTGTTTTCAGTCAGTCTCGATCCGCGAATGCTTGCGGGTGTCTTTCATGGTCGCGTAGACCAGCAGCGAACAGGCGATGCAGGCGGTGACGTACCAGTAGTAGCCGGTTTCCATGCCGATGCTTTTGAACCACAGGGCGATGTATTCGGCGGTACCGCCGAAGATCGACACGGTCAGTGCGTACGGCAGGCCCACGCCCAGGGCGCGGATTTCCGTAGGGAACAGCTCGGCCTTGACCACCGCGTTGATCGAGGTGTAGCCGCTGACGATGATCAGCGCCGCCATGATCAGGAAGAACGCGCCCCACCAGGTCTGGATGGTGTGCAGGGTGGTGAGGATCGGCACGGTGAACAGGGTGCCGAGGATACCGAAGGCAATCAGGATCGGGCGCCGGCCAACCTTGTCCGAGAGAGCACCGATCACCGGTTGCAGGCACATGAACAGGAACAGCGTGGCGGCGGAAATGGTGGTGGAGTCGGAGATGCTCATGCCGACAGTGTTCACCAGGTATTTCTGCATGTAGGTGGTGTAGGTATAGAAGGCCAGGGTGCCGCCCATGGTCAGGCCGACCACGGTCATCAACTCCTTGGGATGACGCATCAGGGTGCGCATCAGGCTTTCCTTGGGCTTTTCCTTCTTCTTGGTGAAGGACTCGGTTTCTTCCATGCCGCGACGCAGGTACAGGGCTACCACGGCGCAGAGGGCACCGATGCCGAACGGAATCCGCCAGCCCCAGGACTGCAGTTCCTCGGTGGTCAGAATGTTCTGCAGCACGATCAGCACCGCCAGGGCGATGAGCTGGCCGGAGATCAGGGTCACGTACTGGAAGCTGGAGAAGAAGCCACGACGTTCCTTGGTCGCCATCTCGCTGAGGTAGGTGGCCGAGGTACCGTATTCACCGCCTACCGACAGGCCCTGCATCAGGCGCGCCAGCACCAGCAGGATGGGGGCGCCGACGCCGATGGTTTCGTAACCCGGGGTCAGGGCGATGATCAGCGAGCCGAAGCACATCAGCAGCACCGAGGCCATCAAGGCGGCCTTACGCCCTTTGCGGTCGGCATACAGCCCCATCAGCCAGCCACCGATCGGGCGCATCAGGAAGCCCACGGCGAAGATCGCGGCGGTGTTCAGCAGTTGGGCAGTGGTGTCGCCCTTGGGGAAGAAGACTTTGGCGAAGTACAGCGAGAAGGCGGCGTAGACGTACCAGTCGTACCACTCGACCATGTTGCCCACGGAACCGCTGAAGATCGACTTAAGGCGGCTGGCGGTGGTCTTTTCTGTGGCGGGCGCAGCCGCCGACCCGGCAGGCAGGGTATTAGAGATATCCATGAAGGACCCTTCTATTCATTGTTTTTGTGGAGTGCGCGCGAGCGCAGCCTGCTGGGGCTATAGCAGGACCTGTGCCAAGGGCGAGAAGCCCGGGCTAGAGGGGGGGAGGCGGGAGTGATGAGCGGAAATCCGCCTATCGGCACCTTGCGGGTAAGCGGGAAATTGCCGAAAGCGGCCGTGCCCCTGGGCATGTGGGCGAAGGCGTCGATGGGGGGCCGGGCTTGAGGGCTGATTCTCCGGCAAGCCGGGTCCTATAGGGGTTACTCCTCCTTGAGGAACTGTTCCCTGGTCAGTCCATGGCGCTGCATCTTTTCGTTAAGAGTCCGGCGGGGCAGTTGCAGCTCGTTGAGCACCGCCTTGATATCACCCTTGTGCCGGCTCAGGGCCGCGCGCAGGCATTGGGCCTCGAAGGCTTCCTGCTGCGCCGCCAGGGACTGGCCGGGTTCGATGGCGTCGGGTTCCGGCTCGCCCAGGCCCAGCACCTGGCGCTCGGCGGCGTTGGCCAGCTCGCGCACGTTGCCCGGCCAGTCGTGGCTGAGCAGGCGGCTCAGTTGCGCGCCGCTCAAGGGCGCGACGCTGCGCCCCAGGCGTTCCCCGGCATTCTGGGCAAAGTGCTCGTAGAGCAGTGGGATGTCCTCGCGGCGCTCGCGCAATGGTGGCAGGCGCAGTTCAGCCACGGTCAGGCGGTAGGCCAGGTCTTCACGGAAACGCCCGGCACGGGCCTCGTCCAGCAGGTCGGGCTTGGTGGCGGCGATGATCCGCAGGTCGACCTTGATGCTCTGGTTGGAACCCAGGCGTTCCAGCTTCTGCTCCTGCAACACCCGCAGCAGCTTGACCTGCTGGGCCAGGGGCATGCTTTCGATCTCGTCGAGAAACAGCGTGCCGCCGTCGGCGTATTCCAGCTTGCCGATGCGTTTGCCCTGGGCGCCGGTGAAGGCGCCGCTTTCATGGCCGAACAGCTCGGCCTCGAACAACTGCTCGGGGATCGCCGCGCAGTTCAGGGCGACGAAGGGCTTGCCGGCCCGCGGGCCGAAGTCGTGCAGGCAGCGGGCAATCAGTTCTTTGCCGCTGCCGGTCTCGCCGCGGATCAGCACGTTGACCGGCAGGGCTGCCAGTTCCAGTACCTGGCGGCGCAGGGTCTGCAAGGCCCTGGAGACCCCCAGCAAGGTGGCGTCGAGCTTGGCCCGGCTGTCGGCCTGTTGGTGCAGGCGGCGGTTTTCCAGGACCAGGCGGCGCTTGTCCAGGGCCCGGCGCAGGCTGCTGAGCAGGGTGTCGGGGCTGAAGGGTTTTTCCAGGAAGTCGTAGGCCCCGTCGCGCATGGCTTCCACCGCCATGGGCACATCGCCGTGGCCTGTGAGCAGGATGATCGGCAGGTCCGGGTCCAGGCGCTGGACCTGGGCCAGCAGTTCCAGGCCACTGATGCCGGGCATGCGCACATCACTGAGGATCACCCCGGGAAAGTTCTTCGGCAGTTGCGCCAGACAGTCCTCGGCCCGGCTGAACAGCTGGACCTCGAAGCCCGACAGGCTCAGCCACTGCTCGACGGCGGTACGGATGCTGGCTTCGTCGTCCACCACGATCACTGAGTTCAGCATTGGATATGGGCCTCCAGGTCGATGGGCAGGCTCAGGGTGAACACCGCCCCTTGCTCCTGGTTGGCCACGCTCAGGCGGCCACCCAGCTCGTGGACTATGGCATAGGACACCGCCAGCCCCAGCCCCAGGCCATCACCCACCGGTTTGGTGGTGAAGAATGGATCGAAGACGCTCAGCAAGTGTTCCTCGGCAATGCCGCCGCCGTTGTCGGCCACCCGCAGTTGCCAGAGCTGGTCTTCGGCTTCGAGACTGATCTCCAGGCGCTTGTGCGGTTTGTCCTGCATGGCGTCCAGGGCATTGCGCAGCAGGTTGATCAGCACCTGTTCCAGGCGGATGGCGTCGCCCCGGACCCAGGCTGGGCGGGTCAGTTGCAGCACCACTTCGACGTCTTCAGCACGCAGCCGGGCTTCCAGCAAGTGCAGCGACTGGTCCACCACAGCGGTCAGGTCCAGGCGTTCTCGCAGGCCACTGGGGCTCTTGCGGGCGAAGGTCTTGAGATGGCTGGTGAGGGCGGCCATGCGGGTCAGCATGTCGTCCAGTGGGCGCAGGGCTTTGTAGGCTTCGTCCACCCTGCCGTGATCCAGCAACAGCCTGAGGGTTGCCAGCTGCATGCGCTGGGTGGTCAGGGGCTGGTTGATTTCGTGGGCCAGGGCGGCGGACATCTGCCCCAGGGCCGCGAGCTTGGCCGATTGCACCAGGCCTTCCTGGGCGGTGCGCAGATCGCGGGTACGTTCCTCCACCAGTTGCTCCAGCTCCTGGCGATTGCGCTGGCGGACTTTCCCCAGGCGCCAGCGCTGGTTGAGGAACAGCAGCAGGAACACCAGGGTCAGCCAGGCACCGGCGGCGGCAAGCCCGGCATTGCGGGTTTCCTCGAAGGCATTCGGCGGTTTGCGCAGCAGGTGCAGGGTCCAGCCTTCGGCGGCCAACGGCAGGGACTCCCAGAGGTAGCTGGCGCGGCCCTCGGGGCCTTCGACCCGGGCCAGGCTGCTGTTGTCGTCAAAGCGTTGCAGCGTCTGGTGCTGCAGCGGGGTCAGGGGCTGTTTGTCGTACTGGCGGGTGAGCTTGATTTCTTCCAGGTCGTTGCTCGACAGCGGCTGCAAGTGCCGGTAGCGCCAGCCTGGCTGGTTGGCGATGAACACAATGCCCCGGGCATCGCTGACCAGCAGGGTGTCGTTGCCCTGGCTCCATTCATGTTCCAGCTCGGGGAATTCCAGCTTCACCACCATGGCCCCGAGGAAGTCCTGGTTGTCGGCCTTGACTGCGCTGGCCAGGAAATACCCCGGGATGCCGCTGGTCACGCCCACCGCGTAGAAGCGCCCGCTGCCCTGGCTGCGGGTCTGCTTGAAGTAGGGGCGAAAGCCGTAGTTGTGGCCCACGTAGCTGCTGGGCAGGCGCCAGTTGCTGGCGGCCACGGCCAGGCCCTCATGGTTCAGCAGCTCCAGGGTCGAGGAGCGGGCCGCGCCATTGATCTTTTCCAGCTTGCGGTTCAATGCGTCCTGGGTTTCGGTGGCCACCGGCCCCTGCAGCGCCGCGCGCAGTTCCGGGTCCAGGGCCAGGACCGCCGGCAGGGCGCGATAGCGTTCGATCAGGGTATGCAGCGAGTTGGCATACAGCCCCAACTGCTCATTGGCACGGGCGGCTTCCTCCACCAGCGTCTGCCGTTCTGCATGGCGCATGGCCAGGCCGGCGCTGAGCACGGTGCCAGCAAGAATCACCAGGATATAGAACGTCAAGCGGAGGGGGCGAGAGATCTGGGCCATGAGTCGGGGCAGGCTGCAATGGGGGCGGGAACGATAGCATGAGCGCCGGGGCTAACGTTGATCGCGGACAGTGTCGGGAAAGGGCGGTGCATAAAAAAAGCGGCGGGCCATTCAATGAACAGCACCGCCGCCTGGGCCGAACGGAGGAAGGGCTTACTGCACTTCTACCGCCAGGCTGTCACTGATCTTCTTCTGCCAGATGGCGGGACCTGTGATGTGCACCGACTCGCCCTTGCTGTCGACGGCGACGGTCACCGGCATGTCCTTGACCTCGAATTCGTAGATCGCTTCCATGCCCAGTTCGGCAAAGGCCAGGACCTTGGACTTCTTGATCGCCTGGGCTACCAGGTAGGCAGCACCGCCGACGGCCATCAGGTACACGGCCTTGTTGTCCTTGATCGCTTCGATCGCGGTCGGGCCGCGCTCGGACTTGCCGATCATGCCCAGCAGGCCGGTCTGCTCGAGGATCTGGCGGGTGAACTTGTCCATCCGCGTGGCGGTGGTCGGGCCAGCCGGGCCGACCACTTCGTCACCGACCGGATCGACCGGGCCGACGTAGTAGATGAAGCGACCCTTGAGGTCCACCGGCAGGGTTTCGCCTTTGTTCAGCATCTCGACCATGCGTTTGTGCGCAGCGTCGCGGCCGGTGAGCATCTTGCCGTTGAGCAGTACGGTTTCGCCCGGCTTCCAGCTTTGCACTTCTTCCGGGGTCAGGGTGTCGAGGTTGACCCGACGGGCCGACGGGCCGGCTTCCCAGACGATTTCCGGGTAGGCGTCCAGCGGTGGCGCTTCCAGGCTCGCCGGGCCGGAGCCATCCAGTACGAAGTGCGCGTGACGGGTGGCGGCGCAGTTGGGGATCATGCACACCGGCAGGGAAGCGGCGTGGGTCGGGTAGTCCATGATCTTCACGTCGAGCACGGTGGTCAGGCCACCGAGGCCCTGGGCGCCGATGCCCAGCTGGTTGACCTTCTCGAACAGCTCCAGGCGGATCTCTTCGATGCGGTTCTGCGGGCCACGGGCCTTGAGCTCGTGGATGTCGATGGATTCCATCAACACTTCCTTGGCCATCACTGCCGCTTTCTCGGCGGTGCCGCCGATACCGATGCCTAGCATGCCCGGTGGGCACCAGCCGGCGCCCATGGTCGGAACGGTCTTGAGTACCCAGTCGACGATCGAGTCGGACGGGTTGAGCATGGCCATCTTCGATTTGTTCTCGGAGCCGCCGCCCTTGGCCGCCACGTCCACTTCCACGGTGTTGCCCGGGACGATGGAGTAGTGGATCACCGCGGGGGTGTTGTCCTTGGTGTTTTTCCTGCTACCTGCCGGGTCGGCCAGGATGGAGGCGCGCAGGACGTTTTCCGGCAGGTTGTAGGCGCGACGCACGCCCTCGTTGATCATGTCGTCCAGGCTCATGGTGGCGCCGTCCCAGCGCACGTCCATGCCCACGCGCACGAATACCGTGACGATGCCGGTGTCCTGGCAGATCGGCCGGTGGCCGGTGGCACACATGCGCGAGTTGATCAGGATCTGCGCTATGGAATCACGGGCAGCCGGCGATTCTTCCCGCAGGTAGGCCTCGTGCATCGCCTGGATGAAGTCCACGGGGTGGTAGTAGGAAATGAACTGCAGGGCGTCGGCAACGCTCTGAATCAGGTCGTCTTGCTTGATCACGGTCATGAGTCGCGCTCCTCTAAAAGACGGGAACATTTAATAAGGTGCCTGCACTTGGGTGCATCGGTCGGATGCAGGCACCTTCTAAGGCACGCCGGACAGACAACTGGCGCGACGCTAAAAAGGCGCGGCAGTATACCTCGCCTGGGGGTTGGGTACACCCGCCGGCCGGGCCAACCAAAGTCGCCCATCGGATGGGCACTGTTCTTGCCTGAGTCGGCGCTGAAACCTGGTGACGGGGTTTTAAATTTGAATAGTCATTTGCCGGGCTCAGCACTAAAGTGGCAAGTGGCCTGCAGGGTAGGAAACTCTTTAAGCCTCCTTTCTCACGGTGAGTCAACGATTGACCCATAAAGCCATCCAGAGCCTGTTATTCAAGCGCTTCGCCATTGCCGCGGGCACTTACGCACTGATCCTGCTGCTGTTCTGGCTGGCCGTCGTCACGGGGCATTCCCGTGCTTCGAGCGGCAGCGCGCTGCTGGGCACTGGCCTGGTGCTGGCCAGCCAGGCGCTGCTGTGCTGGGTGTTCGTCAGCGGACGCAACCTGCAGTTCGCCGACCCCAGCCTGACCGAAGTCCAGGTGGTGCTGGGCATCGCCTGGCAGACCTGGCTGATGGCCCATCTGGATCAGGCCCGCGGGGTGTTCCTGGTGTTCTACCTGCTGCCGTTGCTGTTCGGCCTGTTTCACCTCTCCCGCCGGGCCTATCTGCGCAGCGCGGCGCTGATCTTCTTCTGCTTTGCCGGGGTCAACCTGTGGGACGGCTATCGCCTGCTCCTCGGTGATCCGCAACTGGCCGCGCTGCAGGTCTGCGTGCTGCTGGTGATGCTGGTGTGGATGTGCCTGTATGCCGCCTATGTCCAGGCTTCGCGCTCACGCATGCGCCAGCGGCGCTTTGCCTTGCAGGCCCATCAGGACACGCTGCGAGGCATGATGCGACAGCTGGAGGACCTGGTAGCCACCGATGAACTGACGGGCCTGTTCAACCGCCGGCACTTCCTGCGCATTGCCAGCCGCGAGCTGCAAGCCATGGATCAGGAGCAGGTGCATGGGCTGGCGCTGATCGACCTGGACCATTTCAAGCGCATCAACGATCTCCACGGCCATGCTGCCGGCGACCAGGTACTGCAGGCCTTCGCCGCGGTGGCCACGGCTTGCCTGCGCGATGGCGACGTATTGGCCCGTTACGGTGGCGAGGAATTCGTGGTACTGCTGCCCGAGTGTGACGCCGAGCGCCTGACCTCCTGCTGCGAGCGTTTGCGCCTGGCGTTCACCGAAGTGCAACTGGTGGGCCTTAACGTACGAGACCTGAGCCTGTCGGCGGGGATGACCCTGCTGCGGGCCGGCGACGATCTGGACCATGCCCTGCAACGCGCCGATCAGGCGCTGTATCGGGCCAAGCGCGACGGTCGCAATCGTTGCTCTGCGGCCTGGGAAAACCTCGATGCCTGAATTGACCGTTGGCAACCGGTGCTGGCCGGTGGCGCCTGGAAGCAACCTGCTGGATGCCCTGAATCAGGCTGGCGTGACGGTGCCCTACAGTTGCCGCGCCGGTAGTTGCCATGCCTGCCTGGTGCATTGTGTCCAGGGCTTGCCCAGCGATAGCCGGCCAGATGCCTTGAGCGACGAACAGCGCCGGCTCGGCTGGCGCCTGGCTTGCCAGTGCCAGGTGGTGGAGGACCTGCACGTCGAGACCTTCGACCCTGTGCGTGATGGCCTGCCTGCGACGGTGAGCGGCCTGGACTGGTTGTCGAGCTCGGTCCTGCGCCTGCGCCTGCAGCCGCAGCGGCCCTTGCGTTACCGCGCCGGCCAGCATCTGGTGCTGTGGGCCGCCGGCCAGATCGCCCGGCCTTATTCCCTGGCCAGCCTGCCGGAAGACGACCGCTTTCTGGAGTTCCACCTGGATTGCCGGCATCCGGGCCAGTTCAGCGATGCGGCGCGCCAGTTGCAATTGGGCGACCCGATGCGCCTGGGGGAGTTGCGGGGCGGCGCCTTGCACTACGATCCGGACTGGCAGCAGCGCCCACTCTGGCTACTGGCCGCGGGAACCGGCCTGGCGCCGCTGTTCGGCATACTGCGCGAGGCCTTGCGCCAGGATCACCAGGGCCCTATCCGTATCATTCACCTGGCCCATGACAGCAGTGAGCATTACCTGGCCAAACCCCTGGCGGCCCTGGCGGCGAACCGGGCCCAGCTGTCCGTCGAGCTGTGGACCGGGGCCGAGCTGACAGCCGCTTTGGCGCAACTGCGGCTTGTTTCCCGGCAAACCCAGGCCTTACTCTGCGGTCACCCTGACAGTGTCGAAGCCTTCGCCCGGCGCCTGTACCTGGCGGGGCTGCCGCGCAATCAACTGCTGGCCGATGTGTTCCTGCCCCGCGGTTGAGCGCTGATTCTTCCAGAGCGAGATCCCCATGACCGATGCCATCGAGTTGCAACGTGAGGGCGGGCTGCTGACCCTGCGCCTGAACCGTCCCGACAAGAAAAACGCCTTGACCCGCGCCATGTACGCTCGCCTGGCCGACGCCCTGAGCGAGGCCGATGGCGATCCCGAGATCAACGCCGTGATGATCTGCGGCAGCAGCGAATGCTTTACCGCCGGCAATGACATCGCCGACTTCCTCCAGCAACCGCCCCGGGACCTCGACAGCCCGGTGTTTCGCTTCATGCGCAGCCTTGTGCAATGTCGCAAGCCGGTGGTGGCCGCAGTGGCCGGCGCGGCAGTAGGCATCGGCACCACGATGCTGCTGCATTGCGATCTGGTCTATGTCAGTCGCGATGCACGGCTGCGCATGCCGTTCGTCAACCTGGGGCTGTGCCCGGAATTTGGTTCGAGCCTGATCCTGCCGCGCTTGCTGGGGCAGGCCAAGGCGGCGGAGTTGCTGTTGCTGGGCGAAGGCTTCAGTGGCGAACAGGCCGCCGCCTGGGGGATTGCCAGCGCCGCCCTGGGGGATGGTGTGGCCACCTTGGCCAAGGCCCGGGAGGCGGCCTTGCGTTTCAGCCAGTTGGCGCCCGAAGCGGTGCAGGTGAGCAAGCGCCTGATGAAGGCGCCGGGCCGCGAGCAACTGCGCCAGGTCATTGAGCAAGAGGGCGTGGAATTCACCCGGCGCCTGCAGTCCCCGGAAGCCATCGCCGCGTTGTCCGGGTTTCTCAGCAAGGGCTGAGACCCTGGAAAGCGGTTTCACGCGGGCATGAAAAAGCCCCGGTGTTTTCGGCACCGGGGCTTTTTGTTCAGCAAGGCGAAGACTCAGACCATCGGGTCGCCCACGTGCAGGATCTTCATGCCGTTGGTGCCGCCGGTGGTGTGGTAGCTGTCGCCCTTGGTGAGAATCACCCAGTCGCCTTTCTCTACGACACCGCGCTTGAGCAGCTCATCGATCGCTGCCTGGCTGACCTGCTCGGGCGGCAGGGAAGCCGGGTCGAACGGGATGGTGTAGACGCCACGGAACATGGCTGCGCGAGCCTGGGTTTCGCGGTGCGGGGAGTAGGCGTAGATCGGCACCGAGGAGCGAATGCGCGACATGATCAGCGGGGTGTAGCCACTTTCGGTCAGGGCGATGATCGCCTTCACGCCCGGGAAGTGGTTGGCGGTGTACATGGCAGCCAGGGCGATGCTCTGGTCGCAGCTTTCGAACACCTTGCCCATGCGGTGGCTGGAGGTCTTGCTGGTGGGGTGCTTTTCCGCACCGACGCAGATCCGCGCCATGGCCTGCACCGCTTCCAGCGGGTAGGCACCGGCGGCGCTTTCCGCCGAGAGCATCACCGCATCGGTGTAGTCGAGCACGGCGTTGGCCACGTCGGACACTTCGGCGCGGGTCGGCATCGGGTTCTGGATCATCGACTCCATCATCTGGGTCGCAACGATCACCGCCTTGTTGTGGCGACGGGCGTGCAGAATGATTTTCTTCTGGATGCCCACCAGCTCGGCGTCGCCGATTTCCACGCCCAGGTCGCCACGGGCAACCATGACCGCGTCGCTGGCCTTGATCAGGCCGTCGAGGGTTTCGTCGTCGGCCACCGCTTCGGCGCGTTCGATCTTCGCTACCAGCCAGGCAGTACCACCGGCTTCGTCACGCAGCTTGCGCGCGTATTCCATGTCGGCGGCGTCCCGTGGGAAGGACACGGCCAGGTAATCGACTTCCATCTCGGCCGCGAGCTTGATATCGGCCTTGTCTTTCTCGGTCAGGGCCGGAGCGGTCAGGCCACCACCACGACGGTTGATGCCCTTGTGGTCGGACAGCGGGCCGCCGATGGTCACCACGCAATGCAATTCGGTGGCGGTGGCGGTTTCCACACGCATCACCACGCGGCCGTCGTCCAGCAGCAGCTCGTCGCCCACACCGCAGTCCTTGACCAGATCCGGGTAGTCGATGCCGACGATATCCTGGGTGCCTTCGGTCAGCGGATGGCTGGTGGAGAAGGTGAACTTGTCACCGATCTTCAGCTCGATGCGCTTGTTGGCGAATTTGGCGATGCGGATCTTCGGGCCCTGCAGGTCGCCGAGGATGGCCACGAAGCGGCCGTGCTTGGCTGCCAGGTCGCGGACCAGTTTGGCGCGAGCCTTGTGCTCGTCCGGAGTGCCGTGGGAGAAGTTCAGACGGGCAACATCCAGGCCCGCGAGAATCAGCTGTTCGAGAACTTCCGGCGAGTTACTGGCCGGGCCAAGGGTGGCAACGATTTTGGTACGACGAACGGACATGCACGGACTCCTGAGTTCAAGCGCAACGAGAGGCTACTATGCTCCGAAGTTGTAGTCATTGTTCGTTTGCACTACTTATTGCTTTGTTTGTTTACCGCAACAACCTTGAAGATTTTTGCCGATGAGTCGATACACTGCACAAGACAGGAGATACCCCATGCGATTCGTACTCATTGCTGCCCTGGCCGTCAGTGTTGTCGGCTGTACCCGCTGGTCCATGGACCATCATTTGAATAACGCCTACCGCGCTTATGACCGCGGCAACTGCGAGAGCGTGATGCTCGAGTTGAGCCAGGTCGACCGTGACAGCCGTGCCCGTCGCTATATCCAGCCGGAAGTGTCGATGCTGCGCGGGCAATGCCTGGAGCGCCAGAAGTTGTTCGTCGATGCCGCGCAGACCTACCAGTTCATCATTACCCAGTACCCCACCAGCGAGTACGCGTTTCGCGCCCGGGCTCGCCTGGATACCCTGCAACAGTTGGGGCACTACCCGGCAAATGGCGCCGCTCAAGTTCGTCGCACGGCGTTGTAAAAGAGATTCACTAGGGGGCGGTGTAATTGCCCCTCGTGCTTGAGCTAACATCTGCACAGGCTGTTCGAAAACTGCCCCGGCCCGGCTGGTGGCAGTGGCGTTGGAATCCTTCTGGCAGTCTTCCTCGCGCATCGAATCCGGGAGGGCGGGCCGATATCAGGGCCTGTTCCGAAGCACTAGTGCGGTCATGCTTAATGACCTTTCATAGCGATACCCAGCATGTTCATGGAACCTCGGATCGAGCGGCACCAACTGCCGTCCTTTTTAAAAGTATTCAATCGTTTCACCGACAAGCCGGTGGGTTTCCTTGGCAACCTGTCGGCCGACGGGCTGATGCTGATCAGCCAGTTGCCGATGCTGATCGGTGCTGAATTCGACTTGCGGGTGAAAGTCCCCGGCGGTGACGGCCAGGTGCAGTTCATCGACTTCAGTGCCTGCTGCCTCTGGTGCCATGAGGACCTGACGCCGCACCACTACGACAGCGGTTTCAGCCTGTTGCGGGCCGGTGCGGAGTTTGTCGAGCTGGAGCAGGCGTTGCGTCATTACTTCAGCTTTCACCCGTTGCAGACCTCGGCCTGAGGCGCTCGGCAGCAGTTACAGGCTGCCGGCTTTCTTCCAGCTCAGATAGCGGCTGACCAGTTCGGCCCCCAGTTCTCCCGGGCGAGCGTCGAGCAGGGCGACGCCGTGGGCGCTCAGGCGTTCGTGCAGCTCGGCGCGGCTGTTCAGGTAGTTCACCGTCGCGCTGTAGGCCAGGGCTTCGGGCAGGGTTTGCACCGGGCTCTGGCGCAACTGGTCGAGCACCTCTTCGCGCAGGCTGGCCACCAGCACCCGATGCTGGCGGCCGATGCGCTTGACCGCCGTCAGCAGTTCCTGGTCATCCTCGTCCCGCAGGTTGGTAATCAGCACCACCAGTGCCCGGCGTTTCTGCCGCGCCAGCAGCTCGCTGGCGGCGGCCTGGTAATCGGCGGGGCGCTGGCTGGTGTCCAGGTCGTAGACGCCATTGAGCAGCACGCTCAACTGGGCCGAGCCCTTGACCGGTGCAAGGTAGCGCGAGCGTTCCCCGGCAAAGCTGTACAGACCCACCGCATCGCCCTGGCGCAGGGCGACATAGCTCAGCAGCAGGCAGGCATTGAGGGCGTGGTCGAAGTGCGCCAGCTCGCCATCCTGGCTGCGCATGCGGCGCCCACAGTCGAGCATGAAGATGATCTGCTGGTCGCGTTCGTCCTGGTACTCCCGGACGATGGGCGCGCGTTGGCGGGCCGTGGCCTTCCAGTCGATCTGCCGCAGGCTGTCGCCTTCGCGAAACTCCCGCAGTTGGTTGAACTCCAGGCCCAGGCCGCGGCGTTGCCGCTGGCGCACACCGAGTTGGCTGAGCCAGTTGTCCACCGCCAGCAATTGTGCGCCGTAGAGCCGGGCGAAGTCCGGGTAGACCCGGGTGCTGTCGTGCACCTTGAGCAGGCGCCTGGCGCTCCATAATCCGAGAGGGCTGGGCAGGCTGACTTCGCACTGGTCGAAATTGAAGTGGCCGCGCTGCAGTGGGCGCACGTTATAGCCGATCCGGCTGACCTGCCCCGGCTCCAGGCGCGTGGACTGCGGCAGGTGCTCGAAGCCCAGGCCCTGGGGCGGGTGGTCGAATAGCTGCACATCCAGTGGTTGCCGGTAGTCGTGCAGGATCTCCAGTTGCACTTCGCTCCAGCGGCCCAGGGGCAGGCTGCCGGGTAGCTGGCGCTGGATCTGCGGCGAGGCCACGCGCAGCAGGCGCAGGGCGTCCAGCAATGCCAGCAGCAACAACGCCAGCAGCAGGCCCCAGGCAATCGAGTCCAGGCGCGGCAGGGCCTCGCTGCCCAGGGCGCGGGCGGCGCCGAGCAGGGTGTACAGGCCGGTCAAAGTACCCAGCCAGATCAACAGCAGACGGGTCGGCTTCATTGGCGTGGGCGGCTCACAGGCGCGGTGCCGGAATCTGTTCGAGCATCTGCTTGAGCACCTGTTCCACCGACAGGCCTTCGATGTCCAGTTCCGGGGCGACCCGCACTCGATGCCGCAGCACGGCCATGGCGCAGCCTTTGATGTCATCGGGAATCACGAATTCGCCGCCACGCAGCAGGGCTCGGGCACGAGCGCCGCGTACCAGGGCAATGGAAGCGCGGGGGCCGGCGCCCAGGGTCAGGCCTGGCCAACTGCGGGTGGCCCGGGCCAGGCGCACGGCATAATCGAGCACCTGCTCGTCCAGGGGCAGTTCGCTGGCGATGCGCTGCAGGGCCAGTACGTCCTTGGCCTGGAGTACGGTGCGCAGAGGCTGTACGTCGAGCATGTCGGCGCGGGTCGAGCGCGTCACCTGGCGGACCATGGTCAGTTCTTGTTCGGCATCCGGGTAGTCCATGCGCAGCTTGAGCATGAAGCGATCCAGCTCGGCCTCCGGCAGCGGGTAGGTGCCTTCCTGTTCGATGGGGTTCTGGGTAGCCAGGACCATGAACGGCTGGGCGATGGGCAGCGCTCGGCCTTCGAGGGTGACCTGACGTTCCTGCATGGCTTCCAGCAGGGCGGCCTGGGTCTTGGCCGGCGCGCGGTTGATCTCGTCCGCCAGCAGCAGGTTGGTGAACAGCGGGCCCTTGCGCAGCTTGAACTGCTCGGTCTGCAGGTCGTATACCGCATGCCCGGTGACGTCGCTGGGCATCAGGTCGGGGGTGAACTGGATGCGCGCGAACTCGCCGCCAAAGCAGCGGGCCAGGGCTCGTACCAGCAGGGTCTTGCCGAGCCCGGGTACGCCTTCGAGCAGCACATGGCCGCCAGCGATCAGGGCGGTCAGCACATCGTCGATGACCGCTTCCTGGCCGATCACCGCCTTTTGCAGTTCCAGGCGCACCGCCTGAGCCAGCTGGCTGGCCCGCTGGCGCTGCTGGGCAGCATGGACCTGAGGCTGTGGAGCCTCGGAAGGCTCGGGGGATTCGATCGGTTGTTCGCTCATAGGGCATTCCTGAGAGTTTGCAGGCGGGCGACCTGGTGGCTGAAATCAACGCTGGAAAGGCGCTGCCCGGACAAGGGTTGCAGGGCCTGTCGAATGGCCTCGACAGGTTGTTGGCTGAGCAGGGCCAGCACGTCCCACTGGGCCTCGGCCGGCAATTGCTCGAAGCCCGGGTGGCGGCGCCGCGCACGGCGCCGGATATCCAGTTGCAAGGCCTGCAGCAACGCACCCTGGCCGGCATGGCGCAGCAGGAAGTCGGCACTGGCCCGCAGGTGTTCACGCAGTTGGCGCCGCGCCTTGGGGGCTGGAGCCAGCAACGGCCCGTGGCGCATGCCGGCCTGCCAGAGCCACAGGCCGAGCAGCAGGGCCAGGGCTACCAGCGCCTGGGGGAAATAGCGCCAGAGCAACTGCCAGAGGTCCGGGTGATCGGTATTGAACAGCAGCGTCACGGCGCTATCGGTATTGAGGTACCACAGCAGCCAGGCGTTGTCGTACAGGCCGATGGCCGGGGCTTTCCAGATATCGGCATCGGTGAGCACGATGACCGCGCCCTTGCCGTATTCAAGCTGGATCATGTGGGTCGCCGCGCCGCTGTTGGCCCAGGATTGCGCCAGGCTTTGCGGGTCGTCCAGGTGGAAGTCGGTGTCGAAACTGATGTAGGCCGGAGCCTGTTCGTCTTCCAGGTAGACCTTGGTCAGCTTCGGATAGGCATCGTCGGCTTCCGGCTCCGGTGGCTCGTCAAGGTCCTGGCTGAGCTGCTGGTGGATCTGCACCCGGTCCAGCAGCAGGTCGCCGCTCTTCTGGCTGTCCTCGTCCCACAGGGCCTCGGCGACGAAGAGCAGGCGGCCGCCGGCGCGGGCCCACTCCAGGAGCTGGTCGACCTGGGGCGGGCTCATGTTCGAGCGCTCCCCCAGCAGCAACAGGCTGTTGCCGGCCGGGGGCAAGCTGGCCAGGACGTCCAGGCTATTGGCGTGTTGCACCTTGAGGCCACGTTCGCGCAGGAACATCTCGGCTGCCAGGTAGGGGTTGGCCCGGGCCTCGGGGGAGGGGCCGTGATCGACCAATTCCTGATAGGGCGTGGCATGGCGATACAGGTAATAGCCGCCGGCCCCGAGGACCAGAGCCAGGAGCAGGACCAGGCCGCCCCACAGGTAGCGCTTCATGGCTGTGCTCCGGGGCCGAACAGGCTGCGCCAGGCGCCGCACAGTTGTGGTTGCAGGTCGGCGCCGGGTACCTGATGACCGTACGCCATGTTCTGCCAGTGGCGGGTCAGGCTGATGCTGAAAGCCTCCAATTGTGGCTGCTGCAGCGCCTTGATGCGCTCCAGCACCTGGCCTTCGGTATCGGCCACGCTGAGGGGCAGGTGGAAGTCTTCCAGCAAGCGACTGAGCAGCGCCCGGTACAGCAGGCCCAGGGCTTCCCGGGGCTGGCTGGCCCAGAGTTCAGCGGCGCGGGCGGCGACATCGGCGGGCAGGGTTTCGCTGCTGACTTCCAGGCCGAACAACTGCTGGGGCATGGCCGCGGGGCGTTTCTTGCGCGGCAGCGGACGACGGCTGACGAAGGCCTGCAGCCAATCGCGGTAGCGCCAGATCAGCCAGCCCAGAGCCGCCAGCAGCAACCCCCAGAGCAGAATCTCCAGGCCCTTGGCGACCCCGCCGAAACTGTCCTTGCCGAGGCTTTCCAGCAGGTTCTTGAGCCAGCCTGGAGGCTTGCCCTTGGCGTCCTTCTTCTGGGCTTGCTCGTCACCGAAACGGTAGCGAGTGACCGACTCCTGGTTCTTGAAGGGGGGCTTGTCCAGGATGGCCTGGATGCTGTCCCTGGAGGCCTTGCTGGTCAGCGGTTGCTGCAGCAGCCGCGGGGTCTCGGGGCCGGCCGCGGAACTGCTGGGGGCGGCGGCCCAGAGCGGTTGGGTCGGTGCCAGGAACAGCAGGCCGGCGAGCAAGAGCAGCGTGCTGGCACCGGTCAGGCGCTGGCGCAGGCGACGGAATACCAGCTCGATGTCCCAGGCCTCCAGCTCGGTGCGTCGGTTCAGGTACAGGCTGAAACCGCAGGCCACGTAGATCGGCTCCCAGATCACCAGGACCAGGGCGTAGAAGACGTTGGTCAGGTGTTCCAGCCATAGCCAGTCCTGTTGGGCGGCGATCATCAGGCTCTGCCAGCTCCAGTCCACTTCGACCTGTTGTGGCAGCAGCAGGTAGAACAGCACCATCAGGCCAATCCACAGGGCGCCTTCCAGGTGCATGCCAATCAGGGTCAGCCAGCGCGCGGCCCCGGCATTTTTCTGTAGCAGCACCGCCAGGCGTTGTTGCCGGGCGTCGGCGCTCAGGCCTTCAAGTTGTACCACCGGCAGGGTGAAGCTGCGGCTCATGCTGAAGCGGCGCCAGGTCAGGCTGGCCAGCAGTTGCGGCTTGAGCAGGCGAGGCCATTGTTTCAGCGCTTGCCCCAGGCTGGGTGTTTCGCCGAACAGGGCTTTAGACAGAATAAACAGCGGCAGGCGTTCGAAGGCCGGCTTCAGCCACCAGAACAGCAGGATCGCCAGCGACGGCGATTCCCAGAGCAGTAGGCTCAGCAGGGCGAACACTGGCAGGCTGACGATGGCCCAACTGGTCATCAGCAAGCGCCGATGACGCTGGCTCAGTAGCACGCCCAGGTCCATGGCCTCCCAGGCGCTGCGGGGGCGGATCACCACGCTGGCATCACTCAGGCGCATGGGATTCACGTCCGGCCAGGGTCAGGTAGGCCGCCACCAGGCCCCAAAGGGCACTGCCGACGCTGTATTTGACCCAGGCGGCCGGCCAGGTCATGGAGGACCAGTAGGCTTCGACAAAGGCGGCGATCAGCAAGAAGCCGATGACGCCGTAGATCAGTTGCACGCTGACGCGCGCGGCTTGCAGCAGGGCTTCGCCGCGGGTCAGGCGGCCCGGCGCGATCAACGCCCAGCCAAGTTTTAGCCCGGCGGCGCCAGACAGGGCAATGGCGCTGAGTTCAAAGGCGCCGTGGCCGATCACGAACGGCCAGAAGGTCTGGCCGAAGCCGATCTGGGTCAGGTGGCCGGCAATGGCGCCGATCATCAGGCCGTTGAAAAACAGGAAGAACACACTGCCCACGCCGAACAGCAGGCCGCTGGCAAAGGTCTGAAAGGCGATCCCGATGTTGTGCATGATGTAGTAGCCGAACATCACCCAGTCTTCGCTCGAGGCCCGTTCGGCGGCCCGCCCCAGGCGCCCGGCGGTAGGGTCGTACATGCCCTGCATCTCGCTGACTTGCTGCGGGCTCACCAGGCTGTAGATCAGATCGGGAAACAGGTACACCAGCACCCCGATGGCCAGCAGGCTGCCGAAGAACAGCAGGCTGGCCAGCAGCACCAGGCGCCACTCCTGACGCACCAGGCGGGGGAAACCGGCCAGCACGAAACTCAATAGATTGGCCCCGAAGGCGCTGCGCTGTCGGTACAGCTGCTGGTGGCCGCGCAGGGCCAGTTGTTGCAGCGGATCGATCAGGTAGCTGCTGTAGCCGCGTTCTTCGGCCAGGGCCAGGTGCTGGCACAGGCGCCGGTAGTCCTGGACGAAGCTCTGGCATTCCTCGGCTTTGGCCCGGCCATGTTCCAGACGCTCGAGCAATTGCTCGAACTGTTGCCATTGCGCCTGGTGGCGGTGTTCGAAAAGGCTTTGTTTCATGGGGTTCCCAGGAAGCCGCGGGCAATGCCATTGAGTTCGGCCGTGGCCTGGGCACTGGGTACATGCAGCGGTTGTGCGAGGATGCCGGCCAGTTCCCGGGTACGTTCGGCCGACAGCTGGCCCTGGCGCTCGGCAAAGCCGAGGATCGCCCGTTGCTCATTCAGGCTCAGGGCGAAGGGCGCGGTGCGGGGGACGGCTGGCGGCAGTTCGGGGCGTTTGACCGGCTGCTCGCGGTAGATCACCAGGGTGCCGGCGGCCAGATCGCCGAGGCGTTTGAAGGTCGGGTGCTGCAGGCAACTGATGGCGCCGAGGAAATAGCCGAAAGGCAGCATGTCGGCAAAGCGCAGCAGGTTGCGGGTCAGGGAGGCACTCCAGCCAATCGGGGTGCCGTCGTCCTGCACCACTCGCAGCCCCATCAGTTGCTTGCCGGGGGAGCGCCCCTGGTTCAGCACCTCGAACAGCACCATGTACCACCAACTGATGAGGAACAGCAGGATGGAGCCGAGGCCGACGCCGACTTCGTCGAAAAAGCCCAGGATGATGAACAGCAGGCCCAGCACCAGCCCGCGGATGCCCAGGTCGAGACTGAAGGCCAGGGTGCGCACCAGCAACCCCGCAGGCCGCAGCGGCAGGTCGATGCCCTCGGGGGTTTCGACCTGGTAGCGCGTATCCAGTGGCGGGTGCAGCGATGCGTTCCTTGGCGTTGCTGTCGTCTCAAGCATGGGTAACTTATCGGCTTGGTCTGGTAAAAAATCCAGCGCCGATGCTAGCAGTGTCTGAGGGACAAACGACATCATTAACTACGAATTCGCCAAGTCCAATGCCTTTGCCCCGGTTCGTGCGGCTGGCCCTGACGGCGCCTGAACGCCTAGACTGCGGCGGTCTTTCAGTTCAGGAACAGGCCGTGACTTCCCTCTTTTGGTACGACTACGAAACCACCGGCATCAATCCGCGTTGTGATCGCCCGTTGCAAGTGGCCGGTATCCGCACCGACCTGGCACTCAACGAGATCGACGAGCCGGTCAACCTCTACTGCCAGCCCAGCGACGATATCCTGCCCCATCCGATGGCTTGCATGATCACTGGCATCACCCCTGGCCGTCTGGCCGAACAAGGCCTGGGGGAGGCGGATTTCATGACCCGGGTGCACGAGCAACTGGCGCGCCCCGGGACCTGCGGCGTGGGCTACAACACCCTGCGTTTCGACGATGAGATGACCCGCTACAGCCTGTATCGCAATTTCTTCGACCCCTACGCCCGGGAGTGGCAGGGCGGCAACAGCCGTTGGGACCTGATCGACGTGGTGCGCACGGCTTATGCGTTGCGCCCCCAGGGGATCGTCTGGCCCGAGGAGCAGGGGCAGGTAAGCCTCAAGCTGGAGCGCCTGACCGCAGCCAACGGCATCGATCACGGCCAGGCCCATGACGCGCTGTCCGATGTTCGGGCGACCATCGCCCTGGCGCGATTGGTTCGCGACAAACAGCCCAGACTCTATGACTGGCTGTTCCAGTTGCGCAGCAAGCAGCGGGTGATGGATCAGGTCCGCCTGTTGCAACCCATGGTGCACATCTCCGGGCGCTTTTCTGCGGCGCGCCACTACATCGGCGTGGTCCTGCCCCTGGCCTGGCATCCACGCAATCGCAATGCCTTGATTGTCTGCGACCTGCACCTGGACCCTCAGGGGCTGTTGGAGTTGGACGCCGAAACCCTGCGCCAGCGTTTGTACACGCGCCGGGAAGATCTGCTCGAAGGCGAGTTGCCGGTGCCGTTGAAACTCATCCATATCAATCGCTGCCCGGTCGTGGCGCCATTGAGTGTTCTGCGCAGTGAAGATCAACAGCGGCTGCACTTGGACATGGAGCTATATCAGCGTCGGGCTGTGGCCTTGAGCGAAGCTCAAGAAGTTTGGCGGGATAAACTTTCGGTGATTTATGGGCCGGATGAATTTGCCGCAAGCGATGACCCGGAGCAACAGTTGTACGACGGTTTTATTGGTGACCGTGACCGGCGTTTGTGTGAGCAAGTACGTGAGGCTGACCCGTTGCACTTGGCCCAGCAACAATGGCCATTCGATGATGAGCGCTTGCCGGAATTACTCTTTCGCTACCGTGCCCGCAACTTTCCAGAAACATTGAACAAAGCCGAGCAAGAACGTTGGCTGGTTTTTTGTCAGCAGCGTTTGCTAGATCCGCAACTCGGTGCTCCCAATACCCTGGAAAGTTTCCGGCAAGGGCTTGAGCAATCGCTGTTAAGTGCGGACCCGATGCAGCGTCAGGTTCTGGATCAATGGCAGGACTATGTGCAGGCCCTGACGAGGCGCCTGGCTCTTTGAGCAGCGGCCCCGCTCCTTGGGCGGGTTGCCAGGGCATAAAAAAACGCCAGCATGCTGGCGTTTTCTCTGTAGGGCTGCAAAGCCCGGGCGCTCAACGGAGAGGCTTAGCCCAGCAGGGTGGCCCAGCCTTCTACCACGTCGCCGCCCCACTTGGCTTTCCACTCTTTCAGAGTCTTGTGGTTGCCACCTTTGGTTTCGATGACTTCGCCGTTGTGCGGGTTCTTGTACTGTTTAACTTTACGGGCGCGCTTGGTGCCGGTGGTTTTAACCGCGGCGCGAGGTGCTTTAACTTTCGAGTCCGGATCCAGCAGGGCGATGATGTCGCGCAGGGATTTGGAGTACTCGCCCATCAGGCTGCGCAGTTTGCCTTCGAACTCCAGTTCGGCTTTCAGTTTGTCGTCTTGGGACAGGTTCTTCAAACGCGCTTGCAGTTCTTTGATGGCTTCTTCAGTGGCACGGTATTCGTTGATCAGGGACATGAGGACTACCTTATTGAGCGCTGAGTGGCTGGGTGACAGTGTCGCAATAATAGTCAGGGAGTTTGAGCAAGTAAACATAATACCGCTGTTTTATTCGTCTCTCTTAGTGTGTTTAGGCGTAAAAGACATTTCGCTATTTAATAGGTTGATGCATTCGGGCCGGTTATTCACAAACTAGTTAAGCACTATTTACAAGTGCCATTACGGCGCCTGGAGTAGCGGCCGCTAAGCCGGGCCGGAGCGGCCCTTGGTGATCTGCCCGGGGCGCTGGATGCAATGAATACTGCAGTTTTGTCGCGCAATCGCTAGAATGGCGACCTTTGCGAAGTTCTGGAGTTTCCCCCCCATGCGCACCTTTCGGTTGGTGATTTCTTGCCCTGACCGCGTTGGCATCGTTGCCAAAGTCAGTAACTTTCTAGCCTCCCACAACGGTTGGATCACCGAAGCGAGCCACCACTCGGACAATCTCAGTGGCTGGTTTTTCATGCGCCACGAGATTCGTGCCGATTCACTGCCCTTTGGCCTGGAGGCTTTTCGCGAGGCCTTTGCGCCGATCGCCGAAGAGTTCTCGATGGACTGGCGCATTACCGATACCGCCGAGAAAAAGCGCGTGGTACTGATGGCCAGCCGCGAATCCCACTGCCTGGCCGACTTGCTGCACCGCTGGCACAGCGATGAGCTGGATTGCCAGATCGCCTGCGTGATTTCCAACCACGATGATCTGCGCAGCATGGTCGAGTGGCACGGCATTCCTTATTACCACGTGCCGGTCAACCCGCAGGACAAGGAGCCGGCCTTCGCCGAGGTGTCGCGCCTGGTCAAGCAGCACGACGCCGAAGTGGTGGTGCTGGCGCGCTACATGCAGATCCTGCCGCCGGAGCTGTGCAGCGAGTACGCGCACAAGGTGATCAACATCCACCACAGCTTCCTGCCATCCTTTGTCGGTGCCAAGCCTTACCATCAGGCCTCGCTGCGCGGTGTGAAGCTGATCGGCGCAACCTGCCACTACGTCACCGAGGAACTGGACGCCGGTCCTATCATCGAGCAGGACGTGGTGCGGGTCAGCCACAGCGACAGCATCGAGGACATGGTGCGTTTCGGTCGTGACGTGGAGAAAATGGTCCTGGCCCGCGGCCTGCGCTATCACCTGGAAGACCGTGTGCTGGTGCACGGCAACAAGACTGTGGTGTTCTGATTGAAAAAAAACCAGGCGCGGGGGTTCAATACCCCGCTCCTGGTTTTGCACATCACGAGGTCAGCCCGATGACCGATCCACTGGATAAAGCCACGTCCAAGGCACCCGCCACCCTCGGCGAAGGTTGCCTGAGCCGTTATGACCCTGATGAGTTGAGCCCTGACGACGGCACCGATTTTCCCGATGCCGCGCAGTTGTGGGAGCAATTGCAGCAGGAACCCCAGGCGCCATCCCGGCCCAAGCCTGCTTGAGCCTGCCGCCGGCTAGCCGGCGACAGGGCATTGGGCGCTTTCAGATCCTGAAACTGCCCACCAGTTGCTTCAAGCGTGCTGCCTGCTGCTCCAGATCGGAGCAGGCCCGCAAGGTGGCCTGGAGGTTTTCCACGCCTTCCTGATTCAGCGTATTGATCTCGGTAATGTCCATATTGATGGACTCCACCACCGAGGTCTGCTCTTCGGTCGCCGTGGCCACCGACTGGTTCATGCCGTCAATCTCGCCTATGCGCTGGGTCACGCTGTTGAGTCGTTCCCCGGCCTGGTTGGCGATTTCCACGCTGTCCTGGCTGTGGCGCTGGCTGTTACTCATGGTGCTCACCGATTCGCGAGCGCCCACTTGCAACTCCTCGATCATGCCCTGCACTTGCTGCGCCGACTCCTGGGTGCGGTGCGCCAGGTTGCGCACTTCATCGGCAACCACGGCAAAGCCGCGTCCTGCCTCGCCGGCCCGGGCCGCTTCGATGGCCGCGTTGAGGGCCAGCAGGTTGGTCTGCTGGGAAATGCTGGTGATCACTTCGAGGATCTGCCCGATGTTCACGGTCTTGCTATTGAGGGTTTCGATGTTGCTGCTGGAGGCGCTGATCATGTCCGACAGTTGGTTCATCGCCTGGATGCTGCGATCCACCACTTGCTGGCCGTCTTCGGCGAGGTTGCGCGCATCGCTGGCCTGTTGCGAAGCCTGGGCGGCATTGCGGGCGATTTCCTGGGCGGCGGCCCCGAGCTGATTGATGGCGGCGGCCACGCTGTTGGTGCGGCTGGCCTGCTCGTCGGAGTTGAGCATCGACGAGTTGGAGGCGCTGACCACGCGCAGGGCGACTTCGTTGACGTGCTCGGTGGCCGAGGACACTTCGCGGATCGAGCCGTGGATGCGTTCGACGAAACGGTTGAAGGCGGTGCCGAGGATGCCGAACTCGTCCTGGTTATGGATGTTCAGGCGTCGAGTCAGGTCGCCTTCGCCATCGGCGATGTCCTGCATGGCCCGGGTCATCACGTGCAGCGGCTGCATCAGCAGGCGGATCAGCAGGCCCAGCAGGGCAATGGTCAGGGCCACGGCCGTCAGGGTGGCGATGATCGCCGAGGTGCGGAACTCGCTGAGCATGGCGAAAGCCTTGTCCTTGTCCACGGACAGGCCGATGTACCAGTTCACCGAGGACAGGCCCTTGATCTGGGTGAAGGTGACAATGCGCGGCTTGCCATCGACAGTGATCTCGCTGAGTTCACTGCTGATCTTGGGGGTGTCCTGGGGGTAGACGTCCTTGAGGGTCTTCATCACCAGGTTCTTGTCCGGGTGCACCAGGATCTTGCCGTCGGCGCTGATCAGGAAGGCGTAGCCCATGCCGTCGAAGTCCAGGGCATTGATGCTGTCGGTGATTACTTGCAGGCTCAGGTCGCCGCCGACCACACCGATCCTCTGGCCGGCCTTGATCACGCTGTCGACGATGGAGATCACCAACTGGCCGGACGCCAGGTCGATATAGGGTTCGGTCAGGGCCGAGCCGCTGCTGCTTTCGGCACTCTTGTACCAGGGGCGGGCGCGAGGATCGTAGCCATCCGGCATCTTGCTGTTGGGACGGATGATGAAGGTGCCGTCATTGTTGCCCAGGTAGGCCCCCATGAAGGTCGAGCTGACGGATTTCTGTTCCAGCAGGTTGCTGACATTCGCAGGGTCCGTGTTGAGGGCCACCGACTGGGAGATGTTCTCGATCAGCAGGGCGCGACCGGCGAGCCAGGTCTGAATATTTTTTGCCGTGACGTCGCCCATTTCCTGAAGATAGTTGTCCAGATCATCACGAATGGCGTTGCGTTGCAGGTAATCGTTGTAGAGCGTGAATAGTGCAAATGCAGCTATGACGATCAGCGAGGCGGCAAGCAGGATCTTGTGGCTGAAGCGCAGATTTTTGTTCATGGCTTGGGGTGTCCGCTAAGGTCTTTGAGTCCAGGGCATCGGGTTGGAAAAACGCACAGAAGGGCGGTGTTATAAGTAAGCTGATATCTCCATCTATCCCACGGGAATTACCTGACCTTTATTTCAGATACTTCTGATCCATCATTTATTCATATCGACCGTGTAAGGCCAAAGATTAACCAGGGGTGACAAAATGCCTGACTCATCGCAACTCGTAATCGGTGCCGGCCTCGATGGCCTGCCGATCGCCCAGGCCATGCGCCTGGCCAACCGCCACGGTCTGGTGGCGGGCGCCACGGGCACCGGCAAGACCGTCACCCTGCAGCGCCTTGCAGAAGCCTTCAGTGATGCCGGGGTGGCGGTATTTGCCGCAGACATCAAAGGCGACCTCTGTGGGCTGGGGGCTGCGGGCAACCCCCAGGGCAAGGTTGCCGAGCGGATCGCCGGCATGCCCTGGCTCAAGCATCAACCACAGGCCTATCCGGTGACCCTGTGGGATATCCATGGGCAAAGCGGTCATCCTCTGCGCACCACCCTGAGCGAAATGGGCCCGCTGCTGCTGGGCAGTTTGCTGGAACTCACCGACAGCCAGCAGTCGGCGCTCTATGCGGCGTTCAAGGTGGCTGATCGCGAAGGCCTGTTGCTGCTCGACCTGAAGGACCTCAAGGCGCTGCTCAACCACCTCAAGGACAACCCGCAGCTGCTCGGGGACGATGCTGCGTTGATGACTACCGGCTCCAGCCAGGCGCTGTTGCGGCGCCTGGCGACCTTGGAGCAGCAGGGCGCCGAAGCACTGTTCGGTGAGCCGGCGTTGCAGCTGGAGGACATTCTGCAGCCGGCCGCCGATGGTCGTGGGCGGATTCATCTGCTCGATGCCAGCCGCCTCGTGCATGAGGCGCCGAAAGTCTATGCGACCTTCCTTTTATGGCTGCTGGCCGAGCTGTTCGAGCAACTGCCGGAGCGGGGCGATGCGGACAAGCCGCTGCTGGCGCTGTTCTTCGACGAAGCGCACCTGCTGTTCGCCGGTACTCCCAAGGCCTTGCAGGACCGGCTGGAGCAGGTGGTGCGGCTGATTCGTTCCAAAGGTGTGGGGGTGTATTTCGTTACCCAGTCGCCCGGGGACCTGCCGGACAATGTCCTGGCTCAATTGGGATTGCGTATCCAGCATGGCTTGCGGGCCTTTACTGCCAAGGAACAGAAGTCCCTGCGCGCCGTGGCGGATGGTTTCCGTCCCAACCCCGCCTTCGATGCGCTGGCGGTACTGACCGAGCTGGGCATCGGCGAAGCGCTGGTGGGCACCTTGCAGGACAAGGGCACGCCAGAAATGGTCCAGCGGGTACTGGTGGCGCCGCCGCAGTCGCGGATCGGGCCGCTGACCGAGGCCGAGCGCCAGGCCCTGATCGCCAGTTCGCCGCTGCTGGGGCGCTATGACAAACCGATCGACCGCGAATCAGCCTATGAAGTGTTGCTGGGGCGCAAGGAGTTGGCACCGCAGGATCAGCAGCCTTCTGGCAAAGCAGCGGCTGAAGAGCCCAGCCTGGCCGACCGGGCGGGTGAGTTCCTTGGCACGGCTGCCGGGCAGGCATTGAAGTCGGCCATGCGCCAGGCGGCTAATCAATTGGGACGGCAACTGGTGCGGGGCTTGATGGGTTCCCTGCTCGGCGGCAGCAAGCGGCGCTGAAGTACAGGCTTGAGTCAGCCCCGCGGTTTGGCGTGGCTGGCCAGGCGCTCCAGGGCCGCGCGCAGGTTGGGATCGGTGATGCCCTCTGCGGTGGCCTGGATGGTTTCAGCGGCGTTGTTCGACAGGTCCATGGTGTGTCCCGCGGCCCCTTGCTGGACCGTCGGCGGCTGGACCTTGAACAGGATGCGCGTCAGGTTGCTGAACTCGTTGAACTCCAGCAATTGACGTTGCAGGCGCTTTTGCTGATAGCGCAGGCGCGTTGCCCAGTGCCCGTCGGTGACGATCAGCAGCAGGCTGCCTTCACGCCAGGAAGCAACGTGGCAATGTTCGCGAGCGGCCGGCTGCAGCTGGCTTTCCAGCAGGCGCTGCAGATGTGCCAGGCGCTGGGCGTGGCCGAGTATGGCTTTCAGAGGCTTGGCTTCGCGAAGAAGAACGGCGGGAGCGCGTGCCGTAAGGGGGCGAAATGCCATGATCAGAAACCTGAAGTTACAGAGGCGCCATGGTAGCAGAAAGCGCCCGCCACGCCGGTGCCATCGCTTGTTCGTACTTTGATCAATTTCTAGTTCTTTGCTGATCGTAATCATTAACTTCTGTGGTCAATGGGCTTGAAGTTCAGCGAAAAGCCCTTATTTTAGGTGAGCCCCGTCACAGCGCTGTGCCAGCATCGTGGAATAACGCCACTTTCCTCACCATCGTTTCCGGGTAGAATGCTCGTTCGCATGCGGCCATGAGGGCTGCTCGGGCGACTCACGGGGCCGCCCTCCAACCCTATGTGTGGAAGATCCTGCCGATATGTTTGCGCCTTTGTTAAAGAAACTTTTTGGAAGCAAGAACGAGCGTGAAGTCAAACGCATGCTCAAGACGGTACAGATCGTCAATGCCTTCGAAGAGCAAATGGTGGCCCTTTCGGACGATCAATTGCGTGCCAAGACTGCCGAGTTCAAGGCCCGTATCGCCAAGGGTGAAACCCTCGACAAACTGCTTCCCGAAGCCTTCGCGGTCGCCCGTGAAGCCGGTAAGCGGATCATGGGAATGCGCCACTTCGATGTGCAGCTGATCGGCGGCATGACCTTGCATGAAGGCAAGATCGCCGAGATGCGCACCGGTGAGGGCAAGACTCTGGTAGCGACCCTGGGTGTGTACCTCAATGCGCTGTCCGGCAAGGGCGTGCACGTGGTGACCGTGAACGACTACCTGGCTCGCCGCGACGCCAACTGGATGCGCCCGCTGTACGAATTCCTCGGCCTGAGCGTCGGCGTGGTCACGCCGTTCCAGCCGCCTGAAGAGAAACGTGCTGCTTACGCCGCCGACATCACCTACGGCACCAACAACGAATTCGGTTTCGACTACCTGCGCGACAACATGGCTTTCAGCATGGAAGACAAGTTCCAGCGCGAGCTCAATTTTGCCGTGATCGACGAAGTCGACTCGATCCTCATCGACGAAGCCCGTACTCCGTTGATCATTTCCGGCCAGGCTGAGGACAGCTCCCGCCTGTACACCGAGATCAACAAGCTGATCCCGCGCCTCGAGCAGCACATCGAGGAAGTGGAAGGCCAGGTCACCAAGGCCGGGCACTTCACCGTCGACGAGAAGACCCGCCAGGTCGAGCTCAACGAAGCCGGTCACCAGTTCATCGAAGAAATGCTGACCCAGGTCGGCCTGCTGGCTGAAGGCGAAAGCCTGTACTCGGCGCACAACCTGGGCCTGTTGACCCACGTTTACGCCGGCCTGCGTGCGCACAAGCTGTTCAACCGCAACGTTGAATACATCGTCCAGGATGGGCAGGTGGTCCTGGTGGACGAACACACCGGTCGTACCATGCCCGGTCGCCGCTTGTCCGAAGGCCTGCACCAGGCCATCGAAGCCAAGGAAAACCTCAATATCCAGGCCGAGAGCCAGACCCTGGCCTCGACCACCTTCCAGAACTACTTCCGTCTGTACACCAAGCTGTCCGGCATGACCGGCACCGCCGACACCGAAGCCTTCGAGTTCCATCAGATCTACGGTCTGCAGGTGATGGTGATTCCGCCTAACAAGCCGCTGGCCCGTAAGGACTACAACGACCTGGTGTTCCTGACCGCGGACGAGAAATACGCCGCGATCATCAACGACATCAAGGAGTGCATGACCCAGGGCCGTCCGGTGCTGGTAGGCACCGCGACCATCGAAACGTCCGAGCACATGTCCAACCTGCTCAACAAGGAAGGCATCGAGCACAAGGTCCTGAACGCCAAGTTCCACGAAAAGGAAGCGGAAATCATTGCCCAGGCCGGTCGCCCGGGCGCCCTGACCATCGCCACCAACATGGCCGGTCGTGGTACCGACATCCTGTTGGGCGGCAACTGGGAAGTGGAAGTGGCTTCCCTGGAGAACCCGACTCCGGAGCAGATCGCCCAGATCAAGGCCGACTGGCAGAAGCGTCACCAGCAAGTGCTGGAGTCCGGTGGCCTGCAGGTGATCGCTTCCGAGCGCCATGAGTCCCGTCGTATCGACAACCAGCTGCGTGGCCGTGCCGGCCGCCAGGGCGACGCCGGTTCCAGCCGCTTCTACCTGTCCCTGGAAGACAGCCTGATGCGTATCTTCGCCTCTGACCGGGTGAAGAACTTCATGAAGGCCCTGGGCATGCAGTCCGGCGAGGCGATCGAGCACCGCATGGTGACCAACGCCATCGAGAAGGCCCAGCGCAAGGTCGAAGGCCGCAACTTCGACATCCGCAAGCAATTGCTGGAGTTCGACGACGTCAACAACGAGCAGCGTAAAGTGATCTATCACATGCGCAACACCTTGTTGGCCGCGGACAACATTGGCGAAACCATCGCCGACTTCCGCCAGGACGTGCTCAACGCTACCGTCAGCGCCCACATCCCGCCGCAATCGCTGCCTGAGCAGTGGGACGTGGCAGGCCTGGAAGAAGCCATCCAGAGTGGCTTCGGTGTCAGCCTGCCGATCCAGCAATGGCTCGACGAAGACGATCACCTGTACGAGGAAACCCTGCGCGAGAAGCTGCTCAACGAGCTGATCGCCGCGTACAACGAGAAAGAAGACCAGGCCGGTGCCGAAGCCCTGCGCACTTTCGAGAAGCAGATTGTTCTGCGGGTACTGGACGACCTGTGGAAAGACCACCTGTCGACCATGGACCACCTGCGTCACGGTATTCACCTGCGTGGTTACGCGCAGAAGAACCCGAAGCAGGAGTACAAGCGCGAATCCTTCACCCTGTTCTCCGAGTTGCTCGACTCCATCAAGCGCGACTCGATCCGCGTGCTGTCCCACGTCCAGGTGCGTCGCGAAGACCCGGCCGAGGAAGAGGCTCGCCTGCGTCAGGAAGCCGAGGCTCTGGCCCAGCGCATGCAGTTTGAACACGCCGAGGCACCGGGGCTGGATCAGCCGGAAGCCCTGGAAGAGGGCGTCGAGGTCGATGTGGCCCTGGCCACCGCGCCAGTGCGCAACGAGCAGAAGCTTGGCCGCAATGAACTGTGCTACTGCGGTTCGGGCAAGAAGTACAAACACTGTCACGGCCAGATCAACTAAGATCCCCGCCAGACACTGAAACACCCGCGCCGTGACGGCATCAGCCGTCGCGGCGTTTTTCCATTTGCGGCACCGTCTTTTGAGACGACGGTGCAGACACCTGATAAGAGGAGCGCATTCATGGCTGTTGGTCTTGGTCCTTTGCCTACGTTGCACCCGGTTGCCGGCTTCGAGCTCGGTATCGCTTCGGCCGGCATCAAGCGCCCGGGGCGCAAGGATGTGGTGGTCATGCGTTGTGCCGAAGGCTCCACGGTGGCGGGGGTGTTCACCCTCAACGCGTTCTGCGCCGCACCGGTGATTCTGGCCAAGCAGCGGGTACAAGGCCCGGTGCGGTATCTGCTGACCAACACCGGTAACGCCAACGCCGGCACTGGTGAGCCGGGCCTGGCCGCGGCGTCCCGCACCTGCGCCAAGCTGGCGGAGCTGACCGGCGTCGATGCCAGCGCCGTGCTGCCTTACTCCACCGGGGTGATCGGCGAGCCATTGCCGGTAGAGAAAATCGAAGGCGCTTTGCAAGCTGCGCTGGACGACCTGTCCGTGGACAACTGGGCTGCCGCCGCCACTGGCATCATGACCACCGACACCCTGCCCAAGGGCGCCAGCCGCCAGTTCCAGCATGATGGCGTGACCATCACCGTGACCGGCATCAGCAAAGGCGCGGGGATGATCCGCCCGAACATGGCAACCATGCTCGGCTACATCGCCACTGACGCCAAAGTCTCCCGCGAAGTGCTGCAGAACCTGTTGCTGGACGGTGCCAACAAGTCCTTCAACCGCATCACCATCGACGGCGACACGTCGACCAACGACTGCTGCATGCTGATCGCCACGGGGCAGGCCAAGCTGCCGGAAATCACCAAGGCCGAGGGCCCGCTGTTCGCTGCCCTGAAGCAGGCGGTGTTCGAGGTGTGCATGGAAGTGGCCCAGGCCATCGTCCGTGACGGTGAGGGCGCGACCAAGTTCGTCACTGTGGACGTCAACGGCGGGGCTACTTACCAGGAGTGCCTGGACGTGGGCTACACCGTGGCTCACTCGCCACTGATCAAGACCGCGCTGTTCGCTTCGGACCCGAACTGGGGCCGCATCCTGGCGGCAGTAGGTCGTGCCGGAGTGCCGGACCTGGATGTCAGCAAGATTGACGTGTTCCTCGGCGAAGTCTGCATTGCCAGCCGTGGCGCCCGTGCCGCCAGCTACACCGAAGCCCAGGGCGCGGCGGTGATGCAGCAGGAAGAAATCACCATCCGCATCGAACTGGGCCGTGGCGCGTGCAGCGAAACCATCTGGACCACCGACCTGTCTCACGAATACGTGAAGATCAACGCGGAATACCGCACCTAAGAACCTCGCCGGCGTTGCCGCTCCTGCTGTAGGAGCCGGCTTGCCGGCGAAGCGCAGATCCAACGCCCGGCCCGCAAGGGCCTGGCCAACATGCCTGAGCAGAGGAAGTAGTGCGGTGAAACGAGTACATGTGGCTGCGGCCGTTATCCGGGATGCCAGCGGCAAGATCCTGATTGCCCGGCGTGCCGATACTCAACATCAAGGTGGCCTGTGGGAGTTCCCCGGCGGCAAGGTCGAGCCCGGGGAGGCGGTCGAAGCCGCGCTGGCCCGCGAGCTACAGGAAGAACTGGGCATCGCCGTCACCGCAGCGCGCCCGCTGATCAAGGTGCAGCACGATTATCCGGACAAGCAGGTACTGCTGGATGTCTGGGAAGTCTCGGCGTTCAGCGGTGAGCCTCACGGCGCCGAAGGGCAACCTCTGGCCTGGGTCACTGCTCGTGAGCTGGCCGACTATGAGTTCCCCGCGGCCAATCAGCCGATTGTCGCTGCCGCGCGTCTGCCTGCCCAATACCTGATCACCCCGGAAGGCCTGGAAACCCCGACCCTGTTGCGAGGCATGCAAAAAGCCGTGGCCCAGGGCTGCAAGCTGATTCAACTGCGGGCGCCCGGCGGCTACGACCCGCAATACCGCGACCTGGCGGTGGATGCGGTGGGCCTGTGCGCCGGCAAGGCGCAACTGATGCTCAAGGGGCCCTTCGAATGGCTGGGGGATTTCCCCTCGGCGGGCTGGCACATCACTGCGGCGCAACTGCGCAAGTACGCCAGCGCCGGGCGGCCGTTCGGCAAGGATCGCTGGTTGGCGGCTTCTTGCCATAACGCCGAGGAGCTGTCCCTGGCCCAGCAGATGGACGTGGACTTCGTGACCTTGTCTCCGGTACAGCCCACCCAGACCCATCCGGATGCACAGCCATTGGGCTGGCAACAGGCCGAGCAACTGATCGGCGGTTTCAACAAGCCGGTGTATCTGCTGGGTGGCGTGGGGCCCGCCGAATGCCAGCAGGCCTGGGCAGCGGGTGCTCAAGGTGTAGCGGGTATCCGCGCCTTCTGGCCGCAGGATTGAAGACATCCTCAATGGCAGCCTGGGCCCAGGTCTGCGGGAGCAGGCTTGCCTGAGAGGCATCGTCGGATGACGTGCAAGGCTTGCAGGCCCTTTCGCCCGCAAGCCGCGTGGTCAGGGCTTGGCGGCGGCCTGCCAGAGGATTTCGGCAATGCCCTGGCGCTTGGCGATCAGTCGGGCGGCGACAAACAGCAGGTCCGACAGGCGATTGATGTAGGCCAGCCCAACCCCTTGCAAAGGCTCAACGGCATTCAGGTGCTGACAGCGACGCTCGGCGCTGCGGGCCAGGCTGCGACAGACATGGGCCTGGGCGATCAGCGCCGAGCCGCCGGGCAGGATGAAGTTCTCCAGCGGGCCCAACTCCTCGTTCCACAGATCGATGGCCGCCTCCAGGCGCTGTACTTCGGCCTCGTTGAGGGCCTGATAGACCGGCATCGCCAGCTCGCCACCCAGGTCGAACAACCGATGCTGACAGGGAGCCAGCACTGTGATCACTTCCTCGAGCCCGGGGCAGGCACCGCTCTGCTCACCGAGGCCTGCCAGTAGCAGGCCCAATTGGCTGTTCAGGGTATCAACCTCGCCAATGGCTTCGACCCGAGGGTGATCCTTGGGCACCCGACGGCCATCCCCCAGTCCGGTTTCGCCTTTGTCGCCAGTGCGGGTGTAGATCTTCGACAAGCGAAAGCCCATGTTCAGTTCTCCAGTGGTAACGGTTCTTGGACCAGCGGCTGGCTGCTGGCCAGGGGCAGGCGCAAGGTGAAGCAAGTGCCCTGCCCGCGAGTGGACTGCACCTCCATCTGCCCCTTGTGGTTATTGGTGATGATGAAGTACGACACCGACAGGCCGAGCCCGGTGCCCTGGCCGATTTCCTTGGTGGTGAAGAAGGGCTCGAAGGTACGCTTGCGCACGTTTTCGCTCATGCCGATTCCGTTGTCCTCCACCTGGATCTCTGCCCAGGGCGGATTCAAACGGGTACGCAGGATGATACGTCCGGGTTCGCTGTCATCTTCGCGCTGATGGATGGCCTGGGCGGCGTTTTTCAGCAGGTTGAGCAGCACCTGTTCCAGTTCGTTGGCAGTGCCGGCAACCGGGCCCAGGTTCGGGTCGAACTGGCGAATGATCGCCTGGCCCTTGAAGTCGAAGCCAATGGCCAGGTCGAAGTCGTTGCTGGCGATCTCCACCGCCTGGTCGATCAGCGCCGGCAGGTCGCAGGGGGCCATCTGCCGGTTGCTGCGCCGGCTGAAGCTGAGCATGTGGGTGACGATCTTCGCCGCCCGGGCTCCGGCCTGCTGAATGCCATCGAGCAGTTGCGGCACTTCGCGGCTTTCCAGGTAGCGATTGACGGTCTGCAGTTCAACACCGATCTGCTGCGCGTGCTCAAGGTTCTTTGGCAGATCGGCAGACAGTCGTCGGCGAATGTTCTGTACGTTGTGCAGGATCGCTCCCAGCGGGTTGTTGATCTCATGGGCCATGCCGGCCGCGAGGCCGCCCACCGAAAGCATTTTCTCCGATTGCACCATCATCTCTTCCAGAGACAGGCGCTGGGTGATGTCGTCGATACGGATCACCACCCCGCGTCCGGCGCCCCCCATCAGGGGGTAGAAGGTCAGGGCGTAGTGTTTGGGTTCTTCGTCCTTGAACCAGGTGACCCGCTCCACCTTGGTCACCGTGTGCTGTTCGACGGTTTCCTTGAGCTGCGGCAGGAACGGCTTGAGCGGTTCGAAGGCGAGGAAGATCGGCTGGTTCAGGGCTTCGTCGAGCCGGGTGCCGGACAGGGCGCTGGCTTCCTGGTTCCACTGGGTGACGTAGAGCTGTTCATCCAGAGCGATCAGCGCCGAGGGCATGGAGTCGATGATGCTGTTGAGGTAGTTCTGAAAGCCGGTGAGCTTCTTCTCGATCTTGCTGCGCACCTGGACTTCCAGTTCCAGCTTGCGGTTGGTATGGCGGGTTTCCTCCGCCAGCCCCTGGGCCTGGTCGTAGGCGGCCTGGGAGTCGTCCCGGGCGCGCTTGAGCTGCTGCTCGCGAGCTTCGATGCGCGACAGCATGGTGTTGAAGGCTTCTGCCAGGCTGCCGATTTCATCGTGGTTGCCCCGGGCTGCGCGCAGGGCGTAGTTCTCCTCGCGGGTGACCTGGCGCGACAGTTCCTCGAGCTGGTGGATCGGCTGGGTGATCAGGCGCTTGATCTGCCGGGCAATGACCAGCCACAGCAGCACACTGAAGATCAGGATTCCCAGGCTGGCGGTCAGGGTGCCGGTGTAGAAGGCCATCGGCAGTTCGCTGGTGGCCACCAGCAGCAGGTGGCCGGGGGCCTGGCCCGGGCGGGGCAGGGTGATGACCTGGTTGCTGCGAAACTCGGTCATTTGCCAGGCTTCGATGTGCCGGTAGCGTTCGGGCAGCTTGAGGCGTTCGCCGTGCTGCAACTGGGCCAGGCGCTGGCCCTTGCCGTCATAGAGTGCGGCAGCCCGCAGCGGGGTATAGCTGTCGAGTTCGTTGAGCAGCTTCTCGGCATCTTCGGGAGAGTTCAGCGCCTGGATCGCCAGGGTCGGATTGGACACCAGGCGGCCAATGGTCTGCAGCGCCTGGGGCGCCATGCTTTCCTGGGAGATCCAGTAGGCCGCGCTGATAAAGGTCAGGTTGGCGACCAGCAGAACGGTGGTCAGCAGGACAAGCAGGGCGGCCAGGAGCTTTTGGCCCACTGGCAGGTTTTCGAGGCGCTGGCGCAATGGCATCGGCTATATCGCTGGAAATGAGCAAGTGGGGAGCGTAGCCGCTGCTCAGGCGCTGGGCAATCCGCGTTGCTGCAGCTGGTTCACCAGGCGCTGTTGCAACTGCTGCAGATGGGGCAGTTGCAGGCGATGCCGGGCAGCGGCTTCACAGGCGTAACCCAGCAGGTAGCTGATTTCGGTGCGTCGCCCGTTACTGACATCCTGGTGCATGGAGGAATAGTTGGCGGCGGTGGCCAGGATCACCCGTTCCACTTCCTGTTGCAGGTTTTGCGCGGCAGCGGGTTGCCCGCAGCATTGCAGCAGCTCGCTCAGCTCGGCGCACAGGGTGGCCACTTCGCAATGATGCTGCTGCAAGCCACCGTTACGGCAGTCGTGCAGTACCGTCAGTGGGTTGATCGCGCAGTTGAGTGCCAGCTTGCGCCAGAGCCGGGTGAGGATCTGGGTGCTCCATTCATGGGGAATGCCGCTGGCCGCCAATTCGTCGAGCCAGATCGGCGGCGTGGGGTGCCCCGAGTCCCCCAGCCAGGTGTAGCCGTGGCCGGCAAAGACCACGCGCCAGTCGCCATCGCGGAAGGCGCCCTCGGTGCTGGAGGCGGCAATGCAGCGTGCCTGGGGCACTCGGGCGGCCACGGCATCCTGGCTGCCCAGGCCGTTCTGCAGCAGGATCAGTTCGGCTCCCGGCTCCAGGCGCGGGGCGATGCTGGCCACTGCCGCCTCGGCGTCGTAGGCCTTGCAGGCCAGCAACAGGCGCTGGATGGGGGCGCTGCTGGTGCTGGTTTCTCCGGGAATTGCCAGCAGGCTGCTCTGGCCCTGTTCTACCAGGGTCAGGCCGCCGGCCGCCTGATAGGCCCGCAAGCGGGCGGGGTCACGCAGAATCAGGCGTACCGGCAAGCCGGCGCGGGCCAGGCGGGTGGCCCACAGGGTGCCGAGGCTGCCGGCGCCGAGAACATGCCAGGTGGTGGACATCAGGTTTTCGCTCTGTTTGGCCGCCCGGGGGAGGGCGCGGGGTGAAGGAGGGGAAAGACCCGTTATAATGAGCGCGGATTTTAACCGCAAGCCGGGCGTGTTCGATGTTTTGAACAGCGCCCCTTTTTATTTGGAGAGATTACATGCCGTCGTTTGACGTGGTATCCGAACTGGACAAGCACGAAGTCACCAACGCGGTGGAAAACGCCGTCAAGGAACTGGATCGCCGCTACGACCTCAAGGGCAAGGGCAGCTTCGAGTTCAAGGACAAGGAACTGACCGTCAACCTGACCGCCGAGGCCGAGTTCCAGCTTGAAGCGATGATCGAGATTCTCAAGCTGGCCCTGGTCAAGCGCAAGATCGACGTGCAGTGCCTGGAGGTCAAGGACGCCTATGCCTCGGGCAAGGTGATGAAGCAGGAAGCGGTCCTCAAGGAAGGTATCGATAAAGAACTGGCGAAGAAAATCGTCGCCCATATCAAGGACGCCAAGTTGAAAGTGCAAGCCGCCATTCAGGGCGAGCAGGTACGAGTGACCGGCAAAAAGCGTGACGACCTGCAAGAGGCCATCGCCGCCCTGCGTGCCAAAGAGTTCGGCATGCCGCTGCAATTCAACAACTTCCGCGATTGATCGGCTTCTCCGGGAACCTCTAGAGCTTATTGGCGTCCGAGGCCGGAGGAATGGCAGAAACGATTGAGCTCCCGCGGGGCTGGTCGTTCTGCCTGTCAGTCATGTGCGCCGCAACCCCGGGAATCTGGAGAAATAGATGGATTTGAACGCTGAAGTAGACAATCTGGTCCGGGCCTCCCAGGCCTGGATTCCAATGATCATGGAATACGGCAGCCGGGTGCTGCTGGCTGTCATCACCCTGGCCATCGGCTGGTGGTTGATCAACAAACTGACTCACAAAGTGGGCAAGTTGCTGGCCCTGCGCAATGCCGACCTGGCGCTGCAAGGTTTTATCAGCAGCCTGGCCAACATCATTCTCAAGGTCCTGCTGATCGTCAGTGTGGCTTCGATGATCGGTGTCGAAACCACCTCCTTCGTGGCCGCGATCGGTGCTGCCGGCCTGGCCATCGGCCTGGCGCTGCAAGGCAGCTTGGCGAACTTCGCCGGTGGGGTATTGATCCTGCTGTTCCGCCCGTTTCGTATCGGTGACTGGATCGAAGCCCAGGGCATCAGCGGTACTGTCGACAGCATCCAGATTTTCCACACCGTGCTGCGTACCGGTGACAACAAGACAGTGATCGTGCCCAACGGCAACCTGTCCAACGGCATCATCACCAACTACAACCGTCAACCGACCCGCAAGGTTGTGTTCGACGTGGGTGTGGACTATGACGCGGACCTGCAGAAGGCCCGCGAGGTGTTGCTGGAACTGGCCAAGGATGAGCGGGTACTGGCCGATCCGGCCCCGGTAGCTGTGGTTTCTACCCTGGGCGATAGCGCCATTACCCTGTCGCTGCGGGTATGGGTCAAGACTTCGGACTATTGGGACGTGCTGTTCCAGTTCAATGAGTTGTCCCGTGATCGCTTGAAGGCAGCGGGCATTGATATTCCTTTTCCACAACGGGTGATTCGAGTGGTTCAGGAAGCAGCAGCGCAATAAGTCAGTTTCATGACCTGGCCGTTCGGTCAGCTAATGTTGTTCAAGACAAGGGGCTATCAGCCCCTTGTTTGTTTTCAAGTTCGGACTTGGCAACTATGTAAGTTCGAATCGGCAAGGTCTGAAGTAGCTATTGAAGTCTACTTTATTAGTTAGCTTGCTATCTTGATCGGCGGGTCAATAGGGTACTTTTGCAAGGCAAAAAAAACCGCCAACCTGGCTCAGGTTGGCGATTCTTATTAGTACTGCGTGTTAAAGCAATCCGCTGAGCCGTGAATTACAAGATGCTCAGTGGGTACTCTACGATCAGACGCAGGTCGTTCAGGTTGTCGTAGTTGGTCGCGCGGTAATCGCTATTGGTACCACGATAGATCGCGTTACGCAGACGGAAGGACAGGTCTTTGGCCGGGCCTTCCTGAAGCACGTACTTGGCTTCTACGTCCCATTCATGCTCTTTGCCGTCACTGGAGTCAGCAACGGTAACGTTGCTGCCGCGAATGTAGCGAGTCATGAAGCTCAGGCCTGGCACGCCGAAGGAGGCCATGTTCAGGTCGTAGCGAGCCTGCCAGGATCTTTCGTCTTCGCCCACGAAGTCGGAGATTTGCACAGAGTTGGCTACGTAAACGGTGCCACCACCATCAACGCCGTAGTTGTAGCCGGTCTTGCCGCTGGACTGCTGGTAAGCCACGGTGAATTTGTGGGCTTCGATGCTATAGGCAGCTGCCAGGCTCCAGACGCGGTTGTCCAGGTCGCCAGCCAGCTTCTTACCATCATCCTTGCTGCGATAGCCGTTGAAGTCGAAGTTCAGAGATTGTTTTTCGCTCAGCGGCAGGGTGTAGTTGACGTTGAAGTACTGCTTCTTCCAGTAGTCTTCAACATCGGAAGCGTGCACGGCGAAAATGAAGTTCTCAAGACCCGAGTAGGTAGCACCTACGATGTTTGCAGAGCTCAGGCCCGGGTTCTGTTTGCCAGTAACGCGGCTGCGACCGTTGATGCTGTCACGGCCCATGCCGGTCTGGGCGCTCAATGCGGTGAAGCGACCACCGATCAGTTCCAGGCCCTTGATTTCGTTGCTGGTGATCAGGGTACCGGTGGCAACTTCAGGCAACAGACGGCCGTCGTCTGTAGTAAATACTGGGCTGGATACGAACTGGTTGCCGTATTTCAGTACAGTATCGGAGATGCGGAACTTCGCAGCGCCGCCCAGTTTCGACTGGGTGTTTTCAGGCTCGCCGGAACCATTGGTGGCGAACAGGCCGTTACCCGCACGACCCGAACCGCCGTCGAGTTTCACGCTGCCCATGGCCATGGCATCGACGCCGAAGCCGACGGTGCCTTGAGTGAAGCCGGACTGATAGGTGAGCAGTTCGCTGATACCGGTGTCTTGACGGTAGCCGCTGGTTTTGTCGTCAGTGCCTGTGGTGTAAGTACCGTTACCACGACGCACGTTACCAACGCCGTCCTTATAGTCACGGTTCATGTACATTGCGCGAGTTTTCGCGGTCAGGGTGCTGTCTTCGATAAAGCCTTTTGCATCGTCCTGGGAGGATGCAATTGCAAACTGCGAGGTGCCTGCTGATACAGCCAGGGCGATCATGCTCCACTTCATCACGCGCATCGTGATTTGCTCCTTTGGTTTTTAGAAGAGTACTGCCGTCCCACCTGTTTTTTTATCTGGGCGGCTCTTTCTTTTTGTGTCGGCGCAAACTTATATCACGCTGACAATGTTGGCGATACTTGCCTATCTATCCTTTCAGCTTCTTTACGGCCCTGTCGCAATTTGCTCGATAGGCGTCGTAATTCTGCAGTCAGTCTGTATCCAGGCCGACAACTTTCAGCAGTGTTTTTCGAAGCCGAGAATGAAGGAAACAAGTCCCCATGCACACACTCTAAAAAGCACCGCGGGGCAGCCCTGCCACTATTATTATGAGTCTGTAAGGCCTGACTTCCGTTAGACCGTTGCAGACGATGCGGGGTTGAATGCAACAAGCGTGCACAAACTGTATCTAGCCACCCATTTTTCTTCAAAGAGCCGTTCGGGCCTGCAAAAACCGCATAAAATCGCTGTTTCAAGGGGCGTTTTGTTTGGCTTGACTCTGTGGTTTTCCTGGTGCAGGGCTGTGCATTAAGTTGCACAGTGCGGCGAAACGTTACCGCTGCACACTGCAAAGTGAGTAAACGGCGGATGCTTGAGGAATTTAGCGTAGACCGCCTGTGCGATTCTGGTGCAAAACTTTTGCAACGCTGTGCACGATTCATACAGTCAGGCCCAGGCAAAATAAGGGGCGCAAGGGTTGGCTCGGGTCATTTTCCGAATGGTCTGCGGGTTGTGGGCGCAAATGGTGCGAGGCGCGAGGAAATGTCCTGCTGTGGGGCGTGGCCTTTGCATCGCGATCGGCTCCTTGCCGTGCCTGAGTGTGTGCTGTCCGGTCTCTGGCTCATTGGTCATGAAGCGCAGGGCATTCGCAGGTATGCTGCGCGTCTGTCGCCTGGCAGGAGTCCGTCTACTGGACGCCGGGCTGAAACAAGCTGAGCGGGAGTAAACGCGGTGTTCACTTTAGATTCACGGCTGCAACAAGACACATTGACCCTCGGGGATTTCCCCCTCTGCCGGTTGCTGCTGTCCAATGACGCCAACTATCCCTGGTTCATCCTGGTGCCGCGTCGCGAGGATATCAGCGAGTTGTTTCAACTGGATGTCACCGACCAGCAACAGCTATGGCAGGAAACCACCGCGCTGGCCGAGTTGCTCAAGGACTCGTTCGATGCCGACAAGTTGAATGTGGCGACGTTGGGCAATGTGGTGAGCCAACTGCATATGCACGTGATCGTGCGCAGGCGTGATGATGCGGCATGGCCGGCACCGGTATGGGGCAAGCATCCGGCCAAGCCTTACAGCACCGAGCAAGTGGCGGCGATCCGTGAACGCCTGCGGTTGGTGCTGACCGATGATTTTCAGTTTCTGGAGGGGTGAGGCATGAGTCTGCAAGAGCGTGTAACCGACCTGGAGAGCCGCCTGGCGTTTCAGGATGACACCATTCAGGCCTTGAACGATGTGCTGGTGGCGCAGCAGAGGGCAGTGGAGCGCCTGCAGTTGCAGATGGCGGCATTGCTCAAGCGCCAGGAAGAAATGGTCGGGCAGTTCGAGTCGTTCGAAGAGGAAGCGCCACCGCCTCATTATTGAGGGGGATCGCCGCCCATAAAAAAACCGCGCCTGGGCGCGGTTTTTTTATGGGCGGCCGATCAGCGGCGCGGCAGCGCGGCAATCACGTCTTCGGCTTGCAGGCCCTTGTCACGGTTCATTACCGAGAACTCCACGCGCTGGCCTTCCACCAGGACGCGATGGCCTTCTCCGCGAATGGCGCGAAAGTGCACGAAAATATCATCGCCGGAATCCCGGGAGATAAAACCGAAGCCCTTGGAGGTGTTGAACCACTTCACGGTACCGGTATCACGATTGCTCATATCGTAGCTTGGCGTGGCGGAAGCGGAAGGTGATGACTTGTAGAAGCTGATGGCCAGGTGCAGGACTACGGCGATCAGTGCAGTCAGCAAGCTGACTAGAACCGCCGGTTGGCCACCAATGACTGGCATGGGGGCCAGCAGGGTGAGGGTTTGCAGTACAACGACCAGCACCAGCAGGGCGCTGACCAGATTTTGCAGGTGATGACGAGAGCCTTTGTTCCAGTAGGGAATAACTGGAGCCAGGATCAGGTTGAGCAGGCCGAAAAGGGCCAGGTAAAGAGCATCGGGTTGTTGCAGGTAGGGAACCGCGTCAGATCTCAGACTCGGAATCAAGGACAGCAGCAAAGCTGCAATGCCTGTCAGCAGGTGGACGATTTTCAACATTTTGATTAACTCACGTTAAGAAGGAAGCACAAGGAGGAGCTGATCACGCACGGTTCGCTTCTGAACAATTAGGTGAGGCGGTGGTTACGTACGCGGTGTCAGCCTATGCGCGCTGGCCGAAGAAATAGGCAACAGCGACACGGGCTCTATTTAACAGCAAAGCCCAGGCCTTCTCAAATCAGCAGCGGGGCTTGGCCCGGGCGTACAAATGAGCGCTTCTGCAGGCCGAGCTCGGAGAATCGGGCAAAAGCCTGTTCTAGACAGATGGCGGTGATTTTTCCAAGGAACGTCGGATTTCTGCTGCTGTCTGACCTGACTCGAACTCAGTGAGGTTTATCCCGGGCCGGGCCACGGGACAATCCACCGCAGGCCGATTGATGATCCTGGGCGGCGCAGGGGCGGTACTCTTGCTAGAGTGGTCCGGCAGATGAATGGGTGAATCCATCCCGATAACGGAGAGAAACATGGCAATTGATATCGGTATCAGCGAAGAAGATCGTAAATCCATCGTCGACGGTCTTTCCCGTCTGCTTTCGGATACCTACGTGTTGTACCTGAAAACCCATAATTTCCATTGGAACGTCACCGGCCCGCAATTCCGTACCCTGCACTTGATGTTCGAAGAGCAGTACAACGAACTGGCCCTTGCAGTGGACCTGATCGCCGAACGCATTCGCGCCCTGGGCTTCCCGGCTCCAGGGGCCTATTCCATCTATGCCCGGCTGTCTTCGATCAAGGAAGAGGAAGGGGTGCCTGCCGCCGAGGAAATGATCAAGCAACTGGTCGCCGGCCAGGAAGCAGTGACCCGTACCGCCCGCGGCATCTTTCCGTTGCTGGACAAGGTCAGCGACGAGCCCACGGCGGATCTGCTGACCCAGCGCATGCAGGTGCATGAAAAAACCGCGTGGATGCTGCGTTCTCTGCTGGAAAACCGTTAAGCCCGCTCTTGCGAATGGCGTCCCGTACGCCGTTCGCACCCTCGCCCAGCAGGCAGCACCTGCGTTCTCCAGACCTTCCGGGGTTGCAGCCCGGATAGATGCCTGACGGTCGGTGACGCCCGCGATGGGGTCATACGGCTGCACAGGGCCGATTTAATGGATATAATCCCGCTCTTTGCTACGTAGCCCGGGCTTTGGCGTGGGCTCTGGCTGTAGTTCAAGCAGTAATCTGGATTGCCGAGACGCCCCCCATGCCCATGTACGACTATCAATGCGCTTCCTGTGGTCATCAGCTGGAAGCCATTCAAAAGATCAGCGCCGCGCCGCTGGTCGACTGCCCAGCCTGCCAGGCGCCCGAGCTGAAAAAGATGCTGTCCATGCCTGGTTTCCGCCTGAGCGGCACCGGCTGGTACGAAACCGACTTCAAGACCGGCTCCAAGAAGAACCTGGCCGGTGGCGACAAAGCTGACTAAGTTGAACGACACGCGCGAGTTCTTGCACTATCCGGCACCTTGAGGTGCGCAAGGCCTCCATCGAATTTCGAATTACGAGAAGTGAAACCACTACCATGATGCGCAGCCATTATTGCGGCCAACTGAACGAAAGCCTGGAAGGTCAGGAAGTAACCCTTTGCGGATGGGTCCACCGTCGTCGTGACCACGGCGGGGTGATCTTCCTCGATATCCGTGATCGTGAAGGTCTGGCCCAGGTGGTGTTCGACCCGGACCGCGCTGAAACCTTCGCCGCCGCCGACCGCGTGCGCAGCGAATACGTGGTCAAGATCACCGGCAAGGTCCGTCTGCGTCCGGCCGGTGCCGGCAACGCCAACATGGCTTCGGGCATGATCGAAGTCCTGGGCTACGAGCTGGAAGTGCTGAACGAGGCGGAAACCCCGCCGTTCCCGCTCAACGAATACTCGGACGTGGGTGAAGAAACCCGTCTGCGCTATCGCTTCATCGACCTGCGCCGTCCGGAAATGGCCGAGAAGCTGCGCCTGCGTTCGCGCATGACCACCAGCATCCGTCGCTACCTGGACGAGAACGGTTTCCTCGACGTGGAAACCCCGATCCTGACCCGCGCCACCCCAGAGGGCGCCCGTGACTACCTGGTGCCGAGCCGCACCCACGCCGGCAGCTTCTTCGCCCTGCCGCAATCGCCACAGCTGTTCAAGCAACTGCTGATGGTGGCCGGCTTCGACCGCTACTACCAGATCGCCAAGTGCTTCCGCGACGAAGACCTGCGTGCCGACCGTCAGCCTGAGTTCACTCAGATCGACATCGAGACCAGCTTCCTCGACGAAAAAGACATCATGGGCCTGACCGAAGGCATGATCCGCAACCTGTTCAAGGAAGTGCTGGGTCTGGAATTCGGCGAATTCCCGCACATGACCTTTGAAGAAGCCATGCGTCGCTACGGTTCCGACAAGCCGGACCTGCGCAACCCGCTGGAACTGGTGGACGTTGCCGACCAGCTCAAGGAAGTGGAGTTCAAGGTGTTCAGCGGCCCGGCCAACGATCCGAAATGCCGCATCGCCGCCTTGCGCGTTCCAGGCGGGGCGAGCATGCCGCGTAAGCAGATCGACGACTACACCAAGTTTGTCGGCATCTACGGCGCCAAGGGCCTGGCCTACATCAAGGTCAACGAGCGCGCCAAAGGCGTTGAAGGCCTGCAATCGCCGATCGTCAAGAACATTCCGGAAGCCAACCTGAACGTGATCCTCGATCGCGTGGGCGCGGTCGACGGCGACATCGTGTTCTTCGGGGCCGACAAGGCCAAGATCGTCAGCGAAGCCCTGGGCGCGCTGCGTATCAAGCTCGGTCACGACCTGAACCTGCTGACGTGCGAATGGGCGCCGATGTGGGTTGTCGACTTCCCGATGTTCGAAGAGAACGACGACGGCAGCTTCACCGCCCTGCATCACCCGTTCACCGCGCCGAAGTGCTCGCCGGAAGAACTGGAAGCCAACCCGGCTACCGCTCTGTCGCGCGCCTACGACATGGTTTTGAACGGCACCGAATTGGGTGGCGGTTCGATCCGTATCCACCGCAAGGAAATGCAGCAAGCGGTATTCCGCCTGCTGGGCATCAGCGAAGCGGAACAGGAAGAGAAGTTCGGCTTCCTGCTGGACGCCCTCAAGTACGGCGCGCCGCCGCACGGTGGCCTGGCCTTCGGCCTGGATCGCCTGGTGATGCTGATGACCGGCGCCCAGTCGATCCGCGAAGTGATCGCCTTCCCGAAAACCCAGAGCGCGGCCTGCGTCATGACTCAGGCACCGGGTCTGGTGGATGCCAAGGCTCTGCGCGAGCTGCACATCCGCCTGCGCGAACAGCCCAAGGCTGAATAAGCCGGCCCGATAAGGCGCACCTTCGGGTGCGCTTTTTCTATGGGTCGAGTTTTTGTTGCCCGCACCCGCCAGGCGGCGTGGGCAATGTTTCAAAGAGAATTTGGAGCAAGTTATGGCAGGTCATTCCAAGTGGGCGAACATCAAGCACCGCAAAGAGCGTCAGGATGCCAAGAGAGGCAAGATTTTCACCAAGTGGATTCGTGAGCTGACTGTCGCGGCCCGTCAGGGCGGCGGCGATCCCAACTCCAACCCACGCCTGCGCCTGGCCCTGGACAAGGCCCTGGGTGCCAACATGAGCCGCGACATCATCGACCGGGCCATCGCCCGTGGCACCGGCGCTGCCGGCAGCGACGATGTGGTCGAGCTGACCTATGAAGGCTATGGCCCCAACGGCGTGGCGGTGATGGTCGAGTGCATGACCGACAACCGCAACCGCACCGCGGCAGCTGTTCGTCATGCCTTCAGCAAGTGTGGCGGTAACCTGGGTACCGACGGTTCGGTGGCCTACCTGTTCGAGCGCAAGGGGCAGATCACCTTCGCCGAAGGTGTCGATGAAGACGCCTTGATGGAAGCGGCGATGGAAGCCGATGCCGACGATGTGGTCAGCAACGAAGACGGTTCGATCGACGTGTTCACCTCGTTCGCCGGTTTCTATGGCGTGCGCAATACCTTGGAAGCGGCGGGTTTTACTGCTGCGGACGCGGAAATCGTCATGCTGCCGACCACCAGTGCCGAACTGGACCTGGAAGGCGCCGAGAAGGTCCTCAAGCTGATCGACATGCTGGAAGACCTGGATGATGTGCAGAACGTCTATTCCAACGCGGATATTCCCGAGTCGGTCGCCGAGCAACTCGGCTGATTCAACTGCACTAACCTTGAGGCCGGAGGTGCGAAGCCGTGATCATTGCGCGGCAGGGCGCTTCCGGCTTCTGCCTTTTCGCTGTTCCGGTCCTGGCCGGCAAGCCTCTTTATTCAAGCAGCAGGCGTTATGACTCTTATTCTTGGCATCGACCCCGGTTCGCGCATTACCGGTTATGGCGTGGTTCGAGACACGGGGCGCGGCTGTGTGTACGTGGCCTCTGGCTGTATCCGTACCGGGGCTGGCGAGCTGCCCGACCGGCTGCAGATCGTCTATCGCGGGGTGCGTGAAGTGATCCAGACCTACGGTCCGGTGACCATGGGGATCGAGAAGGTGTTCATGGCGCGCAACGCCGACTCGGCGCTCAAGCTCGGCCAGGCGCGGGGGGCAGCGATCGTTGCCGGTGCCGAAGAGGGGCTGGAGATTGCCGAGTACACCGCCACCCAGGTCAAGCAGGCCGTGGCCGGCACTGGCGGGGCCAACAAGGAACAGGTGCAGATGATGGTCATGCACCTGCTCAAGCTGACCACCAAGCCGCAGATCGATGCCTCGGACGCCCTGGCCATTGCCATCTGTCACGCTCATACCCGTTCCAGCCTGCTGCCCCATGGTCTGGGGACAGCACGCAGTCGTGGCGGCCGCCTGCGTCTCTGATAGCATCAGCGCAGTCATTTTAGGGGTTGAGCGTTTTGCGCCTGGGTAGCCGGCGCAGACGCTCGCCCAACGAGTCGCCAGCTGCGGGCTGGCCATCGCCTAAGGATCTGAAACGTGATTGGACGCTTGCGCGGCACCCTGGCTGAGAAACAGCCGCCGCACCTGATTCTTGATGTAAACGGGCTGGGATATGAAGTCGAAGTGCCGATGACCACCCTGTATCGCCTGCCGTCGGTCGGCGAGCCCCTGACCCTGCACACCCATTTGGTCGTCCGCGAGGATGCGCAGTTACTCTACGGTTTTGCCAGCAAGCGCGAGCGAGACTTTTTCCGCGAGTTGATCCGTCTCAATGGTGTGGGCCCGAAACTGGCCCTGGCGTTGATGTCCAGCCTTGAGGTGGATGAGCTGGTGCGTTGCGTGCAGGCCCAGGACACCTCGGCCCTGACCAAGGTGCCCGGAGTCGGCAAGAAGACCGCCGAGCGCCTGCTGGTAGAACTCAAGGACCGTTTCAAGGCCTGGGAAGCCGTGCCGAGCATGTTCGCCCTGGTGCCGAACCAGCCGGATGCGCCGGCGCCAGTGGCCAGCGCCGAGTCGGACGCGGTCAGCGCGCTGATCTCCCTGGGCTATAAGCCGCAGGAAGCCAGCAAGGCCGTATCCGCGATCAAAGACAAAGGCTTGAGCAGTGAAGACATGATCCGCCGAGCCCTGAAGGGAATGATTTAAGTGATTGAAGCCGACCGTCTGATCGCCGCCACGGGCCCCCGTGAGCGCGAGGAAATCCAGGACCGGGCGATTCGTCCGGTCAGCCTGGCCGACTACATCGGCCAGCCTAGCGTGCGCGAGCAGATGGAGCTGTTCATCCAGGCCGCCCGTGGGCGCAACGAGTCCCTGGACCACACCCTGATCTTCGGTCCCCCGGGCCTGGGCAAGACCACCCTGGCCAACATCATCGCCGAGGAAATGGGGGTGTCGATCAAGAGTACGTCCGGCCCGGTGCTGGAGCGCCCTGGTGATCTGGCGGCCTTGCTGACCAATCTTGAGCCTCACGACGTACTGTTCATCGACGAGATTCACCGGCTTTCGCCGATTGTCGAAGAAGTGCTGTACCCGGCCATGGAAGATTTCCAGCTCGACATCATGATCGGCGAAGGCCCTGCGGCGCGCTCGATCAAGCTCGATCTGCCGCCGTTCACCCTGGTAGGGGCAACCACGCGTGCGGGGATGCTGACCAACCCGCTGCGGGACCGCTTCGGCATCGTCCAGCGCCTGGAGTTCTACAGCACTGCGGACCTGGCAACCATTGTCAGCCGTTCCGCCGGCATTCTTGGTTTGCCCCTGGATCCGGAAGGCGCCTTCGAGGTCGCTCGCCGTGCCCGGGGCACTCCGCGGATCGCCAACCGTCTGCTGCGTCGGGTGCGGGATTTCGCCGAGGTGCGGGCCAAGGGGCATATCACCAAACCGATCGCCGACCTGGCGTTGAACCTGCTGGACGTCGATGAGCGTGGCTTCGACCACCAGGACCGACGTCTATTGCTGACCATGATCGAGAAGTTCGACGGCGGACCGGTGGGGGTCGACAGCCTGGCCGCGGCCATCAGTGAAGAGCGCCATACCATCGAGGATGTGCTGGAGCCGTACCTGATCCAGCAGGGCTATATCATGCGCACCCCCCGTGGTCGTGTGGTGACCCGGCATGCCTACCTGCACTTCGGTCTTAACATTCCGTCACGAATGGGGGACATGCCCGTGGTAGACGAATTCCTCGATGCCGTGGACGATTAATAACCCGCTCTTTGTCGATTTATTCGGGGTTTGTGCTGTCCTAGGGACTGGCATGGTTAAAACATCACGAAAAGTCGTACAAGAATGAAAAAACAGTTGCCTGGCCGGATTGGCAACCTGAGGAGTAAGCACTAGAGTATGCGCGCGCAAAACGGGCTTGAGCCGTTCGCACATCGTTGTCGCGTTTATTACGAGGACACCGATGCCGGCGGCATCGTGTATTACGTTAATTACCTTAAGTTTATGGAGCGGGCTCGAACCGAGCGGCTACGACACCTGGGCTTTGCCCAGTCGCAGCTGGTGGGGGAGAACCTGTTATTTGTCGTGCACTCCAGCGAAGCGCGTTATCACGCGCCGGCGCGACTGGACGACGAACTTCTGGTCAGTGCCCACGTTACCGAATTGAACCGGGTCAGCCTGCGCTTCACTCAGCAGGTCAGGCGAGCCAAAGACAATGCACTGCTCTGTGAAGGGCAGTTCCTGGTGGCCTGTGTGCGCGCCGACAATTTCAAACCCCGCGCCATTCCAGACGCTCTGCGTACGGCCTTTGCCGACGAGAGCAGCGCGGGTACACACTCAGAGCAGGAGATAAAGCGTGGAAGCTAACGTCGTCGACCATTCCTCCATGTGGAGCCTGGTCAGCAATGCCAGCGTTGTAGTGCAGTTGGTAATGCTGACCCTGGTTGCCGCATCGGTGACTTCATGGATCATGATCTTTCAGCGCAGCAACCTGCTGCGTGCCGGTCGACGTGCCCTGGAGAGCTTCGAAGAGCGCTTCTGGTCCGGTATCGACCTGTCCAAGCTGTACCGCCAGGCGGGCAGCAACCCTGATCCGGATTCCGGCGTGGAGCAGATCTTCCGTGCCGGTTTCAAGGAGTTCTCCCGCCTGCGCCAGCAACCGGGGGTCGATCCTGAAGCGGTCATGGAAGGCGTGGCCCGTGCCATGCGCGTAGCGATTTCCCGCGAAGAAGAAAAGCTCGAGCAGAGCCTGCCGTTCCTCGCCACTGTCGGTTCCGTCAGCCCGTACATCGGCCTGTTCGGTACCGTCTGGGGGATCATGAACTCCTTCCGCGGCCTGGCTCAGGCCCAGCAAGCGACCCTGGCTACCGTAGCCCCGGGTATCGCCGAAGCACTGATCGCCACGGCCATCGGCCTGTTCGCGGCCATCCCGGCGGTGATCGCCTACAACCGCTTCGCCGCTCGTGGCGAGACGCTGATCAGCCGTTACTACACCTTCGCCGACGAGTTCCAGGCGATCCTGCACCGTAAAGTGCACACCAGCGAAGAGTGAGCAGGTAAAAACCATGGCCCGAGTTCGCCACAAACGCAAGCCGGTTGCCGAGATGAACGTGGTGCCTTACATCGACGTGATGTTGGTACTGCTGGTTATCTTCATGGTGACCGCGCCGATGCTCAACCAGGGCGTGAAAGTTGACCTGCCCAAGGTTTCCAGCGAAGCCTTGCCCCAGGACAACAACACCCAGGTGCTGACCATCTCGATCAAGGCTGACAAGACCTACTACTGGAACCTTGGCAGCGAAGTCGACACCGAAAAGCAACAGGACAAGGCGATGACCTTGCCGCAGATGACCGACGCGGTGACCAAGATCATCCGTGCCGGCAATGAAGGCGGCAAGCACACCCAGGTGTTCATTCGCGGTGATAAATCCGTCGACTACGGCGCCGTGATGGGTGCCATGGGCGGCCTGCAGAAAGCCGGAGTCGGTAACGTTGGCCTGATTACCGAGGCGCCCTGATGCACCAACAGCGAGAGCCGTCCGCCTCGGAAAGCTACTTCTGGCCTAGTGTCTGGGCAATTGCCCTGCACGTGCTGGTGTTTGGCATGCTGTTCGTCAGCTTTGCCATGACCCCGGAACTGCCCCCGGCCAAGCCGATCGTTCAAGCGACCCTGTACCAGCTCAAATCCAAGAGTCCGGCAACCACCCAGACCAATCACAAGATTGCGGGTGAGGCGAAGAAATCCGCCGCGCGCCAGACCGAAGCCGAACAGTTGGAGCAGAAGAAGGTCGAGCAGGAAGAGATCAAGGCCGCGGAACAAAAGAAAGAAGAGGCTGCTCAAAAAGCCGAGGAAGCGAAAAAGGCCGATGAGGCCAAGAAAGCCGATGAGGCGAAGAAGGCGGATGACGCCAAGAAAGCCGCAGAAGCGAAAAAGGCTGAAGAGAAACAATTGGCTGATATAGCCAAGAAGAAATCCGAAGAAGAAGCCAAGAAAGCTGCTGAAGAAGAGGCCAAGAAAAAGGCCGCTGAAGAAGCGAAGAAGAAAATCGTCGAAGACGCGAAGAAGAAAGCCGCGGAAGACGCGAAGAAAAAAGCTGAAGCAGACGAGGCGAAGAAAAAGATCGCCGAGGATGCCAAGAAGAAAGCTGCTGCCGACGCTGCGAAGAAGAAGGCCCAGGAAGCAGCGCGCAAATCTGCCGAAGAGAAAAAGGCCCAGGCCCTGGCGGACTTGCTGTCCGATAAGCCGGAGCGTGAAGCCACCAAGTCGGATGAGGTGGGTGACAGTGTCGCAGGCAGTTTCGATGACCTGATTCGCATTCGTGCGGCGGAAGGCTGGGCTCGTCCTCCTTCGGCGCGCAAGGGCATGACGGTGGAACTGCGGATCGGCATGTTGCCTGATGGCACGGTGACCACGGTCAGCGTGATCAAGTCCAGTGGTGATGGTCCGTTCGACGCTTCGGCGGTGGCGGCAGTCAAGAACATTGGGCGTTTGACAGAAATGCAGGGTTTGAGTCCGAAGGATTTCGCGCCCTATCGTTCATTCAAGATGACATTCACACCTGAGGATCTAGCCTTGTGAGAAACCTTCTTCGAGGAATGCTTGTCGTTATTTGCTGTATGGCAGGGATAGCGGCAGCGGATGAAAAAAACATTCTGGTCACCAGTGGCAGTGATCGGGCGACGCCGATTGCGGTAGTGCCGTTTGGCTGGCAGGGCGGCAGCGTGCTGCCGGACGACATGGCACAGATCATCGGTGATGACCTGCGCAACTCGGGTTACTACGCACCGATTCCAAAGCAGAACATGATCAGCTTGCCGACCCAGGCCAGCGAAGTCATTTTCCGCGACTGGAAAGCCCTGGGCGCCCAGTACGTGATGGTCGGCAGCATTGTTCCAGCCGGCGGTCGCCTGCAGGTGCAGTACGCGCTGTTCAACGTCGCGACCGAGCAGCAAGTGCTGACCGGCAGCGTGTCGGGTAGCGTTGATCAGTTGCGGGACATGTCGCACTACATTTCCGACCAGTCCTTTGAAAAACTCACCGGCATCAAGGGAGCGTTCTCGACGCGCCTGCTGTATGTGACGGCTGAGCGCTTCTCGGTGAACAACACCCGTTACACCCTGCAGCGTTCGGACTACGACGGTGCACGGGCGGTGACTCTGTTGCAGTCCCGCGAGCCGATCCTGTCGCCGCGCTTTGCTCCGGATGGCAAGCGCATTGCGTACGTGTCGTTCGAGCAGAAGCGCCCGCGCATCTTCGTCCAGCACATCGATACCGGGCGTCGTGAGCAGATCACCAACTTCGAAGGCCTGAACGGTGCTCCAGCCTGGTCGCCAGATGGCACTCGCCTGGCGTTCGTGCTGTCCAAGGACGGCAACCCGGATATCTATGTGATGAACATGGCGTCCCGGCAGATCAGCCGCGTCACCAGTGGCCCGGGCATCAACACCGAACCGTTCTGGGGCAAGGATGGTTCCACCATCTATTTCACCTCCGACCGTGGCGGCAAGCCGCAAGTCTATAAAAGCAATATCAATGGCGGTGGCGCTGAGCGTGTGACCTTTATTGGTAACTACAACGCCAACCCGAAACTTTCTGCTGACGAAAAGACCCTGGTAATGATTCACCGCCAGGATGGTTTCACCAACTTCCGGGTAGCGGCTCAGGATTTGCAGCGCGGTAGCGTAAAAATCCTTACAGACACTAACCTTGATGAGTCAGCTACTGTTGCGCCCAACGGCACCATGGTAATCTACGCCACCCGCCAGCAGGGCCGGGGAGTCTTGATGCTCGTGTCCATTAATGGACGTGTGAGGCTCCCGCTTCCTACCGCTCAAGGCGAAGTCAGAGAACCGTCCTGGTCCCCTTACCTGAACTGACGCGGCGCTACAATGTTTCACTTAACACACTGGGGTTCATTAGGAGTTTCACGATGGAAATGTTGAAGTTTGGTAAGTTTGCTGCGCTGGCTCTGGCCATGGCTGTGGCTGTAGGTTGCTCCTCCAAAGGCGGCGACAATGCCGGTGAAGGCGCTGTTGATCCAAACGCTGGTTACGGCGCTAACACCGGTGCTGTTGATGGCTCCCTGAGCGAAGAAGCTGCTCTGCGCGCAATCACCACCTTCTACTTCGAATACGACAGCTCGGACCTGAAGCCAGAAGCCATGCGCGCTCTGGACGTTCACGCCAAAGACCTGAAAGCAAACGGCGCTCGCGTTGTTCTGGAAGGCAACACCGACGAACGTGGTACTCGTGAGTACAACATGGCTCTGGGCGAGCGTCGTGCTAAAGCCGTTCAGCGCTACCTGGTTCTGCAGGGCGTTTCCCCTGCACAGCTGGAGCTGGTTTCCTACGGTAAAGAGCGTCCAGTTGCTACTGGCCACGACGAGCAGTCCTGGGCTCAAAACCGTCGCGTCGAACTGCGTAAGTAATTCGTCATGCGAACGTGCCGTCGTGCTGTAACTATTTTGGCTCTCAGTCTCACGCCCCTTGCGGCGTGGTCTGCGGTTCCTGTGGTCGATAACAACTCCGGCTATAACAATAGCGGGAGCAGTTATCCGCCAGCGGGTTATGGCACGAACGGCGCCTATGCCGGGGGAGGGGTTTCGACCCCTGTCTCGGCACAGGGCGAGCTGTTCCAGCAACTGCAGCAAATGCAAGAGCAGATTGCACGCCAACAGGGTGTGATCGAAGTTCTGCAAAATGATGTAGCGCGGATGAAGCAAGAAAGCCTGGAGCGTTACCAGGATCTTGATCGACGCATAGGAAGCGGTGTCGCACCTGCCGCAACTCCTGAGAATTCTTCTGCCGGTGGCGATAACAGCGCTGCCGGTGCCGCTGCTCAGGCGCCAGCCGCCAGTAGCGAACCCGGTGATCCGGCCAAGGAAAAGCTCTACTACGATGCTGCCTTCGACCTGATCAAGGCCAAGGATTTCGACAAGGCCAGCCAGGCCTTCTCGGCATTCCTGCGCAAGTACCCCAACAGCCAGTACGCCGGCAATGCCCAGTACTGGTTGGGTGAAGTGAACCTGGCCAAAGGCGACCTGCAAGGCGCGGGCCAGGCATTTGCCAAGGTTTCCCAGCTGTATCCCAAGCACGCCAAGGTGCCGGATTCACTGTACAAGCTGGCTGACGTAGAGCGTCGTCTCGGTCACACCGACCGGGTCAAGGGCATCCTGCAGCAGGTGGTGGCCCAGTATCCGGGCACTTCCGCCGCTCAGTTGGCCCAACGGGACCTGCAGCGCATGTAAGTGCGTTGGCCTCCGTTACAAGAAACCCGCGCTTGTCGCGGGTTTTTTCGTTAGAATCCATGCCCTTTTTCTGAAACACGCTTCCTGGGATCTGCGCGATGGCGGGGTTCCTTGAAGTGCCTGACGGAGGCGGACAGCCTGTTTAGCTGTTACGCCCGTGGCGACTATGCAAGACACATTGAGAATCACCGAAGTTTTCTACTCGTTGCAGGGGGAAACTCGGACTGCCGGGCTGCCCACGGTTTTTGTGCGCCTGACCGGTTGTCCGTTGCGTTGCCAATACTGCGACAGTGCCTACGCGTTCAGCGGCGGTAGCCAGCGGACCCTCGATAGCCTGCTGGAGCAGGTTGCCGGTTTCCGCCCTCGCTACGTCTGCGTCACTGGTGGCGAGCCTCTGGCCCAGCCCAACGCCATTCCCTTGCTCCAGCACTTGTGCGATGCCGGCTACGAGGTCTCGCTGGAAACCAGCGGTGCCCTGGACATCTCTGCGGTGGACCCGCGCGTCAGCCGGATCCTTGATCTCAAGACTCCCGGCTCCAAGGAAGCGCACCGCAACCGCTACGAGAATATCGAGCTGCTGACCGCCAACGACCAGGTCAAGTTTGTCATCTGCTCCCGCGAGGACTATGACTGGGCGGTGTCCAAGCTGATCCAGTACGGTCTTGAGCGACGCGCCGGCGAAGTGCTGTTTTCGCCCAGCCACCATGACTTGAATGCACGAGATCTGGCGGACTGGATCGTCGCCGACAACCTGCCAGTACGTCTGCAACTGCAGCTGCATAAATACCTTTGGAATGATGAGCCGGGGCGCTGACATGACTGAACAAGCATCGAGTGAAAAGCGTGCCGTGATCCTGCTGTCCGGTGGCCTGGACTCTGCCACCGTGGTGGCCATGGCTCGCGCCGAAGGCTACCGCTGCTACACCATGAGCTTCGATTACGGCCAGCGCCATCGGGCCGAGTTGCACGCCGCCGAGCGCGTGGCCCGGGACCTCGGTGTGGTGGAGCACAAGGTGATCGGCCTGAACCTCAACGGTATTGGCGGATCGGCACTGACTGATAGCACCATCGAGGTGCCAGAGGCGCCGGGGGAGGGCATTCCTGTCACCTACGTGCCGGCACGCAACACCGTCTTCCTGTCCCTGGCCCTGGGCTGGGCGGAAGTCCTGCACGCGCGGGATATCTTCATCGGTGTCAATGCGGTGGATTATTCCGGTTATCCGGATTGCCGTCCCGAGTTCGTCGAAGCCTTCGAGCGCATGGCCAACCTGGCGACCAAGGCCGGTGTCGAAGGGCAGGGCTTTCGTATCCAGGCGCCGCTGCAGAACCTCAGCAAGGCCGAGATCATCCAGGCCGGGGTGCGCCTGGGGGTTGATTACGGGCTGACGGTTTCCTGCTATCAGGCAGACGATAGCGGCCACGCGTGCGGCAAATGTGACAGCTGCCGTTTGCGTGCTGAAGGCTTCAGGGCGGCCGGAATCAGTGATCCAACACCTTATTTTTGATTTTTTTCATATAGGGTGTTGAATTCCCGTTAGAAATCAGTATTATACGCGCCACCACACAGCGGGTCGTTAGCTCAGTTGGTAGAGCAGTTGGCTTTTAACCAATTGGTCGTAGGTTCGAATCCCACACGACCCACCATATTTGGCGGTTTAGAAAATCCGGAAGGCCCACGAAAGTGAGGATTTCCGGGTTTTTTTTTGCCTTGCAAAAAACCGTGATCCCGCCACTCAGCTGCTCAGCTTGCCTTCTTCTCACTGCTTGAATATCAACTCTTCTGCAGAGGCTGGCCTTTTGCCGGTAGCCGGACTCATCTCTAAAAACCTTGATAAATTCAGGGGCTTTATCTGAATTCCCCCTTTTTTTCAGGGGTTATCGCTTTAAATTCAGAATAAGTGCGGGGCTCGTTGACAGCACAAATGCCTCCCGCGTAAATCTTGCCGCCATTGCCGACAGGGGTTGCGTCCCTGGCAAGGAGAACACATACCAGGGTCGGTAACTTCGCAGTCAGCAGGGCTTTGCCCTGCCTGTACGAATCTGTCCCTGAGTCTGTGCGTGAGTCACAAGCCCGGCTTACTCAAGGTGACAGGATGTTCACAGAAGCAGTTGCAATATCCGTTAGGCGCAGTGCCCCCTCCAGCCCTTCCGTCATTCGTGGCAAGGGGTGCTTTCTCTACGATGAGCAGGGCAAATCCTTCCTCGACATGTCCGGTGGCAGCGGTGCCGCCAACCTGGGTTATCAGCGCGATGACCTGGTCGAAGTCCTCAAGCGTCAATCCGAACTGCTGATCCATACCGGTTGGAACATCGACAACCCGCAGCGCCATGAAGTGGTCGCCAAGCTGGAGGGGCTGGTGCCCTATGCGCAGGCTTCGGTGTTTGGCGCGGTCACCGGTGCCGAGGCAATCGAGGTGGCGCTGAAAATCGCCCGCGCCGCTACCGGACGCCAGGGCGTGGTGTATTTCCACAATTCCTTCCATGGCAAGACCCAGGGCGCCCTGTCGGTGACCTCCAACCGCGGTTTTCGCAAGCACCTGGCCGGTGGCGACAGCCTGCAACTGACCGCCCTGGCCCTGGACTATGACGCCGACCAGGACCCGGCCCTGGCCGCCTTGTGGCGCGAGCAACTGGCCGAGGATCTGCGCCAGGCGCAGCAGGCCAATTGCTTGCCCGCGGCGCTGATCATCGAGCCGATCCAGGCAGCAGAGGGCATGTATCCGGTGCCCCTGGAGCTGCTCGAAGCGATTGTCGAACTGGGCAGGACCTTCGGCGTGATCACCATCTTCGATGAGATCTACACCGGTTTTGGCCGCACCGGGACGCCGTTTTTCAGCAACCCGCAACTGCTGCCGGACCTGTTGGTGCTGGGCAAGGCCCTGGGCAATGGCTTGCCGATTTCCGCGGTGGTAGGCCGCCCGGAACTGGTGGACTGCCTGGGCTATGCCGAGCATTCCTCCACCTTCACCCAGATGCCGCTGGCCTGTGCCGTGGCTTCCAAGGTGCTGGATATCTACCACCAGGAACAGCCCTGGCAGTGGGCGGCGAGCAACGGCGCGTACCTGCGCCAGGCCCTGGAAGGCCTGGGGGCCCAGGACGCGCGAGTGGTCAATGTGCGCGGCCGCGGCATGATGCTCGCCTTCGATTTCGAGGGCCAGGGCCAGGGCGCTGATGTACTGGCGCTGCGCAACCGGCTGCTGGAGCACGGGGTGATCGTGCGCACCGGCGGGCGCAATCCGGCGACGGTCAAGCTGACCCCGCCACTGAGCATCTCCCAGCAGGAAATCCAGGCATTCATGCAGACACTGCAGGGCGTTTGTCGCTCCCTCTAATAACAACAAGGCAGGGATATCATGTTGCAGGCTTTTACCCGCATGGCGGGTACCGATGTTGCGGGTGTCATCGATGTCCAGGGCAGCCTTGGCTTTGCCGCGCTCGACCAGTTGCGCGAGGGGGTCAGCGCCGAGCTGCAAGGGCTGCCGGAGCCGGTGCTGGCGCTGTATGCCAGCCATGGCCGGGCCATGTATGCGGCGTTGATCGCGGCCTTGTCCGCCGCCCGGCGAGTGGTGTTCATCGACCCGGCGAGCAACCTCGACGAGTTGATGCCGGTGCTCCAGCACCTGGGCGTGAACCTGGTCCTCAATGGCACGACACGGCCTGGTTCACAACTGACCCGTTCCTTGCCGGTGCTCGACCTGCAGCACCTGCAACCCCGGCCCGTGCCCCCTGGCCGGGAATACCCGTTGCGTTGCCAGGACTACGTGATCTTCACCAGCGGCTCCACTGGCGAGCCCAAGGCCATAGTGCAGCGCATCGAGGCCCTGGGCCGGCACATTGACAACTACATCGGCTATGTCGGAATCGGCCCCGGGCAGCGTGTGCTGCAACTGGCTTCCGCGGGGTGGGACGCCGGCCTGATGGACATCTTCGCCAGCCTGAAGACTGGCGCCACCCTGTGCAGCCTCAACCCCCGGGAGCATGACTTCGCCGCAGTCGAGGCGCTGATCGCCGAACATGACATCGATGTGTTGCATATGACGGTGCCCTATCTGCGTGCCTTCTACAGCGATGCGAGCGCCATCTATGCCCGGCCCAAGCAACTGGTGATCGGCGGCGAGATCATCCACCCCTCGGACATCCAGCGCTTCAACCACGCCTTTGCCCCAGGCTCGCAGCTGTTCAACGCCTACGGGCCGACCGAATGCACCACCGCGCTCTACGCCCGCATCGACCAGGGGCAGACGCTGCAGGACCCGACCTGGGCCCTGGACCGGCCGGTGGAAGGCGTCACCCTGGACATTGCCAAGGAACCGGGGCAGCCCTACGGCGAAGGGGTGGGTGAACTGCTGCTCTATTCTTCCCTGGTGGCCCGGCGCTTGGACCCGGCCAGCGGGCTGATCGTCGAGCTGACCCAGCCCAGCCCCCTGGACTCGCAGCGCCAGTGCTACGCCACCGGTGATCTGGCGTGCCACCAGCCCGATGGCGCCATACGCCTGCTGGGGCGCAAGGATTCCATCGTCAAGATCAACGGGCAGAAGGTCAGCCTGGTCCAGGTGGAGTCGGAGCTCAAGGCTCTGGCCCAGGTACGGGAAGCCTGTGTGATCGCCCATCAGGCCGGGGACAACCTGGCCCTGGTGGCCTTTGTCATTGCCCGTGACGCCAGCCTTGGCGAAGACCTCCTGCGTCAGGCCGCCAGGGCCGCACTGCCGGCGCACCGGGTGCCGGCGCGCTTCCTGCTGGTGGAGCGTTTTGCCTTGAACCGCAACAACAAGATCGACCGGCAGGCGTTGGCGCAACTGGCTGCCCGTGCCATGGCGGCGCCGGAGCCGGCACAGGCCGCACCGGAGCCATTCTGGCAAGCCATCGGCCAGGTACTTGGCGGGCAGAGCCCGGATCGGGCCAAGAGCTTTATCGACAATGGCGGTGATTCGCTGCGGGCCTTGCAGGTGGTGGCCACGCTGAAGAGAAAGGGCCTGGTGCTGGACCTGGAAGAGTTGCTGTCGGATCAGGCCCTGGGGCAATTGCCGGTGCATGCGGCGGCGGCCAAGGCCCGGCCCGGGGTTTCCCGGCCGCAGGTCGAGGGCCTGCCCAATCGCCGCTTCCTGCTGAGCCGCGGCATCAGCGACCTGGATCACTGGAACCAGGCCCTGGTGCTGGACATAGCCGCCGGCCAGGAGCCACAGCGAGTCAGCCAGGCGCTGCGGGCAATTTTCCGCCATCACTTTATCGAGGCGGGCGTTCAGGATCAGGGGCTGCAGCCTGCCGGAACGGATCTGCAGCAAGCGGTGCAGCGGACCTGCGCAGCCATCTCCCTGAGCCAGGGGCAACTCTTCTGCTTCAGCCAGCAACAGGACGCCGCTGGCCATCACCTGATCATTGCCGGGCACCAGTTCCAGGTCGATCGCTACTCCTGGATGCTGCTGGTTTCCGAGCTGGACGAATGCCTGGGGCAGGGCCTGGAGTGCATGCAAAGCTGGCCGCGGCCGACGGCCTTCGAGGAGTGGCAGCAGAGCTACCAGCGCGAGCATGCCGCGGCGACCCATGAAGCGTTCTGGGAAGCCCTGCCCTGGGGCCGCTGCGCGCAGTTGACCGGGCAGCGCCCCGAGTTTCCCCGGCGCGAGGCCTTTCGGCGAGCCGAACTGTGCCTGGGGCCGGTCCGCGACCTGCCGCAGTGGGCCCAGGGTGTGGCCGAGACCAGCCAGTTGCTGCTGGCGGCCATCCTGCGCGCCATGAGCCAGAGCGATGACAACCCGTTCCAGAAAGTCCATTTGCTCGACCATGGGCGGGCCCTGGACAAGAGCGGCGCCGAGCTCAACAGCGTGTTCGGCTGGCTGACGGTGATCTACCCGCTGGTGCTGCAAGTTGCCAGCCTGGACCTGGAGCAGATCGCCAGGGAAATCAAGGCCGGCCAGCAAGCCAGCCAGGGCATTGCCCACAGCTTCGGCAACCGTTATTTCGCCACGCCCGAGGCCGAGCGCCTCAAGGGCCTGTTCGATTGCGGCTACAGCTATAACTTCCTGGGCGCCGTGGAGAATCCGCCCGGGGCCCGGGTCGGCGTGCATCCCTTGAGCCTGCAACTGATGCAGGGCAGCCCCAGCCATCACCTGGAGTTCACCGGCTACCTGGCCGCGGGCGAGTTGCTGCTGAAAATCGACTATGACCCGCAGGTCTTCGGCGAAGAACGCCTGGAGTCGCTGCTGACCGGGATCACCGCTGCCTTGAGCTAGAGAAACCTCCATGAACGCCTTACCCGATAACAACAAGAAACCCCGTTCACTGGTCGCCGTGCTGATTTTCCTCGGCTGCCTGCTGATCTGGTCCACCAACTGGATCGCCATTTCGCTGCAGGTGGAACACAGCGACGTCGGCTCTTCGCTGATGCTGCGTTTCCTCATTGCCTACGGGGTGCTGTGGCTGTGGCAACGGCTGTTCGCCGGCCCGCAGCAGCCGGTAACCCGCAAGGCCTACTTGCTGATGGCCGGGGTGGGGGCGGTGTACTTCTATGCCGGCATCGGCCTGGCCTATCTGGCCACCGCTTACCTGGGCAGTGCGCAGATGGCCTGCCTCAGCGCCTTTGTGATTTTCTACATCATCGGCATCAAGCGCCTGTTCCTGCATGTGCCGGTCGCCCTGCACAACCTGCTCGGCGCACTGGTGAGCATCGCCGGGCTGGGGCTGTTCATGCTTGGCGATCCGGGGCGGCCGCTGTCGCTGGCGGGGGTGGCCCTGGGCCTGACTTCCTTCCTGGCGGTGGCCATCGGATCGGTGCTTTCGGAGCACATCCAGAAGATCTGCCAGCTCGGCACTTTGCACATCAACAAGGTGGCGGCCGGCTGGGCCTGCGCTCTATACGCCGTCAGCCTGTTGCTGGGCGGCCATGGCTTGCAACTGCCGGGCACCCTGGCCGATCTGGGCATCCTGCTGTACCTGGGGGTGGTGTGCTCGGCGCTGGTGTTCGTGCTGTTCATCGACCTGATCAAGCGCATGGGCGCCGAGAACGCCGGCTATGTCGGCGTGCTGTACCCCATCGGCGCCAGCTACCTGTCGGTGTGGCTGGGGGAAACGCCCCTGAGCCTGCACCTGATGCTCGGCAGTGCCCTGGTGATGCTGGGCAGCCTGATCAATTTCAAGTTTCGCTACCACCCCGCCCCCAAGAAAGTGGAGTTCAGCTGAATGAGCAATGTACGGATACGCCAGGCCACCACGGACGATCTGATCGGTATTTTCGAGGCCCACCGCAACTCGGTAGAGCGCCTGTGCACCTCTGAATACAGCGATCAGCAGATCCGCATGTGGCTCGATGGGCGCTCCCCGGAAACCTACCGCGAAGCCGTGGAAAAGGGATCGCTGTGGCTGGCCGAGGGCGAGCAGATCGAAGGGTTCGTCGAACTCGACGGCAATGAGGTCAGCAAGCTGTTCATCCGTGGCGATGTGGCCAGGCGTGGCCTGGGCAGCCGTCTGCTGGAGGTGGCGCTGGCTCGGCTGCGGGCCAGCGGTGCCAGCTCGGCCTACCTGGAGGCGACCCTGACGGCCGAAGGCTTCTATGCCTACCACGGCTTCCAGAAGATCGGCGAGGGCACCTTCAGCCGCGGCAACAGCCCGGTGTCCATCGAGATCATCAAGATGGAACGCCCGCTTTGATCTGACCGTCAGCGGCCACTTCAGCACAGCAGGTCTTGCCCGTCCCCGGTTCGCGGGGGCGCGGCCGGCTGCACCCGGAAAACGGCACACGAGGCTTATCCAAGATGACAGGGATGTTATTGAAATTGACGGTGCTCGATCAGAATCTGTGCGCCGGGTGCGGCGCCTGCGCCCTGGTGTGCCCACAGCAGGTGATCGTTTTCGACCCGGACCGGGTGGTGCCGCTGCTGGAGGGCATCGGCGACAGTTGTGAAAGCTGCACCGAGTGCCTGGCGGTGTGCCCGGGGCTGCAGCCGGACACCGATCGCTCCGAACTGGAACTGTTCGGCCGTACCCGCCGCGCCGAAGAGCGCTGGCTGGGGATCAGCCGCCAGGCCATCGGTGCGCGCTCCACCGACCCGCAGATAGTCCGGCGCTCGGCCAGTGGCGGTACCGCCACCACCTTGCTGCTGACCGCCCGGGAGCACTTTGACGTGGACCTGACCCTGACCATGGGCCGTCACCCCGGGCAGGGCTGGCGCAGCGCGCCGCAACTGGGCAGCGCTGCAGCGGCGATCATCAACAATGCCCAGTCCACCTACCAGCTGGCGCCTTACCTCAATGCCCTGCGCGAATGCTACGAACAGCAGCCGGACGCGCGCATCGCCGTGGTGGGGCTGGCCTGCCACGTCCAGGCGATCCGCAAGCTGCAGCGCCGGGACACGGCCATCGGCCACTGGGCCCGCAGCCGGATCATTTGCGTGATCGAGACCGCCTGCTCCTCCAACACCCTGCCGGCCGGCACCCACAGCATCATCAGCGAGGTGCTGGGGCAAGACCCGCAGCAGGTGCGCGATATCAAGTACCGCGAAGGCGATTACCCCGGCCGGCTGCAAGTCACCTTGCTGGACAGCCAGACCTTTGGCATCGATTTCTGGGAGATCCTCGGCAAGCTCAAGGACAACAAGACCTTTCGCTGCCTCAGTTGCGGTGACTGGATGAGCGGGCTGGCCGACGTCAGCGTGTGTGACGGCGACCCCAACATCTTCGAAGCCAGCCTCAACGGTTCCGAAGAACAGAAACACGGCCGCGCGCTGATCCGCACCGAGATGGGCCAGGCCCTGGTGGACAGCGCCATCACCCATGGCCGGCTGGAAAGCTGGGGAGTCGACCTTGGGGGCTTCAACCTCGGCCTTGAGCGCAAGAAGAACCGTCGGCGCTTCTATGAAACCCAGCCGCTGGTGTTGCCCGCGGGCCCCGGGGTGGGCGACCACTTCGAGGACGAAGCGCTGGTGGACGACGCCGAACTGATCAACCCCGCCAAATACAGGAGTAGCCCATGATCGATTACCCGGACCGGCCCATCGATTTCACCCTCGGCCGCCAACAGCAAGTCTGGGCCAACATCGACGGCTACCTGCCATCGGACAAGTCCATCAGCCATCGGATGATCCTGTTTGCCGCCCTGGCCCGGCATCCGGTGCGCCTGCGGGACCTGAACCGCGGCAAGGCGGTGACCCTGTTGCTCGATGCCCTGCAGCAACTGGGCCTTGAGGTGACGCCAGGGCAGACGCCCCAGACCCTGGAGATCAGCGGTGAGTTCGCCCAGGCGACCCACGAGCGGCGGGTCGACCTGGGGCCCTCCAGCGCGGCCGCACGGTTACTGATCGGGATGCTGGTGGGGCTCAATGTGCCGTGCATCGTCGATGGCGACGAAACCCTGCGCAACCGCCCCTTCGACTGGATCGTCGAGCCCCTGAACCAGATGGGCGCCCACCTGGAGTACCTGGGGCGTCCGGGCGCGCTGCCGATCCGTATCCACCAGGCTGCATTCCGCGGCGGCGCGGCGCAGATCCACATCGGCAGCGCCCAGGCCATCAGCACCTTGCTGTTTGCCGGGGTGGCGGCACGCAAGCCGATGTCGATCCGGTACCCGGTGGTGGCCCGGGATCACACCCAGCGCATCATCAACAGTTTTGGCGACCGGCTGCAGGACGAGCAGTTGCAGATTCACTACCAGCCACGGGACTGCGCGATTCCCGAGGAGATCAGCATCCCTCGCGACCCCTCGGCCATTGCCTATCCGGCGGCGTTGTTCCTGCTGTGCAACCGCCACCAGGAGCAGCAGCGCCTGAGCTTCGACAATGTGTGCCTGAACCCTACGCGCCTGGGCTTTTTCAACTGGCTGCTGGCCTGTGGTTTCAACCTGACCCTGGAGGTGGACAGCATTCGTCATGGCGAGCCGGTGGGCCGCCTGCTGCTGCGCGGGGGTGGCCAGCCCAGGGCTCACGACTTGCGCGACAAGCACCAGTTCCACGCAATGATCGACGAAGTGCCGCTGGCCCTGGCCATCAGCTGCGTGCTGCCCGGCAGCGCGACCTTCAGTGACCTCTACGAGCTGACCTTCAAGGAGTCGGACCGGATCGCCGCCACCCGCAGCATGCTCAATGCCCTGGGCCTGGACTACCAGGTCGACGGCTACGACGTGCGGGTGGAAGGCGGGCAGGTGCCCAGTGTGCAGGGAGCGATCCCGACTTTCGGTGACCATCGCCTGTCGATGACCGCCCACGTCCTGCTGCTGGCTCACGGGCTGCAGGCCACCATCCTCGAAGGGCATTGCTACCAGACTTCATTTCCAGGGTTTGCCCAGTGCCTGGATCGCCTGACCGGACGGGAGGCCTGATGAGCAGCAGCCGATACACACTCACCGCCTGTGGCGCCGATGGCGTGATCGCCGTGCATGAACCTCTGGCCGCTCTGGCGGCCACTGAAGTGCAGGTGGCGGTGGACTACTCCATGGTCAGCCCGGGCACCGAGCGTCATTACCTGCAGCAGGTACGCGAGACTGGCGAGCAACTGCCGCTGGGCTATTGCGCGGCCGGGGTGGTTAGCGCCGTGGGGCCCGAGGTGGAAGGCGTGCAGCCGGGGGACCGGGTGGTGGCCATGGGCTGGAAGATTGCCACCCATTCCAACTGGATCCAGGTGCCCCAGCGGCTGGTGTGCAAGGTACCGCCGCCACTGACCCAGGACCAGGCGATTCTTGCCACCCTGGGTGCCACTGCGGTGCATGCGGTGGACCGTGCGCAATTGCAGGCGGGGGAGCAGATCCTGGTGGTGGGCATGGGCCTGGTGGGCAAGATGCTGAGCCTGGTGGCGGCCTGTCATGGTGCGCGGATCTGGGTCGCGGACCTCAACCCCGCCGCCATCGACCCGGGCCTGCCGGTGCAGGTGCTCGACCTGCTGGCCGAGCCGGGGGCGATGGCCGGGCAGTTCACCCGGATCTTCCTGTGCATCGATGCTGATATCAGCGCCTTGTTCCCGCGGTTGCTGGCCCTGCTCAATCCGCAGGGCAACGGGGCTGGCCGCTCGCGGCTGGTGAATGTCGGGCGGGTCAGCCTGACCCTGGAGCTCTCGCCGCAAATGGGCAACATCGACATCATCAACGTGTCCCGCTGCGGTAACGGTTACCGCGACGATGCCTACCATCACGGGCGCAAGAGCGTGCAGTGCCCGGCAGGGGAGGCCACGGTGGAGCGCAACATCGCTCGTTGCCTCGACTACCTGGTGGCCTGCAGGGATTGGCTGGAGCACCTGCAGCGAGTCGAGATGGACCTGGGGCAGGCGTTGGCGCACTACAACGGCGCGGCGTTCTTCGCCCCTGGAATCAACCTGATCAAGCACAGGGAAGTGTGACGGCATGGCTCATCTATCTATTGCTTCGTGCCTGGACGACGTCTTCGCCCGGCATGCCACGGATACCGCG
>ERZ1032432.3-NODE-3-length-62356-cov-14.015313_pt1 | contig 62356 bp, 55 predicted proteins | sample MGYA00518036_ERZ1032432 | MGnify/ENA primary metagenome ERZ1032432 (study PRJEB33718, sample SAMN03160202) | human skin metagenome | collected 2014-02-25 | study: EMG produced TPA metagenomics assembly of the PRJNA266117 data set (Human skin bacterial metagenome and...
GCCCGGGTTCCACCACCTTGCCGATGGAAGTGTTCTCGGCGGTGCGCCTGGGGGTGAAGCCGGAGATCAACGCCGTGGCCAGCCTGATCCTGCTGGCGGTGTCTCTGGTGACCTTCCTGGTCTGGTTCTTCAGCCGGCGCGCCGAAGAAGCCCGCAAGCGGGCGATCCAGCAGGCCATCGAGGAAAGCGCTGCTGACTCCTGGAAACAGCCGGACGTGCGTCGGGCCCAGGCGCCGGAAACCGCCTGACTTGCAGTTGTGTCATCAAAAAACCTCGCCCCGGTTTCCGGGAGCGAGGTTTTTTATTGGCCCTTGCCGGGGCAAGCGTCCTTCAGAAGGGGATTGGGCTTGCGGGTCTCTTCGCTGGCCAGCCAGCTCCTGCAGCGCTGGTGATGGGTCAGGATTGCCAGGGTGAACGGCGAATCACCTCGACGAAATTCAACGCCTTGAACCCTGGCTGCTGGTCGGCCAGGACGTCGGTCTTGACGTTGCCGAAGGTGGTTTGCGGGCGATGGCGCAGGCCGTCGGCGAAGGCGCAGATGATGCATTCCTTGAAGCCTTCACCGCGCGGGTGGGCGTGGACCACGGCTTCACGCTGGGCCGCGGGGAACGCGGCGTAGTCGATGCCCAGCACATCCATCTCGACCCCGGCGGTGACCAGGGCCACGGTAGGGCGCAGGTGCTGGGGGATGCCTGGGGTGGTGTGCAAGGCGATGGACAGCCAGACCTGCTCGATATCGTCGGCGCTGAGGCCGTAGGGCTGGAGAAAGTCGCGTGCGGCGTTGGCGCCGTCGACTTCGAAGCGCTGGTCGGCGCTGCGCAGGCCCTCCACCAACCCCAGGTCGTGGAACATGGCGCCGACGTAGAGCAACTGCGGGTCGTAAGCCAGCTGCCGGCGTTCGCCGCTCAGGGCGCCGAACAGGAACACCCGGCGCGAGTGGTGATAAAGCAGGTCGGATTCGACATCGCGGATGTACTCGGTGGTGGCCCGGGCCAGGGCGCTGTCGGGTATCCGGATCCCGGCGATGGTGGAGCTCATGGGGCGTTCCTCGTGGCGGGCGCCGTGCTGGCGCTGGAGCCTTCAGTCTGTTACCGGGCCTTTCGGCCCACAATCGCACCGGGGCTGTGATCCCGGCCAACCTGCGCGCATTTCCTGCCAGTGCTATGTTCCCCCGAGCTTTGCTTGCGACAATTGCCCGCCGCTCGGGGTTGCCGGGCGCGGGTCATAGAGGGCTGTTTGCACCATGGGTAGAAGCGTTGCCGTGCTGGTTTTTCCGGGTGTCCAGGCCCTCGATGTCACCGGGCCCATGGATGTGTTTTGCGAAGCCAACCGGTTTCTGCCGGCCGAGGATCATTACCGCTTGCGGGTGATTGGCGTCGAGGCTGGGGCGCAGGCCTGTTCCAATGGCCTGCTGTTGCAGGCCCATTGTTCCTTCACCCAGGCCCTGGAGCCCTTTGACCTGTTGCTGGTGGCGGGCGGCCCACAGGTGCCTGGCAGCCAGTTCAGCCCGGCCTTCTACGCCTGGCTGCGCGAGGCCTGCGCCCGGGCCAAGGGCTTCGGCTCGATCTGCAACGGCGCGTTCATTCTGGCCCGGGCCGGGTTGCTGGAAGGGCGCACGGTGACCACCCACTGGAGCGATGCACCGGCGCTGGCTGCGCTGTGCCCTGGCACCCGGGTCGAGGCTGATCGCCTGTACGTCCGGGACGGCAGGCTGTTCACTTCGGCGGGGGTCACCGCCGGCATCGACCTGTCGCTGTACCTGCTGGCCCAGGATCATGGTGCGGGGGTGGCCCTGAGCGTGGCCAAGCGTCTGGTGGTGTTCACCCAGCGCACGGGGGGGCAGTCGCAGTTCAGCCCGTTTCTGCTGCCCCAGGCCGAGACCACCTCCACCGTGGCTCGGGTCCAGCAGCATGTGCAGGACCGGTTGCAGGCGGACCTGAGCATTGCCGAGCTGGCCCGGGCGGTGAACATGAGCCCGCGCAACTTTGCCCGAGTGTTCGTTCGAGAAGCGGGGGTGACTCCGGCGGAATTTGTCGAAGGCGCGCGGATGGATGCGGCGCGGGGGATGCTCGAACGCAGCGCGGCGCCGCTCAAGACCGTGGCCTACGCCTGCGGTTTTCGCGATGCCCAGCACATGCGCAGCGTGTTCAACCGGCGCCTGGGGCTGACCCCGCAACAGTTCCGCCTGAACTTCAGCACCGTACCCTTGTAGGAGCCGGCTTGCCGGCGAAGGCGTCCTTCAGCGGAGTGCAGGGCTTGCGGGCCTCTTCGCTGGCCAGCTCGCTTCTACACCCGCCGCTGGTCAAGGCGCGGGGACCCGGGGGCGTGCCGGCAGCAGCTTCAGGGTGCTGCGGGTGTTGGCGGTGACTTCCTCGTCGCTGAAGTGCGCCTGCTGGTAGACCCCTTCGATATAGGCTTCGGCCTGATCGTCGTAATGCTTGTCGAACAGCACGCCACTCTGGCCCACCGGGTTGATGGTCAGGCTGTGGGCCGGGTCGGCGAAGTCGATGATGCGCCGGGTCGAGGGCCCGTAGACTACTGACCAGGGCGCCGGGCCGATCTTGGCGGTGAGGTTGTTCGGCACTTCGTGGCTACCGGGGGCGTCCAGGGGGCCGACGTTGAACAGCCGGTCCAGGGGCTTCTGCATGCCCAGCGGGTGGCCGTGGGTCAGCGTGTGGGCCTGGCCCCAGCGCCATTGCGCCGGGTTGGCGCCCAGGGTCAGGCGCAGGTGGTCGATACTGACGCGCCAGGCCAGCTTGACCGTGTCGGCGCGGCTTTCGCGCTGGGGCGTGGTGCGGTTGTCCCACCAGGGCGAGTCGGGGTCCGCCGCCAGCCGGGGCAGGGCGGCGTCCACCACCCGGGCCTGGATCAGGGCGTCGAAATAGGCGTCGCCGAGTTTTTCATGGAAAGTGGCATCGGCCAGGTTGAACAGGAACTGGTTGAACAGCGTCGCGCTGGTGGATTCCAGTGGATAGTCGCCCTGCCATTTCGCCAGTTGCTCCACCAGCTTCAGTTCCTCGGGGTCGCTGACCACTTCACGCAACACCGGCAACAGCGGCGCCAGCAGGCGCGGCCCGTAGGCGGTGGTGGTGCCCAACTGCAGTTTCTGGGTGTTCTCCAGGTCCCATTTCTGGCTCTTGTCGCTGAGCTGCCGATCCAGTTGCTGACCACGGTCGGCCAGGTTGTAGTAGCCGGGGATCTCCATGCCGGTGGGGGATACCGGCTGGAAGTTGGCCGAGACGATATAGCCCCGGGCCGGGTTCTCTTCCTGGGGGTTGGCGCTGAAGGGGTAGAAGCCTTCCTTGTCCGCCAGGCTGGTGCTGCCATCGAGGATGAAGGCCGGCTTGGCCCCCGCCGGGCGCTTGGGCAGGAGCGCCGCCGCCCACCAGCCGATGTCGCCCTTGGCGTTGGCCCAGACGATGTTCAGGCCCGGTGCATGGACCTTGGCGGCCGCAGCGCGGACCTTGGCCAGGGTGTCTGCGCGGTTGAGCTGGTAGAAGCCGTCGAGGATCGGGTTCGGGGTTTCCAGGAAACCCCACCACATGGCGATCGGCGCCTTGCCCACGGTGGTGCCGAGCATGTCGTTGATGATCGGGCCGTGGGGCGACTGGCGCAGGGTCAGGGTCACCGGGGCCTGGCCCTTGACGGCGATCTGCTGCTCGCTGGTGATCAGGTCCACCCACTTGTCGTGGAACCAGACCTGATTGGGGTTCTCCGGGTTGACCTTTTCGGCGATCAGGTCGAGGTCATCGTTCTGGAACATGGTCAGGCTCCAGCCGAAGTCCAGGTTGTGGCCGAGGAAGGCGAAGGGCACCAGGGCCTGGTGATGACCGTAGAGTTCAAAGCCAGGGGCCGAGAGCTGGGCCTCGTACCACACCGACGGCAGCGAGTAGCGGATATGCGGGTCGCCGGCCAGCAGCGCGCGGCCGCTCTTGGTCCGCGAGCCGGAAACCACCCAGGCATTGCTGCCCTCGAATTGCGGCAGCCCGGCTTCTTCCAGGGCTTGCAGGCTCAGGCGGGCGATCCGGCCCAGGCCCTGCCAGTCGACGGTGGCCAGTGGCGCTGAAGGTGGGGTCTTGCCCTTGGCCAGCACGCCCTTGGGCTGCCAGTCGAGGTCGAACACCTTCAGGTAGTCATTGCCCAGTTCGTCGCGGATGTAGGTCAGCAGCGGCTCGGTGCGAAAGGCCATGGCAAAGCTGTAGGCCATGAAACCGGCGACGCTGACGGTGTCTTCTGCGGTGAAAGGCCGCTTGCGGATACCCAGGACGTCGAACTCGATGGGGCTGGCGTGGCTGTCCTGATACTGGTTGATGCCGTCCAGATAGGCTTCCAGGGCCTTCCAGGCGGGTGACTGATGGTCGAGCCCGGCGATATAGCTGTCGGCCCGTTCGCGAATCCGCAGGCTGCGGAACAGTTTGTCGGTGTCCACCAGCTTGGGCCCCAGCACCTCTGCCAGCTCGCCCCGGGACAGGCGCCGCAGCACTTCCATCTGGAACAGCCGGTCCTGGGCGTGTACGTAGCCCAGGGCGCGGTACAGGTCGGCTTCGTTTTCGGCGCGAATGTGCGGCACCCCGCGTTCGTCGTAACGCACGGTGACCGAGCCTTGCAGGCCATTGAGCTCGACCTGGCCCTGACGCGTCGGCTGCTTGCTGTACAGGTAGCCGGCAAGCCCTGCCAGCAGGGCGAGGATCAGTACGGCGACGACGGTCAGGCTGCGTTTCATGCGGGCTCCTTGCTGTTGTTGTATTCAATGCCGCCTTGGGAGAGCTGCAGAGATTTAGCACAAGTCAGGGGCCCCGCGCAGGAGGCAGTCCTTGATTAGTCGCGAATGCCTTGTTCGGCCGGCCAGGGGCAGTAGCAGCCGATGGCCAGGGTGTGGGTGGCGCTGACCGGGCGATTGTCCTCGAGGGCCTGGAGGATGGGCTCGATGAAGCTGTTGCTGGAATTGCAGGTCAGGCCTTCGCTGTAGGGGCCGAAGTAGGCCAGCTTGCCGTTGCGGTCCCAGATCGCCACTGCCGGGCTGGCGGGGATCTGTTCCGCTCCGGGCAGGCTGTCGAGGTGCTTCAGGCGGCTCAGGGTGGCGGGTAGCTGGCCGTGGCTGCCGGGCTTCTGTACGGCATAGAACTCCACGCCCCGCGGGCCATAGGTTTCGATCAGCTCGGCCAGGTGCTGCTGGTTACCGACATTGCAGGGGCAGGCCGGGTCCCAGAAATGCACCAGGCGGATCGCCCCGGGGCCGGCCAGTTCGGCGGGCAGTTGCAACGGGTCGCCGGAGAACATCGCGGTGTGCTCGCTGAACGCCCGCAGATAGCGGCCCTGGAACCATTCGTAGGCGTTCCACAGCACCACGGCGCAGATCAGGACGAGCAGGCTGGCAAGCAGGGGCGTGCGGTAAGACTGGCGCATTAAGATCGGTCCTCGAAGGTCGCGTAGCTTGCCATGCTTGCCGCGACAGATGAATATCGCAGGCCCAGAAAGCCCGTTTTGTCGCCGGTACCCCCGCTTTGGAATTCTCTATGCCCGCCACTTTTGACCCCGACCACCTGCGTGCCAGCCTGCAACCTCTGGTCGCCGGGCAGCCTTTGTCGGTGGAGGGGCAGGCCTACCAGCGCTTCTATGGGCTGGATTTCGCCGGGCGGGCGCTGGTGCCGCGCAGCCGCCTGGGGCGTTTCCAGGTGGACGGCTACGACGTGGTGAGCCAGGTCTGGTGGCCGGAGCAGCCACGGGCCACGCTGTTTCTGTTCCACGGCTTCTACGACCACATGGGCTTGTACCGGCATGTGATCGAGTGGGCGCTGCAACGGCGTTTCGTGGTGATTTCCTGCGACCTGCCCGGGCACGGTCTTTCCAGTGGCGAGCGGGCCAGTATCGATGATTTCGCGGTGTACCAGCGGGTGCTGCAAGGCCTGTTCGCCGAGGCCCGGTCCCTGGAGCTCCCCGAGCCCTGGCACCTGTTCGGGCAAAGCACCGGCGGCGCGATCATCATGGACCACCTGCTCAACCAGGGCGCCGAGAGCCCGGCCCAGGGGCAGGTGATGCTGCTCTCGCCGCTGGTGCGGCCGCGGGCCTGGGGCTGGTCGATGCTCAGTTATTACGCGCTGCGGCCCTTCGTCACCGGCATTGCCCGGCGCTTCAGTGAAAACTCCAACGACCCGGATTTCCTCGCGTTCCTGCAGGTCGACCCGTTGCAGCCGCAACGCTTGCCGACGGCCTGGGTGGGAGCGCTGTCGCGCTGGATCAAGCGCCTGGAGGCGGCGCCCCGCAGCTCCAGGCAGCCGTTGATCGTTCAGGGGGATGCGGACATGACCGTGGACTGGCAGCACAATCTGCAGGTGATTCGCGGCAAGTTCGCCGCGCCCGAGCTATTGATGCTGCCCGATGCGCGGCACCACCTGGCCAATGAAATCCCGTTGTATCGCGATCAGTACTTCGCCTTTCTGACCCAGCACCTCTAGAGATTGGTGCAGCCGCTGCCGCAGGCTGCGAACGGCCCGAAGGGACGCAAGAGCCCAAGGCTACTGCAGGCTCGTCAGGCGAGTGCCAGGCAAGGGCCTGCGGGCTCGGCAGCGGTCACAGGCGAGTTGCCGGGTCAGGGGACGAGGCTGGAAGTGCTCTGGCCGACCGCCAGGCCGGCGCGAATCGCTGCCAGGGCGGCCTGGTAGTAGGCCTTGCCTTCGCTGGATTCGGCGAAGGTGGCGAACTCTTCCAGCTCCGTGTCGGACAGATCCCGATAGACGTACAGCAAGGTGTTGTTCAGGTCATTGCCGATCTGCTGCATCAGCCGCTGGCGCTGGCCGTTGAGCATGCCCTGGGCCTGGCCGCCCCCCAGCAGGCCGGGAATCATCTGGCTCAGGCTATCGGCAGCGACACCGGCAATCGCCAGGCTCACCTCTGCACCCGCTTCCCGGGCCGGCAGGGCCTGGGCCAGGTGGCCGATGATCAACTGGCGGTTGTCGCTGGCCTGCATCTTCGGCAGGCCCTGGGCGTTCTTGGCCAGCTGGTCGCGGCGGGTCGCCAGCAGTTCGGCGGCGACGATCTTGCGGCCCAGGGGCGACTGGAAGAAGGCCAGGGCCGGTGCGGGGTCCGCCAGGTTCTGCCGCAGTTGGGCCTCGGCGCGACGGTCCACGGCCTGGGGTGCGAAGCGCTGGTTGCTGTTGTCCACCAGGGCTTGATAGACCGCCGGCGGCAGGCTGCTCTGGTAGCGCTGCTGGGCGGCGCTGAGGGCATCGTTGAAATGCGCGCGCTGTTGCGCCCAACCGGCGACCTGGTACAACTGGTCGTGGCTGTCTGCCCAGGCAGGCAAGGCGCAGAAGATCAACAGTGAGAAAAGCAAACGGCGCATAAGGACTCCTGTCAGCAGGCGACTATTCTCCGGGGCAAGAGGGTGGTTGTCGAGAATTCGTATCAGCATCCCTCGGCAAACCGATGATGTGTAAGCCCATTGAAAAAAATGCTTCATCCTCCGCTCTGCGGCTCTGTCAGATTTTTCTGAGGCTGGATACTATGCGCGCCATGCAAATACCCTCTGATCATCCGCTGTTGTTGAACATTGTCGACGACCTGGCCGCCTGTGGCTGGTCGCAGCAAAATGTCTTCCTGTCCGAGGCTCTGACCCTCGAACTGGCGGCTGAGTGCCGTAAACGTGCGGCTGAAGGTGAACTGGCGCCGGCGGCGGTAGGACGCGGGCCGGCCCAGGAGATCCGCGAGGGTATTCGCGGCGACCATATCCAGTGGCTCGAGCCCGGTCAGGCCCAGGCCTGCGATAGCTACCTGGAACTGATGGACAGCCTGCGCGAGGCTCTGAACCGAGGCCTGTTCCTGGGGCTTGAAGATTTCGAATGCCATTTCGCGATGTACCCGCCGGGAGCCTTCTACAAGCGCCACGTGGATCGCTTTCGCGATGACGACCGGCGCATGGTCTCGGCGGTGGTCTACCTCAATGAGGAGTGGCTGCCCGAGCAGGGCGGGCAATTGCGCATGTACCTCAATGACCGGGGGCAATACGATGTAGTCCCTGTCGGGGGGCGGCTGGTGGTGTTTCTTTCCGGCGAAGTCCCCCATGAAGTCATGCCCGCGACCCGGGAACGCCTGTCCCTGACCGGCTGGTTCCGGCGCCGTGGTAACGAGCCGTTCTGAATATGCACAAGATCCTGGTCAGCCGCTGCCTGTTGGGCCACCGCGTACGCTACGACGGCGGTGCCAGCGGCCCGTTCGATCAACTGGCCGCCTGGCAGCAAGAGGGACGAGTGGTTGCCTTGTGTCCGGAGGTTGCTGGGGGTTTGCCCACGCCACGGGCGCCGGCGGAGATCCCCGGCGGGCAGGGTGTCGATGTGCTCGAGGGGCGGGCACCGGTGATGACCTGCGAAGGTGAAGATGTCAGCGCCCAGTTCCTGGCTGGCGCCCGCCAGGCCCTGGAACTGGTGGAAAAGCACCGGATCCGCGTTGCCGTGCTCAAGGCCCACAGCCCATCCTGCGGCAACCTGCTGACCTATGACGGCAGCTTCAGCGGGGTCAAGGTTTCGGGGGAGGGCGTCACCGCCGCGTTGCTCAAGCAGCACGGGGTGCAAGTCTTCAGCGAGCTGCAACTGCCCGAGGCCGCCAGCGCCCTGGCCGCATTGTCCTCGTAGCCGCTGCCGAGTTTTAGCGAGGCTGCGAAAAGGCCCTAAGGGCCTTGCTTGACGATTTCCCGCCTACCTCTAGCAGCCATGAAGCCCCTGCGTCCCTTCGGGCCGTTCGCAGGCTGCGGCTACAGGTCAATCCAGGCAGCTTGTGTCGTTTACTGCCCGGCTTCGGCCTTCGGCGGTTTGCTCGCGTCCATGCCGAACCATTTCTCCGACAGGGCCATCAGGCGCCCGTCGGCCTTGATCCGCTGCAAGGCGCTGTCCAGGCTCGCGCGAAACGCTGGGTTACCTTTCTGGAAGGGGATCGCCAGGCTCAGGGTCGGTCCGACCTTGGCGCCTTCTTTCACCGGCAGGCGGCTGTCGCGAATGGCGTAGGGAATCAGCAGGCGATCGCTGATGGCAGCGTCGATCTGCTTGTCCGCCACGTCCTTGATCGGCTGCTGGGCATCGGCGTAGCTGCGCAGGTTGATCCCTTCCACAGTCCGCGCCTGATCGACGAACTGGCTGCCCTGGGCCACCCCCAGCGCCTGGCCGCGCAGGGCCTGCAGGGAAAACAGCGGACGCTGCTCTTCCTTGCGCACAATCAACTGCGCACTGGAATAGCTGTAGGGTTCGCTGAAATCGAAACGATCCTTGAGTTCCGGGGTCATTGCTATGTGGTTGATCGCCACGTCGAACTTGCCGCTTTCCACTCCCGGGAGCAGTTCGGCGGCCTCGGTCACCACGAAGTCCGCGCGTACGTCCAGTTCACTGGCCAGCAGTTGCCCCAACTCCACCTCGAAACCGGTGAGTTTGCCGTCGTCCTTGAAATTGAAGGGTGGCGTATCGGCTTCCAGGGCGATGCGCAGCTCGCCGCGGTCATTGATATCGTCCATCAGTTCGGCTTGAGCGCAAGTGCTCGCAAGGGGCAGCAAAAGTAACAGGCCAGGCAGGAAACGCATGGTCACTCCTTGAATTTATATGAGCGATGCGCCGTTCAGGCTCGCTTTGCTAAGGTGTTGAGTGCCTTCGACAACGAATTGCCACGAAGTTGTCATAACCGTAAAAGATTTGCGGAAAAACTGGAGAAGATAATGAAAATTTTTATGTCGCGTGCTGCTTTGGCCGGTCTGTTGCTGGGGACCTCGATGCTGGCCGGTGCAGCGGAAATTCCGCGTACCGAGGCACCTGCCGGCGCCAAGGTGACTATCGTTTCCCCGGCCGACGGGGCCACCGTGGACAAGACCTTCAAGGTCAAGTTCGGCGTTGAAGGCATCGCCCTGGCTCCGGCGGGCGATCAGACCGCCAACACCGGCCACCATCACCTGCTGATCGATGTCGATCAGTTGCCTGCCGAGAACCTGCCGATCCCGATGGACGCCAACCACCTGCACTTCGGCAAGGCCCAGACCGAAACCGAAGTGACCCTGACCCCCGGCAAGCACACCCTGCAACTGGAACTGGGGGACAAGAACCACGTGCCTTTCAACCCGGTGATCGTTTCCAAGAAAATCACAGTAACAGTGAAATAATCGTAAACACGATAAAAAAGGGAGCCCAGAGGGCTCCCTTTTTTGTGCCGCGGTCGAGGCTTAGAACAGCACGCGGCAACGGATGGTGCCGTTGATGTGCTGCAGCTTCTCTTGCGCCAGGTCCGAGTACTCGGCGTCGACGTCGATCACCACGTAGCCGACCTTCTCGTTGGTCTGCAGGAACTGACCGGAGATGTTGATGCCGTTTTCGGCGAAGACCTTGTTGATCTCGCTCATCACGCCCGGAATGTTCTCGTGGATGTGCAGCAGACGGTGCTTGCCCGGGTGGGCCGGCAGCGCCACTTCAGGGAAGTTGACCGAGGACACCGAGGTACCGTTGTCGCTGTACTTGACCAGTTTTTCTGCCACTTCCAGGCCGATGTTGGCCTGGGCTTCAGCGGTGGAACCGCCGATGTGCGGGGTCAGGATCACGTTGTCCAGGCCGCGCAGCGGGCTTTCGAACTCTTCGTCGTTGGAGCGCGGCTCCACCGGGAATACGTCGATGGCCGCGCCGATCAGGTGCTTGTCCTTGATCGCGTCCGCCAGGGCGTCCAGCTCGACCACGGTGCCGCGGGCGGCGTTGATCAGGATGCCGCCCTTCTTGATGGCGCGGATTTCCTTCTCGCCGATCATCCACTGGGTGGCCGCGGTTTCCGGCACGTGCAGGGTGACGATGTCGGACATGCCCAGCAGTTCGTGCAGGTTGCCCACCTGGGTGGCGTTGCCCAGTGGCAGCTTGGTCACGGTGTCGTAGAAGAACACCTGCATCCCTAAGCCTTCGGCCAGGACCGACAGCTGAGTACCAATGGAGCCGTAACCGACGATACCCAGCTTCTTGCCACGGATTTCGAAGGAGTTGGCCGCGCTCTTGATCCAGCCGCCACGGTGGCAGGAAGCGTTTTTCTCGGGGATGCCGCGCAGCAGCAGGATGGCCTCGGCCAGCACCAGCTCGGCAACCGAACGGGTGTTGGAGTACGGCGCGTTGAACACCGCGATGCCGCGCTCGCGAGCGGCGGACAGGTCAACCTGGTTGGTGCCGATGCAGAAGCAGCCCACTGCGACCAGTTTCTTCGCGTGGTCGAAGATCTCTTCGGTCAGTTGAGTGCGGGAGCGAATGCCGATGAAGTGTGCATCGGCGATCTTTTCCTTGAGCTGGGCTTCCGGCAGAGAACCGGTGAGGTACTCGATGCTGGTGTAGCCGGCGGCCTTGAGGACGTCGACAGCGGATTGGTGGACGCCTTCGAGGAGAAGGAACTTGATCTTGCTCTTATCGAGAGAAGTCTTGCTCATCTGCGTAAACCTGTGTCCCGGAGAAAAATGGCAGGGAAGTGGACAGCTTGAGCTGACCTGGGCGGCACTGGGCCGACACCGCAGAAAGGCCCTTGGGCACTCTCCTGCGGGGGCGGTATGCTAGCATACGCGCCCCGCTAAACACTCATTCCTGCGACGTGAAGCGTTCTCAGGATGACCATGAATTGTTCGAGAGTTCTGTCGATGACCAATCCTGCCCTGATTGATGAGCTGAAGACCCTGGTTGAGCCTGGCAAGGTGCTGACCGACGCTGACTCCCTGAATGCTTACGGCAAGGATTGGACCAAGCATTTCGCCCCGGCCCCGACAGCCATTGTGTTTCCGAAAACCATCGAGCAGGTCCAGGCCATTGTGCGCTGGGCCAATCAGCACAAGGTTGCGCTGGTGCCTTCGGGCGGTCGCACCGGGCTTTCGGCGGCAGCGGTGGCAGCCAACGGCGAGGTGGTGGTGTCCTTCGACTATATGAACCAGATCCTCGACCTGAACCTGACCGACCGCACCGCAGTGTGCCAGCCGGGCGTGGTCACCGAGCAGTTGCAGAACCTGGCGCAAGAAAACGGCCTGTACTACCCGGTGGATTTCGCTTCTGCAGGTTCCAGCCAGATTGGCGGCAATATCGGTACCAATGCCGGCGGGATCAAGGTGATTCGCTACGGCATGACCCGCAATTGGGTGGCCGGCATGAAGGTGGTCACCGGCAAGGGCGACCTGCTGGAGCTGAACAAGGACCTGATCAAGAACGCCACCGGCTATGACTTGCGCCAGCTGTTCATCGGCGCCGAGGGCACCCTGGGCTTCGTGGTCGAGGCCACCATGCGCCTGGACCGGGCCCCGAAGAACCTCACGGCGATGGTCCTGGGCACCCCTGATTTCGACTCGATCATGCCCGTGTTGCACGCCTTCCAGGGCAAGCTGGATCTGACGGCCTTCGAGTTCTTCTCCGACAAGGCCCTGGCCAAGGTCCTGGCCCGTGGCGACGTACCGGCACCGTTCGAGTCCGACTGCCCGTTCTATGCGCTGCTGGAGTTCGAAGCCACCACCGAGGAAGTGGCCAACCACGCCCTGGAAACCTTCGAGCACTGTGTCGAGCAGGGCTGGGTGCTGGACGGCGTGATGAGCCAGAGCGAAACCCAGTTGCACAACCTGTGGAAGCTGCGCGAATACATTTCCGAGACCATTTCCCACTGGACGCCGTACAAGAACGACATTTCGGTCACTGTGTCGAAAGTCCCGGCCTTCCTTCAGGAAATCGACGCCATCGTCGGCAAGCACTACCCGGACTTCGAAATCGTCTGGTTCGGCCACATCGGCGACGGCAACCTGCACCTGAACATCCTCAAGCCGGACAACCTGAGCAAGGACGAGTTCTTTGCCAAGTGCGCGACGGTCAACAAGTGGGTGTTCGAGACGGTCGAGAAGTACAACGGCTCGATTTCCGCGGAACACGGCGTGGGCATGACCAAGCGTGATTACCTGACCTACAGCCGCTCGCCGGTGGAGATCGAGTACATGAAGGCGGTCAAGGCAGTGTTCGATCCGAACGGCATCATGAATCCGGGCAAGATCTTCGCGATCTGAAGCCGGGTAGTGTCCAGATAAAGCACACAAGCAGGAGTCGGTAATGAGCTATCAGCACCAGTATGTCGACGGTACCCGGATCCATTTTCCGGTGGGCAAGGTGGTGTGCATCGGTCGCAACTACGCCGAGCACGCCAAGGAGCTGGACAACCCGGTACCTACCGAACCCCTGTTGTTTATCAAGCCGGGCAGTTGTGTGGTGCCCCTGGAAGGTGGGTTCGCCATTCCCACCGAGCGTGGTTCGGTGCACTACGAAGCGGAAATCGCGGTGTTGATCGGCAAGCCGCTCTCCACCAAACCCAGCCGCGAAGAAGTGCTGGATGCCATTTCCGGCTTTGCCCCGGCACTGGACCTGACCCTGCGGGACAAGCAGGCCGAACTCAAAGCCAAGGGCCTGCCCTGGGAAATAGCCAAGTCGTTCGACGGCGCGGCGGTGATCGCTCCTTTTGTGGTGGGCAGTACCTTCGCCGATCTGACCGACATCGGCATCCGCCTGACCATCAACGGTGAAGTGCGCCAGGACGGCAACAGCGCCATCATGCTCAACCCCATAGTGCCGATGATCCAGTACATGGCCGGTTGTTTCTCCCTGCAGGCCGGCGATGTGATCCTCACGGGCACGCCGGTCGGGGTTGGGCCGCTGAATGTCGGCGATGAGCTGGTGCTGGAGCTTCCCGGTGCCAGCCGTTTCACCAGCAGCGTCCGTTGATCCGAATCTTTCTGCGCTGGGCCCGGTAATCCTGGGCCCGGCGCAGAGAGATCACCGGCTTTAACCGTTTTTTCACATTTTTCCCGGATAATTCCGAAGTTTATGGTTCGCGGATCTAAAATCCCTGTGCTATTAACTTTGGCCGCGTTTCTGGAATCTGTGTGATGGACGCCCACCCTCTACCTAAACCTCGCCTCATCCGCCGCTTGCGATTGCGCATGCGCTGGTATTCCTGGCTGCTGTTGGCGGGCGTGATCTGCTATGGCGTAGCCAGCCTCATGCATTGGGATGACCGTGGGGCTCTCTGGGTCCAGGAAGGTTTTGTCAGTACCGCCGAACGCAGCTCCAGTATCTGGCTGCCCAGCTACCGGGCGGTGATCGATGCCAAGGTCCTGCCAGGCATGGAGCGGGACGAGGCCTCCGATCTTTCCTATAACCCCCAGACCAAGACCCTGTTTTCGGTTATGGGCAAGCACCCATTCCTGGTGGAGCTGTCGCTGCAAGGCGACGTCCTGCGCAAGATGCCTCTGGTGGGCTGGAGCAACCCGGAAGGGGTTGCGGTCCTGGAGAATGGCCTGCTGGCGGTTATCGATGAGCGCGAGCATTCGCTGGTGATCGTCAAGGTCGATGCCAATACCCAGTCGCTGAATGTCGCGGACTTCCCCAAATACGACCTGGGCCCTTCGGCAGACCAGAACAAGGCGTTCGAAGCCATTGCCTGGAACCCGCGCAAGCAACAGTTGCTGCTGGGGGAGGAGCGCCCGCCGGCGTTGTTTACCTGGAGCAGCGACGGTAGCCAGGTACTCAAGGGCAACAAGCAGAAGCTGGCCAGCGACGAACTCGACTTGCGCAACCTTTCGGCCCTGGGTATCGACCCGCGCACCGGCCATACCCTGGTGCTGTCGGCTGATTCCCATCTGCTGCTGGAACTGGACGAGCAGGGCGAGCAGGTCAGCTTCATGGCCCTGCTCGGCGGCTTCAATGGCCTGGAAAAAACCATTCCCCGGGCCGAAGGGGTGGCCATGGATGAGGCCGGCAACCTGTACATGGTCAGCGAGCCCAACCTGTTCTATCGCTTCGAGAAACAGTGAGCCCGGGCCTGGCACCCGAGCCGGGCCATTCAGGGCATTAAGCTTTAATTCAGGCGGCTGTGATATTTCATCAGCCTGTCCTGATTTCGAGCCTGCCCGCCATGTATCGCCTCACCCGCCTGCAACCCCTTTACCTGCTCCTCTGCCTGATGGCCGTGCTGTTGGCGGTGTTTGTCCATAACCACAGGTTGTGGCAGCGCGCCTGGTTCGACTGGCAATCCTACTGGCAGGTGGCGGCCCCCCAATCCCTGGGGCTGGGCGATTACCGTGTCGTGCTGGAGGCGCAGCCCATCGAGGGCCTGGATGAGGTCTCGGCGCTGACCTACGATCCACTGCGCAACAGCCTGTTCACCGTGACCAACAAGAATTCCGAACTGATCGAGCTGTCCCTGGACGGGCAGATCCTGCGCCGCATCGCTCTGGTGGGCTTTGGCGATCCGGAAGCGGTGGAGTTCATCAGTGCCAATACTTATGTGATCAGCGACGAGCGCCAGCACCGGCTGATCAAGATCCAGCTGGACGATGAAACCACGGCGGTGGATGCGGCAGAAGCCGAGCAGATCACCCTGGGCGTGCACCTTGCCGGCAACAAAGGCTTCGAGGGGCTGGCCTACGACTCCCAGGGCAAGCGCCTGTTCGTCGCCAAGGAGCGCGACCCGATGCTGATCTATGAAGTGCAGGGCTTCCCCCATCAAGATCCGCAGCAGTCCTACGGGATGCATGTGGTGAACAACCCCAAGCGCGATGCCGGCCTGTTCGTGCGCGACCTCTCCAGCCTGCAATACGACGAGCGCAGTGGCCACCTGCTGGCACTGTCGGACGAGTCGCGGCTGGTGGTGGAGCTGGATGTCGAGGGGCGCCCGCTGAGTACCCTGGCCCTGGGCAAGTGGCGCCAGGGCCTGAGCAAGGCGGTGCCTCAGGCGGAAGGGATGGCCATGGATGACGCCGGCACCCTGTACCTGGTGAGCGAACCGAACCTGTTCTACGTCTTCAAGAAACCGATGTAGGAGCCGGCTTGCCAGCGAAGAGGCCTTCAAAGCCGCCTTCGCCCGCGCGCCGGCTCCTATCCGCGGGGCAGGCTCAGGCCTTGAGGGTCTTCACCCCTTCGGCGGTACCCAGCAGCAACACGTCAGCGGGGCGTGCAGCGAACAGGCCATTGGTGACCACGCCGACAATGGCATTGATCTGGCTTTCCAGTTCCACCGGATTGGTGATCTGCATGTTGTGCACATCGAGGATGATGTTGCCGTTGTCGGTGATCACGCCTTCGCGGTACACCGGGTCGCCGCCCAGTTTCACCAGTTCACGGGCCACGTGGCTGCGGGCCATGGGGATCACTTCCACGGGCAGCGGGAAGTTGCCCAGCACCGGCACCAGCTTGCTGGCGTCGGCGATGCAGATGAACGTCTTGGCCACGGCGGCGACGATCTTTTCCCGAGTCAGGGCGGCGCCGCCGCCCTTGATCAGGTTCAGGTGCTCGTCGCTTTCGTCGGCGCCGTCGATGTAGAACTCCAGGTCGCTCACGGTGTTGAGCTCGTAGACCGGAATCCCGTGGCCCTTGAGGCGCGCGGCGGTGGCTTCGGAGCTGGCCACGGCGCCGTCGAAGGCGCCCTTGTGCAGGGCCAGGGCGTCGATGAAGCAGTTGGCGGTGGAGCCGGTGCCGACCCCGACGATGCTCTTGTCATCGAGTTTCGGGAGGATAAGGTCGACGGCGGCCTGGGCAACGGCCTGTTTGAGTTGATCCTGGGTCATGCGGGCTCCGAAGCGGGCAAGGGGGGCACAAAGGCCGGCATTATAGGCGCCGCGGCAGATCAGGTCATTGCCCGTTTGGCTAATCGGCCGGGCTTCAGAGAAGGCGAGGGGGCGGCTAAAACCTCTGTATTCGTGTGGTCGCCCGGGCAAACGCTGGGTTAGACTCCCTGGCCCTGCCCAACCCGCTCAGTGATGCTTTCCGATGCTCGAACAGTACGTCAAGAAGATCCTCACCTCGCGCGTTTATGACGTTGCCGTAGAAACCCCATTGCAGACTGCCCGCCAGCTTTCCGAGCGGCTGGGCAATCAGATCTGGCTCAAGCGTGAAGACTTGCAGCCGGTGTTCTCGTTCAAGATCCGTGGCGCCTACAACAAGCTGACCCAGCTCAGCGATGCCGAGCGCGCCCGCGGCGTGGTCACTGCGTCGGCGGGCAACCACGCCCAGGGCCTGGCCCTGGCGGCCAAGGTGCTGGGGGTCAAGGCTACTATCGTGATGCCCAAGACCACCCCCGAGATCAAGGTCGAGGGCGTGCGCTCCCGTGGCGGCAAGGTGGTGCTGCACGGCGATACCTTCCCTGAAGCGCTGGCCTACTCCCTGAAGCTGGTGGACGAGAAGGGCTACGTCTACATCCATCCCTACGATGATCCGCACACCATTGCCGGGCAGGGCACGGTGGCCATGGAGATTCTGCGTCAGCACCCCGGCCCGCTGGATGCGATCTTCGTTCCGGTCGGCGGCGGCGGCCTGATCGCCGGCATCGCGGCCTATGTGAAGTACCTGCGCCCGGAGATCAAGGTCATCGGTGTCGAGCCGGACGACTCCAACTGCCTGCAGGCGGCCATGGCTGCCGGTGAGCGCGTTGTGCTGCCGACCGTGGGGATCTTCGCCGACGGCGTGGCGGTGGCGCAGATTGGCCAGCACACCTTCGACATCTGCAAGGATTATGTGGATGAAGTGATTACCGTCAGTACCGACGAGATCTGTGCGGCAATCAAGGATATCTACGACGATACCCGCTCGATCACCGAACCTGCCGGCGCCCTGGGCGTTGCCGGGATCAAGAAGTACGTCGAGCAGCGCGGTATCAGCGGGCAGACCCTGGTAGCCATCGACTCCGGGGCCAACGTCAACTTCGACCGCCTGCGCCACGTCGCCGAGCGCGCCGAACTGGGCGAAGGCCGCGAAGCCATCATCGCCGTGACCATCCCCGAGAAGCCCGGCAGCTTCAAGGCCTTCTGCGAGGCGGTGGGCAAGCGCCAGATCACCGAATTCAACTACCGCTACAACACCGGCAGCGAGGCGCACATCTTCGTTGGCGTGCAGACCCACCCGGAAAACGATCCGCGTAGCGCCCTGATCGCCAGTCTGACCGAGCAGGGCTTTCCGGTGATCGACCTGACCGACAACGAGCTGGCCAAGCTGCACATCCGCTACATGGTCGGTGGCCATGCCGAGAAGGTCAGCGACGAAGTGGTGCTGCGTTTCGAATTTCCGGAGCGTCCGGGGGCGCTGTTCAACTTCCTCAACAAGCTGGGCGGGCGCTGGAATATCTCGATGTTCCACTACCGCAACCATGGTGCGGCGGATGGCCGGGTAGTCGCCGGCCTGCAAGTGCCGGCCGATGAACGTCACCTGGTGCCCGCGGCGCTGGAGCAGATCGGCTATCCGTACTGGGATGAAAGCGACAACCCGGCCTACCAGCTGTTCCTCGGCTGAACGACTACGCTGAGGATCGGAGCCTTAAGGAAGCGAAAACATGGAAACACTGACCACGCTGAAGACGCTTCATGTACTGGCCACCGTGCTGCTATTGGGCAGTGCGCTGGGGCTGGCGATCTGGGTCTGGCGCCTGCGCCGCCAGGGGGATGCCACGGTTTATAGCCGGGTGCTGCACCGTCCGGGCCTGTTCGGCTGGCTGTTGCTGGCGCTGGGCATGCTGACATTGCCGTTCAGCGGTTGGTGGCTGGTGCATCTGGTGGGTTGGCCGCTGGGGCAGACCTGGGTCCTGGGTTCCAGTGTGCTCTACACCCTGGGGGCCTTGGCCTGGCTGTGGCTGATGGTGCGCCTCAACCGCCTGCGGGTGGCCAAGGTTGCCAGCGGCCTGGCGTTCACCCTGGTGCTGGCGGTGTTCAGCGCCGCATGTTTCGTGACCATTGCCGGTCTTATGGGCGCCAAGCCGGTCTAACTCTCAAGGATTGCCATGAAGGTCGTTCTGGTGGGGGCCACAGGGTTTGTCGGCCGTCATCTGCTGGCGGCATTGCACGCTGCCGGCCATCAGCTGATTGCCACCAGCCGTCGCCCGCAGCCCCAGGGGTTGCCCGGGGTGGAGTGGCGCCAGCTGGATCTCGATTGCCTGGGCCGCGAGCCCCAGCCCTTTGCCCTGCCTGCCGACACCGACCTGCTGATCAACGCCGCGGGGCTGTTGAGCACTGATGCGCGGGCGTTGAGCCTGACCCAGGACCTGGGTACCCGCGCGCTGTTCGATCTGGCGGCGGCCCGGGGCGTGCGGGTACTGCAGATTTCCGCATTGGGGGCCGGGCTCCTGCCCCAGGTGCCATTCCTTGCCAGCAAGGCGGCGGCGGATGATTACCTGCTGCAGTTGGGGGTACCGGCGGTGGTGCTGCGGCCCTCGCTGGTGCTCGGCACTGGCGGTGCCAGCAGCGGTTGGCTGACGAGGCTGTCGCCCTGGCCGCTGATTCCCTTGCTGTCCGCCAAGGCGCAGATGCAGCCCTTGCATATAGAGGACTTGAGTGCCGCGGTGCTGGCGCTGCTCAGGCAGTGGCCGCAGGAATCCATGGTTCTGCCCCTGGTCGGCCCGGAACGCATGACCATGGCGCAACTGCTCGATCGCCTGCGGTCGGCCCAGGGCTGGGCCCCGGCGCGCTACTTCAAGCTGCCAGCGGTCTTGCTGCGGCTGGTGGCCGCTGCTGGCGATCGCCTGGGCTGGCGAGCCTTGAACCGGCAGAGCCTGGCCATGGCCCGCCACGACAACCTGGCGGATCCGCAGGTGCTGGCCTCGGTCTGCGGGTATCACGCGGCGCCGCTGGCGGCCCGCTTGCAGGACTGGCCGCAGGCGGCGCAAAGCACCCAACTGGCCCTGCGCCCCCTGTTGCTGGCAGTGATGGTGCTGATCTGGCTGGGTACCGCGCTGGTGTGCATTGGCCCGGGTTACGACTGGGGCCTGCGGATCATGGCCGAGGCTGGCGTGCAGGGCGTCTGGGCGGCCCTGGCGGTGATCGGCGGTTCACTCTGTGATGCGCTGCTGGGTGTCGGCCTGCTGCTGCGGCGCTGGCGCCGGCGGGCCTTGCAGGCGCAGTTGGGGCTGATGCTCGGCTACACCCTGATCATCAGCCTGATCCTGCCGCACTTCTGGTTTGACCCTTATGCCGCCGTCGCCAAGAACCTGGTGCTGATGGTGGCGACCCTATGGCTGCTGTGGACCGAACCCCGCCAATGAGCGCTTACCTGCTGTTGAAAACCCTGCATATCCTGTCCTCCACCGTGCTGTTCGGCCTCGGCGCGGGGTCGGCCTATTACGCCCTGCGGGCCTGGCGCAGTGGCCGGGTGGAAGTGATCGCCGTGACCTTCAAGCACCTGGTGTTCGCCGACTGGGCCTTTACCGCCACCACGGCGGTATTCCAGCCGTTGAGCGGGCTGGGGCTGGTGCATCTGGCAGGCTGGTCGCTGCAGCAGGCGTGGCTGATGTGGAGCCTGGGGCTGTATGTGGTGGCGGGGCTGTGCTGGCTGCCGGTGGTCTGGTTGCAGATCCGAGTGCACAAGATGGCCGAGCAGGCCCTGCAGGTCGGGACGCCGATGCCGCTGCGGGCAACCCTTTATATGCGCTGGTGGTTCGCCCTGGGCTGGCCGGCGTTCCTGGCCTTCATGGCGATTTTCTATCTGATGGTGGCCAAGCCGGCGTAGGTTTTTTCGCTGGCAAGCCAGCGCCTACAGCCGGCCCGCCGGCGAGCTGTCTAGTCGCGCAGGCTGATGATCTGCCAGCCACGTTTCTCGGCCTCGGCCCGCAGGTTCGGGTCCGGGTCAACGGCCACGGCGGTGGTCACTTGCTCCAACAGGGGCAGGTCGTTCATCGAATCGCTGTAGAAGTAGCTGTCTTCCAGGCTGTGGCCGGTCTCTTCCAGCCAGCGGTTGAGGCGGGTGACCTTGCCTTCACGGAAGCACGGCACATCGGTACTGCGCCCGGTGTAGCGGCCATCCTGCATTTCGCATTCGGTGGCGATCAGGGTTTCCACGCCCAGGCGTTCGGCGATCGGCGCGGTCACGAAACGGTTGGTCGCGGTGATGATCACCAGCTTGTCGCCGGCAGCGCGATGCTTGTCCAGCAGGGCCTGGGCCTTGGGCAGGAGGATCGGCTCGATGCAGTCGCGCATGAAGTCGCGGTGCCACTCTTCGAGCACGGCCATGTCGGTGCGGCCGAGGATTTCCAGGCAGAAGTTCAGGTAGGCGGCATTGTCGAGCTTGCCGGCCAGGTAATCCTGATAGAACTCGTCGTTGCGGGTCTTGTAGGCGACGGCGTCGAGGAAGCCCCGCTCGCACAGATAGTCGCCCCAGGCGTGGTCGCTGTCGCCGCCCAAAAGCGTGTTGTCCAAGTCGAATAAAGCCAGGCGCATTGCAGTTACTCGCTGAAAAGTCGCGGAAAAAGGTGCCCAGAATACGGTCTTTTCACAAGAGTGCACATAAGGTAAGCAGCCTCGTTGCTGCATTCCCAAGCTTTGTGGAACAATGCGGCGACATGCGTTTGCGAGGTTGTAGCCGTGATCGACCCCGATGGTTTCCGCCCCAATGTCGGGATCATTCTGACCAATGATGCCGGACAGGTGCTATGGGCTCGCCGTATCAATCAAGATGCCTGGCAGTTTCCTCAAGGGGGAATCAACCCCGATGAGACGCCGGAAGACGCCTTGTATCGCGAGCTGAACGAAGAAGTGGGGCTGGAGCGCGAAGATGTGCAAATTCTCGCCTGCACCCGGGGCTGGTTGCGCTATCGTTTGCCGCAGCGTCTGGTCCGGACCCACAGCCAACCGCTGTGCATCGGCCAGAAGCAGAAATGGTTTCTCCTGCGCCTGATCTCCAACGAGCAGCGGGTGCGGATGGATTTGACCGGTAAACCGGAATTCGATGGCTGGCGCTGGGTCAGTTATTGGTATCCGTTGGGCCAGGTGGTGACATTCAAGCGCGAAGTGTATCGCCGCGCTCTCAAAGAGCTTGCCCCGCGCCTGCTAGTGCGCGACTGACGACGGAGTTCGACCCCGAGCCATGCTCAATACGCTGCGCAAGATCGTCCAGGAAGTTAACTCCGCCAAGGATCTCAAGGCGGCGTTGGGGATTATTGTATTGCGCGTCAAAGAGGCCATGGGCAGCCAGGTCTGCTCGGTCTATCTGCTGGACCCGGAAACCAACCGTTTCGTCCTGATGGCCACCGAGGGCTTGAACAAGCGCTCCATCGGCAAGGTCAGCATGGCGCCCAACGAAGGCCTGGTAGGCCTGGTGGGCACTCGCGAAGAACCCCTCAACCTGGAAAACGCCGCCGACCACCCGCGCTATCGCTACTTCGCCGAAACCGGTGAGGAGCGTTACGCCTCGTTCCTCGGTGCGCCGATCATTCACCACCGCCGGGTGGTGGGCGTGCTGGTTATCCAGCAAAAGGAGCGGCGCCAGTTCGACGAAGGCGAAGAAGCCTTCCTGGTGACCATGAGCGCCCAACTGGCCGGGGTTATCGCCCATGCCGAGGCCACCGGTTCGATCCGTGGCCTGGGTCGCCAGGGCAAGGGCATTCAGGAAGCCAAGTTCGTTGGCGTACCGGGCTCGCCCGGCGCTGCAGTGGGCAGCGCGGTGGTGATGCTGCCGCCGGCCGACCTGGATGTGGTGCCGGACAAGCACGTCACCGACATCGACGCCGAACTGGCCCTGTTCAAGAGCGCCCTGGAAGGGGTGCGGGCCGATATGCGCGCGCTATCGGAAAAGCTCGCCACCCAATTGCGCCCTGAAGAGCGCGCGCTGTTCGACGTCTACCTGATGATGCTCGACGACGCCTCCCTGGGCAGTGAAGTGAAGGCCGTTATCAAGACCGGGCAATGGGCCCAGGGCGCGTTGCGCCAGGTGGTCACCGATCACGTCAACCGTTTCGAACTGATGGACGATGCCTACCTGCGCGAGCGGGCCTCGGACGTCAAGGACCTGGGCCGCCGGCTCCTGGCGTACCTGCAGGAAGAGCGCCAGCAGACCCTGGTCTATCCCGACAACACCATCCTGGTCAGTGAGGAACTGACCCCGGCCATGCTCGGCGAGGTGCCGGAAGGCAAGCTGGTGGGCCTGGTCTCGGTGCTGGGTTCGGGCAACTCCCACGTGGCGATCCTGGCCCGGGCCATGGGCATCCCGACGGTGATGGGCCTGGTGGACCTGCCGTACTCCAAGGTCGACGGCATCCAGATGATCGTCGACGGCTACCACGGCGAGGTCTACACCAACCCCAGCGACGTGCTGCGCAAGCAGTTCGCCGATGTGGTGGAAGAAGAACGGCAACTGGCCCAGGGGCTGGATGCCCTGCGCGACCTGCCCTGCATCACCCCCGATGGCCATCGCATGCCGCTGTGGGTCAACACCGGCCTGCTGGCCGATGTAGCCCGGGCGCAGAAGCGCGGGGCCGAAGGCGTGGGCCTGTATCGCACTGAAGTGCCGTTCATGATCAACCAGCGCTTCCCCAGCGAGAAGGAACAGCTGGCGATCTATCGCGAACAGCTGGCGGCCTTCCATCCGCAACCGGTGACCATGCGCAGTCTGGACATCGGCGGCGACAAGTCGCTGTCGTACTTCCCGATCAAGGAAGACAACCCCTTCCTTGGCTGGCGCGGGATCCGCGTGACCCTCGACCACCCGGAGATCTTCCTGGTACAGGCCCGGGCGATGCTCAAGGCCAGCGAAGGCCTGAACAATTTGCGCATCCTGCTGCCGATGATTTCCGGCATCCACGAGCTGGAAGAAGCCTTGCACCTGATCCACCGGGCCTGGGGCGAAGTGCGCGATGAAGGCACTGACGTACCGATGCCGCCAGTGGGGGTGATGATCGAAATCCCCGCCGCGGTGTACCAGACCAAGGAACTGGCGCGCCAGGTGGACTTCCTCTCGGTGGGCTCCAACGACCTGACCCAGTACCTGCTGGCGGTGGACCGCAACAACCCACGGGTGGCCGATCTCTACGACTACCTGCACCCGGCGGTGCTGCAAGCGCTGCAGAACGTGGTGCGTGATGCCCATGCCGAAGGCAAGCCAGTGAGCATCTGCGGCGAGATGGCCGGTGATCCGGCGGCGGCGGTGCTGTTGATGGCGATGGGCTTCGACAGCCTGTCGATGAACGCCACCAACCTGCCGAAGGTGAAGTGGATGCTGCGTCAGGTCAGCATGACCAAGGCCAAGGAACTGCTGGCGGAAATGATGACCATCGACAACCCGCAAGTTATCCACAGTTCGCTGCAACTGGCGCTGAAGAAACTCGGGCTGGCGCGGATGATCAATCCGGCTTCGAGCAAGACCCTGTAACCGGGTTGTTTTCTTCGCCGGCAAGCCGGCTCCTACAGAAGCGTACGTGGGAGTCGGCGTGCCGGGGAACGCTTCAGACCTTCAGTTCGACCTCTCCCAGATGCCCGCCATAGGGGCCGAAGCTGCGTTCCAGCAGATGCCGCGAACCATCGGCGTGGACGATCAGGGCCGTGCTGGCTCGTGTGCCGTAGCTGGGGCTGGCGATGAACACGCTGGACAGCAGGCTTTCGGTGGCCAAGCCCACTCCGGTGTCCGGCAGGTCGGCGAAGGGCGCTGTCTGCGGGTCGCTCAACAGCGCCAGCAGTGCCTGGGGCTGTGGATCATGCAACACCTCCTGCAACGCCGCCCTGGCCTTGAGCAGCTTGGGCCAGGGCGTATCCAGCCCGGCATTGGAAAGGCCGTAGACCCCAGGCTCCAGCCGTTGCGGCTGCGGGTCCCGAGCGTTGTAGTGCCACAGCTGCTCGGCATTGCCCAGCAGCAGGTTGAACCCGGCGTACTCCACCGAGCGCCCGACTACATCGCGCAAATAATCATCCAGGGGCACGTCGCCGGCGAGAAAGCGCGCCACCAGTTCACCCCGCGAGCGCCGCGCCGGAGGCTGGTGCGGGTTGCGGATATTGGTCAGGGCGGCAAAGCGGCCATCGGCGCCGACCCCGAGCCAGGTGCCGCCGGCTTCCAGGTCGCGACCGGCGTGGATCTGCGGCAGTTCCGGCCACTGCCCCAGGGGCAGGCTCGGCCGGGCGTAGAATTCATCACGGTTGGCCGCGACGATCAGTGGCTGAGCATGACCCGGCCGCCAGGCGAAAACGATCAAGCACATTAAGGTGGCCCCCTGTGTGTTTTTGCCCACTTTACGCACAGATCCGGCGGGTATCCATCGCCATCCAGTGGAGTCCGGGGCGGCGCTTCCGTTACCATGCCGATCTATTTTTCGGATGCTCCCATGGAATTTCTGCTCTATCTGCTGCTGGGCGCCTGTGCGGGCGTGCTGGCCGGGCTGTTCGGCGTGGGCGGCGGGATCATCATAGTCCCGGTGCTGGTGTTCAGCTTCACCCTGCAAGGCTTCGATGTCTCGGTGCTGACCCACCTGGCGGTCGGCACCTCCCTGGCCAGCATCATCTTTACCTCGGTCAATGCGGTGCGCGAGCACCATCGGCGTGGCGCTGTGCGCTGGCCGATCTTCGCCTGGATGACCGTGGGTATCCTCCTGGGTGCCGGTTTCGGCGCACTGACCGCCGAGGCGATCTCCGGCCCGCACCTGCAGAAAATCATCGGTGTGTTTGCCCTCGTGGTGGCCTTGCAGATGACCCTGGAGCTCAAGCCCAAGGCCAGCCGCCAGGTGCCCGGCAAGCTGGGCCTGACGGCCGCCGGCGGTGTGATTGGCTGGGCCTCGGCGATCTTCGGCATCGGCGGTGGCTCCCTCACCGTGCCTTTTCTCACCTGGCGCAGCGTGCCCATGCAGCAGGCGGTGGCCACCTCATCGGCCTGCGGTTTGCCCATTGCCCTGGCCAGTGCCTTAAGTTTCATGATTCTGGGCTGGCATGATCCGCTGCTCCCGGCCCATAGTCTCGGTTTCGTTTATTTGCCGGCCCTGTTGGGTATTGCCCTGACCAGCATGGTGTTCGCCCGCATCGGCGCGCGCCTGGCCCACAAACTGTCGCCACGCCTGTTGAAACGCATGTTCGCCGCGCTACTGTTCTGCGTGGGGCTCAGCTTCCTGTTCTGAGTGGTGACGCAATCCTGGCTTAATCCTGGGCTGGCAGTTTGCCCCGGGAATCTGAAGTTCTAACCCTTACGAGGAGTCGCAATGCTGCCTTACCCGCAGATTGATCCGGTGGCGCTGGCCATCGGCCCGCTGAAAATCCACTGGTACGGCCTGATGTACCTGATCGGCATTGGCGGTGCCTGGTTGCTGGCGTCGCGCCGCCTGAACCGTTTCGATCCGACCTGGAGCAAGGAGAAGCTCTCGGACATGGTGTTCTGGATGTCCATGGGGGTGATAGTCGGTGGTCGCCTGGGTTATGTGCTGTTCTACGACCTGAGCGCCTATTTGGCCAACCCGACGCTGATCTTCGAGGTGTGGAAGGGCGGCATGTCGTTCCACGGTGGTTTCATCGGGGTGATGCTGGCGGCCTGGTGGTTCGGCAAGCGCAACAACAAGACCTTCTTCGAGCTGATGGATTTCGTCGCGCCGATGGTGCCGATCGGCCTGGGCGCCGGGCGCATCGGCAACTTCATCAACGCTGAATTGTGGGGCAAGCCCACCGATCTGCCCTGGGCCATGGTGTTCCCGCCGTTCAGCGATCCGGCGCAATTGCCGCGCCATCCCTCGCAGCTGTATCAGTTCGCCCTGGAAGGCGTGGCGCTGTTCCTGATCCTCTGGCTGTTCTCGCGCAAACCCCGGCCGACCATGGCGGTTTCCGGTATGTTCGCCCTGTTCTACGGGATCTTCCGTTTCATCGTCGAGTTCGTCCGGGTGCCGGACGCCCAGCTGGGCTACCTGGCCTGGAACTGGCTGACCATGGGTCAGGTTCTGTGCGTGCCGATGATTCTCGGTGGCCTGGGGTTGATCTGGCTGGCTTATCATCGCGCTCCGGCCAAGAGCGCGGCGCAATAAATTCGAACCCCGGGGCGTGCCCCGGGTTCAAGGATGCAGGTAATTCATGAAGCAATATCTTGATCTGGTGGCCCACGTCATCAACAACGGCACCAAGCAGGCCAACCGCACCGGTGTGAACACCATCAGCTTCCCCGGGGCCATGCTGCGCTACGACCTCAAGGAAGGTTTCCCGGCCATCACCACCCGCAAGATGGCCTTCAAGTCGGCCATCGGCGAGATGGTCGGCTTCCTGCGCGGGGTGAACAACGCCGCCGAGTTTCGTGCGCTGGGCTGCAAGGTCTGGGACCAGAACGCCAACGAAAACGCCCAGTGGCTGGCCAACCCGTTCCGCCAGGGCGACGACGACCTGGGCGAGATCTACGGCGTGCAGTGGCGCAAGTGGCCGGCCTACAAACAGATCAAGACCAGCAACCAGGCGGCCATCGACCTGGCGCTGAGCCAGGGCTACCGGCAGATCGCCGCGGGCGAGGAAGACGGCCAGGGCTACGTAGTGCTGTACAAGGCCATCGACCAGGTGCGCCAGTGCGTCGACACCATCATCAACGACCCGGGTAGCCGGCGGATCCTGTTCCACGGTTGGAACTGCGCCCAGCTGGATGAAATGGCCTTGCCGCCGTGCCACCTGCTGTACCAGTTCCACCCCAATGTCGAGACCCGGGAAATCTCCCTGACCCTCTACATCCGCTCCAACGACCTGGGCCTGGGCACGCCGTTCAACCTCACCGAGGGTGCTGCGCTGCTGAGCCTGATCGGCCGCCTGACCGGCTACACGCCGCGCTGGTTCACCTATTTCATCGGTGATGCCCACGTCTATGAAAACCATCTGGACATGCTCAACGAACAGCTCAAGCGCGAGCCGTTCCCGATGCCCAAGCTGGTGATTTCCGAGCGTGTGCCGGAGTTCGCCAAGACCGGCGTCTACCAGCCGGAGTGGCTGGAGCTGATCGAACCGAGCGACTTCTCCCTGGAAGGCTATGAGCACCACGCGCCCATGACGGCGCCGATGGCGGTCTGAGCATCCAGCTACTGCAGCAAGGGCCGCGCGGCCCTTGTCGATTGATCCTGTTGCCCTTATCGACCTGTGCCCGGAGCCGTTCCGGGCATGGCTGTGCCCGGCGGCCAGCTACGCTCTGAGTAGCGGCCCTGCCAGGTGCGGGGTGTGGTCCTTGTGACATTCAACGTGAGCCCCGAATGGAAGAACTCAATCACAGCCTGTTCCTGGCCATCAACGCCAGTGCCGGGGCGTCCATGCCGATGCGTGCACTGGCGGTTTTCCTCGCGCAATGGGTGGTACTCAGCGTGCCGCTGCTGCTGGTGGTGTTCTGGGTTTTCGGCGAGCGCCGCCAGCGCATGATCGTGTTGCTTGCCGGCCTGAGCATTGTCCTGGCCCTGGTCTGCAACCTGCTGGTCCGTGAGCTGTGGTTCCATCCGCGGCCGTTCATGATCGGCCTGGGTCAGAACTTCCTCGCCCACGCGCCCGGGGCATCCTTCCCCAGCGACCACGCCAGTGGCATGTTCGCCATGGCTTTCGCGCTGATCCTGGCCAGCCTGCGCAAGACCGGGCTGGTGATGCTGGGCCTGGCGCTCCTGGTGAGTTGGGCACGGGTCTACCTGGGTGTGCATTTCCCTTTCGACATTCTGGGTGGCTGCCTGGTGGGGGGGCTCAGCGCCTGGCTGGTGCGCCCGGGGCTGGCCTGGCAGCAACTGGACCAGCGGCTGCTGGCAATCCTCGAAGGGGCTTATCTGCGGCTGACGGCCAGCGTTCGGCGCGGCGCCTGAAACCGCGCCAGGGGTTCAGTGCCCGTGGCTGCGCCCGACATGGGAGGGCTCGCTCTCATTGGGGGCCACCGAGCCGCTGACTTCCAGGCGCTGGAGAATTCCGCAGTGCTCAAGGTCCGGGCCCTCGCTGCAGCGCTGGCGCAGGTCCAGCAGTTGTTCCTGCAGGGCCAGCAAGCCGTCGATGCGCGCCTTGACGTGATGGATATGCTCGTCGATCAGGGCGTTGACGCTGGCGCACTGGTCCTGGGGGCTGTCACGCAGGTTGAGCAGGCTGCGGATCTCCTCGAGGGTCATGTCCAGGCTGCGGCAATTGCGGATAAAGGTCAGGCGCTCGGTGTGGGCCTGGGTGTAGAGGCGATAGTTGCCTTCACTGCGGGCCGGTTCCGGCAGCAGCCCTTCGCGCTCGTAGTAACGGATGGTCTCGACCTGACAGTCGGTGAGTTTCGCCAGTTCGCCAATCTTCATTGCCGTCGTCTCCGAATGGGTGCTTGACCCTATAGTGGCTACAGGGTGTTCACTTGGCAACAAGCACCTTAATTCGGAAGGGACCCTAATGAGCGATTCTCTCCACAGCCCGCGCAAAACCGCGGATCAGCAGCCCCAGGCTGATCACGATCACGATCACGATCACGATCACGATCACGATCACGATCACAGCCATGGCCACAGCCATTCCCATGCGCCCGCGGGCAAGTTGCAGCCGGTCAAGGCACACGATCATGCCGCCCACGGCGCATCCTGCTGCGGTTCCGCCGACCTGGCGCCGTCCAGGGTCACCCTGAGCGAGACCCCGACCGCCGGCGCGCGCTTGAGCAGCTTTCGCATCGAAGCCATGGACTGCCCCACCGAACAGACCCTGATCCAGAACAAGCTGGGCAAGCTGGCCGGGGTCCAGGCGCTGGAGTTCAACCTGATGAACCGCGTGCTGGGGGTGACCCACGACCTGCCGAGCACCGCGCCTATCATCGAGGCGGTCAAGTCACTGGGCATGCACGCCGAACCCCTGGAACAGGAGGGTGACCAAGCCGCGCCTGCCGCAGCGCCCGTGAAGAAGCCCTGGTGGCCGCTGGCCCTGTCCGGTATCGGCGCGCTGGCTGCCGAGGTCATCCATTTCACCAATGCCGCGCCCGACTGGGTGATTGCCCTGGTGGCCCTGGTGTCGATCCTCAGTGGTGGCCTGACCACCTACAAGAAGGGCTGGATCGCCCTGAAGAACCGCAACCTCAACATCAATGCCCTGATGAGCATCGCCGTGACCGGCGCCGTGCTGATCGGCCAATGGCCGGAAGCGGCGATGGTGATGTTCCTGTTCACCGTGGCGGAATTGATCGAGGCCCGTTCCCTGGATCGGGCGCGCAACGCCATCAGCGGCCTGATGCAGATGACCCCGGAACGGGTCACGGTGCAGCAGGCAGACGGCAACTGGAGCGAACAGGAAGCGAAAAACGTCGAACTTGGCGCACTGGTGCGGGTGCGTCCCGGCGAGCGCATCGGCCTCGACGGCGAGGTCGTGTCCGGCAACTCCACCATCGACCAGGCGCCGATCACCGGTGAAAGCCTGCCGGTGGAAAAGACTGTGGGCGACAAGGTTTTCGCCGGCACCATCAACCAGGCCGGCTCCCTGGAATACCGAGTGACTGCCGCCGCCAACAACTCGACCCTGGCGCGGATCATCCACGCTGTGGAACAGGCCCAGGGCGCCCGGGCTCCGACCCAGCGCTTCGTTGACAGCTTCTCGAAAATCTACACCCCGGCGGTATTCGCCTTCGCCCTGGCGGTGGCGCTGATTCCGCCGCTATTCATGGGCGGCGTCTGGTTCGACTGGATCTACCGCGCCCTGGTGCTGCTGGTAGTGGCTTGCCCCTGCGCCCTGGTGATCTCCACCCCGGTGAGCATTGTCAGCGGCCTGGCGGCTGCCGCGCGCAAGGGCATCCTGGTCAAGGGCGGGGTCTACCTGGAAGGCGGCTACAAGCTCGACTACCTGGCCCTGGACAAGACCGGCACCATCACCCACGGCAAACCGGTGCAGACCGACTTCCTGTCCCTGGACCCGCTGGCCCAGGACACCGCCCCGGCCCTGGCCGCAAGCCTGGCAGGGCGTTCCGACCACCCGGTGTCCCTGGCCATTGCCCAGGCGGCTGTGGATAAACAGTTGGCCATGCACCCTGTGGATAACTTCGAGGCCCTGACCGGCCGAGGCGTACGCGGCGAGATCAATGGCGAGCTGTACCACCTGGGCAACCATCGTCTGGTGGAAGAGCTGGGCCTGTGCTCCCCGGCTTTGGAAGAAAAACTCTTCGCCCTGGAGAAGCAGGGCAAGACCGTGGTCCTGCTGCTGGACCGCAATGGCCCGCTGGCGCTGTTCGCCGTGGCCGATACGGTGAAGGAATCCAGCCGCGAAGCCATCCAGCAATTGCATGAGCTGGGGATCAAGACCCTGATGCTCACCGGCGACAACCAGCATACCGCCCAAGCCATCGCGGCCCAGGTGGGTATCGACCAGGCCCGGGGCGACCTGCTGCCCACCGACAAGCTGCAGGCCATCGAAGACCTGTACGCCCAGGGCCATCGGGTGGGCATGGTGGGCGACGGCATCAACGACGCCCCGGCCCTGGCCCGCGCCGAAATCGGTTTCGCCATGGCTGCGGCGGGCACCGACACCGCCATCGAGACCGCGGATGTGGCCCTGATGGACGATGATCTGCGCAAGATCCCGGCGTTTATCCGCCTGTCGCGCCAGACCTCGGTGGTGCTCAAGCAAAATATCGTCCTGGCCCTGGTCATCAAGGCGATCTTTCTTGGGGTAACCTTTGCCGGGCTGGCCACCATGTGGATGGCAGTATTCGCCGACATGGGCGTGAGCCTGTTGGTGGTGTTCAACGGTCTGCGCCTGCTGCGCAAATAAGCAACGAGAGAACCCTGTGCTGAGTGCCGAGCTGAAGGCTTTTTACATGGTCGCCCGCCTGGGCAGCATTACCCAGGCGGCGAAGAAGCTCGGCCTCAGCCAGCCCACGGTGACTACCCAGGTCCGCAACCTGGAGAGCCAGTACGCGGTGGAGCTGTTCTACCGAGGCGGTCGCCGCCTGAGCCTGAGCGATGAGGGCGCGCGCTTGCTGCCGATGGTCAAGGAGCTGCTGCAGAAAGAGTCGGACATCGAATTCTTCCTGCGCAACTGCGGGCAGGTGCAGGGCACGCTGCGCATCGCCGCCACCGCGCCGTACTACATCCTCGATCTGGTGAAGACTTTCCGCCAGCGCCTGCCCCAGGTGGAGGTCTCGGTGGAAATCGGCAACTCCCAGCAGGTCCTGGAGGCGCTGGAAGACTACCGGGTGGATGTGGCCGCTTCCTCGCAACTGCTGGAGGATTCGCGGTTGGTCCGCCGGGTGCTGGGCAGCGATCCGCTGGTGCTGGCGGTGCATCGCAATCACCCCCTGGCGGTGCTGGATCACGTGCCCCTCAACGCCCTGGCCGGGCATACGCTGTTGATGCGCGAACCCGGCTCCACCACCCGCAGCCTCACCGAAGGTCTGCTGAAGAACGCCAACGTCAGCTTTGGCCCGCTGTTGGAGATTGGCAGCCGTGAATCGATCCGCGAGGCGGTGCTGCGCAATATCGGCATCAGCATCATTGCCCGCCAGGAAGTGCCCCACGACCCGCAACTGCGGGTACTGACCATCGAAAACGCGCCGCAGATCGCCGAGTACCTGTATTGCCTCAAGGAGCGCAAGAACGCGCGCCTGCCCGCCGCCTTTCTCGGCCTGGCCCAGGAAATGGCTCCCGCCTGAAAGACCTGCATCGGCCATGCCGATGCCTTCGCGAGCGAGCTCGCTCCTGCGTTGAAATGCATTGCCCCTGGGGGAGCGAGCTTGCTCGCGAAGGCGCCAGATCAGCCAGCACATGATTTACACGTGAACCCAAATCCCTGAATACCACTATCGGTCGTTTTTGCCTTACTGCCATATGACCGACGCATTGCAACTCTAGGATTTGCCTCATCTGCTAGATGAGGTCCGTCCATGAACCACTCCACTGCAACTGCCCTGAGCAACCCCGGTGCACCGATGAAGGTGCGCGGTATCCACAAGCGCTTCGGTGCCTTCACCGCGCTGGATAACGTGTCCCTGGACGTCGCCGCCGGGGAGCTGGTGTGCCTGCTGGGGCCGTCCGGCTGCGGCAAGACCACCTTGCTGCGCTGCATCGCCGGCCTGGAACGCCAGGACCAGGGCGAGTTGTACCTCGGGGATCGGGACGTGTCGCTGCTGGCGCCCCAGGCCCGGGACTACGGGATCCTGTTCCAGTCCTACGCGCTGTTCCCCAACCTCACGGTAGAAGCCAACATCGCCTACGGCCTGTCCGGAAGTGGCCGCGAAGAAGCGCGCAAGCGCGTGGCGCAGATGCTGGAACTGGTGGGGCTGACCGGCAGCGAGAAGAAGTACCCCGGCCAGCTGTCCGGCGGCCAGCAGCAGCGCGTGGCCCTGGCCCGTGCCCTGGCACCGGCGCCGTCGTTGCTGCTGCTGGACGAGCCGATGTCGGCGCTGGACGCCCGGGTCCGCGAGCACCTGTGCACCGAGCTGCGCCAGCTGCAGCGGCGTCTGGGGATCACCACCCTGATGGTTACCCACAACCAGGACGAAGCCATGCTGATGGCCGACCGCATTGCCGTGATGAATAACGGCAAGGTCGAGCAGTACGCCACGCCCCAGGAAATCTACGACCGTCCGGCCACGCCGTTCGTCGCCGAATTCGTCGGCCAGGGCAACTGGCTACCCTTCAGCCGCAACAGCGACAGCCATGCCCAGGTTGGCGGCATGAATGTGCGCCTGGCCGACGGCTCGGCCAAGACCGCCTCGGGCCGGCTGTTCTGCCGTCCGGAAGCCATCAGCGTGAATCCGCTGGTGCACGAGGAAAACCTGTTCCCGGCCAAGGTCCGCGAGATCACTTTCCTCGGCAATCGCTGCCGCATGAGCTTCGAACTCAACGAGCTGCCGGGGCATGCGCTGCTGGCCGAGCTGGCCCCGGAAGCCATGCCGCGTCTGGGCGCCCAGGACATCTGGGTCGCCTTGCCGCCGCGCAGCCTTCAGGTGTTTGCCTAAGATGAGCGTGCCAATGTCCCTGCCGCTACCTGCCAAGCGGGCGCGCCCGGCTTCTCGTGCCGAGATCGGCGACCGTATTTTTGTCGTCGGCGGCAAGGTTCTGCTCCTGGTCCTGCTGGGTGTAGCGGTGCTGTTGCCCCTGTTGGCGATCTTCTGGCGCGGCTTCAGCGCCGAGGCCGGGCAGGGCGGAGGCTGGCTGGCGGCTCGCGAGCTAGTGGCCAGCGAAAACTTCCACTGGTTGCTGGGCAACAGCCTGAAAGTCTCCCTTAGCGTGGCCGCTATCGTCGTGCCCCTGGCCTACCTGTTCGCCTACGCCCTGCAACGCACGCTGATTCCCGGCAAGGGCATCTGGCGCGGCCTGTCGCTGTTGCCGCTGATGGCGCCGTCGATGCTCCCGGGCATTGCCCTGGTCTATCTGTTTGGCAATCAGGGGATGCTGCGTGGCCTGTTCGCCGAGAACATCTACGGCTTCTGGGGCATTGTCCTGGGTGAAGTGATCTACACCTTTCCCCACGCCCTGATGATCCTGCTCTCGGCGCTGTCCCTGGCGGACGCGCGGCTGTTCGACGCCGCGTCGAGCATGGGCGCCAGCCCCGCCAAGGCCTTTCGCAGCATCACCTGGCCGGCGACCCGGCAGGCGGTGTTCGCCGCCTTCTGCCTGGTGTTCACCCTGACCATCACCGACTTCGGCGTGCCAGTGGTAGTGGGCGGCGACTATCAGGTGCTGGCCCTGGAAGCCTACAAGGCGGTGGTGGGGCAGCAGCAGTTCGGCCGCGGCGCGTTGATCGGCATGGTCCTGCTGTTGCCGGCCCTGTTCAGCTTCGGTGTCGACGCCTGGCTGCGCCGGCGCCATGGTGACTCCATGAGCGGCCGTGCCCAGGTATTCAAGCCTGCGCCGTCGCCACTGCGCGATGGCTGCTACCTGGCCATTGTGTTGCTGATCTGCGCGGCCCTGCTGCTGGTGTTCGGCATGGCGGTGTTTTCGTCGCTGGTGAAATTCTGGCCCTACAACCTGTCGCTGTCGCTGAACCACTACCAGTTCAACGACACCGCCGGCGGTGGCTGGCTGGCCTACCGCAACAGCTTGACCATGGCACTGTGCACGGCGCTGATCGGCAGCGTGGTGATCTTCACTGGCGCCTACCTGATGGAGAAGACCCGCGGCCAGCGCGGCTTGAACCTGGCGCTGCGCATGCTCAGTTTCGTGCCCATGGCGGTGCCCGGGCTGGTGCTGGGCCTGGGCTACGTCTTCTTCTTCAACCTCAATGGCAACCCGCTGCACGTGTTCTACGGCACCATGACCCTGCTGGTGGTGTGCACCATCGCCCACTACCTGACCACCGCGCAGATGACCGCCACCACCGCCCTGCGCCAGCTGGATGCCGAGTTCGAGGCGGCCGCGCTGTCGCTCAAGGCGCCGCTGTACCGGCATTACCTGCGGGTTACCGTGCCGATCTGCCTGCCGGCGCTGCTGGACATCGTGCGCTACCTGTTCGTCTCGGCCATGACCACGGTGTCGGCGGCCATCTTCCTCTACAGCCCGGACACCATCCTCGCCGCCGTCGCCGTGCTGAACATGGACGACGCCGGCAACGTCGGCGGCGCCGCGGCGATGTCGACTCTGATCCTGTTCACCTCCGCCGGCGTCTCGCTGCTCCTGGCCTGGGCTTCGCGCGGCCTGCTGCGCCGTTCCCAGGCCTGGCGCCAGGGCACGCCGGGCCACTGATGCGCTTCACCCACCCCCACCCCCACTCTGATCTGCACTCACTAAGGAACCGCACCATGTTCAAGCCCCTGGCTCTTGCCGCTGCCGTCCTCTCTGCTGTCAGCCTGAACGCCTTTGCTGCGAAAACCGAGCTGACGGTCTACACGGCCCTTGAAGCCGAGCAATTGAAGTCCTACAAGCAAGCCTTCGAAAAGGCCAATCCGGACGTGGAGATCAAGTGGGTACGTGATTCCACCGGGATCATCACCGCCAAACTGCTGGCGGAAAAAGCCCGCCCGCAGGCCGATGCGGTCTGGGGCCTGGCCGCGTCCAGCCTGGCGATCCTCGACCAGCAGGGCATGCTGCAAAGCTACGCGCCCAAGGATCTGGGCAAGATCGGCCCGAACTACCGCGACGCCGCCAACCCACCGGCCTGGGTCGGCATGGACGTCTGGGCCGCCACCATCTGCTTCAACACCGTGGAGGCCGAAAAGCAGGGCCTGACCAAGCCGGTGAGCTGGCAGGACCTGACCAAGCCCGAGTACAAAGGCAAGATCGTCATGCCCAACCCGGCCTCCTCGGGCACCGGCTTCCTCGACGTCAGCGCCTGGCTGCAGACCTTCGGCGAGAAGCAGGGCTGGCAGTACATGGATGAGCTGCACCAGAACATCGGCCAGTACGTCCACTCCGGTTCCAAACCCTGCAAGCTGGCCGCCGCCGGTGAATTCCCGATTGGCATCTCCTTCGAGTACCCGGCCGTGCAGCTCAAGCGCCAGGGCGCGCCGCTGGACATTGTCCTGCCGAAGGAAGGCCTGGGCTGGGAAATCGAAGCCACCGCGGTGATCAAGGGCACGCCTCATGAAGAGGCGGCGAAGAAACTCGCCGACTTCTCCGCCAGCCCCGAGGCCATGGAGCTGTACAAGGAAAACTTCGCCGTGCTGGCCCAGCCGGGCATCGCCAAGCCGCAGACCGAACTGCCGGCCGACTACGAGCAGCGCCTGATCAAGAACGACTTTGCCTGGGCCTCGAAGAACCGCGACGAGATCCTCGCCGAATGGCGCAAGCGCTATGACGGCAAGTCGGAAAAGGTTGCTAAGCAGTAGCCGATCAATCGCCTTCGCCGGCTTGCCGGCGAAGGCGCTCCCCATCCAGGAAACAACTCATGACCAATCACAGCGATCTGCTGATCGTCGGCGCCGGCATCCTGGGCCTGTCCCATGCCTATGCCGCCGCCAAACGCGGTCTGCGGGTGCACGTTTTCGAGCGCAGCGCCACGCCCCTGGGCGCTTCGGTGCGCAACTTCGGCCAGGCCCTGGTCACCGGCCAGCCGCCGGGCACCATGCTGGAGCTGGCCAGGGCCAGCCGCGAGATCTGGGCCGACTGGCAACAGTTGGCGGGCCTGCAACTCAAGCGCAACGGCTCTTTCCTGTTCGCCCGCAGTGAAGCCGAGGAGCAGTTGCTCGAAGCCTTCTGCGCCGGGCGTGCGCTGGAGCACGGCTACCGCGTCGAGCTGCTCCAGGGCGCGGCGCTGAATGATCTGTACGGCGGCCAGTTCCGCCATCACCGGGCGGCCTTGCACGGCCTGGACGACCAGCAGCTGTATTCCCGCGAAGCGATCCCGCAGTTGATCGACTACCTGCGCCGGGACCTGGGGGTGCAGTTTCACTTCTCGACCCTGGTGCGGGATATCCAGCCGGGCCAGTTGCGCAGCACCGCCGGCAACTTCCACGCGCCGCGGATCGTGCTGTGTTCGGGGCACGATTATCAGACCCTGCTGGCGGATCAGATCGCTGCCTTGCAGCCGCAGATCTGCCGCTTGCAGATGCTCCGGGCGCGGCCCGAGGCCAATCTCAACCTGCAACATGCCCTGCTGACCGGTCTGAGTTGCGTGCACTACGGGGCCTTCGCCGACCTGCCGGAAGCCGCCGCGGTGCAAGCGCAGATTCTGCGCGAGGCGCCCCATCTGCACGAGCATGGTATCCACCTGTTGATCAGTCCGACTCCCTACGGTGAAGTGATCATCGGCGATTCCCACGATTACGGTAGCGATCCTTCACCGTTCAATGCTGAACAGGTGGACAACTGGCTGCTCGAACTGGCCGAGCAGACCCTGGGTTGCAGGGTCCGGGTGGTGGAGCGCTGGCAGGGTGTCTACGGCGCTCGCGGCCCGGCGCCGTTCTCCTTCCTGGAGGCGGCCCCCGGGGTCCATGTGGCCCTGATGCACACCGGGGTCGGCATGAGCGTTGGCCCGGCCATGGCCGAGGGCAATATCGCCCGACTGCTGGAGGAAGCGTGATGGAGCGGCGACAGCAGGTGGTCGACGAGGTCTTCGGCCTGTACGAGTGTTTCGGCGACTGCGACTACATCGGCGAGCCGGTGTCGCAGATCGAGCACATGTCCCAGGCCGCGCAGTTGGCCCTGGCGGAAGGTTATGACGACGAGGTGGTGCTGGCGGCGTTCTTCCACGATATCGGGCATATCTGCCAGCAGGATGCCGAGAACATGGGCGGCTTCGGCGTGGTCAGCCATGAGCGCCTGGGGGCGGACTACCTGCGCCGGGCGGGTTTCAGCGAACGCCTGGCGCGGCTGGTGGAATACCACGTCCAGGCCAAGCGCTACCTGACCTTCAAGGACCCCGGTTATTACCAGCGTCTGAGCGAAGCCAGCCGGCGCACCCTGGAGTACCAGGGTGGGGTGATGAGCGCGGCAGAGGCGGCAGCCTTCGAACTCGACCCGTTGTGGGCGGTGAGTTTGCGCATGCGCCACTGGGACGAGCAGGCCAAGGAAATGTGGGTGCCGGTGATGGATTTGCAGGTGCTCAAGGACAAGGCGCTGGCATTGCTTTAGCGGGTACAGGCTTGGTTTGTAGCCGCTGCCGTAGGCTGCGAACGGCTCCGAAGGAGGCGCCGCTGTTGGGGTTGTTGAAGGTCCTGCGGCCCTTTGCGCAGCCTCGCGGGCTCGGCAGCGGCTACAGCAGATGTTGAGCCAGCCCCTCGATCTGCTCCTGGCGCTCGGCCTGGCTCAGGCGCTTCTGCGGGTTGAGCGATGACCACTGCGGGTGCGCCCGGGCCTTGTTCAGGGCCTCTGGCAACTTGCCTTCGCGCCAGCTCTTGTCCTCCGGCGTGGCCAGGCGAATGCTGTCCATGGCCGCATGCCCGCGCAGGTTCAGGGCCTGTACCAGCTGGCGCTGACGCAGGGCCAGCAGGCGCAGCACGCTGTCGTCCACGGTCAGCTCGCGCTGGCCCTTGAGTTTGCCCAGCAGGCGGCTGCCGTAGCTGCGGGCGGTCTGCAGGGCGCCGCCGGCAATAGCCCCGGCCAGCGCCGCGGCCCCCAGGGTCAAACCACCCACCAGCAAATCCACCCCAGCGCCGGCCGCGGCTCCGGCGGCGATGCCGCTGCCCACCCGCACCCCCAGTTGCTTGAGGGTTTCCGGGTTGAACAGGTCGTCGCCCCAGCGCCCGTCCAGTAGTGGCAGGTCGCTGGCCGACGCATCCTCGGGGCGGAAGGCGTAGAGCTTGAGCAAGGCCTCGACGCAGCGCTGCTCGCGCTGGCGGATGGCCTGGCGCAGTTCGCCTATGGCCTGTTGTTCCTGTTGGGCGTCGCTGGCTACGCTGCGGCGGCAGGCGGCGCAGTCCACCAGCAGCTCGGCAATCAGCCGCGCTGCGCTGTGCTGGCGGGCCAGGCGCTGGGCCTCTTGGTCGTCGATCAAGCGTTGCAGGGCCGGGCGTGCGTGCTCCAGCAGCAGCGCCAGGCTTTCATACAGGCGCCGTTCGCCGTCCTCCGGTGGCGCCACACTGTCGAAGCGCACCAGGGCGTGCAGCCCCAGGCGGGCCAGGGCATCGCGCCAGTCGCCTTCGCGCTGCTCGGCGCTGCTGACGAAGTTCAGCACTGGCAGCAGCGGCTTGCCGCAACCGGTGAGCACTTCAAGCTCATCGCGGTACTTGGCCAGCACCGGCTCGCGGGCGTCGATCACATACAGGCCGGCGTCCGAGGCCAGCAGCTGGCGCAGGACCTTGGCTTCCTGTTCGAAGCGCTGGCGAGCCTCGCTACCGTCGAGAAACCGCGCCATCCGCGCCGGGCCGTCCAGGCGTTCGCCCGGGCGCTCCAGGCGCTCCAGGTAATCCAGCAGGGCGATGGCATCTTCCAGGCCAGGGGTGTCGTAGAGCTCCAGCAGGGCTTGGCCATCCACCGAAAGGCGGGCGCCTTCCACGTGCCGGGTGGTGCTGGGGCGATGGGAGACCTCGCCAAAACCCACGTCCCGGGTCAGGGTGCGCAGCAGCGAGGTCTTGCCGACGTTGGTGTGGCCGACCACGGCGAGTTTCAGTGGCTTGTGGCGGGTATCAGTCATGACCGTTCTCCAGCCAGTCGAGGGGGGCGCAATCGGCGAAGGGCAGCTGCAGCTGGTGCAGTGCGCTGTGCCAGTCGCCCAGGCGATCGGCGTCCAGGGCCTGGCCGGGCGGGGCTTGCAGCAGCCAGACCCGGGTGGCGCTGGCGTTGCGCGCCAGTTCGGCGATCAGCCCCAGGCTGCCTCGGTCCGGCGAGCGCCGCGGGTCGCAGGCGATCACCAGACGCGCCGGGGGGAAACGACTCATCTGCTCCAGCAGGCGGCTGCGCGACTCGCGACTGTCGAGGATGCCGGCGTCCTTGACGCTCTCGGGCAGTTGCGGCGGCCAGGGGCGCTGGTTGTCCAGTTCGATGGCCACCAGCAGGGCGCCGCTGCTGTCCTGGGCACTGACGCCGCCTTCGACCCGGTGCAACTGCTCGGGGGCCGCATCGTTGACCCCCAGGCGCTCGCTGCTGGGCATCAGGCGCTCACGCAATTGGGCGTAGCCCGGCAGGTTGAGGTCCAGTTGCAGGCGCGCCTGCCCATGTTTCCAGCGCCAGCGGCAGAACAGCATCAGCAGCAGGCGCGGCAGCACGCCGTAGATCGTCACCAGCACCACCAGCCAGATGGCCCAGGACTGGCGGATCAGTTCGGTGTTGTAGACATCCCGGGTGCTGGCCTGGATGCTCGCCACGCTCGGCGCGCCAAAGCCCAGGCCACGGGGCAGGGCACTCAAGGTGTTGGTAATGGCCACGAAGGCATCGCTGCCCAGCAGGGTGCTTTCCCAGACAAAGCTGTAGCGGTGGGTGGTCAGCAGCAACAGCAACATGACCACGGCGCTGAACAGGGCCAGGCACCACAGGCCGTTGATCAGGCTGCCCAGGGCCCAGCGGTTGAGCTTGCGTCGTTGCAGCAACAGCAGCAGGGCCGGCGGCAACTGCGCGGCCTTGGCATCGCGGGAGAATTTCTCGCTGAGCCACAGCCACAGGCGGCCCAGGCTGGCGCCGTGCTCGCCGGCGAACAGCAGGCCTGCCAGCCAGCTCAGCAGCAGGATCAGGTTGATTCCCAGCAGGCTGCCCAGGGCCCAGAACACGTTCACCGGTTGCTGGGTGCTGCCCAGGGCGCTGAAGGCCAGGCCGGCACCGCTGATCACCGCCAGAACCGAGAGCGCCAGCAGGGCCAGGCGTGCGCCCTGCTGCCAGTGCAGCAGGGCGCTGTGCAGGCCGTCACGCTGGGCCAGCCACAGGGCGCGGTTCTGGATCCGGGTCGCCAGGTCGCCGCCCTGGTTGCGGGCCAGGCGATTGGCTTCCTGATCTTCCAGCGGGCCGGCGTGTTCCTCGCGCAGGCGCACGGTTTCGGTCAGCCACAGGCGTTGCAGGGGAGTCAGTGCAGTCACGCGTCATTCCATCGCTCAAAAGTGCGCTGAGCATAACTGCTACAGCGCGGATCGGGGTACGTTGCCAGGTCCTGGTCCTCTGGTATCCTCGCCGGCATGAAAAAATCTCTCCCTCTCAGCCTGATCGCGGCCCTCGCACAAAACCGCGTGATCGGCGTCGACAACAGCATGCCCTGGCATTTGCCGGGGGATTTCAAATTCTTCAAGGCCACCACCCTGGGCAAGCCCATCATCATGGGGCGCAAGACCTGGGATTCTCTCGGCCGGCCGTTGCCGGGGCGGTTGAATATCGTGGTCAGTCGTCAGACCGGCCTGGTGCTCGAAGGTGCCGAGGTCTACCCCTCCCTGGAGGCGGCAGTGGCCCGGGCCGAGGAGTGGGCACTGGAGCAGGGCGCCAGCGAGCTGATGCTGATCGGTGGCGCACAGCTTTACAGCCAGGGGCTGGAGCAGGCAGATCGCCTGTACCTGACGCGGGTAGCCTTGAGCCCGGAAGGCGATGCCTGGTTTCCGGAATTCGATGAGCAACAGTGGAAGCGGGTGTCAGAGGTGCCGAACCCGGCGGAAGGGGACAAGCCGGCGTACAGCTTCGAGGTGTGGGAGAAGCGCTGAGCGCTCCGCCAGCCAGCCGGGCTCCCGAAGGAACCGGCGGGCCGGCGAAGAGATCAATCAGGCCTGAGCCAGTTCTTCGTGCTCATCGGCGTCCAGCAGCGCCTTGTCGGTCTGCTGCATCACCTGGCTGGTGATCGCGCCTGCGGTCATCGAACCGCTGACGTTGAGCGCGGTGCGGCCCATGTCGATCAGCGGCTCCACGGAAATCAGCAGCGCCACCAGCGACACCGGCAGGCCCATGGCCGGCAGCACGATCAGCGCGGCGAAGGTCGCGCCGCCGCCCACGCCTGCAACGCCGGCGGAACTCAGGGTGACGATGGCCACCAGGGTGGCGATCCACAGCGGGTCCAGCGGGTTGATGCCCACGGTCGGGGCAACCATCACCGCCAGCATGGCCGGGTACAGGCCGGCGCAGCCGTTCTGGCCGATGGTGGCGCCGAACGAGGCGGCAAAGCTGGCGATGGACTGGGGAATGCCCAGGCGCCGGGTCTGGGCCTCGATGCTCAGGGGAATGCTGGCGGCGCTGGAGCGGCTGGTGAAGGCGAAGGTCAGCACTGGCCAGACCTTGCGGAAGAAGCGCAGCGGGTTGATCCCGGCCAGTGCCACCAGCAGGCCGTGGACCACGAACATCAGCCCCAGGCCGATGTAGGACACCACCACGAAACTGCCCAGCTTGATGATGTCCTGCAGGTTGGAACCGGCCACCACCTTGGTCATCAGCGCCAGCACACCGTAGGGCGTGAGCTTCATCACCAGGCGCACCAGGCGCATCACCCAGGCTTGCAGGGTGTCGATGGCGTTGAGCACTTTCTGGCCCTTGTCGGCATCGTCCTTGAGCAGCTGCAGCGCCGCGACGCCGAGGAAGGCGGCGAAGATCACCACACTGATGATCGAGGTCGGCTTGGCCCGGGCCAGGTCGGCGAAGGGGTTCTGCGGGATGAACGACAGCAGCAGCTGCGGCACGTTGAGGTCGGCCACCTTGCCTGCGTAATCGCTCTGGATCACTTGCAGGCGGGCCATTTCCTGGGTGCCGGCCACCAGCCCTTCGGCGGTCAGGCCGAACAGGTTGGTCAGGCCGATGCCCACCAGCGCGGCAATGGCAGTGGTGAACAGCAGGGTGCCGATGGTCAGGAAGCTGATCTTGCCCAGGGACGAAGCATTGTGCAGGCGGGCCACGGCGCTGAGGATCGAGGCGAACACCAGGGGGATGACGATCATCTGCAGCAATTGCACGTAGCCGTTGCCCACCAGGTCGAACCAGGCGATGGAGGCTTTGAGCACCGGGTTGCCGGCGCCGTAGATACTGTGCAGGGCGATGCCGAAGACCACGCCCAGCACCAGGGCCAGCAGGACTTTCTTGGCCAGGCTCCAGGTGGTATGGCGGGTTTGTGCCAGGCCCAGCAGCAAGGCCAGGAACACCAGCAGGTTGAGGAACAGCGGCAGATTCATTGGGGCTCCGATAAGGCTTGTGCCAATCGCGGCTCAGGGCGATTGCGAACCGGCAAGCCTAACAGCTTGAAATCTATTGAATTAATAACGATATCGCATGGCAACTGTCGTTTTTGGAATAAGCGATTGACGTTCAGGCGCATGTGGCTGGCGCTTACGGGACGCAAGCGGTCGCGTGGAGACGAGAACTGTCACAGGGATTTGTTAGCGTCGAAGGCTTTCACTCAGGGAGAAAACCGCCGATGAAACTCGCTCCGAAATTGCTCGCAGTCGCACTCTGCCTGGGCCTCGCCGGCCAGGCCCTGGCCACCGAGTTGAAGCACTGGCCCGCGGAACAGGCCAAGCAGCTGGACGCGATGATCGCGGCCAATGCCAACAAGGGTAACTACGCGGTGTTCGACATGGACAACACCAGTTACCGCTACGACCTGGAAGAATCCCTGCTGCCCTTCATGGAAAACAAGGGCCTGATTACCCGCGACACGCTTGACCCGTCGCTCAAGCTGATCCCGTTCAAGGACACCGCCGAGCACAAGGAAAGCCTGTTCAGCTACTACTACCGCCTCTGTGAAATCGACGACATGGTCTGCTACCCCTGGGTCGCCCAGGTGTTCTCCGGCTTTACCCTCAAGGAGCTCAAGGGCTATGTCGATGAGCTGATGGCTTCCGGCAAGCCGGTGCCGAGCACCTATTACCACGGTGATGTGGTCAAGACCATCGAGGTCAACCCGCCCAAGGTCTTCACCGGCCAGGCCGAGCTGTACAACAAGCTGATGGAGAACGGTATCGAGGTCTATGTGATGACCGCCGCCTCAGAAGAGCTGGTGCGCATGGTCGCCGCCGATCCCAAGTACGGCTACAACGTCAAGCCGCAGAACGTCATCGGCGTGACCACCCTGCTCAAGGATCGCAAGACTGGCGCCCTGACCACCGCGCGCAAGCAGATCAGCGAAGGCAAATATGACGAGAAGGCCAACCTCGGCCTTGAACTGACCCCCTACCTGTGGACCCCGGCCACCTGGATGGCGGGCAAGCATGCGGCGATCCTGACCTACATCGACGAGTGGAAGAAACCGGTGCTGGTGGGCGGCGACACCCCCACCAGCGACGGCTACATGCTGTTCCACGATGTTGACGTGGCCAAGGGCGGCATCCACCTGTGGATCAACCGCAAGGACAAGTACATGACCCAGCTCAACGGCATGATCGCCAAGCACGCCGCGGCCCAGGCCAAGGAAGGGTTGCCGGTGACTGCCGACAAGAACTGGGTGATCGTCAAGCCCGAAGACATCCAGTAAGCCTGCCCGCTACACCGCCCCTCTGTAGGAGCCGGCTGCCGGCGAAGAGGCCATTGGGCCGGGCGTCGCTCTCGCGGACGCCTTCGCTGGCAAGCCAGCTCCTACGGTAGGCCGGCGATCTATTTGTAGGAGCCGGCTTGCCGGCGAAGAGGCCATTGGGCCGGGCGTCGCCCTCGCGGACGCCTTCGCTGGCAAGCCAGCTCCTGCAAGGGGTGTCTGTCGTTCGGTGCGGAGCCGGCGTCCGTTATAGGCGGAGAATGTTTCAACTTGTGACTGCCAAACCCCCTCTGCCATAATCGCGTCCGTTTCCCATCCCCCCGCCTGCTCTCCCTTGTGCCGGGTTTGTCCCCGACTGCACGTAATGGACTACGTTGTGAGCTATCTCTCGATCGAATTCGGCCTCTGCTTCATCCTGTTCTTCGTTCTGTACTGGGGCCTGGGCTTCAGCCTGCGCTTGCAGAACGTCCTGCTGCTGGTCGCCAGTTACGCGATCCTTGCCAGCTTCAGCCTGAACTTCCTCTACATCCTGCTGGGCTACACGGCCCTGGTGTACCTGCTCGGCCTGTTGAGCCAGCGTTACCCCGGGCGCGGCTGGGTCAACGGACTGATGCTGCTGCTGGTGCTCGGGGCGTTCTACCTGTTCAAGTACCAGGATTTCTTCACCAGTACGGTGCAGAACGCCTTCGCCCAGTTCGGTGTCGAGGTGTCGCTGCCGCTGCTGGAGGTGCTGCTGCCGGTGGGGCTGTCGTTCTATGCCTTCCACTCGGTCAGTTACCTGGTGTCGATCAACCGCCGTGAGCTGACCCCGGGCTCGCCCTTCGACCTGGCGCTGTACCTGGCCTTCTTCCCCAGCCTGATCGCCGGTCCGGTGAACCGGGCGATTCCCATGCTGGCGCAGATCAACCCGCCGCAGTTGCGCCAGGTGCTGGAGCCGCAGCGCGCCCTGGGCCTGATCGCGGTGGCGGTGGTCAAGCTGTTCTTCCTCAGTTCCTGGCTGGCCAACGAATGGGTCGACCCGGTATTCGACAGCCCGGTGGCCTATTCTGCCGAGCAGATCCTGCGTGCGGTCTACGGTTATTCGTTCCTGATCTACTTCAACTTCAGCGGCTACACCGACCTGGTGACGGGCATCGCCCTGCTGCTGGGCTTCCGCCTGCCGCAGAACTTCAACTACCCCTACGCGGCGCGCAACCTCAAGGAATTCTGGGGCCGCTGGCACATCAGCCTGTCGACCTTCATCCGTGACTATGTGTACATCCCCCTGGGGGGCAACCGTGGCCCGGTGTGGCGCGGCAACCTGAACATGCTGCTGGCGATGCTGATTTCCGGCCTGTGGCACGGCGCCAGCGCCAACTTCATCATCTGGGGCGCGCTGCACGGTATCGGCCTGGCCCTGTACAAGCTGTGCAGCCCGCTGCTGGCCCGGGGCCCGAGCTGGATCGGCGCCGACCTCATGGCGCGGCTGCTGACCTTCCACTATGTGGCGTTCGCCTGGATCTTCTTCCGCTGCGCGACCCTCTCCGATGCCATGGACATGCTCAAGGGCCTGGGCGAGCTGTCCTTGGGCGGCCTGCTCGGCGGCGGCGCCAGCCTGCTGGGCTGCCTGCTGTTCGTGGCCTTCTACCCACGGATCGTGGCGCTGCTGCGCCGCCTGTTCGATGCCGCCACCGGTTTGCCGTGGCTGTTCTATCCAGTGCCGCTGGGGCTGTTTATCTGCGTGGTCATCTTCGCCTCTCCGTCGGGCGTGCCGGGGTTCATCTATGCCAGTTTCTAACCGTTCGCCCTTGTCGATCAGCCTCGGTAGCGCGGCCAAGGTCTTCTACGCCCTGGTGGTCACCAGCCTGCTGCTGGTGTGGTTCAACCAGCAGTCGATCCGCCTCTACTGCCAGCAGAAGTACCACGACGACTGCGAGGTCCCCGGGTTGTCGCAGAACCCGCAGTGGCGCTTTGGCGCGCAACTCAACCAGGCCCTGGAAAATGCCCGGGTGGCCTTTGTCGGCAGCTTTACCGGCCAGGTGATGGTGGCCGAGGCCGCCGCGGAGCAAGAGCTGCCTCCTTTGCCGACGCTGGCCGAGGAGCCTGCGCCCGTACCTGCGCCGGTTGCGACCGCCCATGCTGCGCCGGTGCATCCGGCCCCCGTGCATCCCGCTCCGCAGGCGCCGGCTGCAGTGCACCCGCAGCCGGTGGCCGTGGCCCCGGTGGTCAGCCACCCGCCCAAGGTCGAGCCGGGGGCAACCACGCCGCTGATGGCCAGCCTGGCCACCGGGGATGAAGTGTTCTTCGTCGGTGATTCCCTGATGCAGGGCGTGGCGCCCCACATGGCCAACACCTTGCGCAAACGCTACAACGTCAAGAGCCTGAACCTCAGCAAGCAGAGCACCGGCCTTGCCTACCCGAGCTTCTTCAACTGGCCCAAGACGGTTGAAAGCACCCTGGCCAGCAACCCCAACATTCGCCTGATGGTGATTTTCCTCGGCCCCAACGACCCCTGGGACATGCCGGTGGTCAAGGGCAAGCCGTTCCTGCGCTTCAAGACCCCGGACTGGGAAGAAGCCTATCGCCAGCGCATCGATTCGATCCTCGACACCGCCCAGGCGCATAATGTGCAGGTGATCTGGGTCGGGCCGCCGAACATGGAGAAGCCCAAGCTGTCTACAGCCATGGCCTACCTGAGCGAGCTGTACAAGGGCCAGATCGAGCAGTACCACCAGCACTACGTCTCGGCCAACGAGATTCTCGGTTACCAGAGCGACGAATTCTCCTATTACCGCACCACCGGCGATGGCAAGAAGGTCAAGACCCGGGTCGACGACGGTATCCATTTCACCACCACTGGGCAGAAGCTGATCGCTGAGCGTGTGATCTCGCTGATCAACTTTCCCAGCCAACAATTGACGGAGCACTGACTATGGGGCGACTGCAAGGCATTGCGCTGTTGCTGGGCATCACCTTGCTGAGCAGTTGCAGCCCGACCACCGAGGTCCAGGCCACTCCCGCTTCGGCGCTGGCCAAGTCCGGGATGACGGCGAAAAAAGTCCTGACCACCGGGACCGACCCGAACCTGGCGCTGCTGGCACGCAAATTCAGCACTTCCAACCGCACCCCCATCACCATTGTGCAACTGGGCGACTCCCACACCGCCGCCGACCTGTTCAGCGGTGAGGTGCGGCGCCTGCTGCAGGCGCAATACGGCGATGGCGGCATCGGTTTCGTGGCAGCCACGCCGGTACCCGGCACCCGCTATGAGCGGGTGATTCTCGGTGCCGCCAAGCGCCAGTGGTCCCTGGTATCGGCACGCAACCAGCAGAGCAACCAGTTTCCCCTGGGCGGCTACCTGTCGCTGCCCCTGACCCCAGGCGCGCGGGTGCATATCGCCGAACGCCAGCCGAGCAACCAGCAGTACCGGATTTCCGCGCTGTACCAGGCGTCCAGCAACAGCACCCTGACCGCCCGGGACAACCTCAACAAAAGCAGCCGCATGCTGGCTGCTACGGGGGGGCAATGGCGCTTCAGCCCGCCGTTCAACAACCTGACCCTGCCCCTGGACCTGAACGTGGCCAACAACCAGGGCCTGGCCCTGGGCGGCTGGAACATCCTCGGGCAGAAGAGCGCCGGGGTGATCTATTCCGCCCTGGGGATCAACGGTGCACGCCTGGACGTGCTGGACAAGTGGCAGCCCGGCTGGCTGGAAGCCCTCAAGGCCCTGCGCCCGGACATGGTGGTGCTGGCCTACGGCACCAACGAAGCCTTCGACGACGACCTGGATCTGCAGTTGTACCGCAGCCAGTTGCAGGAGAAGGTCGCGCTGTTGCGCAAGAACCTGCCTAAGACCGTGATTTTGCTGGTGGGGCCGCCGGATTCCATCAAGCGTCGCAATGCTGGCAGTTGCGCGGCCTCCCAGCCCCAGCCGTTGCGGCAGATCATCCAGATCCAGAAGGATGTGGCGAAGAACAGTCGCACCCTGTTCTGGGACTGGCAGGCGTTCATGGGAGGGGACTGCTCCATCAGCAAATGGCAGGGCAGCGACCTGGCCCGCAACGACCTGATCCACCTGACCGCCGATGGTTATCGCAAGAGCGCCGATGGCTTGTATCGCTTCCTGCGCGGGCAGTTGGGCGAACGCATGCCTTGAGCTCCCGGCACCGCTTCAGCGGCGACGCCACCACCTTGAATGCTGCTGTAGGAGCTGGCTTGCCAGCGAAGGCGCGGTCGAGGGTGATGCAAGGTTCAACGCTGCCTTCGTCGGCAAGCCGGCTTCTACGGGGCCAGGCTGCCAGCGCAAGCGCCGGCAAGGTCAAAAAAAATGCCCCGCACTTGGCGGGGCATTTTCATTGGCGGGCTACGATCACAGGCCGTCGAGCATGGCCTTGTTGCGCACCGCACCCTTGTCGGCGCTGGTGGCCAGCAGGGCGTAGGCCTTCAGCGCGGTGGTCACCTTGCGCGGGCGTGCTTCCACCGGTTTCCAGCCTTTCTTGTCCTGCTCGACACGGCGGGCCGCCAGTTCCTCGTCGCTGACCAACAGGTTGATCGAGCGGTTGGGAATGTCGATCAGTACCTTGTCGCCGTCCTGCACCAGGCCGATGGCGCCACCGGCTGCCGCTTCAGGCGAGGCGTGGCCGATGGACAGCCCCGAGGTGCCGCCGGAGAAGCGGCCGTCGGTGAGCAGGGCGCAGGCTTTGCCCAGGCCCTTGGACTTCAGGTAGGAGGTCGGATAGAGCATTTCCTGCATGCCCGGGCCGCCTTTCGGGCCTTCGTAACGGATGATCACGATGTCGCCTTCCTTCACCTCGTCGGCGAGGATGCCGCGCACCGCGCTGTCCTGGCTCTCGAAGATCTTGGCGTTGCCTTCGAAGACATGGATCGACTCGTCGACACCGGCGGTCTTCACCACGCAGCCGTCCAGGGCGATGTTGCCGTAGAGCACGGCCAGGCCGCCTTCTTTCGAGTAGGCATGCTCGACACTGCGGATGCAGCCGTTTTCACGGTCATCGTCGAGGCTGTCCCAACGGGTCGACTGGCTGAACGCCGTCTGGGTCGGGATGCCCGCCGGGCCGGCCTTGAAGAAGTGATGCACGGCTTCGTCGCTGGTCTGGGTGATGTCCCACTGGGCGATGCCTTCGGCCATGCTCTTGCTGTGCACGGTGGGCAGGTCGGTGTGCAGCAGGCCGCCACGGGCCAGTTCGCCGAGGATGCTGAAGATGCCGCCGGCGCGGTGCACGTCTTCCATGTGGTACTTCTGGATGTTCGGCGCCACTTTGCACAGCTGCGGCACGTGGCGCGACAGGCGATCGATGTCCCGCAGGTCGAAGTCGATCTCGGCTTCCTGGGCGGCGGCCAGCAGGTGCAGGATGGTGTTGGTGGAACCGCCCATGGCGATATCCAGGGTCATGGCGTTCTCGAACGCCTTGAAGTTGGCGATGTTGCGCGGCAGGACCGACTCGTCGTTGTCGCCGTAGTAGCGCTGGCACAGCTCGACGATGGTGCGCCCGGCCCGCAGGAACAGCTCTTCGCGATCGCTGTGGGTGGCCAGGGTCGAACCGTTGCCCGGCAGGGCGAGCCCCAGGGCTTCGGTCAGGCAGTTCATGGAGTTGGCGGTGAACATGCCGGAGCACGAACCGCAGGTCGGGCAGGCGCTGCGCTCGTACTCGGCAACCTTCTCGTCAGAAGCGCTGGAGTCGGCGGCGATGACCATGGCGTCCACCAGGTCCAGGCCATGGCTGGCGAGCTTGGTCTTGCCGGCTTCCATCGGGCCGCCGGAAACGAAGATCACCGGGATGTTCAGGCGCAGGGCGGCCATCAGCATGCCGGGGGTGATCTTGTCGCAGTTGGAAATGCACACGATGGCGTCGGCGCAATGGGCGTTGACCATGTATTCCACGGAGTCGGCGATGATCTCGCGGCTCGGCAGGGAATACAGCATGCCGTCGTGGCCCATGGCGATGCCGTCGTCCACGGCGATGGTGTTGAATTCCTTGGCCACGCCACCGGCGCGTTCGATCTCGCGAGCCACCAGCTGGCCCAGGTCCTTCAGGTGCACGTGCCCCGGGACGAACTGGGTGAAGGAGTTGGCAATGGCGATGATCGGCTTCTTGAAGTCGGCATCTTTCATCCCCGTGGCGCGCCACAGGGCGCGGGCGCCGGCCATGTTGCGGCCATGGGTGGATGTTTTCGAGCGGTAATCAGGCATGGAGCACTCCGGGCGGCTAATCAGGTAACAAATGGGGAGTGAGCTTCTATTGACCTCGGGAACACTCAGAAATGGCCGTGTGTCCGAAAGCTGCCGATGACGCCGCGGGATCGCCGCGCGCCTCAGCCTGAGCTCATAAACCCGCCGGGGGATGACTGGCGATGAATTCGCCGATTCTACACCGCTGGCGTCAGGAAGGAATGCCGGGGCCGCTCTGTGGCATTGATTGCCTGGATATCACCGGACGCTGCCATCCTGGTTTAGACTCGCCGCCCTTCGATTACCTTCCAATGGAGCTGGAATGTCCGCGACTCTGCAATCCTTCAAGTTCTGCCTGGGCGTCGGCCTGTTGCAGGGGCTGCTGCTGATGTGGCTGTTGTTGTACAGCGATTGGTCCGGCCTGGGCATCGTCGCAACGGGTGCTGCACTACTGGTGGGCGGCGGGGGGTTGCAAATGCTGGCCGGGCAGCAGCGCCAGTGGCGCACCTGGGGGCTCATGTTGCTGCTGGGCCTGGGGGCGGCGGGGCTGGTACGGCTGTATGACGAGCTACCCTCCAGCCCGCGGATGGAGTACTGCGTGGCGGCCGGGCTGCTGGTCGCCGTGGCCGTGGTGAGTCGGGTGCAAGGGCGGGCACGATTGGGCCGGCGCCTGCTGGGCAATGTCCTCTGGCTGGTGCTGGCCTTGCCATGGCCCTGGCTGGTGCTGAAGCTGTTCAAGCTGTGGCTTGCTTACCGTCATCTCGACCCTTTCAAGAGCGGGTGGATGTCCCTGCTGTTCTTTGCCGGCCCGACCCTGGCCTTCTCCCTTGGCCTGTGCCTGACTGGCCGCGGGCTGGCCCGTTTCAGCGAGGGAGCTGCCACAACCGCCTGATGGCCACCAGGACCCGGGCCAATCCGGGCTTCAGGCCAGGCGCAGGTTCCGGGCGCGGCGGCTGATGCGCTGGTTGACCAGCAGGCCGACGCTGCTCAGGGCGATGAAACTCAGGGCCAGGGTGGTCTGCAGGTCGCTGGCGCTGAGGTTGATCACGGCGCTGATCAGCCCGCCCATGACGAAAATCAGCGTGTTGCCGGCCGAGGCCGAGGCGCCGGCATTGTCCGGGAACAGTTCCATGGCCCTGGACGTGGCGGCGGGCCGGGTGATGGTGGTGCCGGCGGTGCAGATGATCATCGGCACCAGCACCGTGCTGATGGACAGGCCGAACTGGCTGGCCAACAGCAGCATGACCAGCCCGGCGAGGAAGATCAGGCACAACCCGGTAATGATCTGGGTGCCGGGTTCCAGGTATTTGTTGAGCACCCCGGCTACCACCCCGCCAATCACGTAGGCCGCGCCGTAGAGCAGCAGGGTCAGGGAAAACTCGTAGCTGCTGAGCTGCAGTTGCTCCAGGAAGATCAGCGGCGAGACCACGATGAACGAGAAGTGGCAAGCGAAGACGATGGCCGAGATCAGCCAGTAGGCGACGAAACTGAAGTTGCTGCAGACCCGTCGGTAGGCCTGGAGGATGCCGGTGCGCGGGCCGCTCCTGACGATCGGCGGGTTTTCCAGGGTGGCCAGCGCCTTGAGAAACACCAGGACGGCAATCGCGCTGAACACATAGAAGCTGCCTGGCCAGCCCATCAGGCTTTGCAGCAGGGTCCCGGCCAGGGGCGAGAGGGAAATGCACAGGCCGCTGGCGGTGACCATGAGGATCCGCAGGCGGTCGCGCTCCTGGCCGACGAACAGGTCCTGGACCAGCGCCTGGGACAGCACGAAGCAGCCACAGCCCAGTGCCTGGACCACGCGAAACACCAGAAACCAGTTGTAGTCCCTGGCCCAGACGCAGCCCAGAGCGCCGCCGACCGAGACGGCCATGCCGGCCAGCAGCAGGGTCTTGCGGCCCAGGGCATCCGACAGCGGGCCGATCAGCAACTGGGACATCGAGATGCCGATGGCGAACAGGCTGACGGACAGGGCGATGTCGGCGGCGCTGGTAGCAAAGTGTTGGGACAGTGCAGGAAAAGAAGGCAAGAGCACGTCGATCGGGAACACCCCGAGCATGACCATGGCCATGAGCAAGACGATGGCGCCGACCTTCCTGGTCGTGGAGGCAGAGTCATCCCTGATTTCAGGCATCGATCAGTCCTGTCTGGGTGAAGAGTCGGCGGTTGTCGTCGTGCTCGAAGAAACCTGCGCGCTTCATGGCTTGCAGGGTGGCGCCGGCGATCGAGCGGGCGCGCAGCACTTCTGCACTCGGCTGAATCAGGCTGTGGATGGCGGCATGTGCCGCGGCGAGGGGAATGCCGGACTCGTTCAGGCTTGCGCTCAGCCACTCCTGGTCCACGGCAGCGAAGATGAAAATGATATCGATCAGTTGGCTGGCGGAAAAAACCTGCTGCTGCGGCGACAGTCGTGCCCAGACATAGTCGAACACTTCGCTGAAATAACGACTGTGCCGGGCCTCGTCTTCCAGGTGCTCCCTGAACATCTGGTAGACCGTGGACACCAGCCCATCACCGGTGATGCTCAGCAACTCCTTGGCAATGATGGTTTCGGAGACGAAACCCAGCAGGAACCAGGCCAGGGGCCGTTGAGAATCGGCGCAGCGGGCCAGCAGGTCGTGCATCAGGCGGATGCGCCTGGGCAGTGGCTGCCAGGCTGGCATGGCGTACCCATTCGCCACCTGCTCCGCCAGCTTGAAGGAGAACAGGGCGTGATAGCCCTCGTCGGTATACAACTGCAGGGCCGCGATTTTCATCGTCTCCGGCAGCTCGATCGCCAGTTCCCCGTGGATCAGGGTTTCCACCGAGCGGTTGACGATCTTGTGCTCCAGGATCGTCGTGTAGTGCAGGAAGTACACCAGGTGGTTGGCCGCCAGGCGCTGCTGTACCGTCCTCCCGGCGTGCTGGACGGCCGGGTCGGCGAAGTAGGGGATGAAGGCCGGCGGAAACCAGTCACGGGTCTGCAGTTCCTGTTCGAGCTCGCTGTGGGGCGGTAGCTGGTAGCTGCTCTTGCGCGAGCGCACCGCGGAGCGGTTGTCCCAGTCGCCGAGGGAGTAGGGACGCCGGCCTGCCGGGGCCTCTTTGGACGATGCAGCGGGGTGCATTACTGTTCGCGCTCCCGCTGTTCGATCAGGGCCTTGAGTTCCTTGCATTGCACCTGGCCATCACCTTGGCCGCAGCCGACAAAGAACAGCGGCTGCTCCGCGGCGTCCTGCAGCCCCAGCAATTGCTCCACGCGCTCGTCGCTCAGGGCTCCCGTCAGCCAGGTGTCCAGGCCCAGGGCAGTGGCCGCGAGCTGGAAGGTTTGCGAGATATGCCCGGCCTCGACATAGGCCATGCGGTAGGCCCGGGAGTGTTCGTATTTCCACCACAGTTTGTCGAAGCGGCAGGTCAGGAACAGGCCCAGGGGCAGTTCGTTGACGAAGTGCTGGCCAGCCAGCAGCAGGCCCAGGGGTTCTTCTGGAAGCGGGTGCACGGGCCGCAAGGCGTGCAGCTCCGGGTGGTAGTAATAGAGGCCCGGCTCCAGGCCGCGGACCCTGGCGGCATAGACATAGCCCTCGCAGGCGTTCAGGCCACCGCCGGAAGGGCTGCTGCGCCTTGGCCGCAGGGCTTCGGGGACGGTCTCGTCCGTGTCGGCTTCCCGTTCCTTGAGGTAGCCCAGGGACAGGTAGAGCAGGGTGCTGAGCTCTTCCAGGGCCACGGCCTGCTGGGAAAAGGAGCGTGAAGTCTTGCGCTGCAGCAGCACCTGGTTCAGGGAGCTGGCGGTTTCCAATACCGGCGCGGGCAGGCGGATCAGACCATTGTGGGAGGTTTCGGCAAAGCGGGCTGAGGGGGCCGGGGTGTCCAGTACCTGATCGCAATGCTCGAGGTATTGGGCGGACCACTCATGAATATCCTGGGGCACTTGCTCGAAGGGCAGGTTCTTGGTGCCGATGTGGAAGATCCGCGACAGTTCATCCCAGCCCCATTCAAGTGGCTCGAAAGTCTCGTTGGACAGGAGCCCGGCGGCGGCGAATGCACTATCTATTTCATTCTTGTCGTCATACTGCGAAGGGTCTTCGACAAGTTGTATGAGGCGTGTGGAATAGATCGAGTCCAGTTCGAACTGAGTGTGATCTTTATAGTTCCAGATAACAGTGAAGGGCGGGCGGGCAAGTATGAAAAAGTTCGGGTTTATTTGCATGTTCTTTTAAAACTCTGAACTTGACCAAAGATGAAGCTGGGTAGCCGGCACTCCCCAGTTCATCAATTACTTAGCGGGATTTAGCCGCTGCGAGGCAAGCCAGGTTGGCGATCTTTTTCGATTCGAGGGAGATAGCTTTCATTGTTATTGCTCCTAAACGATTTGAATGAATGTCGCTTCCTAAGCGACTTCCGAAGAGTAGACAGCAATAGAGAGGAATCAAGTAGTTATTAGGTAAGTGATTGCCTAGAGCACTGTAGGATATTGGCTAGTTACTTTGATGGATCATAGGTATATAAGCGCGGGTTTCCCTGGGTTATCCAATGGCCCGGGCGGCGAGAGGGGAGAGGCGAGAGGGGAGCGAGGCGCTCGAGCGGTTGCCCAGGGATGCTGTGGCGTCCCTGGGCAGGCAGTGGCTCAGCTGTTGGGCAGCAGGCGGCAGGTGATGCTCTTGATGTAGCGGGTTTCCGGAATGGCCGGGTGTACCGGGTGGTCCGGGCCCTGGCCGCCGCGCTCCAGCAGCTGGATGTTGCGGTCCAGGTGGCGGGCGCTGGTCAGGAGGATGTTCTGCAGGTCGTCCTCGGGCAGGTGCATCGAGCACGAAGCGCTGACCAGGATGCCGTCCTTGTTGAGCAGGCGCATGGCTTGCTCGTTAAGGCGGCGGTAGGCGCCTTCGCCGTTCTTCAGGTCTTTCTTGCGCTTGATGAAGGCGGGCGGGTCGGCAACGATCACGTCGAAGCGCTCTTCGCTGGCCTTGAGTTCCTTCAGGGCTTCGAAGACGTCGCCTTCGATGCAGGTCATTTTCTCGGCAAAGCCGTTCAGCGCGGCGTTGCGCTCCACGCCGTCGAGGGCGAAGGCCGAGGCGTCGACGCAGAACACTTCGCTGGCGCCGAAAGCCGCGGCCTGCACGCCCCAGCCGCCGATGTAGCTGTACAGGTCCAGCACGCGCTTGCCCTTGGCATAAGGCGCCAGGCGGGCACGGTTCATGCGGTGGTCGTAGAACCAGCCGGTTTTCTGGCCCTGGATCACCGGGGCTTCGAACTTCACGCCGTTCTCTTCCAGGGCGACCCACTCCGGCACCAGGCCGAACACGGTTTCGACGTAGCGGCCCAGGCCTTCGGCGTCACGGGCGGCGGAGTCGTTCTTGAACAGGATGCCGCTGGGCTTGAGCACCTGGGTCAGGGCGGCAATGATGTCGTCCTTGTGGGTTTCCATGGTCGCGGAGGCGATCTGTACCACCAGGATGTCGCCGAAACGATCGACCACCAGGCCCGGCAGCAGGTCGGAGTCGCCGTACACCAGGCGGTAGAACGGTTTGTCGAACAGGCGCTCGCGCAGGGACAGGGCCACGTTCAGGCGGTGCACCAGCAGCGACTTGTCCAGGGCCAGCTTGGCATCGCGCGACAGCAGGCGGGCGCAGATCAGGTTGTTCGGGCTCATGGCGACCACGCCCAGGGGCTTGCCGCCGGCGGCTTCCAGCACTGCCTGGTCGCCTGCCTTGAAGCCGTGCAGAGGGGTGGCGGCTACATCGATTTCGTTGCTGTAGACCCACAGGTGGCCGGCGCGCAGGCGGCGATCGGCGTTGGCTTTGAGGCGCAGGCTTGGCAGGGACATGACGTCGCTCCGGAAAAAAGGGCGCGATTATACCCCGTCGCGGGGCGCAAGCGATGGCCAATGGACCTGCGGCGGGAGCCCTTTGCCGCAACCATTGGGTAAAGTTCCTGTCCGGTCGCCCAACATTCCCGTGTTAGAGGTTAGAATCCCCGGCTCACCCAGAGCGTGTACTTATGTCCCAAGAGCTATCAGCCGAACAGATTCAACAGGCCCTGCAAGGCATCAGCGTGCCGCCCCAACCGCAAATCATGGTGGATTTGCAGATGGAGCAGTACATGCCCGATCCCGATCTGGAGGTGATCGCCAAGCTGATCTCCCAGGACCCGGGCCTGTCCGGCGCGTTGCTGAAGATCGTCAATTCACCGTATTACGGGCTGAGCAACAAGATTGCTTCGATCCAGCGGGCGGTGAATCTCCTGGGCAGCCGTTCGATCATCAACCTGATCAATGCGCAGTCGATCAAGGGCGAGATGAGCGATGAAACCATCGTCACCCTCAACCGCTTCTGGGACACCGCCCAGGACGTGGCCATGACCTGCCTGACCCTGGCCAAGCGCACCGGCTCCCAGGCCGTGGACGAGGCCTATGCCCTGGGCCTGTTCCATGACTGCGGCGTGCCGCTGATGCTCAAGCGCTTCCCCGACTACATGACTGTGCTGGAAGAGGCCTACGGCAGCGCCGGCCCGGAGCAGCGGGTGGTGGACACGGAAAACCGTGCCTTCAATACCAACCACGCGGTGGTCGGCTACTACACGGCCAAGTCCTGGCGCCTGCCGGAGCACGTGACCAACGCCATTGCCAACCACCACAACGCCCTGGCGATCTTCAGCGACGAATCCTCGCGCAACAGCCAACTGAAGAACCTGCTGGCGATCCTCAAGATGGCCGAGCACATCTGCGCGTCCTACCGGGTGCTGGGCAATCAGGTGGAAGACCACGAGTGGAACAGCATCGGCCACCTGATTCTCGATTACGTCGGCCTGTCGGACTACGACTTCGAGAACCTCAAGGAAACCGTGCGCGAGCTGGGCGCACACTGATCGTTCATTTCGCGATGAGTACCAGGGGCGCATATGCCTGAATTACCGGAAGTCGAAACCACCCGGCGCGGAATCGCGCCGCATCTGGAAGGCCAGAAAGTCAGCCGGGTCATCGTCCGTGACCGGCGCTTGCGCTGGCCGATCCCCGAAGATCTGGACGTGCGCCTGTCCGGGCAGCGCATTGTGCTGGTGGAGCGGCGGGCCAAATACCTTTTGATCAATGCCGAGGTCGGCACCCTGATCAGCCACCTGGGCATGTCCGGCAACCTGCGTCTGGTGGAGGTCGGGCTGCCGGCGGCCAAGCACGAACATGTGGATATCGAGCTGGAGTCCGGCCTGGCCCTGCGCTACACCGATCCGCGGCGCTTTGGCGCCATGCTCTGGAGCCACGACCCGCTGAATCACGAATTGCTGGTGCGCCTGGGGCCCGAGCCGCTGACCGACCTGTTCGACGGCGAGCGCCTGTATCAGCTGTCCCGCGGACGTTCCATGGCGGTCAAGCCGTTCATCATGGACAACGCGGTGGTGGTGGGGGTGGGCAATATCTATGCGACCGAGGCGCTGTTCGCCGCGGGCATCGACCCGCGCCGCGAAGCCAAGGGGATTTCCCGGGCGCGCTACCTGAAGCTGGCGATCGAGATCAAACGCATCCTGGCGGCCGCCATCGAGCGCGGCGGCACCACCTTGCGCGACTTTATCGGTGGCGATGGCCAGCCGGGCTACTTCCAGCAGGAACTGTTCGTCTACGGGCGTGGCGGGGAGAACTGCAAGGTCTGCGGCACCGGGCTGCGGGAAATCAAGCTGGGCCAGCGGGCCAGTGTCTATTGCCCGCGTTGCCAGAGCTGAGAAGCTTCGCCGGCAAGCCGGCTCCTACAGGTGTTTGTGGGAGCCGAAAGGGCGCCATATCACTCAAGCCTTGCCGGTGATCTTCCGGTACTTGGCCATCAACTCTTCTTCGGTTTCCGGGCGGGCTTCGTCCAGCGGAATGCAATCCACCGGGCACACCTGCTGGCACTGCGGCTCGTCGTAGTGGCCGACGCACTGGGTGCACAGGTTCGGATCGATGACGTAGATCTCTTCGCCTTGGGAAATCGCCGCGTTAGGGCACTCGGGTTCGCAGACGTCGCAGTTGATGCAATCGTCGGTGATGATCAGGGACATGGGGTACTCCGGCCTGGGCGGCAGGCCCGGGCATGTAAAAACGAATGCGCGCAATTGTGCCGTATTGACGCCCACAGTGCACGCGGGCGCGATGGCTGACGTCAGGCGAGGGCCCCGGTGCGGGGCCGCGCGGCTTATTTCTTGAAGCGCAGGGTCAGCGCGTCGGCGACCGCCGGGTGCACGAACTTGGTGATATCACCGCCCAGGGCAGCGATTTCACGGACCAGGGTCGAGGAAATGAACGAGTAGCGCTCCGACGGAGTGAGAAACAGGCTTTCCACGTCCGGGGCCAACTGGCGGTTCATGTTGGCCAGCTGGAATTCGTATTCGAAGTCCGAAACCGCCCGCAGGCCGCGCAGGAAGACATTGGCTTTCTGCTCCTTGGCAAAATGCGCCAGCAGGGTGGAGAAGCCGACGACTTCAACGTTGGGCAGATGCTTGGTCACCTCGCGCGCCAGTTCCACGCGCTGCTCCAGGGGGAACAGCGGGTTTTTCTTGGGGCTGGCGGCAACGGCGATGATCACATGGTCGAACAGGCGCGAGGCGCGTTCGACCAGATCGCCATGGCCCTTGGTAATAGGGTCGAAGGTACCTGGGTACAACACTCGGTTCATCGCGTCGTCCTGGCGGGAATCCGTTGGGGAGTCGGATGGTATCGCAGCCTTCCCGGTCGGCCAAGTCGCCTTTTAGGGAAGAAAGCACTATAGACGACGAGAATATCCCGCTTTTTCACACTGATTTCAGGCGCTCCGCCAAGGCGCTGGCCAATTGCGCCGTGAGCCCATAGACCGACAGCTGCGGGTTGGCGCCGATGCTGGTGGGAAACAGCGAGCCGTCGTGGACCGACAGGTTGTGCAGTTGATGGTGGCGCCCGAGGCTGTCGGTGACCGCGGTTTTCGGATCTTCGCCCATGGCGCAACCGCCCATCACGTGGGCACTGCCCAGGCGGGTGCGGTACAGGGCCAGGTCCAGGCCGTCGATCTGCGCCCGCACTTCGTCGAGGCTCTTGGCGAAGCGTGCATCGCTGTGCAGCGGCTTGACCGCCTTGGCGCCGCCGGCGAACTGGATCTCCGCCATGCTGTGGAAGGCCCGGCGCAGTCCGTCCCAGGCGTAGGGTGAAACCTGATAGTCGAGGACCGGGGTGCCGTCACCCCGCAGTTCGACGTTGCCGCCGGTGCTGTCGGGGTGAAAGCCGTCCCGCAGCAGGGCAAGCATGGCGTGGGTGTGGGGCAGTTGCTCCATGGACAGCCCGCTCTGCGGCCCGAACCCGCCCAGCAGGGTGCTGGCCAGGGCCGGCTGCAGGGGCGGCACTTCAAGTTTGTAGGACATCTTGCCGGTGGTGCCGTCCTGCCACTGGAAGTGGTCGGAATAGATCGACTGCGGCGCGCCGTAGAACGGGTTGATCACCTCGTCGAACTGCCCGGCGGAGAAGTTGACCAGGTGCAGGAAGGTGCGTTTGCCCAGGCGCGAATGCGGGTCCGGCGCATCGGAACGCAACAGCAGGGCCGGGCTGTTGATGCCGCCACCGGCCAGCACGTAATGCTTGGCCTTGACCGTGATGGTGCGCCCGGTGGGGGCCACGCAGCGGGCGTCCATGGCCTGGCATTGCAGGCTGGTGACCTTGTCGTCCTTGATCTGCAGGCGCTCCGCCCGGGCCAGGTACAGCAGCTCGCCACCTTTCTCCAGGGTCGCCGGAATGGTGGTCACCAGCATCGACTGCTTGGCGTTGGTCGGGCAGCCCAGGCCGCAGTAGCCCAGGTTCCAGCAGCCGCGCACGTTGCGCGGAATCACGTGCCAGCTGTAGCCCAGGGCTTCGCAGCCCTTGCGGATCACGTCGTTGTTGGCGTTGGGCGGCATGACCCAGGGCGCGACGCCCAGGCGCTGTTCCATTTTCTCGAACCAGGGCGCCATTTCGGCCGAGCTGTGGCCCACCACCCCGTGCTCACGGGCCCAGTGCTCCAGGGTCGGGTCAGGCGTGCGGAAGCTCGACGTCCAGTTGATCAAGGTAGTGCCGCCCACGGCGCGGCCCTGGAGGATGGTGATGGCGCCATCCTTGCTCATGCGCCCGATGCCCTCCTGATAGAGGCTGGTGTAGGCCTGGTCTTCGAGCATCTTGAAGTCGTCGCTGGTCTTGAGCGGGCCTTCTTCGATCAGCAGCACCTTGTAGCCGGCGGCGCTGAGGATCTCGGCAGTGGTGCCGCCCCCGGCGCCGCTGCCGATGATGGCGACATCGGCTTCCAGGGTCAGGTCCTGCTCCAACTGCGAGCCGTTGTAGGTTTTCCAGCCACGATTCAGGCCTTCGCGGAACAGATCAGGTACAGGCATATCGGGTGCTCTCTTATTATTGATGGCTCGGCGCGCATCCACTGTAGCCGCTGCTGAGCCTGCGAAGCTGCGAAAAGGCCCCAGGGCCTTGCTTGACGATCTGCAGCCGAACCCCCAGTGCCCCGCGAGCGTCCCGCTCGTTCGCAACCTGTGGCAGCGGCTACAAAGGTCGGTCAGACCTTCGGTGGCCCGGGATAACCGCAATGGGCCCAGGACTCGGGCCGGGTGTACCAAGCCATCATCACCAGTTGCAGCAACGAGGCATGGCCCATGCGCAGCAAGGCCAGGAAGCTGTTTTCCCAGCGGCTGAGGAAATTGCGGATGTCATCCGCGCTGGCGTTTTCCCAACTGCCCCAGATCCCCGTCAGCGGGCCGCGGGTGACCGCCATGCCCAGTACATCGAACAGCTGCTGGGTGAGCTTGAACATCTCGGTCGACAGGTGATTGAGGGCGTTGTCCAGATTGGCCAGGGTGCCCTCGATGGCGGCGGGCATCTTGTCCGCCGGTACGGCGCCTTCGAGCATCACCGGGATCAGCGCCCGCAGGAACGGCAGGTCATTGCTGCGCAGCATGGTGAAACCGCTGGCGGGCGTGCTGGCGGAGCAACCGCTGAGGCTGGCGCCGAGCCCGGCAGTGGCCAGGAAAGCGCTGGCGCAGAGGCCGATTTTCAGCAGGCCGCGCCGTGACAGCGCGGGTGTTTCAGACAGGCTAGGGGTCATTGTTGTTATTACCCGGCGTTGTACTGGTTAACGAATGAACAGCTTCTGGATGAGCTTCTGGATCGATTTGCCATACGGCGGGTAGATCAGGCGGGCGGCGTTGAACCGCTGCTTGATGAACACCCCCTTGGCCTTGCTGAAGGTCAGGAAGCCTTCATGCCCGTGGTAGTGGCCCATGCCGGAAGGGCCGATGCCGCCGAACGGCAGGTCGTCCTGGGCCACATGCAGCAGGGTGTCGTTGAGGCACACGCCGCCGGAGTGGGTTTCGTTGAGCACCCGTTGCTGCTCGGCCTTGTCGTAGCCGAAGTAGTACAGCGCCAGCGGGCGCGGACGCTGGGTGATATAGGCGAAGGCCTGGTCCAGGGTCCGGTAGGGCACGATGGGCAGGATCGGGCCGAAGATCTCGTCCTGCATCACGGTCATGTCATCGCTGACATTGAGCAGCAGGCTGTGGCCCAGGCGTCGTTCCTGGCTCTGCTCGAACAGGGGCACCAGCAGCGCGCCCTTGCTGGTGGCGTCGCTCAGGTAACCGTTGAGCCGCGCCAACTGGCGCTGGTTGATGATGGCGGTGTAGTCGGGGTTGTCCGCCAGGGTCGGGAAGAAACCGCGCACCACCTGGCGATAGGCTTCGACAAAGGCGCCGACGCGCTCTTCCGGCACCAGTACGTAGTCCGGGGCGACGCAGGTCTGCCCGGCGTTGAGGGTCTTGCCGAAGGCGATGCGTTCGGCAGCGTCCTTGAGGGGCAC
>ERZ1032432.4-NODE-4-length-61094-cov-15.041334_pt1 | contig 61094 bp, 71 predicted proteins | sample MGYA00518036_ERZ1032432 | MGnify/ENA primary metagenome ERZ1032432 (study PRJEB33718, sample SAMN03160202) | human skin metagenome | collected 2014-02-25 | study: EMG produced TPA metagenomics assembly of the PRJNA266117 data set (Human skin bacterial metagenome and...
GCTCGTCGGCAGCGTCAGATGTGTATAAGAGACAGGGGGACGAGCGCGCGCGCCGGGTGAAAACCGGGGCCGACAGCAGCCCCGGGCCGGGCACCCAAGCCACAGGCCGGCACCCTCGACCAGCCACGCGCCCGCAGCGTCGCGCCTCCTGCTGGCCGCTCGTCGTCTGCCTCGCTGGAAGTCCCGGAAATACTGGCGCGCAGCCCCGTAACGCTGGCTTGAAATGCCTGGAAGTGGTAGTGTTAACTGGGGTTTTTCACGTTGAAGAAGCCGCAAACTTCCGCGCGTGGAGCCCAAAAAAAAGCCGCCTCAAGGGCGGCTTTTTCGTGTGCGCTCGATAGTCAGTTGACGGCGGCAGGCAGCTCATACGGATTGAACCGCACCACCTCTTCTCCAAGCCAATCGTTGATCTGCGCCAGTCGAGCCTGAACCGGTTCCAGCTCGTTGACCGCCCACACCTGAGCGGCGTCGCGGATCGACCCGAACCCGCCCGCGTTCTGCGGCACGATACCCATGAGCTGGGGTGGGATGCGCAGCGCCGCCAGCAGGTCATCGCGGCTGATGTTCTTGATCGAGGCGAAGTCATCCTTGGCCGCCACCTCGCTGATCGGGATCAGCTGCATGCCATCCTTCTTGCCGCCCGGGGCGTACATGAACAGATTGCGGAAGTTGCCGGGCCCCTTGCTGCTCTTCATCGCGTCGCGCAGGTCAGTGACGAAATCCTCGTTCTGTGCCGCGTCGGTCATGTACAGGATGAACCCCGCGTGCGAGCCGTTCTGGTAATACTTGCGGCGAAACAGCGTGGCCGACTCGTTGAGCAGCGCGCTCTGCAGAGACGCCAGCCACTCCGGCAAACCGTAGACCTCCTGGTTGATATCCGTCTCACGCAGGTGGCAGACGCTCCCGGCCTTGAACTCGTGCTCGTCCTTCCATCCGCGCACCTGGTAGTAAGTCACCAGGTCGGTACCGCGCCGCATGTACTTCGCCAAGCACGGTTGCAGGCCAAGCGCCTGGCGCAGCATGTTGTCGCGCTTCTCCAGGTACAGGTTGCCGCACCACCCCCAATCCATGACTACCTGCTCGAACGCCGCCCGGCTCAGCAACCGGTGAGGGATAAAGGTGCGCGCCAGTGCGTTGCGCTTGAAGTTGAGCCCAGACTGCAGATACACGCTCGCCTTCGTCGAGCGGGCTAGGCCGTCCAGGGATACTGGCGGCTCATACCACCGACCATTGGCCCAGCACTCCAGATAGTCGAGGATCTCCCGACCATCGAGCACCGGTACCGGATCGCCGAAGGTGAAGGCCATCGACTGGCCACCCTGATCCTTGACCAGCAGCTCGCCTTCTCGCGCCTGGGTAGTTGCCGCCAGGTCCTGGCTGCGGCGGTTGCGATTCTTGCTCATCAGTAGATCTCCATGATGCCGGTGTTGGCCGCTGTCCGGCCCTCCAGCGGCTCGTTGTGCAATGCGTGAAAGAGCGCCCACGCCAGATCGGCGTGGCCGGTGCTGTCGTTGCGGCCCGCGACATAGGTGAACTGGCGTCCACCTGGGGTGATGGTCTTGCGGATGGCCATGAGCGACTGCGCGATGTCGATCCAGCCGGCATCGAATTCAAGACGCCCCTTACTGATCACGTCCCACGCCTTCATCACCAGGCGGGTCTTGACTTCGGGGTTGTAGGAAAACGTTTTCAGCGCCGGGAAGAACTGGCGCACCAACTGAGCAACGGCGCTACCGATGCCCGTTGTGTCGATCCCGATATAGGCCACGTTGTAGCGGCGGGTAACCTGCCGGATCGTTTCGGCCTGCGCGGCGAAGTCCATGCCCCGGAACTGGTGGCGCTCCAGTACACGGAACTTGCCACCAGCCACCAGCGGCGGTCCCACAACCACCAGGCCGGCAGAGTCGCCGCTCTCGGCGGGATCGTACCCAACCCAAACGGGCCGCTCGCCGAAGGGCCGCATCGCAAAAGGGCTGTAGTCTGGCCAATCCCAGCTTTCCACCATGCACGGCTGCAGCATCGACAGCGGGAAGATGCTCTGCCCGTCATCGACAAACTGGCACATCAGCAAGTTCTGGAAGGCCGCCGCGTCGTATTCCTCACGCAGTTCGTCCAGGTCAAACAGATCGCAGCCGCGTGCCTCCGCATCGAGGATGGTGACAATCTGGCGCCAGATGCGGTCCTCGCAGTACCGGCCCTGCTGCAGCGCCTCGTGACTTACGTCTAGCTGGATATGCTGGGCCGTTGGCTTGCCCTTGTTGAAGCGCTCGCCCGTCCAGTAGTTGTAGGCTGGGTGCGCCATGCTGCTGGGCGTCGAGAAGTAGGTCTTACGCCACTTCTTGTGCAGAGCCATACCCGAGGCCACTTTGTTGATCTCGGCGAAGCCATGAACCCAGAAAAACTCGTCGAAATAAAAGTTTCCGCTGCGCCCCTGCGCCGTGCGGTAGTTGGTTCCCAGGAAGTGCAGCTCGGCGTTGTTCCACAGGACAATGGGGTCGCCACTCAGCTTTACCCCCAGCACTTCGTTGAGGAAGGACTGCATGTAGGTCTTGAACTGGTGCGCCTGCGCCTTGCTGGCCGACAAAAATATCTGGTTGCGGCCCGTGGTGATGGCGTCGATCAGCGCCTCGCGGGCGAAGTAGAACGTCGCGCCTATCTGCCGGCTTTTCAGGATCATGCGGGTGCGCATGTTCCCCGCGCGGTGCCAGTCAAGCTGATAGTCGAAACAGCTGTCGCGGAACGCCTCGACCAGTGTCTCGATCTGCCCCTCGTCCAGCTCGTTACGCTTGGGTGCCTTCTTTGGCCCCTCGTTGCGCTTGGCGATGTTCGGGTTGAGGTCCGTCTCAGTCCCGCCGTCCTGGTAGCGCTGAATCCTGGCTTGCCGCTCCAACTGCCGGTGCAGCAGATCGATTTCCTTGAAGTCCCCGCCGGTCTTGCCGTCCTTGAGGATCAGCTGCACCAGACGCGCCTCCAGCGCCCCGCCGATCCGCTCAACGTTGTTCGCCCGGTCCCACTCGTCCCGTGTTTTCCAACTGTGCAGGGTCTTCTCTTTCTCGCCGAGGTAGTCGGCGATATCGGTGATGCGCCAGCCCGTCCAATACAGGAACTTGGCGTGGCGGCGCGGATCGGTGGTGGGCTGGGCGATTGCATTCATGACGCAGATGCTGCCGCTCACGCGCGCGAGCCCCTAACTCCGCGCCCTGTAGCGCGCCTCGCTACATGCTCAGAGCGTTGCCGCGCCTTCCTCCACTGTCGACCATGCCCTCAACGCAACGGCAACCGCCGCCAACGCATCGAGGACAGCCCACATGGCCGCAAGCAACGCCCCCGCCCAGAAATTCCGCTCTAACTGGTTCCGTGTTGCCGTTGAAGGCGCCACCACCGATAAGCGCAAAATCGAGCGCACTTGGCTGGAGCAGGCCGCCAAAAACTTCAGCCAAAACACCTATGGCGCCCGCGTATGGCTGGAACACTTCCGCAGCCTGCTGCCGGACAGCCCCTTCAAGGCCTACGGCGACATCACGGCCGTCAAGACCGAAGAGGTCGAGATTGCCGGGCAGAAGAAGCTCGCCCTGTTCGCCCAGATCGAACCAACCCCCGATCTGGTGGCCATGAACAAGGCCAAGCAGAAAATTTACACCTCCATCGAAATCGACGAGAGCTTCGCCGACAGCGGCGAGGCCTACATCGTCGGCCTGGCCGTGACCGACTCGCCGGCAAGCCTGGGTACCGACGTGCTCGCTTTCTCCGCGCAGAAGCCGGACGCCAGCCCCTTCAAAGATCGCCACTACTCCGTGACCTCGATGTTCACCGAGGCCCTGGAAGCTGAAATCAACTTCGAGGAAGTCGCTGACCCTGAGAACAAGGCCCTTGGCCTGTTCAACCGGGTCATGGAAGCCCTCGGCAAGAGCAAGGAAAAAACGGTCAAGGATGACGCCCAATTCTCCGAACTGACGAAAGCTGTGGAGGCGCTCGCCAACCACGCCAAGGACCAGGGATCGGCCTTCACCACCGAGCAGACCAAGCTCACCACTTTGCAAACCGCCCACGAAAAACTGGCCGGCGAATTCGCTGACCTGCTCAAGCGCCTGGGTGACACCGAAGACCACAGCCAGCAGCACCGCCCACCAGCTACGGGTGGCGACGGCAAAGTGCTGACCACGTTCTGACACCACCCAGCCCGCACCCCGGAGAATACCTAATGCGTAACGTAACCCGCCTCGCCTTCACCGCCCTGGCCGCGCAGATCGCTCTGCTGAACGGCGTTGCCAGTGCAACCGAGAAATTCAACGTCGCCCCTAGCGTTCAGCAGACGCTGGAAACTGCCATGCAGGAATCCAGCGCCTTCCTCAAGGCCATCAACCTGATCGGCGTCAACGAGCAGACGGGCGAAGCCCTGCTCGCCGGGGTCAATGGCCCCATCGCCAGCCGCACCAATACCGCAGCGGGCAACCGCCGCAACCCGGCCGACGTCTCCCAACTGACCAAGGACGTGTACGCCTGCAAGCAAACCAACTTCGACACCGCGTTCCCCTACGCGCTACTCGACGCCTGGGCCAAGTTCCCTGACTTTCAGGTACGCCTGACCAACGCCATCATCGAGCGCCAGTCCCTCGACCGCATCATGATCGGCTTCAACGGTACCAGTGCGGCATTGGCTACCGACCGCGCTAACAACCCCCTGCTGCAGGACGTCAACAAAGGCTGGCTGCAGAAGATCCGGGAAGGCGCCGCGGATCACGTTATGGACGAGGGCGCCGTCGCTGGCAAAGTTACCGTAGGCGGCACCAAAGTGATCAAGGTGGCCGGCGTCGACACCGGAATCAGTGGCGACTACCAGACCCTCGACGGCCTGGTGTTCGACGCTATCCAGATGCTCGCCCCGTGGCACCGCAGCCGTCCCGACCTGGTGGTACTGGTCAGCCGCGACCTGATGCACGAGAAGCTGCTCAAGGCCGTGGAAAAAGGCGCAGCCTCCAACCAGGAAGAGAACGCAGCACAGGAAATCGTCAGCCGCGCCCGTCTCGGCGGCCTGCCAGTGGTCGATGCCCCGTTTTTCCCGGAGGGAACCGTGCTGGTCACCTTCCTCAAGAACCTCTCCATCTACTGGCAGGAAGACGCCCGCCGACGCCACCTGAAAGACGAACCGGAGTACGACCGCATTGCTGACTACCAGTCCAGCAATGACGCCTACGTCATCGAGGACTTCGAGGCGGTTGCCCTGGTGGAGAACGTCGAGGCCATGACCTACCCTGCCCCGACTGAGGCATAAGCCATGGCCCTGACCCTTGCCCAACGCACCCAACTGCGCAAGCGTGCCGCCCAGGAGGCGGCGCGCACCGCGCCCGCCGCGCTTATGGATGGCCTCACCAGCTACGAGCTTATGCTCGCCAAGCTCCAGCAGGATCAACTGCGCCTCAAACAGGTCCAGTCGCAACAGAACAAGGCGAAGGTCAAGGCCGAGTTGCTCCCGGAATACGTGCCCTACGTCGACGGTATCCTTGCCGCCGGCCAGGGCGCCCAGGACGACGTGCTGGTCACCATCATGGTCTGGCGCTTCGACGCGGGCGACTACGCCGGCGGTCTGGACATCGCCGAGTACGTCATCCGTCATAACCTGCAGACACCTAACCGCTTCAACCGCACCACTGGCTGCCTGGTGGCCGAGGAAGTGGCAGAAGCCGCTCTGACGGCTCAAAAGGCAGGCAGCGTATTCCCGCACGACATCCTGACCCGCACCGCTGTGCTCACCGCGGAACAGGACATGCCGGACGAAGCTCGCGCCAAGCTCACCCTCGCCCTGGGCCGTTCAACGCTGGTCGGCCTGGACGAGAACAACCCCGGTCAACCCGGCCAGATTCAGGCCGGTATTGACCTGCTGAAAACCGCTATCCAGCAGCACAACAGCTGCGGTGGCAAGAAAGACCTGGAGCGCGCCGAGCGCCTCCTCAAGAAACACGCTGGCCCCGCCAGCTAACCGAGCGGTCCCCCGCACCCGGGCGGCTCGGGGCGGATCAGCAGGGTGACTCCTTCCCTCGCTGTGAAGCCCCGACCACCGCCCACTAATTCAAGGCCCGACCATGAGCGGATTCATTGCGGGCGGCGACACCAGCGCCGCCTACCCAATCAGCAACGCGGACTTCTGGCCGGATATCGACGGCCAGCAACTACGCGCCGCCATGCGTATCGACTCCAGCGTCACCGACGACCGTCTCGAAGTAGCCACCGTCAACGCCATGATCGAGGCCAACCGCGAGCTTGCGACATACCGCGCCGCGCGCCAGGCCGAAGGCCATGCCACCCTGGCCGACGTGCCGGCCGAGCAGATCAAGGGCGAAAGCCAATGGCTGCACCTCTACCGCCGCGTCATCTACTGCGGCGCCCTGGCCGAGCTGATCGAGCGCTACAACAGCTTCGACGCAACCAACAGCGGCGAGCAGAAGGTCACCGAGGAAGAGAGCAGCCCCGACCAGTTGCGGCGCGACGCTCGCAAGGCCTTGCGCACCATCCTAGGCATCAGTCACGCCACCGTGGAGCTGCTCTGATGAACAAGCCCAAAGTCATCGACTGGAACGAAATTTCCCGCCTCGGTCTGTTGGAGCGGATCAACCGCGAAATCATGCACCCGCTGGGATACGCCGTTTGCCGTGAAGTCGAATCCGGCCGCTCTCCAGGTGCGCTCGTCTCCGAGGACGGCCCCTGGGTCTATCCCGACCAAGTCCAACAACAGGGGGGCGACTGATGGCCACCGTCATCGCCGCCCAAGGCGACACCGTCGACAGCCTCTGCTGGCACTACTACGGCCGCACTGCGGGCGTCACCGAGGCCGTTCTCGACGCCAACCCAGGCCTCGCCGACCTCGGCCCGATCATCCCCCACGGCACCACCGTCATCCTGCCGGACGCGGCCCCTCAACCCGAACAGCGCCAAGTGGTGAACCTATGGGACTGATCTACCTCGCCGCCAACAAAGGGGAAGACAGGCTCTTTAGCCGCCTGCCATTCGTGCAGCTCGCCCACTCTCTTCCACAGGACGCAAGGAATGTCACAGATGCCTGATCGCCCCGAAACCTGGGCCATGCTGCTCGCCTGGATGGAGCAGCACCACCCACTCATATATGCCGCAGTGCTCTCGGCACTGCTCGCCTCGGCCCGCTTCATCTATTCCGGCGGCAGCCTACGCCGTGCCCTGGGCGAAGGCTTCATCTGCGGCCTCATCACCCTGGCAGTGAGCAACGGCCTGGCCCTGTTCGGCATCCCCGAACAGTTCGCGCCCTTCTTCGGCGGCGTGGTCGGCCTGCTCGGTGCCGACTTCGTGCGCTCCAGCCTCAAACGCATCGCTACCCGCAAGGCAGACCAGCTATGACCGAAGCTCTCAAGCACGGCGACAAAGGCCTCGCCGTCCGCCGCCTGCAGCAACAACTCAACGCGCACGGCGTCCAACTGGCCACCGATGGCGACTACGGCGACGAAACCGAAAAGGCCGTCCGCGCGTATCAAGCCAAGATCGGCCTGGTGGTCGACGGCAAGGCCGGCGAGAAGACCCTCGCCGCCCTGGCCGGAACCGACTGCAGCAAGCTGCTGCGCAATGCCACCCTCGCGGCAGCGGCTAAGCGCCTGGGCGTCGAGCTGGCCGCCATCTACGCCGTCAATGAGGTGGAGAGCGCCGGCTCCGGCTTCCTGGCCACCGGCAAGCCGAAGATCCTCTTCGAGCGCCACGTTATGCACCAACGCCTGGCCCTGCCGCGCGCCGAAGATGACGACCAGAGCGCCCTGCGCCGCCACGCCGACGAGCTCGCCGTCCAGTTCCCCGCCCTGGTCAACACCAAGCCCGGCGGCTACATCGGCGGCGCCGCAGAACACCAGCGCCTGGCTCAAGCACGCATGATCGACGCACTCTGCGCCAACGAGTCGGCCAGTTGGGGCGCCTTCCAGATCATGGGCTACCACGCCGAGCGCCTGGGCTACGCCAGCGTCGACGAGTTCGTCCGTCTCATGAGCCAGGATGAAAACCAGCAGTTCGAGGCGTTCGTCCGCTTCATCGAAGCCGACCCAGCACTGCTCAAGGCTCTCAAGGGTAAGAAGTGGGCAGCCTTCGCCAAGGCTTATAACGGCCCGGCTTACGCCCGAAACCTCTACGACGTAAAGCTCGAACGCGCCTACGAGCAGCACGCCAACTGCGGCTGCAGCAAGGAGTCGGCATGAACAAGGTAGAGAACCAAGCGGAGCGATTCCCATACAGCGAACTTGTTCAGCGAATGACAAGCCTGTCGCCCACCGGGGGGTGCAGAGCTGTTCTTCTGCCGGCCGGAACGCCCATTGACCAGTGCCAAAAGATGGCCGATGCCCTCAAGCACGTAATGCCAGTAGCGCCACTCGTTATCTGTGGCGACCTTCAGGTCCTCGACGAGGCAGACATGAATGCCGCCGGCTGGTACCGCAAATGACTACCCTGCGCCAAGCCCTCTACAGCGCCGCCCTACTCGGCGCACTGGGCCTGCTGCTTTGGGGCACCTACCAGCGCAGCGAGGCCGAGCAGGGGCGCACCGCCCTGGCCCAGGAGAAGCTGGCCACCGTCAACGCCCGTATCGAGCGCGACGCCACCACCATCACCACACTACGCACCGCCCTCGCTGATGAACGTCAGGCCCAGACCTCGCTGCAACAAACTGGCCAGGACCTGCGCCGCGAGCTGGACGTCCGCAAGCAACAGATCAAGGAGCTGAAACGTGAAAACGCCGAACTACGCGAGTGGGCTGCTGCTCAGTTGCCTGCTGCTGCTCGCCGCCTGCGGCAGCGCCCCGCCATCACCGGAGCAGACGCATATCGTGACTGGCTGTCCGGCCGTAACGCGCTGCACCCTGAGCGCGACTGATCCAGCCACCAATGGCGAGCTCCTCGACGACCAGGACATCACCGAGGCCGACTGGGCAGCCTGCGCCGCCAAGGTCGACCTGGTCTACGAGTGCCAGCAGAAGGCAGCCAATCCATGAACAAACCCAACAGCCTCCGCGAGCACCTGCTCACCGCCGTCGCAGGCCTCAAGAAAAACCCCGACCGGCTGCTCATCTTCATCGACACCGGCAGCGTCCGCTGTACGGCGGCTAAGGGCCTGTCCTTCGAGTACACCTACACTCTGCAGGTCCTGCTCACCGACTTCGCCGGCCACCCGGACAGCGTGTTCATTCCGGTGCTGGAGTGGCTGCGCCGCCAGCAGCCGGAGCTACTCACCAACCTGGAACGCGGAAAGGATGCCATCGCCTTCGAGGCCGACATCCTGGACGGCGGCAAGGTCGATATGTCCCTCAAGCTGCCACTCACCGAGCGCGTCATCGTCAAACGTCTGGGCGATGGTAGCCTCGACATAAGCCACCCCGAAGAGCCGGACTTCGAGCTGTGACCGACAACCTCCACGCCCTGGAAGAGTGGGCCGGCCTGCTGCTCGCCAAGCTATCCCCAGGCGAGCGCCGAAAACTTGGCAACAACATCGGCCGCGAGCTGCGCCGCAATCAGCAAAAGCGCATTGCCGTCCAGCGCAACCCGGACGGCACCCCCTACGCCGCCCGCAAGCCCCGCCAACTGCGCGGCAAGGTCGGCCGCATCAAGCGCCAGATGTTCACCCGTTTGCGCCAGGCTAAGTACCTGCGCCTGCAGAGCACCCCCAATACCATCGCCATCGCCTTCGCCGGCCGCGTCTCACGCATCGCCCGCGTCCACCAGTACGGCCTGCGCGACCGCCCCGGCCGCGGCCAAGCCGATGTGCAGTACGACCGCCGCGAGCTGCTCGGCTTCACCGACGCCGACCTCGAAATGATCCGCGACCGCCTCTTGGTCCACCTCACCGCCTGACCTCGCGCTGTAGCGCGCCCCGCTACAGTCCACGCCAAGTGCACCCCGCGCGCGCGAGCTGCAGCATCAGCGGCATGAACCAACTCGCCGAACTTGCCCGCCTCATCGAAAACCTCGTCCGCCTCGGCACCATCGCCGAGGTCGACGTCGCCAAGGTCCGCGTCCGCGTGAAATCTGGCAGCATCACCACCAACTGGCTGCCCTGGCTGGCACTGCGCGCAGGCACCTCTAAGGAATGGGACCCGCCCACCGTCGGCGAGCAAGTCGTCCTGCTGAGCCCATCCGGCGTGCTCGCCCAGGGAGTCGCCTTGGTCGGCCTGTTCAGTGACGCTAACCCGGCCAACGGCGACCGCGAGGGCCTGCATCGCCGTACCTATCCAGACGGCGCTGTTGTCGAGTACGACTTCGTTGCGCATGTGCTCCGCGCCATCCTGCCCGACGGAGGCGTCACTCACCTGGTCAGCACTGGCGGCATCCATATCGACGGCCCTATCACCCACAAAGGTGACTACACCCAGACCGGCGATCAGCACGTTACCGGAACGGTGAACGTCAGCGAGGACGTCATCGCCGCCGACATCAGCCTGCGCAACCACCGCACCAAGGGCATCACTAAAGGCACAGCCGTTTCGGAAGGACCAACCCCATGATCGGCATGAGCACCAAGACCGGGCGCACCCTACGCGACCGCCAGCACCTGGCTCAATCCATCGCCGACATCGTCACCACGCCGCTCGGTAGCCGCATCATGCGCCGGGAGTACGGCAGTCCGATGGCCGACCTGATGGACTGGCCGCTCAACAGCGCCACCCGCCTGCAGGCCTATGCCGCCATCGCCATGGCCCTCATGCGCTGGGAGCCGCGCATCCGCCTCAGCCGCGTGCAACTCACCCCCACCGACATTCCGGGCGGCGCCGTGCTGGACATCGAGGGGACCGTCACCGACACCAATGAAGCGCTCAGCCTTCGCGTACCGCTGAGCCTGGGGGCCTCAACATGACCACCACCTTTACCCCTATCGACCTCAGTCGACTGCCAGCGCCCGTCGTAATCGAGCAGATCGACTACGAGGCGATCCTCGCCGGGCGCAAGGCATACGCCGTCAGTCTTTGGCCGGCCGATCAGCAAGCCGAAGTCGCAGCCACCCTCGCCCTGGAGTCCGAGCCGCTCACCAAGCTGCTCCAGGAGAGCGCCTATCGCGAAACGCTGCTCCGCCAGCGCGTCAACGAGGCCGCCCTTGCCGTGCTGCTGCCCTTCGCCCAGGGCGCGGACCTGGAGCAGATCGGCGCCCGCTTCAACGTCGCACGTCTGATCATCACCCCGGCCAACCCGTCCGCAGTACCCCCGGTGGCGGCTGTTCTGGAGGACTATGAGAGCCTGCGCGAGCGAATCCAGATGGCCATGGAAGGTCTCAGTACCGCCGGCCCACGCAACGCCTACATTTTCCATGCCCGCAGCGCAGACGGTCGCGTCGCCGATGCTTCGGCGATCAGCCCGGCCCCGGCCGAGGTCGTCGTCACAGTACAGAGCGCCCTGGGCAACGGCGCCGCGGCGCCCGATCTGCTCGCAGTGGTCGCCGCCTACCTCAGCGACGAGGACCGCCGCCCAGTGGCCGACCGCCTTACCGTGCAGAGTGCCCAGGGGCTGCCCTACACCGTGGAGGCCGTGCTTTACCTGAACAGCTCCGGCCCCGAATCGGAGCCGGTCCGCGCAGCCGCCGAGACCCGCCTTGCAGCCCTGGTCAACGCTCGCCGCCGCCTCGGCCAGGAGGTCAACCGCTCCGCCCTGGACGCCGCCTTGCACATCGAGGGCGTCAAGCGCGTAGAGTTGCCCGGCTGGGTTGACGTCGTCGCCAGCCTCACCCAGGCGCCTTACTGCACCGCCTACAGCGTCACGGTGGCCGAGTAATGGTCGCGCGCCTGCTGCCGGGCAACGCTACCGAGCTGGAGCGCCTCGCCGCCCAGGCCTTGGCGAAGATTGAGCATGTGCCCGTGCCGCTGCGCGACCTCTGGAACCCGGACGCCTGCCCCGAGGCGCTGCTGCCCTACCTGGCCTGGGCCTTCTCGGTCGACCGCTGGTCCCAGTCCTGGCCCGAGGGCGCGAAGCGCAAGGCCATCAAGTCCGCCTACTTCATCCACTCCCGCAAGGGCACCATCGGCGCGCTGCGCCGCGTGGTCGAGCCGCTGGGCTACCTGATCGAGGTGCTGGAGTGGTGGGAGGAACTGCCCCTGGGCGTGCCCGGCACCTTCCGCCTGCTGATTGGCGTGCTCGACACCGGCATCACCGAGGCCATGTACCAGGAGCTCACCTGGCTGATCGACGATGCCAAGCCGCTTAGCCGCCACCTCATCGAGCTGGCTATCAGCCTGGAAAGCACCGGCACCGTCTTTATCGGGGCCTGTGTGTACGAAGGCGACGAACTCAGCGTTTATCCACCGACACAACGCGACATTGACGTCAGCGGAGTGACCAACATCGGTGGCCGCGAACATCATATTGACACGATGGACATCTACTCATGACCGATCAAAACAGCCAGTTCTTCGCGATTCTCACCGCCGTAGGCGAAGCCAAACAGGCTAACGCAGCGGCTCTCGGTACGTCCTGGACCTTCGCCCAGATGGGGGTGGGGGATGCCAACGAAACTGCCCCTATCCCCAACCGCTTGCAAACCAAGCTGATCAATGAGCGCCGACGTGCTCCGCTCAATCAGGTGAAGATCGATCCGACCAACGCCAGCATAATCATCGCCGAGCAGATCATCCCGGAGAGCATCGGCGGCTGGTGGGTGCGAGAGCTTGCGCTGTACGACGCGGACGGGGACATGGTAGCGGTTGCCAACTGCGCGCCCACGTACAAGCCGCTGCTCGCCCAAGGCTCCGGTCGGACGCAGGTAATTCGGATCAACCTGATCGTCAGCAGTACGGCAAACATTGAGTTGAAGATCGACCCCAGCATCGTATTGGCGACCCGTGAATACGTCGACACCTCGGTCATCGAAGCCCTCGCGAAGTTGGACTTCAAGCATTCGGTGCTGGTGGCGACCACCGCTAACATCGTCCTGAGCGGTATTCAAACCATCGACGGCGAGTTGTTGCCGACTGGTGCTCGCGTGTTGGTGAAAGACCAAGCCCAAGCAAAGGAGAACGGGATATACGTTGTTCCCGCAGCGGGCGCATGGAAGCGTGCTCAGGATGCAGATGCCAGCGTGGAGGTAACTCCTGGGCTATTTGTCAGCGTTGAAAAGGGCACGGCCAATGGCGATAGTGTTTGGCAACTGGTGACGGATGCGCCGATTGTATTGGGCACCACTGCGCTGACCTTTGAAGTGGTAGCAGGGCGCACGGGTATCGTCGCTGGCACCTACCGTAGCTTGACCGTGGACAAGCTCGGTCGTGTTATTGCGGGTACGAACCCGGAAACGCTGGCAGACTTCGGCATCAAGGACGCCTACACGAAGGCCGAAGTCGAGGCGATGGGGCCAATGGTAGGCGCCTCGAAAGGGCGTATGAATATTCCAGCGGCCTCGGCCAATGCCACCTTTATCGCTGACGAAGTGTTGCTGCAAGACGCTGCCGGCAAGTCCTATAGGCTCAAAGCGTTTAGTCAGGCGGTCAATCTCGCGTCGGCGGTCAAGGGGTTGGGGGCGATGGATGTCGGCGCCTCCCCAGTGAGTGGCTATGTCGCTTTGTATGCGCTGTATAACCCGGACACTAAAGTGCGCAGTCTGATGGCCGTGAATGCTACGGCTGCGGCTGCCCCGGTACTTTACAGTGGGGCCAATGCTCCGAACGGATTCACGGCGTCCGCTCTGTTAACCGTCGTGCCGACCGGTGGTGCCGGAAACTTCGATATCTGTTTCGTTGAAGATCGAATGGTCACGGTAAGCGCGAGACAAATCCTTAACGGGGCGGCGGCAATTGCCAATGCGCCTATTCCGTTAGCTGGGGCCGTTCCCCTTAACGCCGTCCGCGCAAACGGGCTGATGGGCTTGGGGAGTTCTGGTGTTGGCACCGTCTCGATGGATATCTATTCCGCCGCTAACGGCTTTGGGCTTGCGCGGCAAACCGCAACGGTTAGCACTGCTGGCGGCTTGTACACGTCCGCCTTTTCAAACCTAGCCATCATTACGCCGCAGACCTGGTGGGTGTCGGCAAGTAACGCGGCCTCGGGCACTCCGATATTTAACGCATTTATTACGGGTTATTTCATATGAAGCACCTTCAAGTGATTGATGGGGTTGTTCGCTTTTCCTTCGAAGCTGAGCCCGACAAAAGCTTTTGGACGGACATTGTTGAGGTTGCTGATGATGACGCGCTCTACCTGAGCTTCCTGGCTTTCCAGTCCACGCGACCGGTCGACCCTGACACCGTCGAGCGTGCCTGGCGTGATGCGGAGATTGCCCGGGTTACCTGGGTACGTGATCGACATCGTGATGAGGTCGAAGAGGCCATTGAAACCACGATAACGGCAGAGCAATACGCCGAGCTTTTGTCCTACATCCGGGCCTTACGCGACTGGCCGCAATCGCCGGACTTTCCGGTTAGCGAGCACCGTCCAATAGCACCAGCATGGATCGCAGACGAAGTTTAGTAAGGACCAATAGATAGTTCGTCCTGTAGCGCCACCACCTACAATTCCTGCCGCTCGCCCACCACCTTGAAAAAGCCCTGCGAGTCGGGGCTTTTTCTTGCGCATCCTGTAGCGCGCCCCGTTACACCACCCGCCGCTCGCCCCGCTTGCGCGCGCGCGTCACTCTCAAGGCTCACTGAAACGGCATCACGCCCACCAGGAGCTGCCTAATGGCTACCGACTACCATCACGGCGTTCGCGTCCTCGAAATCAACGAGGGCATCCGCCCCATTCGCACTATCGCCACCGCCGTGGTGGGCATGGTCTGCACCGGCAGCGACGCCGACGCGGCTACCTTCCCGCTCAACACCCCGGTCCTGCTCACCGACGTGCTCACCGCTTCCGGCAAAGCTGGCGAGCTGGGCACCCTGGCCCGCAGCCTGGACGCCATCGCTGACCAGGCCAGCCCCGTCACCGTTGTGGTGCGCGTGGCCGACGGCGAAGGCGCCGACGATGCCGCCAAGGAAGCGAACCAAACCACCAAGATCATCGGCGGCGTCACAGCCCAGGGTCAGTACACCGGCCTCAAGGCCCTGCTGGCGGCCGAAGTGCAGCTCGGCGTGCGTCCTCGCATCTTGGGCGTACCTGGCCTGGACAACCTCGCCGTCACCACCGAGCTGGCGGCCATCGCCGAGCAGATGCGTGCCTTCTCCTACGCCAGCGCCTGGGACTGCGAGAACGTCTCCGAGGCCATCGCCTACCGTGACGGCTTCGGCTCCCGCGAGCTCATGCTCATCTGGCCGGACTTCGTCAACTGGGACACCGCCACCAGCACCAACGCCCCGGCCTCGGCCGTAGCTCGCGCCCTAGGCCTGCGCGCCAAGATCGACGAGCAAGTCGGCTGGCACAAAACCCTGTCCAACGTGCCGGTCAACGGTGTGTCGGGCCTGTCCAAGGACATCTTCTGGGACCTGCAGAACCCCGCCACCGACGCCGGCCTGCTCAACGCAGCCGAAGTCACCACCCTGATCCGTCGCGAAGGCTTCCGCTTCTGGGGCAACCGAACCACCAGCGCCGACCCGCTGTTCGCTTTCGAGAACTACACCCGCACCGCCCAGGTGCTGGCCGACACCATGGCCGAGGCCCACTTCTGGGCTGTGGACAAGCCCATGCACGCCAGCCTGGTCAAAGACATCATCGAAGGCGTAAACGCCAAGTTCCGCGAGCTGAAAACCGGCGGCTACATCATCGACGGCCAGTGCTGGTTCGACCCGGCGGCCAACGACGCCAACACTCTCAAGGCCGGCAAACTTTTCCTCGACTACGACTACACCCCCGTCCCGCCGTTGGAAAACCTGCTGTTCCGCCAGCGCATCACCGACCGCTACCTCATGACCTTCGCCGAGAGCGTCAAGGCATGATCCCATTAACCCGCGCGGCCCAGGCCGCGCTGTAGGAGCGCCCTACCATGGCCCTAGCCAAGAAGCTCAAGCACTTCAACCTGTTCAACGACGGTAACGTCTACGGCGGCATTGCCAAGACCGTCACCCTGCCCAAGATGTCCCGCAAAATGGAGGACTACCGCGGTGGCGGCATGGATGGCCCAGTGAAAGTCGACCTCGGCTTTGGCGATGACGGCATCGCCTTGGAGTGGACCCTCGGTGGCTGGGACCTGCTCGCCCTGCGCCAGTTCGGCGCCGTACGTGCCGATGGTATCGCCCTGCGCTTCGCCGGTTCGGTCCAGCGCGATGACGACGGCAGCATCAGCTCCGTGGAAATCGCCGTGCGTGGCCGGCATGAAGAGATCGACTTCGGCGAATCCACCCCGGGCGAAGACACCGAACACAAGATCAACACCGCCTGCACCTACTACAAGCTCACAGTCGACGGCGAGGTCATCACCGAAATCGACCTCCTTAACTTCGTGTTCATCGTCGACGGCGTAGACCTGCTCGCCGCGCACCGCAGGAACATCGGCCTCTGATCCGCCACCCGCCGGCCCCATGTCGGCCTTCCCCCCTGAACCAAGGAGCACCACCCCATGAAAACCCCAGAAGCCCAGCACGACGACAGCACCACCGCTGCAGCGGCTGCACCGGCCCCGACCAAGAACCCTAACGAGGAAGTCATCGACCTCGATACCCCGATCATCCGCGGCGAGCAGAAGATCGAGCAGGTAACACTGCGCAAACCCATGAGCGGCGAACTGCGCGGCGTGACTCTGTCCGATCTGGCACAGATGGACGTGCTCGCCCTGCGCAAGGTATTACCGCGCATCAGCACGCCTAGCCTCACCGACATCGAGGTCGGCCGCATGGACCCGGCCGACCTGTTCCAGTGCGGGCTGGCTGTTGCGAGTTTTTTGCTGCAGAAGTCGGCGAAGGAAGCTGTCCTCGTCGCGTAGAAGAAGCCATGGCCGACCTGGCCATGGTCTTTCACTGGGGGCCGGCGGACTTGGACCCGTTGCCCCTGTCGGAACTGATGGAATGGCGCGAGCGGGCCAGAAGCCGCTGGGAGAAAAGCGATGGCCAATGATCTGAGAATGGAGGTGATCCTCCAGGCTATCGACCGCGCCACCCGCCCCATCCGCGCAGTGATGCAAGGAAGCGTCGGCCTCGGTCGTGCACTCAAGGAGTCCCGCGACCAGCTCAAGCAGCTGCAAGCAACGCAGAACGATGTCAGCAGCTGGCAACGCCTGCGCGCGATCAGCGCCAACACCGGAACCGCGCTCCAGGGTGCGCGTGATCGAGTGAAGGAACTCGGCCGCCAGATGGCTGCCACCGGCGCGCCGACCAAGCAGATGACGGCGGACATGCAGGACGCCATCCGCGCCGCCACCACCCTCAAGAAACAACACCAGGAACAGCAGTCCGAGCTGCAGGGGCTACGAAGCAAGCTCAGCGCCGCCGGTATCAGCACGCGCAATCTCGTGCAGGGCGAGCGCGAACTCCGCGACCGTATCGCAAGTACCAATCAACAGATAAGCGAGCAGACCCAGCGCATGCAACGCCTGGCTGCCCAGTCAAAGCGGCTGGCAAATGCCCGTGCCAGGTACGATAAAACTCAACAACTTGCCGGCAGCATGGCCGGCGCCGGCGCCGGTGCGGCGGCTGCCGGGGCGGCAATGGGCGTGCCCGTGCTAAGCATGGTCAAGGACTACATGAGCTTCGAGGACGCCATGGCAGGCGTCGCCAAGCAGGTGTCAGGAGCGCGCGACGATAATGGCCAGCTCACAGCCACCTACTTCGAAATGGCCGATGCCATCAAGTCCATGGGCGAACGCATCCCCATGGCCACCACAGAAATCGCCGCCCTGGTGGAAGGTGCCGCACGCATGGGCGTCCAAGGCAAAGACAACCTGCTCAGCTTCGCCAAGGTCGCCGCCAACGCCGCCACTGCCTTCGAGCTGCCCGCCGACCAGATCGGCGAGAACCTGGCGCGCATTGCGGACTTGTACAAGGTGCCAATCAAGAACGTGGACCAGCTCGGTGACGCCATCAACTACCTGGACGACAACGCCAAGTCCAAAGGCGCCGACATCATCGACGTCCTGCAGCGCACGGCGGGCGTCGCCAGTTCGGTAGGTATGAGTTACAAGGACGCCGCCGCGCTGGGCTCCACCTTTCTGAGCTTGGGTGCCACCGCCGAAGTCGCTGGCACCGCCACCAACGCGATGATCCGCGAGCTCGCTATCGCCACCCAGCAGCCCAAACGCTTCCAGGAAGGCCTAAAAGCGGTGGGGCTTGAGGCTGAGGCGCTGCAGAACGGCATGGCAACCAATGCCACCGATACTCTGAAAAACGTGCTGGACGCTATCAACAAGCTGCCGAAAAACCAGCAGCTCAGCGTCGCCACTCAACTGTTCGGCAAGGAGTTCGGCGACGACGCATCCAAGCTCGCACAGAACATGGGCGAGTATCGCCGCCAGCTCGCTCTGGCAAACGACGAAGCGGGTAAAGGCTCCATGCAGCGCGAGGCGGACATACGCGCCGAGCTGCTCTCGGCCCGTCTAGATATGGCCAAGAACAGAGCGTTCAACCTCAGCGCTACCCTGGGCGAGACGTTGCGTCCGACCCTCATCGAGCTGATCGAGAGCTTCAATAGCGTGGCCAGCCGTGTTACCGCATGGGTCAAGGCCAACCCCGCGCTCGCCGGGCAAATCCTCAAGACAGTGGCCGGCATCGCAGCGCTGGCTGCAGGCTTCGGCGCCGTCACTCTGGCCATGGCCAGCTTCCTAGGCCCATTCGCCATGCTGCGCTACGGCCTCACACTCCTCGGCATCAAGAGCCTTACGGCTGTCACTGCCGTCAAGGGTATGGGCACCGCTCTGCTGTGGGCCGGCAAGGCCGTACTCTGGCTCGGCCGTGCGTTGCTGATGAACCCCATCGGTCTAGCCGTGATGGCCATCGCCACTGCCGCCTACCTAATCTACAAGTATTGGGACCCCATCAAGGCCTATTTCCTGGGCCTATGGGCAGAGGTGAAGGAAGGCTTCAACGGTGGATTCGCCGGCATCGCCGCGCTGATCCTCAACTTCTCCCCGCTGGGCCTGTTCTACCGCGCCTTCGCGGGCGTAATGAACTACTTCGGCGTCGAGATGCCCGGCAAGTTCAGCGAGTTCGGCACCATGCTCATGCAGGGCATGGTCCAGGGCATCACCAATGGCCTAGCCGCAGTGAAGGGCGCTATCACCGGCGCCGCAGACAACACCATCACCTGGTTCAAAGAGAAGCTCGGCATCCACTCGCCGTCGCGCGTCTTCGCCAGCCTAGGCGGCTTCACCATGGCAGGCCTGGAGCAAGGGCTCGTCAAGGGCCAGCAGGGGCCGCTGGCTGCAGTCACCAACATGGGCAAGCAAATGGTTGCGGCCGGGGCCATCGGCTTCGGAGCTGCCGGCGGCACCATGGCCATGGACAACCGCCCACCGCTGTCGGCCAATTCAGGCAGTGGCATCGTTGTTCAGGGCGACACCATCGAAATCAACATCAGCGCTACCCCGGGCACCGACACTGACGGGCTGCGCAACATGCTCAACCAGTTGCTGGACGAACGCGAGCGTGCCAAGGCCGCCCGCATCCGCTCGCGCCTGGGTGACCAGGAGTAAACCACCATGATGATGACCCTCGGCATGTTCGTTTTCGGACTGCCAACGCTCGCCTACCAGGAGCTTCAGCGCACCACTGAGTGGCGCCACGCTTCCACCAGCCGCATCGGTACCAACCCGGCCAGCCAGTTCCTGGGCCGCGGCGAGGACACCATCACGCTGCCCGGCACCCTGCTGCCCGGCCTGGTCGGCTCGCCCCTCAGCCTTGACGTGCTGCGCAAGATGGCCGACACCGGCAAGGCGTGGCCCCTGATCGGCGGCACCGGCCGCATCTACGGCACCTGGGTTATCACCTCGATCAGCGAGACGCAGCAGGTATTCTTCGAGGACGGCACACCGCGCCGCTACGAGTTCACCATCAGCCTCAAGCGCATCGACGACGGCCGCATCGACATGCTCGGCAGTCTCATCGGCTCGGTCGGCGGCATCCTGCGCGGTGCTCTCGGGGGTCTGCTGTGAGCCTGCTGAATCAAGCCGGCGAGCTACTCGGCCAAGCCGCCCAGAAGTACCGCGAGCTCACCGCCTATCCGCGGCCGATCTGCAAGGTAGTGGTCAACGGAAACGACATCACCGCCCTGCTGCTCGGCGGCCAGCAACCGCGCCTGATCAGCATCGAGCTCACCGACAACCGGGGACTGGAGGCCGATCAGCTCGACATCACCCTCAGCGACCACGACGGTCTGCTCGCCATCCCGCCTCGGGGCGCCACCGTGCGCCTCTGGCTGGGCTGGGATGACACCGGCCTGATCGATAAGGGCAGCTTCACCGTGGACGAAACCGAGCACAGCGGCGCACCGGACACGCTCAGCATCCGCGCCCGCAGCGCGGACCTACGCGGCGGCCTCAAGGCAAAGAAAGAACGCAGCTTCGACGCCACCACCCTGGGCACGGTCATCGGTGCCATCGCCACCGCCCAGGGCCTCACCCCCGTGGTCAGCGCCGTGCTCGCCGGCATCGAGCTGCTGCACCTGGACCAAGCCAACGAGTCAGACGCCAACCTGCTCAGCCGTCTCGGCCGAGAGCATGATGCCATCGCCACCGTGAAGGCCGACCGCCTGCTATTCCTGCCCACCGGCAAGGCCACTACCGCAAGCGGCCTATCTCTGCCCCACGTCACACTCACCCGGGCAGACGGCGATCAGCACCGCTTCCTGCAGGCCGACCGCGACTCCTATACCGGCGTGAAGGCCTATTACTACGAGGTGAACAGCGCGGAGAAGAAAGAGGCCATCGCCGGCGGCGGCGAGAACATCAAAGAATTGCGCCACAGCTTCACAGACCAGGCCAGCGCATTGCAGGCCGCCCGTGCAGAGTGGAACCGCCTGCAGCGCGGCACCGCCACACTCAGCTACACCCTGGCCAGGGGCCGCCCGGAGCTGATCCCGGATCAGACCTATAGCCTGACCGGCATCAAGGCGGAAATCGCCGCCATCATCTGGCTCGGCGGCAATCTGCGCCACAGCTTCACGCCCGACAGCCTCACCACCTCTATGGAGCTTGAGTCCCAACTACCAGACGGCGACGAACTGGGCGACTTGGCCGATGACGAAGGCGACTACACCGGCCTTGTAACCTGGTACCGCGACGAGAAGACCGGCCAGCAGCATAAGGTCACCGAGGGCGACCAAACCAAGCCCCGCCGCCTAACCCATCTCTACCAGAGCAAGGCATCAGCCAAGCGTGCCCTGGATCGAGAGTGGAGGCGGATGCAGGAAAAACAAAAGACCCCGTAAAGGGGCCTTCGTGTATCAATCGGGCATTGAGTCCTTCGCGATAAGCCCCTCTACCGCCCGGCGGATGAACCACTGCTCCTGCTCTTCTAACTGACGATAGAGTCTTATCAGCAGCCACTCTTGAGGGGTTATGCATTGCGCCCTCGGCAACGCTGAACTCAGTTCATCCGGACGGTCAACCGCTATCGATTCCAACAACATCTGCTTACTCCTTCATTGGCAGTACTCCGACGGTAATGCCAATTCCAAATATGCAAGCAGGGCTACTTTAGCCGTTGTTCACCAGGTCTCCACCAGCCGCTTTGATGGCTTCAAGCAGCCTGATCTGCCCCTTGTCCGTCATGTAAGCATCTTCGAACTTAGGAGCCCAGTTATCCAGCTGGATGGTGCCGGCCTGCTCGGGGCGCACCAGGTCCGCCGCCGACTGCACCTTTAGGAATTGGCCGGCAGCCTTCAGCGCCTGGGCGCGCGTGACAGTGATTGAAAGCGAGGGTTTGCTCAGCACCTTGGACGTCTGCTCGCGGATATTGACCTCTCGCGGCACAGCTACCGACGTCACTTTGTCGGCATCGGTATGGACCAATGTGCGATAAACACCGTACAGGGCAGCGCGCCGAATCTCGCGCGCATTGTTTTCAGGCAGGTCGCCCGGAACGATAGATGGTGCCAGCTGGATCTTTAGCGGCTCTGTAGATAGCAGCTTGAAAGTCCCGTTCTCTGCCGCATAGTCGCCTAGATCCTCGATCATCTCGCCGACCGTGGCGAAGTGAAGCGGCTTCAAGTCGGCGGCAGGAGCCTGGCCGACCGGCGCCAGAGTAATCACCAACGCAGCGGTTACGAGGGAGCGGCGCAAACGCGAAAGCCAGGCAGGTGTCTGGTAACCCTTGAAATCCATTTCTAGATCCTTCTTTGCTAGGTGGTTTTGCTGACTGCGGCTAGGCCCGCGGCCATGCGTGTAAGCGTGTCCTGGTCGGATTCGGTGAGCGCGCGGAAGGCCTCCAGGAGACTCGTTTCCATGGGACTCAGCGAGCCGGCAGCAGCCAGCAACCTGACACCTGTCACGACGAAAAGCACATCAACACCTTGAACCGCAATCGCCGAAAGGTAGTTGAGGTCTGGGGTGCGTTCATTCTTCTCGTAGCTCCCCTGAGTGTTTCGATTTACGCCACCAATCTGCGCAAATTCTTCCTGCTTAAAGCCCAGCCGCGAGCGCTCTTCGCGCAGGCGCTCACCTGCACTCAATGGGGGTAAATCCGAGGATGCACAATTTTTCAAGCAAATTGCCTTTACAAGCCCAAACAGTTGGGCATAATGAAGCTCACATGAACACGATTGAACACATAGGAACACTATGCCCGCCCCCCTCACACCTGATCAAGTCCGCGAGCAGATGGACCGCCAAGGCGTGTCCATTGCCGACTTCAGCCGCAAACACCGTCTGAACAAGAATTTGGTCAGCGATCTGTTGAACGGTCGAAAGAAAGGCAAACGCGGTGAAGCCCACCGCGCTGCCGTACTGCTCGGCATCAAGGAGGGCACGGTCGCACAGTAGTGCGGCTGTCCCAGGGAGAAAACGAGAACATGACCCGCCCAATTCTTGATAGCCGCCGCAAGGCTGTGATGGCCGCCGTCGGCGCCTTCCCGGGAGGCCGCGAGTGCGCCGCCGCCCACCTGGGGCTGGACCTCAAGCAGTTTGACAACAAGCTGTACGAGAACACCGGCCACCGCCCGCTGACCGACGAGCAGGTCCGCCAGCTGGAGCGGGTAGGCGGTACCAGCTTCCTGCCCGACTACGTTTCGGGCCTCTACGGCGGCGTTTTCGTCCCCATGCCGGACGATACCCCGCTCGACAACCTGGACCTCTACCAGCGCTCCCTGGTCACCGACGTAGCCGAGGGCAAGGTCGACCAGATCATTGCCAAGGCTTTAGCCGATGGCCGCCTCGACGAGGCCGAGCTCGCCGACATTATCGCCGCCCACCGCGCGCACATTGCCGCACGGCACGCCGAGGTGGGAGCAGTAATCACGTTGCACCGGAAAAACCCGGGCAACCAGGAACAGAAGTAGGCGCACGAAGCGTCGCATTTTTCGGCTTCGGCCAATGCCGCACTCGCGGCGGGGAGAGTTCATGAGCACCAATCACGGCGGCGGTTACAAGTGTCTATGCCCGGCCTGCGGCAGCCGGATGCGTATCCGCAATTCGGAAGAGCAGACGCCCATCTTCAAGACCATGTATGGCGAGTGCACCAACCTAGGATGCGGCGCCACCTATGGCGGCTCCCTGTCGTGGGAGTACGAGCTAACCACCTCGGGTCTGGACCGGCCCCGGGTCCGCCTCCCGGTTGCCCCCTCGGTAAAACGTAGGCAAGCCATCCGCGACAGCGCTGAGAAAACCAACCAACTCGACATGCTCGCGATCCTGGAGGCCTAAGCCATGCAACTCGCCCAGCCCACAGCCCAGGAGTTAAACGACTACCGCACCGGCATGCAGAGCAACGCCGCTGCCTTCATCGAGCGCCACCAGCAGGAACACCTGCACGACGACAGTCTGTTCGACCGCACCGTCAACCACCTGGTCGACGTGTGGGACGTACCCGTGTTCATGGCCGACCGCCTCGTCCACCTGGCCATGACCGAGCGCTTGCCCAAGGACAGCCGCTGGATCGGCATAGACATGGCCAGCGGTCCGGACTGTTGCGTTTTCCACGACCGCCGCACCCACAAGATCGTGCCGGTACCGCGCTCGGAAAGGCTGCATAGCTTCCTGCAAGACCTGGCCAACCAGGCCCCACGCTAACCCACAAAAGCCCAGACCCACTCCCGTGGGTTTGGGGAAGTTGCACCCGCAATCCGAGGAGGCGCCATGCAAAACGCTGTTGCGATCCAGCTGGACCTGCCCAAGCCCTGGGCTGAGGCGCTGCTCAGCAGCCTGCGCGCCGAGCTGCGCCGGAGCATGACAGAGCACTGGTATGACGACCGCTACCGCACCGTGCCGGCGGGCTTGCGCAGTAACCGCATCCTCGACGACTACCCGGCCCTTGCCGGCCACAAACGCACCATCGGCGCGCTGCAAGCCGCCCTTGCCGCCAATCAGTAAGGCAACTCCATGACGATGCAAGAGAAACTCAGGGGCGAGGTGCTCCGCCGGATTGAGTCCGACTTCGGTCTCAAGCACATGACCGGCACCAACTACATGCGCAAGGGCAGATGCCCGGCGCACAAGTGCGGCAAGAACACCCTGTACACCTTCCACGACTCGCCCTGGATGCTGATCTGCGGCCGGCCGGAAGCGTGCAACCACCGAGTCCACGTCAAGGACCTCTACAGCGACCTGTTCAACGACTGGAGCGAGCAGGCGCCGTCCACCGCAGAGGAACCAACCGCCACCGCGCGCGCCTACCTTCAGTTTGCCCGGGGATTCCGCCTCGAGCTCATTGACGGCTGGTTCACTCAGGAAAACTACTGGAGCCGCGATATCGGCGCCGGCAGCGCCACCGTGCGCTTCCCTCTGGACAAGGGCGGCTACTGGGAAAGACTGATCGACCGCCCCGAGCGCTTCGGCAAACAGAAGGCCCGCTTCAAACCGGGCGAGAGCTATAAAGGCGTCTGGTGGTGCCCGCCTTCCCTCACGCTGGTGGACGTCGACGAGCTGTACATTGTCGAGGGCATCTTCGACGCCATCGCCCTGCTGCACCACGACACCCCTGCCGTCTCCATGATGAGCAGCGCCCCCTTCCCCGAGGAGTCGCTCCGCGCCCTCAAGAAGGCCTGCCAGGAGGCGGACAAACGCTTGCCGCGCCTGGTCTGGGCACTGGACAACGAACCGGTGGCCAAAGCCAACATGCGCCGCTGGGCAAAGGAGGCCCGCGCTCTGGGCTTCAAGTGTGAGGCTGCTGTCATCCCGCAGCGCGGCTCCAAAAAGGTCGACTGGAATGACCTGCATCAGCGCTGGACCTTCATCGAGGGCGACGACGAGCGCGCCAAGCGCATCGAGCAAGACCTCGACGAGGCCCGCCACCAGGGCGCCCTGCTGCTGGCCGACTCGGCCGAGGAAAAGGGCCTGCTCATGTACGAGTGGGACGAGCGCAAGGAATTCCACTTTACCTACCGCTCCCGCCTGTACTGGTTCCACCTGGACCTGGAGAAGTACGAACGCGCCGCACGCGAGCTGGAAGGCTCTGATCGCCAGGAAGATCAGTTGCTCAGCGACAAGCAACGGCGGGACAAGGCTCTGCGCCAAAGTACTTCCGTGGTGCGCATCGCCAACTGCAATTTCCAGGCGCTGTACTACATGCGCAACGACGTGACCCAAGAGGCCTGGTACTACTTCCGCGTGGATCGACCAGACACCCAGGCCATTAAGACAACCTTCACCGCCTCGCAGATAACTGCCGCACCGGAGTTTAAAAAGCGTCTGCTGAACGAGTGTAACGGAGCCATGTTCACCGGCACCCCGCAGCAGTTGGAGCGCATGCTCGGCTTACAGCTCGACAACCTCAAGACCGTCAACACCATCGATTGGATCGGCTACACCCGCGAGCACGGCGTCTACGTGTTCAACGACCTGGCCATCGCCGGCGGAAAGGTGCACAAGCTCAACGAGGAGGACTTCTTCGACGTCGGCAAGCTGAGCGTGAAGTCGCAGAGCCAGTCACCTGTGCTGCACATCAATCCAGACCTCAGCGCTTACAACGAAGGCTGGTTCGAACTGTTCTGGAAATGCTTCGGCGTGCGCGGCGCTGTGGTCCTGGCCTGGTGGCTGGGAGCTCTGTATGCGGAGCAAATCCGCCATATACATAAGTCCTACCTGTTCTTGGAGCTGATCGGCGAAGCCGGTTCCGGCAAGACCACTCTGGTGGAGCTGCTCTGGAAAACCACCGGACGCACCGAATACGAAGGCTTCGACCCGTCCAAGGCAACCCCGGCCAGCCGGGCGCGGAACTTCGCCCAGGTCGGCAACCTGCCGGTGGTGCTGATCGAGTCCGAGCGCGAGCAGAAGGAAGGCGCCCCGGTGAAGCACTTCGACTGGGACGAGCTCAAGACCGCCTACAACGGGCGCAGCGTGCGCTCCACCGGCGTGAAGAACAACGGCAACGACACCCGCGAACCTCCGTTCCGGGCAGCCCTGCTGATCGCCCAGAACAACGCTGTCAACGCCTCGGAGCCGATCCTACAGCGCCTGGGTCATGTGCACCTGACCCGCGAGCACCAGACACCGGAAACCAAACTGTTCGCCGAGCAGTTGGAGCGCATGCCGGTTGAGCAGCTCAGCGGCTTTCTGATCAAGGCCCTGCAGCCCGAGGCTCAAGTCCTCAAGCTGCTGGACGAGCGTACCTCTGGCTACGAGCAGCAGCTGCTGGCCCTACCGGGTATCCGTACCGTGCGTATCGCCAAGAACCACGCTCAGTTGCGCAGCCTGGTGGATGCCCTCCAGTTGGTGGTCCCGTTGAGCGATGAGCGCGCCGATCTGGTCCACGCCGAGGTAGCGCGCATGGCCCAGGAGCGACAGGAAGCTATCAACGCCGACCATCCCCTCGTGCGCGAGTTCTGGGACATGGTCGAGTTCCTCAACGGCCCTCTGGGCGATGCCGGCGGCAAGCTGAACCATTCCCGCAAGTCGGCCTTCTTCGCCATCAATCTCAACGAGTTCGTCGAGACAGCGGCCAACAAGCGCCAGCAGCTGCCGAACCTCAGCGACCTTAAGCGCGTGCTCAAGACCAGCAAGTCGCCGAAATTCCTGGAAACCAACAAGCCCATCAACTCAGCCATCGCCGTCGACGCCCACGGCTCCGCGAGGACAGTGCGCTGCTGGCTGTTCCAGCTCGTTTAACCCAACCCCGGCGCGGCAACGCCGGCATCAACCCCAAGGAGAAGCACCATGCAAAACGACAACGACCACTTCTACCAGAGCAACCGCATCGACACGCTGGTCACCCTGGCCGTCAGCGGCCTGACCCTGCTGGCCCTCGCGCTGGCCGGCTACTACGCCCCGTCTCTGCTGACCGTGGCACTGCACTAAACCCACCGCCCGGACGCGGCAACGTCCGGGCAACCAACCCAAGGAGAAGCACCATGCAACTGAAAGTAGAACGCGGCGCACCCGCCACCGGCAAGACCATCCGCCTGCGCCAGATCGCCAAGGCCGACGGGCAAAGCGAGCAAGAGATTCTGGTAGGCCGCCACTGCACACCTGACGCATTGGCGCGCTCGGTACGGTGGCTCGCGAATCGAGGCGCCAATGTCATCTGCATCGACGAATGCAGCGAAGAACAGATTGAACTTTTACAGGTCCTGGCGCGCCGCCTGCCGGGCAACCAGACCATCCACGCCGTCGTTGCGAACTGAGGGGACCACCATGTCGAACTACTTCTACAAGTCCGAAGCCCCAGAGGTGGTGGCCATCGTCCGGGAGTTCTACCAGGCGAAAGACCTGCTGAATGAGCAACTGGTCGAGTTGGGCAAGCTGTTCGGCGGTGCCATCGCCCCAATGCGCGACATCATCTCCCACTACGCCGGCGGCGTGAAGCTGTCCGCCAGCCGCGAGCTGGACGTCCACTGGTGCCGCCCTGACGAGTACGGCTACCGCAGCCTCCGCCAACAGGCAGTGCCACCCAAGGGCATCACCAAGGAGCAGCGTGCTGCTATTCGAGCCGAGCACGAGCGCCTGCGCGAGTTATGGAAGGAACACTGCCCGCCTAGCCTGGACACCCACGACTACTGGGACCGGCTCAACCTGAACACCGGCAGCCTGCTGCTTTGTGGCGGCATCAAGTTTGAGCACCAGGGCGTGGCCTACTTCGTTCTCGGCTTCTCCATCAACCAGGCCGACCACGAAGCGAACGTAGCTGCAGACCAACCTACGTCCGGCTGGATCACCGGTGCGGTGGAGATTCTGCCAAGCGAATACGAGGCCGCCCGCGTGGCCAAGTTGGGAGAGCGCGCATGAGCTCCGCACATGACCGTATCCGAGATGACCTGAACCGCTTAGCGGTGGAAGAGGCAGAACGCCCATACGTCCGCACCGCCGGCGTTGAAGCCCTCCAGCGACTGCTGCCAGTAGCCCAACGCTGCACCGGGCAGAGCCGCATCGTCGGACGCTTCTTGCTGGGCCTCTACAACGGCAGCGCATTCCCCTTTTCGCTTACCGATCTGCGCGGGCTTGACAGTGCCCTCTGGGACGACTGCCTCGCCGTACTCCGCCTGGACCGGCGGCCGGAGCAGGAAGTGCACCAGTACATCGAGAACGGCGACGAAATTTGGTCGCACCTGAAACGTGCCTGGGGCTAAGCCTCGAAACAAGAAGGCCCCGCCGAGCGGCAACTCGGTAGGGCCTATCCCCAAGGAGAAGCACCATGCACCACTTAAAACAACACCACCGCTGGCCGTTACTCGCCATGGTCGCCGCACTGGCGGGGGTGACCGCCACGTCGGTGGCTCTGGCCATCGCCTCGCTGATCGACAACACCCTGCTCGCCGTTCTGTTCGCCTCGGCCGCGGTGGTCCTGGACCTATTCAAGTATGTCGCCTGGCCGCTGGCCCTCGGCCTCCTGGTCGTGCGCCGAACCCTGTGCGCGTTGCTGATGATGGCCTGCGCGCTGGCCCTAGGAGCCGTCTCCGGTTGGGCCAGCTACGACCGGCTCATGTCCTCAATCATCAACAGCCGCGCCGAGCACCAAGCACGCCAGGAACAACGGCAGATCGACCTGGTGGAGCAGCGCGACGCAGACGCCGCCCGCATCGGGCAGCTCGACAGCGATGCGGCAGCCGTCCACCAGCAGGCCAACGCACTGCGCGAGCGAGGCATGGTCACCCGTGCCCTGGAGCTGGAGACAGCCTCAATGGCACGCATCGACGCCGAACGGGAGCGCGCCCAGGCGCGGCGGGACCAGTCGTCGCAAGAGCTCACTGCCCTGCTGGCCCTGCCAACCAAGGCCGCGGGCCTGCCTCTCGAACTGGCCACCCTGCTCTGCCTCGGCTTCGCGGCTGCACTGGAGATTGTGCCGGCCTTGATCCTTTCCGCCCTACGTCCAGCCCCCACGCAGGAACGCGCCCCAGCACCAGTAGCAGCGGAACAGGAACGGACCGAGGAACAGCAACAGGAACGCCAGAAAACGGAGCAGGTACCAGCAGCCAGCGAAGGGCTGCCGACCGATTTGCTGCAGCTCATAGCCAGCACGGAAAGAGGAACGAAGGTGGCAGTGCGTCAGGTCGCCAAGGGTCTGCGGATAGGCAGTGACCGAGCCACCAAGCTGATGCAGAAGGCCGCCGAAGCCGGCCTGCTGAGCAAGACCGCCGCCGGTTACGTGGCGGCATAAAAGATGGCCCCGGAGGGCGGCAACCCTCCGAGACCGACCAACCCCAAGGAGAAGCACCATGCAAGTGAACCCCAAAGAAGTCAGCGTCGGAAAGGCTACCACCGAACGCACCCGGCCGGCGATGGCTAGCCACCGCCTGGACCTGCCCAGCATCTGCGATATCTGCGGCAACGCCCGCTCGACCCGCAAACATGCCCAGTGCAGCCGCATCCGCCAGCAGACCAAGCAAGCCGAGTGGGAGTCCCTCCAGGCCGAGAAAGCAGCAGTCAAGCTACAGAAGGGGCGCCGATATGCTCGTTAAGCGCACCCTCAAACACTTCCATATGTGCTGTGGCCTAGGCGGCGGCGCCAAGGGCTTCAACCGAGCCAAGCCCGTAGTCGGCAACATGCAGGCCGAGTGGCTGTGCGTCGGCGGCGTCGACGTAGATCCAGCTGGCCTGCGCGACTTCCAGCGCTTGGCCGGCATCCCCGGCACGCTGATGGACCTCTTCACCCGCGAGCAGTACACCGCCTTTCACGGCGTCGAGCCTCCGGCGGAATGGCGGGAAGCCACTGCCGAGGACGTGCGCCGTGCAGCCAACAACCAGGACCCGGACGCGGTATTCATCAGCAGCCCCTGCAAGGGTGCGAGCGGGCTGCTGTCGGAAACCATGAGCCTCACCCCTAAATACCAAGCCCTCAACGAGCTGACACTGCGCTGCGTCTGGCTCATGTGCGAGGCCTGGAAGCACAACCCGGTCAGCCTGATCGTGTTCGAGAACGTCCCGCGCCTGGCCACCCGCGGCAGGCACCTGCTGGACCAGATCGGCAAGCTCCTGGAGTTCTACGGCTACGCCGTAGCCGAAACCACCCACGACTGCGGCGTGATCGGTGGCCTGGCCCAGAGCCGCAAGCGATTCTTGCTGGTGGCCAGGCACATCGAGAAGGTGCCGCCCTTCCTGTACGAGCCGGAAAAGAAAACCCTCAAGTCGGTAGGTTCGATCCTGGGACGCATGCCCATGGCCGGCGACGTGGAAGCCGCGGGCCCGATGCACCGGGTTCCAGCGCTGCAATGGAAAACATGGGTGCGCCTGGCCTTGGTCGAAGCCGGTAAGGACTGGCGATGCCTGAACGATTTAGCGATCGAGGACGGCTATCTGCGTGACCTGATCATTGTTCCGCAATTCCGGGACGGCTTCCTGGGCGTACATGAATGGAACGAAACCGCCGGCACCGTAGCCGCGCGCAGCGGGCCAACCAACGGCAAGTTCTCGGTAGCAGATCCACGGGCACGAGCTGGGGCCTTGCAATACCAGCAGTACGGCGTGCGCCGTTGGGATGAAACCAGCGGCGCGGTGATCGGCGTCAAGTCGCCCGGGCAAGGCACGTTCAGCGTCGCCGATCCGCGCGACCCAGGAATCGGGCACGCCAAATACAACGTGGCTCAGTGGGATGGCGTATCGCGCACTGTCATTTCGGGCAGCACCACGGGCCAAGGCGCGTTCGCAATTCAGGATCCGCGCCACATGGGCGCAGCGAAACACTCTAACGAGTTCCGCATCGTCCCTTACGAGCGAGCAACCCAAACCGTCACCAGCGCTCACGGCACAGGCCAGTGCGTAGCCGACCCACGCCCTGGCATGGCCAAAGAGAAGGGCGACGCCTACCTCACCGGCGGGCACTACGGCGTTGTCGGCTTCGACCAGCCTGCCGGCGCAGTATCGGCCAGCGCCTGCCACGACAACGGCCGCTGGTCTGTGGCTGACCCGCGCATGCCGACGGCAACCGACCGCCTCACCTGCATCATCACCAGCCTGGACGGCACCTGGCACCGCCCGTTCACCACCCTGGAGCTGGCTGCGCTGCAAAGCCTGGTCGACCCCGAGGAACAACTGGAACTGGACGGCCTAAGCGACCAGTCCTGGCGTGAGCGGATCGGCAATGCGGTGCCGCCAGCTGCCGCCGAAGCAATCGCCCACGTGATGGGCACCACCCTACTGCTGGCCGCAGCCGGCGAAACCTTCATGCTCAACAGCATGCCCATCTGGGTCCGCCCGGTGGCTGTCGGTCTGAGCGTTGCGCAACAGGGGGTAACTGATGTCTGACCTTTTCTTTGTGCAAGACAGCCGCAGCAACGTCGGCAGCCGAGCGATGTTCTGGCGCGAGGGCGGCGGCTACACCTCGAACCTGGACGAGGCCGAGCAGTTCAAACGCGAGTCCGCAGTCAAGCAGTACGAGTGCCGCGAAACCGACCTACCCTGGCCGGTGGAGTACGTCCGCACCCGGGCACAGGTCGGCGTCGATCATCAGTACCTGGACGTGCCAGCGGAACAGGCGCTGGCCGCTGCGCCGGCGGACGACCGCATATACGTCGCCTACAAACAGGCATGGGACGGCAACTGCCTGATCTGGATGGCGCTGGGCATTGGCCGCACGTCCAACCTGACGGACGCCAGCACCTGGAGCCTGGAGCATGCGGCGGGCTTCACCGGGCGCGGCTATTTGCCATGGCCGAAAGGCTACATCGACCAACACAGCCGCCCGGTTGTGCTGGCCTCCATGCTCGACCACAAGCAAGCACTGCGCTCGGTCGGCCTCAAGCTGCCCAAGCTTAAGCGCCCGCGCTCCCAGCGCTACAGCGACCGACTCAACTGCGACGGCTGCGGCCGCTTCCTCAGTGACCGCCAACGCTTCGAGGATTGCCCCAACTGCGGCGCGAGGAATGCGCCATGAGCCGCCGTCTGATGGTCCAGGGCGGCCGCCGCTGTGGTCGCTTTAAACGCCTGCTGCCGCTGCTCCAGTACGCCCAGGGCAACGGCTGGTCAGTCGTTTACACCAACGGCGGACACCTGCGCTTTACCAAGCCTGAGCGGCCAATCATCCACACCAGCAGTACGCCGAGCGATTGGCGTGCTGTCCACAACGCCTTAGCCCTCCTGGCCAGAGCCGACCGGATGACTGTGGTGGAGCTTTCGCATGGGGTGGCCATCTACCATGGCTGACCAGGACGAACGCCAGCACATGCTGGAATGCGAGGCCAGGTACTGGCTCCGGCGTGGGAACACCACGCCGGAGAAGGTGGCCGAGCTGAAAGAAACCCACCTCAAGAAGCGCGGCGAGCAGGCCGTCACCCGGCTGATCGAGGAAATGCGCAACCAGTGGCGTCGCCGCCACGAATGGCTAGGGAGGGAGCATGAGTAACGACGTGCGGCGAGAAGGCCGGAGCTACGATTCTCGGCGGTGGCCACAGGTCGTCGGCAGTACACTGGAGGCCCAGCCATGAGCGAAGTCTCCCGCGTGCTGACATTCGACGACCTCAAGCGCATTACCGGATATGCCCGACGGGCAGACGTGGAGCGGACCCTGCACGAGCAGGGCATCCGCATTTTCCGGGGCCGCACCGGTCCCTGGACCACCGTGGAGCTAATCAACCAGGCCGGCGGGCTGAAAGCCGGCACCCAGGTGCAGTACGGCGTCGAGATTCTATGAGGCGATCCAGGAAGAACAACCCCAATATCCCCCAGCACATCGACCAGGCCGCTATCCCAGCGGCCGTTTTCTTTGACCACCGAGGCAAGGGAACCTGGTACACCCTGCACCGCGATGAAGCCGGCCGGCAGCGCCGGCAGAACATCGCCAGCTGTTCGGCCACGCTGGCCGAGCTGCACAAGATCATGGAAGTCCGCAACGGCATCGACCGCGAGAGCCTGAACCACCTTTGCGAGCAGTACCATGACAGCGCCAGGTTCAAGAGGCTCGCGCCGAAAACCCAGGAGAGCTACACCTGGTCGCGCGACGTTCTGGCCAAAATTCCCACCAAGCTAGGCAAACCCCTCGGCGAACTGGCCGTGCGCAAGTTCACCCCTGCGCTGATCCAGCGGATCATTGACCGGATCGCTGACGAGGGCACGCCGTCTAAGGCTGCCCATGCGCTGCGGTACCTACGCCTGGTGATGCAATGGGGCCGCAACCGCGGCTATCTGGACAGCAATCCGGCCATGGGCATCGAGGCGCCTGTAGAGCGCAAGCAGCGTCGGCTGCCGTCGCATGACGTGATGCAACGCCTGATCGGCCGCGCCCGCGAGCTGGGCCAATTGAAACGCGGGCAGAAGGACGCGGTACCACCGCACCTGAGCTACGTCATGGAACTGGCCTACCTCTGCCGGCTGCGCGGCATTGAGGTCGTCACCCTGACCGACGCCAACGAATTGGCCGACGGCGTGCTCACCAACCGACGCAAGGGCAGCCGTGACAATGTGGTCACCTGGACGCCGCGCTTGCGAGCCGCCTGGGACGCTGCAAAGGCCCGCCGCTCCCAAGTATGGAAAGCCCGGGGCACGGCCGTGCCGGTCAATCCCGAGAAACGCTTCATCATCACCGCCGACCATGGCGGCCCGTTGGGCAAGTCCGGCCTGGACACCGCCTGGAACCGCTTCATGCGTAACGCCATCGTGGCGGGCGTCATCACCGCCGAGCAACGTTTCGGCCTGCACGACCTCAAACGTCGCGGCATCACTGACACCCCAGGCACCAGGGCCGACAAGCAGGAAGCCAGCGGCCACCGCGACGAGTCCATGCTCGACATCTACGACCTGAGCATCCCGAAGGTCGCCCCCTCAGCTCTCTGATCCCCCCGAAACCTGCGTAACAAGCGCGCCGGACTCCGCATGGAATCCGGCCGTCAGCGCTGCCATTACGTAACAAGCCACGACCTAAGTGACTGACCAGCAGGTCGAAAATGGTTTTCTTGTAATCAGTAGGTCCCGGGTTCGACTCCTGGTGCCGGCACCATACAAAACAAAGCCCTCGCAGCGATGCGAGGGCTTTGTTGTTTCCAGGGTCAAACAATCCTCTCCCGATGCCTTCAGCACCTTGCTGGACCCGGTATCGCCGCGCTTCAGCCCCCTTACCCTTCTTCGCAAGTCCCACAAGCACAACGTCCTTCGTGTTTAATGCACATCGCCAGCACGACTCCGGCAGGTGTTTTGCGCTAGTGTTTCCTGCGGACTCGGACGTTCTTCACGTGCACGGCCTTTGAACCAGGTGCAAACGCTCATGACCCATGCAACGCCCTCCATCAAACTCAGCACGCTTCAGCAAATAGCGCCCTACCTGAGCATGCGCGGGGTGTCGCCGCTGGAGTTCTTCCGGCGTTACGGGATTTCCCCGCAGGTTTTTCAATACCCGGATGCCTGGGTGCCGCGAGCGACCTGTTTTCACATCGCCAATGAAATGGCCGCGGTCGCACAGGACCCCTTCGCGGGTGCAACGGTGGGGCACCTGATCGAAGTACGCTCACTCGGCGCCTGGGGTGGGTTGATCCTGGGTTCGACCAACCTTGCCCAGGCGTGCGCAGTGGCAGCGATCCATACGGACTTACTGCATCAAGGAAGTGACGTAAGAATCGTTACCGAAGGCCGTACGACGAAGCTGATCCAGCAATTCACCGGGCAGCACGGGGCTGATCCGAAACAGGTCATTCTCGGCACTCTGGCGCTGCTGAGGAAAGTGCCGCTCATGTCCGGCGAGCCTTGCGCCATACGGGTGCATCTGCAAAACCCGCGGGAGCGAGGAGATGAGGCGCTGGAGGAGTACCTGGGGCCGAATCTGCACATGAACGCGAAGCACAACATGATCGAATTCGACCGTGAGCTGCTCGACACCCCACTGCAACCTGCCCGGGATGACGCCTGGAAAGTCACCGAGGCCTTGAAGTCGACCGCGCAAGCCGCCGGTGTGCTGATCGAACGGATCGCGGATCAGGATCGATCCAAACTTACCGCTATTTCAAGAAACATCGGCTTGTCTTCCCGAACGCTACAGCGTCGCCTCAAGTACTGCGGCATCGACTTCGAAGACCTGCGTGACGAAACCCGTCGCAGCGAAGCACTGCAATTGATTGCCAGCGGCAAATACACCGCGACCGAGATTGCCTACATGGTGGGCTACAGTGATCAGGCGCACTTTACCCGAGCCTTCAAGCGCTGGACCGGAAGTTCGCCGTCGCGCTACCGCTCGCTCTTGAAAGATGATCGTTAACCTCTTCGCCTGACCCTCCCGCCCCACTATCGGGCGCCTTCAAATAACCCACTTCGCGGTACTTGCCTGTTGTGCTTTTGGCACCAAATGGCAAGTTTCCAGCAGGGTGTTCTTATAAAGTCTGAAAAGGTAATGCCCACTTAAAAGAGCTAGAGGTTTACATGCCCGATTCATCCACGGCCTGCATCGTCGCCCTGACGCTGGCCACTTTTGCCAGTGCACACGCTCAGTCATCCGCTGATGCGCCGGTGCGGGTAAATGTCGATAACTTTGCTCGCGCCGAGTCCGACCTCTACATGGGCAAGAGTGTGAAGAGTGGAGGCTTGGGGCGGTTTGTTCACAGCCGCGAAGCGGTTGCCATCGACGCTCAGGATGTCATCCGCATGAACCGGGACACGCTTTACTCGTCAGCGGTGTTCGATCTCGATGCCGGCCCGGTGACTGTCACCTTGCCTGAAGCCGGTGAGAGGTTCATGTCGATGCAAGTGGTCAACGAAGATCACTACGTGCCGGCAGTCATTTATGGGCCCGGTCCCCATACGCTGGCGAAAGAGGACATCGGCACACGCTATGTATTTGTCGCTATCCGCCTGTTCTTCGACCCCACGGATCGCAAAGACCTCGAGCAGGTGCATGCGCTGCAGGACGCCATCCAGGTCAGCCAGGCCAGGCACGGGGAGTTCGTGGTTCCGAAGTGGGATCAGGCGAGCCAGAAAAAAGTGCGTGATGCCCTGGCTGTTCTGGGTTCGACCCTTCCCGACTACAACCAGTCCTTTGGCCCGAAGGGCAGGGTCGATCCGGTGCGCCACCTGATCGGAACCGCAACGGGCTGGGGCGGCAACCCGAGCAGGGACGCCATCTACCTCGGAGCAGTATTGCCGCACAACGATGGAAAAACCGTCTACCGGCTCAAGGTCGAACAGGTACCGGTCAAGAGTTTCTGGTCTGTGAGTGTTTACAACGCCGACGGGTACTTTCAGAAAAACCCCTATGACGCCTATTCGCTGAACAACCTCACTGCCAAGAAAAGTGCCGATGGTTCAATTGTCATCCAGTTCGGGGGTTGCGAGGCCAAGGTCGTCAATTGCCTGGTTACGACACCCGGCTGGAACTACACCGTCAGGCTCTATCGACCGAGTAACGAAATACTCAGTGGCCAATGGCGTTTTCCAACGCCCGAGCCCGTCGATTTGTAAATTCGAGTATTCGAGCAAGTGCAAGTTTGTCGAAAGGACGGACTCCTGCCATCGGTACTTGTAAACGCACTGGGGCGATCAATGAGGCCAGCGCTTGCGCCGGGGGTTTACCGGCCTGCACTCGCCTCGGATACCAGCACCTGCAAGTTGAATATTGGTGATCAACTCAGCAATGGCTCTGCACTACAGAGTTCACACCCAAGGAAATGAACAATGACACTCAAGGATCATTCACATTCTTTCAGGTCTCCCGTGGTGTTCTCCCTAAGTGCAGCCCTTGCATTGATGCTCGTGCCGCCTGCCCAGGCTGCCCCGGCCGATTCAGGCGGCACGCCATCGGTGACGGTAGGCGGTGGCTTGGCTGTTGGCCCGTTGTACCAGGGCTCTTCCCACTACGCCGCCTTCCCGTCACTGAAGCTCAAGGCGGTCATGCCGACCCAGGACTGGGGCACCTTTACCGCGGCCTTTCCGGAAGGGCTGCGGTGGGATCTGCCGGGGCTGGCGCCTTTCGGCGTGGCCCTGCTGGTGGGTTATGACCCGGGGCGCAAGGAACGCATTCACACCCTGGACGGCCGTGATGACTACCTGCGGGGCATGGGCAACCTGGACAGCACCGCCCTGGTGGGGGCGGAAGCGTACTGGATCCTGCCCGCCGGCCGCTTGTTCGTACGCGGCCTGCAATCGAGCCAGAGGCGCAATTACGGTGGCGAAAGCCTGGGCCGTACGACGTACCTGGAAGCCGGGGTCGCCACCACCTACCCGCTGTCTTCGACCTTGACCCTGGACTCGACGCTGTACGGTACCTGGAGCAACGAGAACGACATGATGGCCCGCTTCGGCGTCACCGCCCAGCAAGCCGCACGCACCCGGTTCGATGAATACCACCCCGGTGGCGGGATGCGCGACGTGACCTTGAAACTGGGCCTGACCTGGCAATGGCAGCCACAGCTGGCGCTGGAAGGTGGCATCAAGACCTACGCCCTGGTCTCCGACGCCCGTGACAGCCCGCTGACGGGGGAAAAGGTCGGTGCCGGAGCCTATCTGGACGCCTTGTACCGGTTCTGATCAGCCGTGGTCATGGATAGAAAAGAGAACGCACGATGAAAAAAATACCTGAACCCTTCGCGGTGACACTGTCCCTGGCCGGCCTGCTCTGGTCGGCATGGGCGCTGGCCGAGGACGCCGCCACGAAGGTCACCGACCCGCACTTCAAGCTGGCGCCAGGCTACCTTGAACCGGCTGACTTGCCTGTACGCCTGGCCTTGCTCGGGGCCCCGCCAAAACCGGGCTCCGCGGCCCTCGCGCGGGATGAAGAAGCACGGCGTGCGGCGCTGGCGCTGCGTGGCTCGAGCCGGGAGAAACTCGCGGCAACCGATGCAGAATTGTCATTCCCCGGCCCGGCGAAAACCTTCTCTTGCGCGCTGGGCACGCAGATCAGCGAAAAGAGCACCCCCCATCTCTATACCTTGATGCAGCGCACCCTGACGGATGCGGGGGGCTCCACCTACGCCGGAAAGAATGCCTACAACCGTACTCGCCCCTTCGTGGTGCATGACGAAGGCACGTGCCGCAAGGACATGGAGCCACTGCTGCGCACGGATGGCTCCTGGCCCTCCGGCCACTCCGCAGCGGGCTGGGCCTGGGGGCTGGTCCTGGCCGAGATCAGCCCGGCCCGCGCCACCGAACTGATGACCCGTGGCCTGGCATACGGCCAGAGCCGGGTCATCTGCGACGCCCACTGGCAGAGCGACGTGGACGCTGGCCGCATCATGGGGGCCGCGACGGTCGCCAGCCTGCATGGCAATCCGGCATTCCTCGCCGATCTGGCGGCCGCGAAGGAGGAGGTCAAGGCAGCGCAGCAGGCCGGCCTGAAGCCTGCCGAGGACTGCGCAGCCGAAGGCGTGGCCCTTGGGCTGACCCAGCACTGATCGGAGAAACAGCATGATCCACCGTGACCATCCGCACTCACCGTTGCTGCACCGGCGTACCCGCCTGGCGCTGCTGCTCGGTGCCTTGACGACCGCCGGAACCAGCCTGCCGCCCGTGGCCATGGCGGCAGACGACGATGGCTGGCGGTTCAACGGCGGCCCGTACGTGTGGGGCGCCGGGATCCGCGGGCACGTAGGCCACCGCAGCACAGGGACCCAGTTCATCAAGTCCGACTTCTCGGACATCGCGCGCAGTGTCGACATGTCGGTGATGCTGATGGGCGAAGCGCGGCGCGGCCCCTACAGCGTGCTCGCCGACCTGATGTACATCGACACCGACACCCGCAACCGGCTGCCAGCCGGAGCGCTGGCGTCCAAGCTTGAGGTGCAGAGCAAGACCGCCTCGGGTTTCCTGGGGGGCGGCTACCAGGTGCTGGGGGATGACGATCATCGCCTGGACATCGCCGGCGGCGTGCGCGTCTGGTACAGCAGCACCAGCATCACCCTGCACGGTGGGCCGGCCGGGGGCCTGTCGGGCTCGGACAAGGCCACCTGGGCCGACGCAATGGCGGGGTTGCGCGGGCACTACGCCGTGAACGAGCGGTTCTGGCTCTCCGCCTGGGGCATGGCGGGCGCCGGGCAGTCCCGGGAAGACTGGGACCTGGCCGCACTGGCGGGCTGGGAGTTCCTGCCGGGCTTTTCGGCGGTGGCCGGCTACCGGGCCATGGGGGTCGATTATCGCCATGACGGGTTTGTCTACGACATCGTCCAGAAGGGCCCGCTGCTGGGTATCAGTGGGCGCTTCTGAGCCTTGTATCGCAAGGCTCCCCCCAGGCATGCGCTTCATGCTCCAATAGCCGCCGATTCCAGTTGCACGCAGGCCGCCCATGAAGCCCATCGCCGTATCGATCCTGACCCTGTTGCTCCACTCCCTGCTATTCAGCGCCCCGGCCCTGGCCGGTGATGCCGAAGCCGGCGCCAAGCTGTTCAAGCGCCTGTGCAGCGGCTGCCATAACATCGGGCCTTCGGTGCGCAGTTCCTTCGGGCCGCAGCTCAATGGCATCATCGACCGCCCCGCCGGCAGCGCCGCGGACTACCAGTACTCGACGGCCATGAAGTCCTCGGGCATTGTCTGGAGCCGGGACAAGCTCATCCAGTACCTGGAAGACCCCAAGGCCGTGGTGCCCGGTACCCGGATGATTTTCTGGGGGCTGAGCGATGAGGAAAAAATCGATAATCTGCTGGCCTATCTGCAGACGTTCCAGACCCCCTGACCCGTTTTCGACAAGGATGTGTTGATGAAGCTCCCTTTGCTCTCGCTGGCGGCCATGAGCCTCGCCCTGGGCGCGCTGACGCCCGATCTGCAGGCCGCCGGCTTCGACTGCGCCAAGGCCTCGACCCAAGTGGAAAAGACTGTCTGCGCCACGCCGACGCTGTCCGCCAAGGACGAGGAGATGACCCGCCGCTACCAGGCGCTGAAGCACTTGCAGGTGTTCCGCCTGCTGCAAGGCCATTGGTTGAAGAACACCCGCAATACCTGCCCCGACACCGATTGCCTGGAGTCGGTCTACCGGGCCCAGGTGAAAATGCTCACGTCGCTGCCGATTCCTCCCGAGCCCGCCCCGGACGCACTGCGCCCACTGGCTCCCGGCGAGGCGTACCTGGTCTATGACCCGGACGACTGGCAGAACTTCACCCTGGCCACCTTCAACAGCACCCTGCCCCAGGGCGACCAGCAGATCGTCGATGCCCAGGTGATAGCCGGGGTGCTGCATGTGGTGCTGTTTGTCGGGCGCTATCAGCAGGGCAAGCCGGTGTATGTCGGCACCCTGTATGAGTACGCCGATGACCAGCCGGGGCTGCATCCCATCGCCCAGGACATCGCCTTCGCCGGCTGGGCCAATCCCGGGGCCAACGACCAGGGGCCGCGCTACGCCGGGATAGTCGATGGCCAGTTCTACTACCGCGAGCAGCTGGCGGGCCAGTTGCAGCAAAGCATGGTCTACCGCCTGGGTTCGCGCAGCGCGCCCGCCAGCACTCAGCAGGTGTTCCAGGTTGGCTCCAACACCTTCATGCACGCCCGGGCACGGGTGGAGCAGGACCTCAATCGCGACAGCAGCCAGCTGTCCCTGAACTATGAGCGCGCCAACGCGGGCAGCCATTCGGAGAACATCACCGAGCAGAAACAGCCCGATGCCGGATGGGCCATCGTCAACCCGACCTGGAGCACCACGCGCCCGGTGCTGTACTTCGATAACCAAGGGCCCCGGGCCTGTATCTGGCGGGTCGATATGCGGGGCAAGGAGTTGTCGAAGATAGTCACCGATCACGACGCAATGTCGGCCCGGCCGGTGGATATCCATGGCCGTGAAGCGGTGGTCTACCTGCAGGGCAACCAGCTGAAGTTCGCCATCAATCCGGACGACTGACGAACAGCGTTCGCGGATAAAAAAGGCTCGCGATCAGGCGAGCCTTTTTTATTGCATCAACCACGCTGCATTCAAGGCAGCTTGATCTTGTACTCGGCCAGCTTGGCCTGGTGCTGCGGCTCGACGTACTTCTGGTTCACCAGCTTGGCGAACTGTGCAAAGTCGGCGCGGGCGTCGTCGGTCTGGCCCAGTTTGTCGTAGGCCAGGCCGCGGTGGTAGAAGGCCCAGGCATAGTCGGGCTGCTTCAACAGGCCGGTGCTGTAGGCTTCCGCGGCCTCGCGGTAGCGACCCAGGTCGTACAGCGTCTGGCCCAGGTGGTAGTAGGTCGGCATGTTGAAACCGCTGCCCTTGCCCGCCTCGCCCAGGTTGTTGTCAAGGTTGGACTGCACCAGCTCCAGGGCCTTTTGCGGGTTGCCCGCTTCGCGATACAGACGGCTCAGGTCCAGCACCGCCCGAGCATCGGGCTTGGGGCCCAGCTCGATGGATTTTTCCTTGGCGGCGATGGCTTCCGGATAACGCTTGAAGCTGGCGTAGGCATCGGATTTGAGCCAGTACACCAGGCTCTGCATGGGCTGGCTCAGCTGGTTCTTCTCAAGGCACAGGTCGGCCTCTTGCAGCACCACGTCGAATTTTTCGGCCTTGGAAGCCTGGCCCACCATGCGGCAATGGGCGTAGTTGATCTGGTCCTGGCTCTGCAGGCTGGCGCAGCCAGTCACAGCAAGGGCACACACAAGCAGGAGCGACCCGCGTACAGACAATGAAGGCATGTTTTTCAATCCAGCAGATGGGCGTTGAGGTCAGGGCGATACACCTGCAGCAACGGCGCGGTGACCGTACCCTGCAAGCTGCAGAAGATCGTGGTGCGTCCGGCAATCGGTGCGTGGGCGGTACCGATGTCGATGCTCAGGATGCGCTCGACATAACCGAACGGCGTAGCCACGCCACCGCCCGCCAGGCCTTCGGTGCGCCACTGGTCGATGGGGTCGCCGACCCGGCGGATCTCCACCCGGCTCATGGCGCTGCGGTCTTGCTTCAGGCGGCTGTTGTCCACCAGCAGCGGCTTGAGCGCCGCTGCCACATCCTTGGGCTGGCCCTCGGCGACAAAGCCCCAGAACAGCAGGTTGCCCACCGACTTCAGCGACTGAGCTTCGTTGTAGTAGCCCACCAGGCGCACGCCATTGACCAGCAGCGGCTGTTCGAAGGCCTGGTAGCGCCCGCCTTCCTGCAAAGGGTTCATGACCTTGGGCGCGCTTACCGCACCGTACCGGGCCAGGCTCAAGGTGCCGGTCGGCAGTCGGGCGGTATTCAGGTTCTGGAAGAACTGCGCATCGCAGCGGGAGAAGTCGCTCAGCAACTGCTCGGGCGCAGTCGCTTGCTGGCCGTGGGCGATGCTGGCGACGCTCAGCAGGCACAGGCCGGATAGCAGGGTACGGAACATCGAAATCATCCGTGACGAGACAGGGGGGTGGACTGTAACAAGATTGATATGCGCCAACCACTGGCTGAAAATCCCGGCGCCCCGCGACTTGGCCATTCATCCCCTAGCTTTCCCTGCCCCAAGGACCCCCTATCAAATGGAACTCTCGGAACGACTGCTGAATATCCTCAAAAACAACCCCAGCTGGATCGGGCGGGTATATGAGTCATTCATCATTTCCGCGATCAAGGAATTCGAGCGCAACAATCCGCCGGCCCATAGCCCCGACTTTGATCCAAAGACCAACCAGCGACCTTACGGATACCAGCACAACAAGCTGTTCGACCCGGCCAGTGAAGACAATGGCGAAACCGATGTGGCGGATATCTATTTTGGCTACCCACAACCGCTGCTGGATGCGTGCAAGATCACCACAGATCCGTTGGTAGAGGACCAGAGCTGGTTCTGCCGGACAACCTGGAACGGCTGGGCAGTGGAGGTCAAAACCAAGCGCGTCGACAAAACAGATAGGCCGCTGCATCACCTGGCCTTTGCCGGGGAACTGAACACCGCACTGCCCGTGGCGCGCAAGACAGCCTGGATGCAGACCCGCAACGGCGAGGAATTGATCAGTAACCAGCTCAAGCGCCGCTGGGCAGACCTGTACGTCTACATCCTCTACCAACTCGATGACGGGCTTCCCGACTTCACGGGCGCCACCGGCACTTACATCCTAGTGATCCCGACGCTTCTCTTGAATGAAGCCTTGAGAGACACAAGTGAAGACGCAGAAACCATACAGCTGAACAAACTCATGAAGATTCTGGACCTTCATCACCTGCGCTACTTCACCCACCTGACGCAAAACATTCCGGGAAAAATGCTCCAGCTCGCCAGTGAACAGTGGCAAGCAATGTTTGCCTACAAGCGTGAAGGCGACGCCTTGAAACGACAGTGGTACGAAAACACCTACCTGCCCTCGCTGGCAAAACCCCAGAAACAATAACCCGGACATGAAAAAGCCCCGAACCAGTCGGGGCTTTTCGTGTTGCAACCCCCTGATATCAGGGGGTGATCAAGCGTTCATCAGAACACGTTGATCGGGTAGTCGACGAACACACGCAGTTCGTTGCCACCCACGTTGTACTCGGAAGACTTCTGCGAAACCCGCAGTACCGAGCTGCGTACTTTCACGCTCAGGTCTTTGGCCGGACCGCTCTGTACTACGTACTTGAACTGGTTGAAGATTTCCCGCTCGCTGCCGCCGGTGGAGGTCGAGGTGGTGATGTTGTCGCCACGCACGTAGGCCACGTTATAGGTCAGGCCCGGTACGCCGAAGGCGCCGAAGTCCAGACCGTAGCCCAGCTGCCAGCTGCGCTCGTCTTCGGCGTTGAAGTCGGACCAGTAGGAGTTGGCCAGGTAGATGGTGTTGCCGCCATCGCCCACGCGGTTCTGACCGCGCTGGTAGCCGCCATAGGCATAGCCCAGGTGGCTGTCGCCGGTGCTGCGCTGGTGCGCCAGGGTGAAGGAGTGCGGGCCCATGGCGTAGGTGGCTGCCAGGCTCCAGATCTTGTTGTCTTCGCCGCCGGCTTTAGCCTTCTCGGCGTAGGACTTGTCCAGCTCGGTACGGTAGCCGTTGAAGTCCAGGGTCAGGGACTGGTCAGTGGCCAGCGGGAACACGTAGTTCAGGTTGATGTACTGCTTCTTCAGCACGTCTTCGACGTCGGAAGCGTAAAGCGCGCCCTTGAACTGCTCGGTGAACTGGTAGCTACCGCCCAATACGTTGATCGACTTCAGGCCACCACTGTCACGGCCTTCGGCGCTCTTGCGCGATTCGGCGGTGAAGTGACCGGCGTTCAGCTCCAGGCCCTTGATCTCCTTGGAGGTGATCAGGGTACCGGTGTAGCTTTCCGGCAGCAGGCGCGAGTTGTCGTAGTTCAGCACCGGCAGGGCCGGCATCTGGTCACCGTAGGTCAGCACAGTGTTGGAGAAACGGAACTTGACTGCAGCACCGGCCTTGGCCAGGTCGTCTGCAGCGCTACCGCTGTCACCCTGCTTGAAGAAGTCGATGCCGCCGGCACCGCTGCGACCCTTGCCGCCGTCCAGGCGCAGTGCGTACAGGCCGAAGGCGTCAACGCCCACGCCCACGGTGCCCTGGGTGAAGCCCGAGGAGAAGGTGCCGATGAAACCCTGGCCCCATTCAGCCTTGTCCGGGTTGCCATCTTTGTAGTCACGGTTGATGTAAGCGTTGCGCAACAGCACTTTCAGGCTGCTGTCTTCAACAAAACCCTTGGCGTCGGCCTGGCCGTCGGCCATGGCCTGTGTTGCGCTCAAAATCCCCAGTGCAACCAAGCAGATCCGCTGTTTAAACATTTTATTTTCCTTATTACGGGTTGGTGACGCGCTGTGAGCTCCGCGGCTATGGCGATTGAACGCTCTTCTACCGTTGAAACAAAAAAGCCCGACCGCGGGTGAGCACGGTGGGCCTTTTATTATTCTGAAATATGGCTCCTGGCCACAGGCGTTGGGGCGAATCCTATCTGCGCCTTTAACAACGTGTCAATTTCGTGAATCGTCTTTGAATAGCTGAAAATATTCTAAGAACTGCGGGCTAGAGCATTGCCAGCTGCACACTGTGACTGTCCACGAATTGTTCGAAGTGGGTGACCTTGCCATCTTTAAGTGTCCACAAGTGAGCCACCCGTACATCGATCGGTTTGCCCGAGGCCTTGTAGACGCCCTGGTAATTGCCATAGGCGAACACCTTGTCGCCCTGGGCCACATAGTTCTCGACCTTGAAGGTGAAGTCCTGCCATTCCGAGCCCAGGCGCTTGAAGACGTGCTCCAGCACCGCCTCGAACCCTATATAGGTGCCGGCATAGGGAAAGCCCGCCGCCTCGGTCCAGCGGGCATCGGGGGCCAGGGCCGCTGCGGTGTTGCGCGCATTTTCCTGGGAGTTGGCACCTTCGTAGGTGCTCTTGATCAACGCTAGGTTATCCATGGGTGACTCCACGCAGGTCAGGTGAGTTCAGGGTGTGCAACCGTCCAGGCCACAGGCCTGGACCACGCCATCGTGAGGGCCGCTATCGGCGCCCAGGGAGGTCTTCAGCCAGTCGGCGAAGGCCTCGGGTTTGCCCAGCCAGGGGCTGATGTCGAGCAGCTGGTAACGACCATCGCGCTCCAGCACCAGGGTCGGGAAGCCTTGCCCGCCGACCTTGGCCAACAGGGCCCGGCTCGCCTTTATATGGTTGTCCAGTTCATGGGCCACCGCCTGGTCGAAGGCCGCCTCGAAGGCGGCCGGGGCAAACCCCTGGGCCTGCGCCAGCTCCAGCAGCACCTGCCGGTCGGCGATCCTGCGTCCTTCCAGATAATGCGCCGTCTGCAACCGGCCCAGAAATTCCAGGCCCCGCCCTTCCATAGCCTGGGCCGCCAGTACGGCGGCAATCGGCGGCGCCGAGTCGAAGGTGGCCGTCTCATCCCGCAGCAGGCCCTCGAAATAGGCCTGGCCAAAAGGCTGCCCGGTGTACTCGGCGATCCGCCGGTCATGGGGCATGACGTAATCGCGCAGTTGCGGCGAGACCGGCTGGCGGTTGCGCCCGGTCATCATGCCGCCGGCATGGGCCACCACCGGCACCACCGCCTGGGCGGCCTGCACCAGCGGCTTGGCACCGTAGCACCAGCCGCACAGGGGATCATAAATATAGTGAAGGGTGGCCAAGGACATATCGGGGCTCCAGCAAGGTCTTGAAAATTCGATGTCACGCAGACTAGGCCGCGCGCGCCAAGGAAAAAACCTCGAATTGGCTTTTAGTCTGTTGCTGTAACCGGTCGAATCCGTCTGTTTAGCCTCAGTATGCGAACCGATACCCGAAAGATACATTCAGAAACAAATAGCCCGGGGAACTTATTAGGGAATATTTAACATCTGTTAATGACAAGCATTACCATTCGCACCCTCGAATTCCCCCTTCTCGGATGCGTTTCAGATGCCTGCCCATTTCCGCCTCATGCCCCTGTCCCTGGGTCTTTGCACCCTGCTGGCCAGCGGTTTTGCCTGCGCTGCCAGCACTACCCTGCCGATGACCTCCATCAGTGCCGAGGCCGAAGCCGACCCCGATGACCCTCGCGTCAAGGAAGTCAGCACTGCAACCCGTACCTCGACCCCGGCGCGCTACGTGCCCCAGGCCATCGACACAATCAAGACCGCCAACGTGCTGGACTACGGCGTCAACGACCTGGGCAGCGCCCTGAGTGGCATTCCCAACGTCAGCAGCGGCTCGGACACGCGCTTCGACAGCCTGCGGATCCGCGGCTTCGATGCCAGTAACGACTTCTACCTGGACGGCATCCGCGACGACAGCCAATACGTGCGCGACCTGCACAACATCGAGCGCATCGAAGTGCTCAAGGGCCCGGCGGCAGTGCTCTACGGCCGTGGCAGCCAGGGCGGGATCATCAACCGGGTGAGCAAGCTGCCGGAATTCGGCCGCCGCTCCAGCGTCGAAGTCCAGGGCGGCAGCCAGGACCTGCGCAGCCTGTATGCCGACCTCAGCGCCGACCCGACAGAGAACGTCAGCCTGCGCCTGAACCTGGGCAACGAGGACCGGAACAGTTTCCGCAAAGGCGTCAGCGGCAACCGCCAATTGTTCGCCCCGTCCATGAGCTGGCAACTGACCCCGGACCTGAACTGGCTGGTGCAGTACGAATACAGCCGCTACAACCGCACCCCGGACCGCGGCATCCCCGGGGTCAATGGACGCCCGGCGGACGTCAGCCGCGACACCACCTACGGCGATCACCGCGACTACATCGACGACAAGTCCCAGTCCCTGCGCTCCAAGCTGAGCTACGAGCTCAGCGAGAACTGGCAACTGCGCCACACCCTGGGGGTATTCAAGCTCGACAGCGACTTCGACAACACCTACCAGACCGGCTACAACGCCACGACGGGCAAGGTCCAACGCCAACGCTGGCAGCAGGACCTGAAGACCCGCAACGTCTACAACAACACCGAACTGGAGGGCCGTTTCGACACCTTCGGCCTGGAACATCGCCTGCTCACCGGCCTGGAGCTCGGCAGCCAGCGCCGCGACCCGATCCTCTACAACGCCGCCACTTCCGGGCCGGGCAGCCAGGCGGTGCCCGCCGTCGACCTGTACAACCCCAACCCGTACCAGAGCCACACCGGCCGCATGCAGGTCTCCAGCAACAACCACACCGAGGTCGAAAGCCGGGCCCTCTATGTGCAGGATCAACTGCGCCTGAACGATCAATGGCAATTGCTCGCCGGCCTGCGCTACGACAACTTCGATGTGCAGACCAGCAACCGCAAGAACGGGCTCTCCGAAAGCCGCGAAAGCCACAGCGTCAGCCCGCGCCTGGGGGTGGTCTGGACGCCGCTGGAGCACCACTCGTTCTATGCCTCGTGGAGCAAGTCGTTCTCACCGGTGGGCGGCGGCCTGATCGGCATCACCCCGAACGCCGCCGGTAACGGCAACGACCTGAGCCCTGAGCTCACCCGGCAGAAGGAAGTCGGAGTCAAGAGCGACTGGCTGGACGAACGCCTGAGCACCACCCTGGCGGTGTATGAGCTGGAGCTCTACAACCGTCGCACCTCCGATCCGCAAGACCGCAGCATCACCCTGCTCACCGGGCTGCAACGCTCCCGCGGCATCGAGCTGACGGGCACCGGCAAGATCGTCGGCAACTGGTACCTGCGCGGCGGCATCGGCCTGCAGGACGCCGTGGTGGTCAAGGACAACAACGGCTTCGAAGACAAGCGCGTGAACAACGTCGCCAAGCGCAATGGCAGCCTGTTCATCACCTGGAAACCGGAACTGGGCTGGTACGCCGAGACCGGCCTGACCCTGGTCGGCGACCGCTTCGCCGATAGCAGCAACACCGTGGCGCTGCCCGGTTATGGCCGCTGGGACGCCCTGGCCGGTTACCGGCACAAGGACTGGGACGTACGCGCTGCGCTGAACAATATCGCCGACCGCGAGTACTACAGTTCCGCCACCAGCGCCTTCCAGATCCAGCCGGGCGACCCTCGCAGCCTGGTGGTCACCGGCAACTACCGCTTCTGACACCCGGACGCCCGGCATCTGAATGCCAGGCAAAAAAAAGCGCTGCCATCCCGGCAGCGCTTCGCACAATCCCTTGTTTGTCTATCCTTTCACCACATCCCACAACGCCTGCAGTTCCGCCTCGCTGAGCAATCCAGCGGGGTAACGCTCAATGATGATCCGGCGCGGATCAGGTTCCCTGATCTGACGCGTTCCATTGGACTTCAACCACTGGGCCAGCACCTGCAGCGACTCGTTATTCATTGCCAAGGGATGGGACGCCCGCTCGCTGACCATGTTCATTCCAGCGCTCTCCTGGTATCTGAGCGGCCTAACTTATCCAAGCTTTATGACAGAACAACACCGTTCTCCATGTCTCAGAATCACGCCAGGAGAGATACAAGAGCTATGCCAATGTGCCACCCGTGCCGATATACGGCCATGAAAAAGCCCGCGGCCTGTCTAGGCTGCGGGCTGGCTGGTGAAGCTCAGGCCACGGGCCGGGCCGGCACCGGCAAACAACCGGCATCGGCTGTTACAACGGCACTCAAATCCGCTGTGGCGCGGGCTGTTGCTGGGTAAGGCAGTGGATATTGCCGCCCCCCAGTAACAGTTCACGGCCCGGCACCATCACCACTTCGTGCTCGGGAAACAGCTGCTGCAGGATGGCCTTGGCCTGGGCGTCCATCGGGTCGTCAAAGCTGGGCGCGATGATCCCGCCATTGACGATCAGGAAGTTCACGTAGGAACCCGCCAGCCGCACCGAAGGGTTGCGCTCCTGGCTGCCCTCTACCGCGTCGACCCCGGCGCATTCCTCTTCGGTGGCGTACAAGGGGCCGGGAATCGGCATCTTGTGCACCTTGAAGGTGCGGCCCTTGGCGTCACGGGTGTTTTCCAGCACCTGCAGGGCGGCCTGGCAACGCGGGTAGTTCGGGTCCTGGGGGTCGTCGGTCCAGGCCAGCAGCACTTCGCCCGGGCGCACATAGCAGCAGAAGTTATCCACATGGCCGTCGGTTTCGTCGTTGTACAGGCCGTCCGGCAGCCAGACGATCTGCTCCACCGCTAGATGCTCGCGCAGTACCGCCTCGATCTCTTCGCGGGACAGGTGCGGGTTGCGGTTGTGGTTGAGCAGGCATTCCTCGGTGGTGATCAGGGTGCCTTCGCCATCGACGTGGATCGAGCCACCTTCGAGCACGAAGCCCTCGGTGCGGTACTCCTGGCAACGTTCGATTTCTAGCACCTTGCTGGCGACCTGCTCGTCACGGTTCCACGGCGAATACAGGCCGCCTTCGAAGCCGCCCCAGGCGTTGAATCCCCAGTGCACGCCGCGCACTTCGCCGCTGGCGTTGATGACGAAAGTCGGGCCGGTGTCGCGGACCCAGGCGTCGTCGCTGGACATTTCCACCACACGGATATTGGGCACGTCCAGGCGTGCCCGGGCGTTTTCATACTGGGCCGCGGACACGGCCACTGTCACCGGTTCAAAGCGCGCGATGGCCTTGGCCACCGCGGCATGGGCGGCCTGCGCCGGCTTGCCGCCCAGGCGCCAGTTGTCCGGGCGCTCGGGCCAGATCATCCAGGCCTGGGTCTGGGTCGCCCATTCGGCGGGCATGTAGAAACCGTCGGCGCGCGGCGTGCTGTGCAAAGTGCTCATAGTGTTCAGGACTCCAGGGAACCGTCGAGGGTTTTCAGCGCGCCATAGAGGTTCGGACGACGGTCACGGAAACTGCCCCAGGCGCTGCGGATGTGCTCGAGCTCGTCGAGGTCGAAGCTGTGCACAAGGATACCTTCTTCAGTTTGGTTGAGCTCCTGAACCTTCTCGCCGAACTGATTGGCGATGAAGGACGAGCCGTAGAAGGTGATGTCGTAGCCGTCCTGCTCTTCGTTGCCGATGCGGTTGCTGGCGATCAGCGGCATCAGGTTGGCCCCGGCATGGCCCTGCTGCACCCGCTGCCAGTGGTCGCGGGAGGAAATTGTCTGGTCGTGGGGCTCGCTGCCGATGGCGGTGGGGTAGAAGAGAATCTCCGCGCCTTGCAAGGCCATGCTGCGGGCGCACTCGGGGAACCACTGGTCCCAGCAGATGCCCACGCCGATCTTCGCGTAGCGGGTGTTCCATACCTTGAAGCCGGTATCGCCCGGGTTGAAGTAGTACTTTTCGTGGTAGCCGGGGCCATCCGGGATGTGGCTTTTCCGATAAATCCCGAGGTTGCTGCCATCGGCATCGATGATCGCGATGCTGTTGAAACGCGCCCGCCCGGCCAGCTCGTAGAAGCTGATGGGCAGCACCACTTGCAGCTCCCTGGCGACTTTCTGGAAGTGCGCGATGGCGGCGTTGCTGTCCACCGTGGTGGCCAGTTGCAGGTAATCCGGGTTGGGCTTCTGGCAGAAGTAAGGCGCCTCGAACAGTTCCTGGATCAGGATGATCTGCGCCCCCTTGGCCGCGGCTTCGCGTACCAGTTTCTCAGCGGTTTCGAGGTTGGCCTCAAGGTCCCAGGAACAGGCCATCTGGGTAGCGGCGACGGTAACGGTACGGCTCATGGATCAACTCCTGGGCAAGGCGAAGCGGTCGATGACAACGGACACAAGGCACCGGGCACGGCGAGGCCAAGCCTGGATATGGCCACTTTATATCCGATAAATATCGACTTTAAAAGCTGAAAAACCATTAACTACGATAAATTAACGACAAAAAGCCGATAACAATCGAATTATAAAGAAACGCATTCGCCGGCAAGCCTGCTCCTACCAAGCGTTGCAGGAGCCGGCCTGCCGGCGAATGGAGGTCAACGCAAAGCAGAGCCCTGCGCCTACAGCTCTTCGCTCAACACCTTGGCCAGCATGTCGACGAAGAAATCCACGCTCTGGCGAGTCGTGACCATCGGCGGCTTGATCTTGAGGATGTTCAGGTGATCGCCGGTAGGTTGCATGAAAATCCCCAGCTCGCGCAGGCGTTCGCACAGCAGGGTGGTTTCCTCGGTGGCCGGTTCCAGGGTGGCGTGATCGCGGATCAGTTCCAGCCCCAGGTAGAAACCGGAACCATGCACCGCTCCCACCAGCGGGTGGTTTTCCTTGAGCGCCTCCAGCCGCTGCCGGAAGTGTTCACCGACCACCTGGGCGTTTTCCCAGAGTTTCTCTTCCTGCATCACGTCCAGCACCGCAATGCCGATGCGGCAACTGACCGGGCTGCCGCCGGACGAGGAGAAGAAATAGCCTTCGGCCTCCAGCGCTTCGGCGATTTCCCGCCGGGTGATCACCGCACCCAAGGGCTGGCCGTTGCCCATGCCCTTGGCCATGGTGATGATGTCCGGGGTCACGCCCTGCTCCTCGAAGCCCCAGAAGAACTGGCCCATGCGCCCGTAGCCGACCTGGATCTCGTCGGCGATGCACACCCCGCCCCGGGCCCGCACCCGCTCGTAGACCTGCTGCAGGTAGCCCGGTGGCAGCGAAATCCCTCCGGCGTTGCCATACACGGGTTCGCAGATGAAACCGGCCAGCTGGCGTTGCTGCTCATCCAGCTTGTGCAGTTGCTGGTCGACGCTGCGCAGGTAGTGCGGGGTGCTGTCCTGGCCGCGGAACTCGCCGCGATAGGTGTTGGGCGCGGTCACCGGGTGCACCCACTCCGGACGGCTGGTGAGGGCCTGAGGGTTGTCGGCGATGGAGGTGGATACTGCGTCAGCCGCCACCGACCAGCCGTGGTAGGCCTCCAGCACACTGAGCATGTCGCGCCCGCCGCTGTAGGCCCAGGCCAGGCGGATCGCCAGGTCATTGGCCTCGGTGCCGCTGTTGACCAGGAACACCCGGTCCATGGAATCCGGTGCCAGGGCCAGCAGGCGCTCGGAGAACTCGGCGATCGCCGCATAGTGGAAACGCGAGTTGGTGTTGAGCAGCGACCATTGCCGCGCCGCTTCAGCGGCCATGCGCGGGTGACCGTGGCCCAGCACCGCGACGTTGTTGAGCATGTCCAGGTAGGAACGCCCCTGCATGTCGATCAAGTGGTTGCGCCAGCCGCGCTCGATCCGCGGCGGATCGAGGTAATAGTGCTTCTGCGAGCGGGCAAAACTGGCGTCACGACGCTCCAGCAGGGTTTGCGGATCCAGTTCCGGCTCGGCATCGCAGGCCAGCCCCAGCAGCGCCGCCGGCGAGGGGCAAAGGGCTTGCCAGGCCGGGGCTCGGGACGGTGTACAGAACAGCGGCGGATCCAGTTCGGCAGCGCGACACAGCTGCACCTTGAGCCGACCATCCCCCGCCACGGCGCCCAGCACCTGGCCCTTGACCAGCGCCGCTCCCGGCTGCAACGAAGGCTCGACGCCCCACAGGTGCACACTCAGGGTCGGGCCATCGAGGCGCAACAGGCCTTGCTCGGCACGGTGCAGGACCCCGGCGAACGGCGCTTCCACAGCGGTGCCTGGCGGCACTTGCAGTTGTACATGCAAGGGGCAGGTCGAGGGTTCCTCGGCGCTATCGGGACGGGTCTGCGACAGGCGGTACTGTCCATAGCGGCTGGCGGCCAGGCCATGGGCGGCGCCAGCTTCGGCCAACAGGCGATCGTCGATCCCCGGCTGCTCCCAATTGCCCGCCTCGAAGTGCGGGCTGAGCACGCCCAGGTCGATCAGGGCGAATTCGCGCCCCACCAGGCTCGGCAACAGCGGGGCAAACCCCTCACCGCCAATGGCAGGCAGTGCGTGCCCGACAGCGGTGAGAATCGCCGCCTCCATGAACTCGAACGACACCGAGTTGGCGACCTGGAAAATCTCCCACTCGTGGCTCAGGTTGGCACGGCTGTAGGCATTGCCCGGGTCGATGCTGACCTGCTGCTCGCCACTGAGCACCAGCACCGCCGCCCGGGCCACGATCAGAGGCCAGAGCGCCAGCAGCTCCGCCCGTTGCAACGGGTTGACCTGATGGTAGGCCTGGATCGCCGGGAGGATGCGCAGCGGGTCGCCCTCGGCGTGATGCAGCAGCGCCGCGCAGGTCACCGACAGGTCGGTGATGCGCCAGGTGCGGATCAGGTCGCCGAAATCGATCACCCCCTGCACCTGCCAATGCCGTGCTTCATCCCGCTGCCAGACCACGTTGTCATCGGTGATGTCCATATGGATGGCCTGCACCGGCAGTTGCTCCAGCAGCGGATGCAGGCGGCGCTCGGCGCGTTGCGCGGCGCTGGCGATCACCGCTCGTTGCTGCGGGTCGGCAATGACCGGCAGCAGATGCCCGATCAATGCCTGGGCATGCCGGGCGTCCCATTGCAGGGTGCGCTCCAGGCCCGGATGCTCGAAATCCGCCAGGGCCAGGTCCATCTGCCCGCACAGCCGGCCCAGGCCCGCCACCAGCTCGCCGCCCAGGTGCGGCAGCTGGGTCAGGGAGCGGCCTTCTATATAGTCCAGCAGGCGCACGTGCAGCGCTTGCCCGGCGATCTCCAGGGACAGCAGGTCCGCGCCGTTTGTCGCCGGGATGACCCTGGGCACTCGCAGCTCCGGGTGCTGTTGCAGATGCTTGAGGCCGGCGTGCTGCGCCTGCAACTCCAGGACCGAGTAGTCGCCGCGGCAGATCTTCAGGACAAACCGCCCCTGGGGGCTGTCGACGCGATAGTTGAGGTCTTGCTGGCTGCCCAGCGAGTGCAGGGTGCCGTGCAGGCCGTAGTGGCTTTCCAGCAACTCCAGCGCTTGCTGCGCTAAGACTTGCGGGCTGGGCAGACTGGCACGGTGGATCAAGGTGGCGAGCAACATACAACGACCCCTGGAATTGTTATAGGGCGCTTATATCGCCACTGCGCAAGTTAATGCGCAACCCCAAAGCGCACAGGCAAGACCAGAGCCTTGCCTGCTGTAAACTTCGGCCGGCGAAATTTCCGACGGTTCGCAGAGCAATCAAGCGGTTGTTGCTATTGCACCCTAGGCGTCCTATCGACAAGCTATGCTGCATTCGTCGCAGCAAATGACCGTTTTCAAGGATACAGGCCCCAAATATGCGCATTCTCGTTACCGGCGGAGCCGGTTTTATCGGCTCGGCCCTGGTCCGCCATCTGCTTCAGCACACGGAACACGAAGTGCTGAACCTGGACAAACTGACCTACGCAGGCAACCTGGAATCGCTGCACAGCATCGCCAGCAACAGCCGCTATGAGTTCGTCAAGGCCGATATCGTCGACCAGGCCACCGTCAGCGCCGTGCTGGCGCGCTTCCAGCCCCACGCGATCATGCACCTGGCTGCCGAGTCCCATGTCGACCGCTCCATCGACGGGCCGTCCGACTTCATCCAGACCAATATCGTCGGCACCTACAGCCTGCTGGAAGCGACCCGCGCCTACTGGCACACATTGCCCGAGGCGGAAAAAGCCGCTTTCCGTTTCCACCATATTTCCACCGATGAGGTCTATGGCGACCTGCATGGCGTCGATGACCTGTTCACCGAAACCACGCCCTACGCCCCCAGCTCGCCCTACTCCGCCAGCAAGGCCGCATCCGACCACCTGGTCCGCGCCTGGCAGCGTACCTATGGGCTGCCGGTGCTGATCACCAACTGCTCCAACAACTACGGCCCGTTCCACTTCCCCGAAAAGCTGATTCCGCTGGTGATCCTCAACGCCCTGGCAGGCAAACCGCTGCCGGTGTACGGCAACGGCCTGCAGGTGCGCGACTGGCTGTATGTCGAGGATCACGCCCGGGCCCTGTTCAAGGTGATGACCGAAGGCACGGTCGGCGAGACCTACAACATCGGCGGCCACAACGAGCAGAAGAACATCGACGTGGTACGCGGCATCTGCAGCCTGCTGGAAGAGCTGGCCCCGCAGAAACCCCAGGGCGTGGCTCACTACGCCGACCTCATCACCTTCGTCCAGGACCGCCCCGGCCACGATCTGCGCTACGCCATCGACGCCGGCAAGATCGAGCGCGAGCTGGGCTGGGTTCCGGAAGAAACCTTCACCAGTGGCCTGCGCAAGACCGTGCAGTGGTACCTGGAAAACCTCGAGTGGTGCCGCCGGGTACAAGACGGCAGCTACCAGGGCCAACGCCTGGGTTCCACCGACATCAAGGATCTGATTGCATGATCAAAGGCATTGTTCTGGCGGGCGGCTCCGGCACCCGTCTGCACCCCATCACCCTCGGTGTGTCCAAGCAGCTGCTGCCAATCTACGACAAGCCGATGATCTACTACCCGATCTCGGTACTGATGCTGGCCGGCATCCAGGACATCCTGATCATCTCCACCCCCCAGGACCTGCCGCAATACCGCAACCTGCTGGGTGACGGCAGCCAGTTCGGCGTGCGTTTTTGCTACGCCGAACAGCCTTCGCCGGATGGCCTGGCCCAGGCCTTCCTGATTGGCGAGGAGTTCATCGGCAATGACCCGGTGTGCCTGATCCTGGGCGACAACATCTTCCACGGCCAGTACTTCGGCGAACAGCTGCGCGATGCCGCCAAGCGCACCAGCGGCGCCACGGTGTTCGGCTACTGGGTCAAGGACCCGGAGCGTTTCGGGGTCATCGACTTCGACAGCGAGGGCCGTGCCCTGTCCATCGAAGAGAAACCCAAGAAGCCGAAGTCCAGCTACGCGGTCACCGGCCTGTATTTCTACGACAATGACGTGGTGCAGATTGCCAGGGACGTCAAGCCTTCGCCCCGGGGCGAACTGGAGATCACCGACGTCAACAACGCCTACCTTAAGCGTGGCGACCTGCACGTGGAGCGTTTTGGCCGGGGCTTTGCCTGGCTCGACACCGGCACCCACGACAGCCTGCTGGAGGCCTCGCAATACGTGCAGACCATCGAGCATCGCCAGGGCCTGAAAGTCGCCTGTCTGGAAGAGATCGCCTATGAGAACCGCTGGATCAGCCGCGAGCACCTGCTGGAGCGCGCCGCTTACTTCGGCAAGACCGGCTATGGCCAGTACCTGTTCACTCTGGCGGGGGAGACCCAATGAACATCATTCAGACAGAGCTCACCGGTGTACTGATTATCGAGCCCAAGGTCTTTGGCGACGAGCGTGGCTTCTTCTACGAGAGCTTCAATGCCAAGGCCTTTGAAGAGGCCACCGGCTTGCAGAAGAGCTTTGTACAGGACAATCACTCGCGATCCGTCAAGAACGTCCTGCGTGGTCTGCACTACCAGATTGAGCACCCGCAGGGAAAACTGGTCCGGGTGATTGCCGGCGAGGTTCTGGACGTAGCCGTCGATATCCGGCGCAGCTCCCCGAACTTTGGCCGTTGGGCAAGTGTTCGCCTGTCTGCACATAACAATCGCCAACTATGGATTCCCGAAGGGTTCGCCCATGGCTTCGTAGTACTCAGCGACGCTGCCGAGTTTCTCTACAAGACCACCGATTACTACACGCCTTCTGCTGAACGTTGCATCAGCTGGGACGATCCGACCCTGGCGATCAACTGGCAGTTGCAGGATATGCCAACGCTCTCGGCCAAGGACCAGAAAGGTAAAAGCCTAGAAGAGGCCGATCTGTTCCCATGAACGCTCCTCTGAAAATCCTTATCAGCGGCCAGCACGGCCAGGTTTCCCGGGAGCTGCAGCAGCGCCTCGGCGACCTGGGCGAGCTGGTGGTCCTGGGTCGTGAGCAACTGGACCTGAGCCACCCGGAACAGATCCGCCAGCAAGTGCGCGCCATTCGCCCGGACCTGATCATCAATGCCGCCGCCCACACCGCCGTCGACCAGGCCCAGAGCGAGCCGGAGCTGGCTTTTGCGATCAACGCCACGGCCCCCGGGATCTTCGCCCAGGAAGCCTTCGAGCTGGGTGTGCCGCTGATTCACTACTCCACCGACTACGTGTTCGATGGCAGCAAGGAAACGCCCTATGTTGAGGACGACGAGCCCAACCCGCTGAGTGTCTACGGCGAGAGCAAGCTGGCTGGCGAACGGGCGATCCGGCTGGTCCAGGGCCAGCATTTGATCCTGCGCACCAGCTGGGTCTACTCCAGCCATGGCAAGAACTTCCTGCTGACCATGCAGCGCCTGCTGCAGGAAAAACCCGAGCTGCGGGTGGTGGCCGACCAGATCGGCGCGCCCACCTGGGCCGGCACCATCGCCACCAGCACCCGGGCGCTGATCGAGCGTTGGCGAGCCGGGCAGCCCGGCGCCTGGGGCACCTACCACCTCACCGCCCACGGCGAGACTTCCTGGTTCGGCTTTGCCCAGGCCATCGGCGAGCAGTTGCTGGCCATGGACAAACCCTGCGCCGTCCTTGAAGCCATCCCTTCCAGCGCTTACCCGACACCGGCGCCGCGGCCGTTGAACTCGCGCCTGGACTGCAGCCGCCTGGCACGGGAGTGGGGCGTGGTCCAGCCGGACTGGCACACCGCATTGCGCGAGTGTCTTGCCGAGCAGGGCTAGGCATAATGCGCCTGTATCCACAGGCGCCTTTTCCATGACCCCACCCCTTCCCCGTCGCCCTCGCTGGCGCAGCTTGGCCTTGCTGGCACTGTGCCTGGCGCCGTTGCTGTGGCCACTGGAGCATCTGGCGGAGCGCTACTACCGCAACGAGCTGACCAGCCAGAACCGCCAGACCCTCGACCTGTACGTGGCCAACCTGCTGGGCACCCTGCACCGCTACGAAGTGCTGCCGCAGATCCTCGGCGACCTGCCGGCACTGCGCGCGGTACTCGGCGCCCCGGACGATGGCGTGACCCAGGGCAACGCCAACCGCCTGCTGAAGAACATCAGTGCCCAGACCGGCGCCGAGGTGATGTACCTGATGGACACCAGCGGCAAGACCCTGGCAGCCTCCAACTGGGACAAGCACGACAGCTTCGTCGGTCGCAATTTCGCCTTCCGCCCCTATTTCAGCGAGGCTATGGCCGGGCGCCTGGGGCGCTTCTTCGGCCTGGGCACCACCTCGGCCAAGCGCGGTTACTTCTTTGCTGCCGCGGTGCGCGATGGCGAGCGGATCCTTGGCGTGCTGGTGGTCAAGGTCGACCTGGACCACACCGAAAGCCTCTGGGGACGGACCCCCGAGCAATTGCTGCTGACCGACCACAATGGCGTGGTGATCCTCACCTCGCGCCCGGAATGGCGCTTTCGCGCGACCCGGCCGCTGAGCGACGAGGAACGCCAGGCGATCGTCGCCATCCAGCCCTATCCGACTCGCGACCCAAGGCCGCTGAACCTCAACCCCAATGCCTGGCTGACCCAAACCCAGCAGATCGACGAAACCCGCTGGGCCGTGAGCATCCTCGCGCCGCGCACCCTGATCGACCGGCCGGTGCGCACGGTAGTGGCCGTGGGCGCCGCCGCGCTGCTGGTGCTGATGCTGTTGCTCGGCCTGATGATGCAGCGCCGCCGCCACTATCTGGAGCGGATCGCCTTCGAAGCCAAGGCGCGGCGCGAGCTGGAGATGCGTGTGGCCGAGCGCACCAGCGACCTGGAAAGCCTCAACCGGCGCCTGAAGCAGGAAGTGCTGGAGCGCGAGAACGCCCAGCAGGAACTGGTGCGGGCCCAGGACAACCTGGTCCAGGCCGGCAAGCTCTCGGCTCTGGGCACCATGTCGGCCAGCATCAGCCACGAGCTCAACCAGCCCCTGGCGGCGATCCGCAGCTATGCCGAGAACGCCGAAGTGCTGCTGGACCACCAGCGCACCGACGACGCCCGAGGCAACCTCAAACTGATCAGCGAACTGACCGGGCGCATGGCCTCGATCATTGCCCACCTGCGGGCCTTCGCCCGGCGCGATCACCACGCCCCGGAAAGCGTGGCCCTGCAACCGGCCCTGGACGACGCCCTGGCGCTGCTGGCCAAGCGCCGCCGGGCCATGGAAGTGGAACTGATCCGCGACCTGCCGGCTGCCACCCTGTGGGTCGAAGCCGGGGAAACCCGCCTGCGCCAGGTACTGGGCAACCTGCTGGCCAATGCCCTGGATGCCCTGACGGAAAAAGGCCCACCGCGCAAACTCTGGCTGAGTGCCGAATCCACCGCCACCGGCGTCAACCTGTACATTCGCGACAACGGTCCGGGCTTCTGCATGGAAGCGCTGGGTCGCGCCGGAGAGCCGTTCTACACCACCAAGACCCGTACTCAGGGCCTGGGCCTGGGGCTGGCCATCTGCGACACCCTGATGCGCGCCTTCGGCGGTGAACTGTCATTCGCCAACCACCGCGAAGGCGGGGCCCTGATCACCCTGCGCCTGCGGGCCGGGGCCCCCGGGGTCAGCCTGCAGCCCTCCGAGGACCGCGGGGTATGAAGCAGAGCGGCAACCCGATATCAACCCTGTCCGGCCCGGCGCTCCCGGCCCCGACACGATCTGGAAAGTGAGCGATGAGCCATCCCGAGAGCCTCGATCCTCAGTTGCAAGTGGTGCTGATCGACGACGATCCCCACCTGCGCCAGGCCCTGAGCCAGACCCTGGACCTGGCGGGGCTCAAGGTGCTGTCCCTCGCCGAAGCCCAGGGCCTGGCGCCGCGCCTGGAGCGGGATTGGCCGGGGGTGGTGGTCAGCGACATCCGCATGCCCGGCATGGACGGCCTGGAGCTGCTCAACCAGCTGCATGCCCAGGACCCGGAACTGCCGGTGCTGCTGATCACTGGCCACGGCGACGTGCCCCTGGCCGTGCAGGCCATGCGTGCCGGCGCCTATGACTTTCTGGAAAAGCCCTTCGCCAGCGATGCCCTGCTGGACAGCGTGCGCCGCGCCCTGGACTGGCGGCGCTTGGTGCTGGACAACCGCAGCCTGCGCCTGGCCCTCAGCGACCGTCAGGAACTCAGTGCGCGGCTGGTAGGCCAGTCGGCGCCGATGCTGCGCCTGCGCCAGCAGATCGGCGCCCTGGCGGCGACCCGGGCCGATGTGCTGATCCTCGGCGAGACCGGCGCAGGCAAGGAAGTGGTGGCCCGTGCCCTGCACGATCTCTCCGGACGGCGCAACGGGCCGTTCGTAGCGATCAACGCCGGGGCCCTGGCGGAATCGGTGGTGGAAAGCGAGCTGTTCGGCCACGAGCCGGGAGCCTTCACCGGCGCGCAGAAACGCCGCATCGGCAAGTTCGAATTTGCCAACGGCGGTACCCTGTTCCTCGATGAGATCGAAAGCATGAGCCTGGATGTCCAGGTCAAGCTGCTGCGCCTGCTGCAGGAGCGGGTGGTGGAACGCCTGGGGGGCAATCAATTGATCCCGCTGGATATCCGCATCATCGCCGCCACCAAGGAGGACCTGCGTCAGGCCGCGGACCAGGGACGCTTTCGCGCCGACCTCTACTACCGCCTGAACGTCGCGCCGCTGCGCATTCCACCGCTACGCGAGCGTGGCGAAGACGTGCTGATGCTGTTCCAGCACTTCGCCGACGAAGCCAGCACCCGCCACGGCCTGCCGCCCCAGGAACTGCAACCCGGACACCGTGCCTTGCTGCTGCGCCACAGCTGGCCGGGCAACGTGCGCGAGCTGCAGAACGCCGCCGAACGCTTCGCCCTGGGCCTAGAACTGGCCCTGGACAACAGCGAGCCGGGTACGCCCGCGGCTGCGGCCCCGAGCCTGATCGAA
>ERZ1032432.6-NODE-6-length-56481-cov-15.912912_pt1 | contig 56481 bp, 57 predicted proteins | sample MGYA00518036_ERZ1032432 | MGnify/ENA primary metagenome ERZ1032432 (study PRJEB33718, sample SAMN03160202) | human skin metagenome | collected 2014-02-25 | study: EMG produced TPA metagenomics assembly of the PRJNA266117 data set (Human skin bacterial metagenome and...
GATGGGCGTGGTCAAGCTCGGACCCTACATGATCATCGGCCTGATCCTCTGGGTCTGCGTGCTCAAGAGCGGGGTCCACGCGACCCTGGCCGGCGTGACCCTGGCCTTCTGCATACCCTTGCGCACCCGCAACGCCGAACCCTCGCCGCTCAAGGCGCTGGAACACGCCCTGCATCCCTGGGTATCGTTCGGCATCCTGCCGCTGTTCGCCTTCGCCAATGCCGGGCTGTCGCTGAGCGGCGTGACCCTCGAAAGCTTCACCCACCATGTTCCCATGGGGATCGCGGTCGGCCTGCTGCTGGGCAAGACCATCGGCGTCTTCGGCCTGACCTGGATGGCAGTGAAAACCGGTATCGCTGCCTTGCCGTCCGGGGCCAACTGGGGCCAGGTGCTCGGCGTGGCAATTCTGTGTGGTATCGGCTTCACCATGAGCCTGTTCGTCGGCTCCCTGGCCTTCGAGCCCGGCAGCAGCGAATACGCCGGTATGGACCGCATGGGCATCCTGACCGGTTCACTGTTTGCGGCCCTGATCGGTTACGCCGTCACCGCCGCTGCCAGCCGCAGGAACAACACCCTGGCGTCCTGATCCGCAGCGCTTGGCCAGGCTGAAAACACAAAACCCCGACCAGTTGCCTGGCCGGGGTTTTGTTTTGTAGCAGGGAAGGTCAGCGGGTAACGCGGCTGGTACCGTTGACCGTCATGATGCGCACGCGGTCGCCCACGCGGAACACTTCGTTTTCCTGAACCTGCTGCACATAGGCACGCATGCTGCCGTCGTCTTCACGCACGGTGATTTCAACGCCCTGGGTACGGGTCAGGCCTTCTTCAGTGGCCGAGCCCAGCAGGCCGCCGGCAACTGCACCGATGACTGCGGTGACGATGCTGCCACGGCCGCCGCCGATGGCGCTGCCGCCAACGCCGCCGATCACAGCACCTGCAGCGCCGCCGATCGGGGTCTTGGTGCCTTCGATTTTCACCGGACGCAGGGATTCGATGGTGCCCATGCGCACGGTTTGCACACGACGCGCTTCATCACGGGAATAGGAGTCACCGGTCAGGTTGGAGGCACAGCCACCGAGCAACATTGCCATCGTGGTGAAGGATGCAACCAGCAAAACAGACTTACGCATAGGATCAACTCCAAAGGACAGATAATCATTAGACTCCGCAGCTTGACGCCTGTCACGGCGTCGCCCGGATAAAATTGCTTTCATTCAGCCAAAGTACAGGCTGTGTAAACGCCAGGCTTTCTCATTACGGTAGCTCCAGCTCCCTGCATAGCGCCACCGAACAAAGGATTTTCCATGGACTACTTCATCATCATCGCGACCACCGCCGCAGGCTTGTATTTCCACTGGTGGCTGTATGTACGCATCAAGCGCTGGACCGATCGGGACCTGGCCCTCTCCCTGGCCGGAGCCGACGCCCAGAAGAAGCAATTCATGCTGGAGCAACTGGCCGAGGCCCAGCGCCAGAAAGTAAAACGCCGGGACCTGCCGCAATGGCTGGAAACCGCTGCGGCCGGCTACCCCGGCGAGTGACCTGCAATCCGATCAAGGAGCCAGACGTTCGCGGACCCACTCCTGGCCTTGCAGGCGATAGTTCAAACGGTCATGCAGTCGGCTGGGGCGCCCCTGCCAGAACTCGATGCGCTCCGGCAGCAGGCGATAACCACCCCAGTGTTCCGGGCAATCGGGCTGGCTATCGCTGAAGCGAGCTTCAGTGGCCTTGAGCAACTCTTGCAGTTCGTCACGATCGGCGATCACCCGGCTCTGCGGTGAAGCCCAGGCTCCCAGCCGGCTGCCCAGGGGACGCACCTGATAATAGGCATCGGACTCCTGCGGAGTGACCTTGACCACCCGCCCTTCAATCCGCACCTGACGCTCCAGGGTCGGCCAGAAGAACGTCATGGCGGCGAAGGGCCGTGCAGCCAGCTGCTGGCCCTTGGCGCTCTCGTAGTTGGTGAAGAAGGTGAAGCCCTGCTCATCCAGGCCCTTGAGCAACAGGATGCGGCAGTGAGGGCGACCATCGGTATCGACGGTCGCCACGGTCATGGCATTGGCTTCCACCGGCGGTTGCTCGGTTTTCACCGCATCGGCAAACCACTGGTGGAACAGCGCAAAAGGTTCAGCCGGGGCCTGCGCCTCGGACAAGCCGTCGCGAGTGTAGTCGCGGCGCATATCAGCCAGGGACTGAGTCATGCCTGCTTCCTTATCCTTGAAAATCAGTTTTTAGCCTGGGCGGTAGCCGTTGCGGTCTTCGAAGAGGCGGCGGCCTTCTTCACCGGAGCCTTCTTGGCTGCCGGCTTCTTGGCCACGGTAGCCTTCTTCGCAGGCGCCGCTTTCTTGGCAGAAGCCGCGGGTACTGGAGGCACGGCATCCTGTACGGCAACCATTTCAGTCTCGGAAGGCGTCGGCTGGTTGTACTTGCTCAGCAGGCCCAGCATGGTGCTGCGCTGGGTCAGCATGATTTCCACCCGACGGTTCAGCGAGCGACCCTGGGGGCTGTCGTTGGCGGCACGCGGCATCACCGAACCCATGCCACGCAGCATCAGGCGGTCCTGCTTCAGGCCGCTGAGGCTGAAGATCGCCGCTACGGACTGGGCACGATCACGGCTCAGCTTCTGGTTGGCCAGGGTCGGGCCGGTGGCGTCGGCATGGCCGAGAATCAATACGGCAGTCTTCGGATCACCTTCCACCGCCTTGGCGACGCGGGTGAACGGACCCAGGGTGACCGGCAGCAGCATGGCTGGACGATCCGGGTTGAACGAGGCATCTACCAGCGCAGTGACCACCAGCACGTTTTCACGACGCTCGATCTGCAGCTTGCTGTCCTTCACCGCTTCGCGCAGGCGTGGCTCGTAGTCGTCCAGCCAGGCCTGGGTGATTTTCGGGTCGGGCATCGGGATGTCCGCTACATTGACCTTGCTCAAAGGCTTGGGCTGGCTCTTGGGGAACGGCCACCACCAGTGGGTTTCGGAGTCGGCTGCCGCTGCCACTGCCGGCGCTGGGGCAGGCTCGGCCTTCTTCGCTTCGGCCACTGGCTTGTCGGAAGAATCCTTGGAGGAGAACGGCCACCACCACTTGCTGCTCTCGGCCTTGGCGGCTGGAGCGGCAGGGGCTGCGGCAACGACCGGCGCTGGAGCTGGAGCGGGCTCGGCAGCAGCGACAGGCGCCGGCTTGGCGGCAGCAGGGGCCTTGGCGGCAGGGGCCGGGTGCTTGCCAGCGGCTGTGTTCTTGGCAGCAGGGGCCGGTGCAGCGGCCTTGGCCACTACCGCAGGCTTGCTTGCAGAAGCGGCAGGTGCGGCTTCAGTGGTGGCAACCGGCTTTTCAGGCGCAGCTGGGGTTTCCTTGCTGCTGGCCTTATCGGAGCCGAATGACCACCAGTGGCCGCCATCCGCTTCATTTTGTGGGGTTTGCGCGCAACCGGTGACGGTCAGGCAGATGGCCAAGGCTAGAGACTTGTTCGACGACATGGGATATCCACAAAATGAGATAAAAAATTCGGTCTAAACAACCGTTACAAACAGACGCTTGGAAATTATAAAAGCCACAGGGTTCCATCCTGCAGCTTTCCAAGCATGTTTAAGCAAAAAAGTTCTTAACAGCAACCTTTTTACAGACAATCCGACAAAACCCGCACCAGCTTCTGTGCCCGAGGGTCCATCAACACATAGGGCCCCAGGGTATTTGTCACAAAACCGAACGCCACATCGTGCTCCGGGTCAGCAAAACCGATGGAGCCCCCTGCCCCCGGATGCCCGAACGCCCGCGCGCCCAGGCCAAAGGTGGCATTGGCTACCTGGGGCTGATCGAGCATGCAACCCAGGCCGAAGCGGGTCTGGGTCAGCAACGTCTTGTCCATGCCCAGGCTGTGTTCCCGCGTCAGCTCTTCGAGCATGTCGGCTTCCAGCAAACTGCCGTCCAGCAGGCCGCTGTAGAACCCGGCGAGGCTGCGGGCATTGCCGTGGCCGTTGGCCGCCGGCTGCTGCATGCGCCGCCACTCGGGTTTATTGGTGCTGGTCAGGATAGACGGTGGATTGGTAAACGCCCGAGTACTCATCGCATCGGGTTCGCGCATGGTGACTTGCAGCAGGCGCTGGGCCGCAGCATCGCCGATGTTGCCCTTGCCACGGGCGATATGCGCCACGCGGTAGAACTCCTCATCGGCCAGGCCGACATGGAAGTCCAGCCCCAAAGGCCTGGCGACCCGGGCCACGATGGACTCCCCCGGCCCGCGCCCATCGGCACGCCGGATCAACTCGCCCACCAGCCAGCCATAGGTGATGGCTGCGTAGCCGTGCCCCTCACCGGGCGTCCACCAGGGCTGCTCGGCGGCCAGGGCATCGACCATGGTCTGCCATTCGTACAGGGCTTGCGCGGGCAACAGCTCGCGCACTGCCGGCAGGCCGGCCTGATGGCAGAGCAACTGGCGCAAAGTAATGGCTGCCTTGCCCGCCGCGGCGAATTCCGGCCAGTAGTCGGCCACGGGCGCATCCAGCTTGAGCTTGCCCTCGGCCACCAACTGCAGCGCGGTGACTGCGGTAAAGGTCTTGGTGCAGGAGAACAGGTTGGCGATGGTGTCGCTGTGCCAGGCCTCGGCGCCGTCCTTGTCCGCGGTACCGGCCCACAGGTCGATGACGGTTTCCCCGCCGACCTGGATGCACAGCGCCGCGCCGCGCTCCTGGGAGTCCTCGAACAGGGCGGCGAACGCCTCGCGTACCGCTTCGAATTTAAGCTCGTAATGACCTTGAATCTGCACCCCTGACTCCCCCTGCAACAAAGCTCGACAACGTGGCGCGCATTGTTCCAGCCCCGAAGGCATTTGGGAACAGCCGGCGAGCTGCCGGCTGTCACCGGCAAACCCTCGTTTCAGAGGGCTGCCCGGGGTTTCCCGGAAAGCCGCTCAGGCCTTGTGAACGTCAATGACCGTTGCCGGCATGGCCTCCGGCGTGCCCGCCCGGGCCCTTGCCGGCGCGGCCTTTGTCAGCACCATCGCCCCCATGCTCGCCAGCCACGGCCTGCTCCGCCTCGACCCGAGCCTGCTCCGCGGCCTTGCCCAACTGGTCAATGGCCTGCAGGTTGCTCTTGCGCACGCTGTCGACAAAGCCCTGGAACGGCACATCGGTGATGCCCACCAGGCCGAAATGGCCGTTTTCACCGTCCAGCAAGCGCCCGGTCACCGGCTGGTCCAGATACTGGAACCAGTGCACGCCGACAATCGACGGCTCGCTGACCGCCTGCTTGAGGAAGTTGGCATAGGCCGGGCCACGGTCCTCTTCCCGGGCCAGCTCGGTCACACCGCCCCAGAACGGACCGCGATCCCGGGAACCGAAGTTGAACTCGGTCACCAGTACCGGCTTGTCGAGGCTGCGCAGGTAGGCAAAGTCCTGACCGTCCTGGGGCTTGAGGGTGTACATGTTGAAGCTCAGGACATCGCAGTACTGGGCGCAGGAAGCCACGGCCTCAGGGTTGCTCACGGCAAACCGCCCGCCCAGCAGCAGGTGGTTGGGGGCGTGCCATTTCAGCGAGTCGGAGATGGTCTTGAAGTAGGTATCGGCGAAGACCTTCTGGAAATACTTGAAGTCGGCCTCGATCTCCGGGTGCTCCGGGCTCGGCAACGGCGGCACGAACCCCGGGTCTTCCATCAACTCCCAGGCCGGCAGGTCGATGCCCCAGGCTTTCGACAGCCCGGCCTGGTTGCGGTACTTGTCCCGCAGTTGCTTGAGAAACGCGCGCTTGGCCGGTACGTCGGTGGTCAGGCGCAGGGTGCCGTAGGCCAGGGCATAGCGGGATTTGGCATCGTCGCCGGGGCCGGCCCAGGCCAATTCGTTGTCGGCAAAGTAGCCGATCAGCCAGGGGTCGTCCCGATGATCGCGGGCGGCAATGGCCACGGCACGTTCGGTGGCCATGGCAAAGCGCGGGTCGAAAGGATCCGGCATGCCGCCCCACCAGTCACTGCCGGTGCTGATGCTGGCGTAATCACCCACGATCGACAGCGGCAAGGTGTAAGGCACCCGGTCGGCCAGCCCCAGGGCCGGAGCGCTCCAGTTGCCGATGGTATTGAAGCCCCAGGCCTGCAAGCGGTCCAGGGTGTGGCCAACCCAGCGTTTCTGGTCGAAGGCCGGTGCCACGCAAGGAGTTGCCTGGGGCGCCGGCGAGGTGTCGGCCGGCGCCTGCTGCGCAGTGGCACTGTCCGCGGTGCAGGGCTTGCCGTAGGTCCGTTGCAGGTTGGCCTGATAGAAGTCATACCAGCGCCCTGAACCATAGCCACGGCCCTGGTCGGCGCCATTGCCGCCACGGTTGTCGCCTTCACCGTAATACGCCGCCAGGGGTTCGTCGTCCTTGGGCAAGGCGCCGAACATCCATTCCCGGCCCGCGACATAGGTCTGGTTGTTGTCGGGCGCCACAGTATTGACCCCCAGGGAATAGAACGGATGCCCCTGCGGGGTCACGAGGAACCAGCGGCCATCTCGTTTTTCCGTGCGAAAGAAACCGCTGGCCTTGAAGCTCAGCCCCTTGTTCCAGCCACCGTAGCTGTCCAGCGAAGCCTTCTCGCGCTCCCCCAGCCAGCCCTGGAGCTGTTGTTGCTCCTTGGCGTCGGCCGCCTTGAGCTGATCGTCACTGGTGATCTTTTCCGGCCAGCGGGCCCGGGTCGATTGACCGTAGGCATCCACCAGGGAACCGTAGACCGCCTTGATCACCCCCTCGCCGTCCTGCACGCCGAAACGCTCCAGCAGAATGCTCTGGGCCGCCTTGGGGTTGTCCATGGACAAGGTCACCGACACCACCTGGCTGCGGTCCAGTTGCCCTTCACTGCTGGCCAGCAGGATGCGCTGGCCGTCCAGGGTCATCGGCATCGGTGGCGCGGCCTTCATGCCCTGGCTCAGCGGACTGCTGGCCACCAGCGGCACCAGCAGGGTCTGCGCCGGGCCGGCCGGCAGGTCGACGCGGCTGACCAGGGTCTTGCCGTCATTGCTCTGGATGGTCACGTAAAGGGTCAGGGCCCAGTTCATCGCGCTCTGGATACGCAGGCTCATCATCCCCGACTGCGACCAGTCCCAGGCCCCGCTCTGGGGCGCCAGGCTCAGGCTCGGCCGGCTCGTGGGGTTGAAGATGATGCGCCGCAGCACTTCGCCTTCGGCCGTTTGCTCTGCGTTGGATTGCGGCAGGCTGGCATCCTGTGTCGCCACCTGCACCACAGCAGCAGGTCGGACAAAGTTGAACAGCGTCTGTTGTCCGGCAGGGGCCGCCCAGACGTGCGCGGCAAACAACAGGGCAAATACAGCGGGCAACGAACGGCGAATCATATGAACCTGGCTCTCCCTAAAGACCGATGAACGGCCGGTGCTGAAGCGGTGACATGAAATAGACAGCACGGCACGCAAATATGCGGGCCGTGCTTAAGATATTTCTCGGCGAAACGGCGGCAAGGCATTGAGGATAGCCTTGCCATAGCGCTGGGTGACCAGACGGCGGTCCAGCAGAGTGATGGTGCCGCGGTCCTGTTCGGTGCGCAGCAGGCGACCGCAGGCCTGGACCAGCTTGAGGGATGCATCCGGCACCGAGATTTCCATGAACGGGTTGCCGCCACGGGCTTCGATCCACTCCGCCAGCGCCGCCTCTACCGGGTCATCCGGCACCGAGAACGGGATCTTGGCGATCACCACGTGTTCGCAGTAGGCCCCGGGCAAGTCCACCCCTTCGGCGAAACTCGCCAGGCCGAACAGCACGCTGGAATCGCCACCGTCGACCCGCGCCTTGTGCTTGTTCAGGGTTTCCTGCTTGGACAGGTTGCCCTGGATGAACACCTGCTTGCGCCAGTCCCGGTCCAGGCCGTCGAACACGTCCTGCATCTGCTTGCGCGAGGAGAACAGCACCAGGGTGCCCCGCGAGCCCTCCACCAGTTCCGGCAGGTCGCGAATGATCGCCGCGGTATGCGCCGGCGCGTCCCGCGGGTCGGCCCGCAGGTCGGGCACCCGCAGCACCCCGGCATCGGCATGGTGGAAAGGGCTCGGCACCACGGCGGTCACGGCCTTTTTCGGCAGGCCGGCACGCATGCGGAAACGGTCGAAAGTGCCCAGGGCAGTCAGGGTCGCCGACGTCACCAGGGCACCGTAGGCCACGTTCCACAGATTGCGTCGGAGCATTTCCGCAGCGAGGATCGGGCTGGCGTTGACCTCGATGTCGAACAGCGAGCCGCTTTCGGCCAGGGTCAGCCAGCGGGCCATGGGCGGATTGTCTTCCGGGTCCTCGACGGTGAACGCGGTCCACAGTTCCCAGTTGCCCGAGGCACGGGCCAGCAGGCTGCCGAACAGCGGGTACCACTCTTCGGCCTGGTTGCTGGCGATACCGATGTTGACCTCGCCATCCATGCCTTCCTTGAGCAACTCGGTCAGGCGGGTGAACAGGTCGGTGAGACGGGAAAAGCCCTTTTTCAACTCAAGGCCCATCTCGCGCATATGCTCGGGGATCAGCCCGCCGACAAAACGGTGGCGTGGCCGCTCGCGGCCTTCCATGTCTTCGCCGGTGCGGAAATCGGCGATCTGCTCGCAGGCGGTGAACATGAACTGCTGCTGGGTCTTGATCTCCCGCGCCAGCTCCGGCACCTGCTCGATCAGGCGCCCCAGATCACCCGGCAACGGATGCTGGGCCAGCAGCTTGGTGAGGTTCTTGGCGGTCTGCTCCAGCCAGTCGGCAGTGGAGCGCAGGCGGGTGTAATGGGCGAAGTGGCCAATGGCCTTGTCCGGCAGGTGGTGACCTTCGTCGAACACATAGAGAGTGTCGCGCGGGTCCGGCAGCACGGCGCCGCCGCCCAGGGCCAGGTCGGCCAGGACCATGTCGTGGTTGGTGACAATCACATCGACCTTGCCCATGCCCTCCCGAGCCTTATAGAAGGCGCACTGGCCGAAGTTCGGGCAATGGCGGTTGGTGCACTGGCTGTGGTCGGTGGTCAGGCGCGCCCAGTCGGCGTCTTCCAGGGCCGTGGGCCAGCTGTCGCGGTCGCCGTCCCATTTATTGCCGGCGAGTTTTTCGATCATGCTGGTGAACAGCTTCTGGCTGGCTTCATCCACTTCGATCTTGAAGCCTTCTTCCTCGAACAGCTGGGCCGTGGCGGTCTGGGCGTGGCCTTCCTGGAGCAGCATGTCGAGCTTGGACAGGCACATGTAGCGACCGCGGCCCTTGGCCAGGGAGAAGCTGAAGTTCAGCCCGCTGTTGCGCATCAGGTCGGGCAGGTCCTTGTAGACGATCTGCTCCTGCAGGGCGACGGTGGCGGTAGCGATCACCAGGCGCTTGCCGGCGGCCTTGGCCGTGGGAATTGCCGCCAGGCTGTAGGCCACGGTCTTGCCGGTACCGGTGCCGGCTTCCACGGCGACCACCGCCGGGTCGCCACTGCGCCGGCCTTCGTCGTCGGTGTCGATATCACCCAGGACCTTGGCCACTTCGGCGATCATCAGGCGCTGGCCGTAACGCGGCTTGAGGCTCTTGGCTTCGAGAAAACGCGAGTAGGCGCCCTGGATCGTGGTTTTGAGTTCGTTGCTGATCATGGTTTTTCGGGCGCACAAAACGCTGGATAAATTTTCAGTGGTTCGAATCGGCCGCTATCATACCCCGCTAATTCATCCCGCGCAGAACGGAGTACCCGAATGCCCCCTTTCGCCCTTGCCTACACCCTGCATGTCCTGGCCGCCCTGGTCTGGGTCGGCGGCATGTTCTTCGCCTGGATGGTCCTGCGCCCGGCGGCCATGGTGGCCCTGGAGGGGCCGGCGCGGCTGAAGTTGTGGGCGCAAGTGTTTCCGCGTTTTTTCGTCTGGGTGTGGATCGCCGTGGTGCTGTTGCCGATCAGCGGTATCGGCCTGCTGCATTTGCGCTTCAGCGGCTTTGAAACCGCGCCCAAGTATGTACAGATCATGATGGGCCTGTACCTGGTAATGACCGCCCTGTTCATCCGCATCCAGTCCCTGCAGTTGCCGGAGCTGCGCAAGGCAGTAGCGGCCGAGGATTGGCCCGCTGGTGCCGCGGCGCTGGGCAAGATCCGCCGGCTGGTGGGCAGCAACCTGATCATCGGCCTGGTGCTGGTCGCCCTGGCGGCGGCCCGGCCGACCTTCTGAAAACAGGCCGCCCGCTACAGAAGCGGGCGGCCGGGCAAGGTTCAACGCAAGCGTTACGGCTTATAGGCGCTGCACCGTCAGCGCGCCAGGCTCGCCGGCTGGGCCAGGCTGCCCCTGGGCGCCGGGCCGTCCGCTCTTGCCACCGTCGGTGCGGTACACCAGGCACCCCTTGGACTTGCCGCCCGCACCCGGCTTGCCACCGGCACCGGCCAGCCCGCCTGCGCCACCATCGACCCAGACCTTGATCTGCTCGCTGGGGAAGTCTCGCGGCAGTTCCACCCGGACCTGGGCGCCTGCCGCACCAGGACGGCCATCGCCGCCATTGTCACCGTCAGCCCCACGCCCCGCGCTGCCCCAGGTGCAGCCCGGTTCCTGGCCATTGGCGCCATCCAGACCGACATAACCCGGCGCACCGGCACCGCCCCGGGCATCCACGGACAGCGTCTCGGCCTGTAACGACTCGATGCGCAGGTTCAGGTTGCGCCCCGGCTTGGCGGCCTTCAGGTAGGTACCCGGCGCGCCGCGGGAAGTGATCTGGCTGCCCGGTTCCAGCTCCGCACGGCGGACAGTCAAGTGCAGGCTCTGTTCGGTAGGGACGATGGCGATCCGCGCCTCATGCCCCAGCCGCAGTTCGTCCACCTTGAGTTCGGTGACATTGGCCGGGATCAGCAAGGTGCCATAGTCCGCCACTTCCAGCCGCTCCAGTTGCAGAGTGCTGGCGGTATTGGGCAGACGCATCAGGGAGTTGGTTTCGACCTTGACCACCTGGGCCATGGCCAGGGGGCAGCAGAAAAGAGCCAGCAGGCAGAGCTTACGCATGGTCGGCCTCGACAACGACAGGAGCAGGAAGAGTCTGCAGGTGGAAGATCCCCACCAGCAGGATGTACAGCCGGTCACGCCAGGGATGTGGCCGATCCTTGAGGCTGCCGTTGAACAGCAGCAGTTCCAGCAAATGGGTCAGCAGCAACAGGCTGCCCGCCAGATTCACTAGAAGATGCAGCGGGTTGATCAACGGCCTGGCCAGGTTGATCAGCACCACCAACCAGAAAACCAAGGTCAGAAACTTCCCCAGCCCCCATAAAACCTTCATACGCTCCCCTCGTGAATTATTCTTTGCGCGCACAGTAACGACTTATCCCGGGGGTAAGCCAGAGGGGAATGAAAATTCTTCACGAAGTGGCTGTTTAGCCACCGGATCGACGAGGATCGCCCGTTACAGACAGGCTGAGCCCATCGCCGAGAAGACACCGGGATCAAAGGCTCCTGCGCCATCAGCATGGTCCTGGCACAGGAGCAGAGGCGGCCACGTGCGGCTCGTCGCCGCACAGGCCTTGGGGTTTCAGCGGTTGATCTGGATTTCCGTACGACGGTTCATCGCCCGGCCTTCGGCGGTCTTGTTATCCGCCACTGGCTTGCTTTCACCGGCGCCGGTTACCGAGACGAAGCTGCTGCGGGGAATGCCGTTGCTGATCAGGTACTCCACGACCGAGTGGGCGCGCTTGTCCGAGAGTTTCTGGTTGTAGGCATCGCTGCCGACGCTGTCGGTATGGCCGGTCACTCGCAGTTGGGCACTCGACGCCTCCTGTTTCAGTCGGGTGACAATGGTGTTGAGCTTGGTTTTGTCGGCATCGGTCAGCTTGGCCGAGTCGAAATGGAAGTGCACATCACGAATGACAATGGTTTCTTCCTTGACCACTACCACCTCTTCTACCACCGGTGGCGGTGGTGGGCAGCCGTTGGCATCGACCTGGACGCCTCTGGGTGTGTGGGGGCACTTGTCGCGGCTGTCCGGCACGCCATCGCCGTCCTCGTCGCCATCACCTTTTACCCAGCAGTACGCACCCGCCAGGCCACCGACCACCAGTGCGCCGCCGCCCGCCCACGAGGAGCTTTCGGTGGCGCCCAGCGCCGCGCCCGTGACGCCACCTACCGCGGCGCAGATCGGCCAGTCGGTTTTCTGCAAACCTGCACAACCAGTCAACACACTGGTTAACAGAACCAGGGGTACTGCCGTCCGAATGATGCTCATCTGATTTCTCCTGAGGGATCGGCTCAAGGCCGATTCACGGAGTAAAGACCGCGCATTTCATCTGCGCCAGCACCTGGCTATCACCGGTTTCGCCCCGTAAACACGGGAGGTTCGCCGATTTAGTGGTGAACCGCTCTAGGCCCGCAGATGCCAGCACGCTAGTCTTTAGCGTTCTGACCGAGGAGCTAAGATGAGCGCCGGCATTTCCGACCGTACCCCGCAGCAGGCCCTGGCGGCTTTGCTGGATCGCTACGCACCACAACAGCTGCTGCTGATCGGTGCCAGCGACTTCCCCGCCCTGGCTGCCTTCAAGGAGGCCCACCCCACGACCCAAGTGGCCCAGGCGGCACCCGGCCCTCTGCCTGCGGAACTGGCAGCGCGGCGTTTCGACCTGGCCCTGGCCGTGGATTGCCTGGAGCACTTGCCCAAGCGCGACGGCCTGAACCTGCTTGGGGGCATTCGCAACCTCAATGCCAGCCGGATCGCCGTGCTGGTCGACCTGTGTGCCTGCGGCTGGCAGGAAACCGACTTCTATTCCCTGGCGTTGCAGGCCAGCGAACGCTTTCAGCGCGATGAACAGGTCCTGACCCTGTTCACCTACGATCTGCTTGAATACAAGCAAGTGCCCGATTGGCTCAATTCACGATTCTGGGCAAACCCGGAAAACTTTGGAAAGTATTGGTGGTAACACAATGAGTGCCTCGATTTGTCCCTGCGGCAGCGGCAACCTGCTGGATGCCTGCTGCGGCCACTACCATGCCGGCCATCCCGCGCCCTGCGCGGAAGCCCTGATGCGTTCGCGCTACAGCGCCTATGTGCTGGGGCAGGTGGATTACCTGCTGGCCACCACCCTGCCGGCGCAACAGGCGGGCCTGGATCGCCAGTCCATCAGCGACTGGAGCGCCCAAAGCACCTGGCTGGGGTTGCAGGTCGAAAGCTCGGAAGTCTTCGGCGGCCAGCCCGAGCATGCCTTTGTCACCTTTACTGCCCGCTGGCACGACAGCCAGGGCGAGCATAGCCACCGCGAACGCTCATCCTTCGTGCAGAACCAGGGACGCTGGTATTTCATCGACCCCACGGTTCCCCTCAAATCCGGCCGCAACGACGCCTGCCCCTGTGGCAGCGGGCACAAGTTCAAGAAGTGCTGCGCCAGCTACTTCAGCCGCTGAGCCGCGACTGGCCGATACCAACCCGGGCCCAGGATGGGCACCGGCATCCAGAGGGAGTCTTGCAATGATCGGTGAGCTGCGTGCGTTACGAACCTTGTGCCTGCTCGGCGCGCTGGGCCTGACGGGTTGTGCCTCCTGGTTCAGCGATGAGTCCGTCGACCCGACGGTGCATCTGGTCAAGGTCGAGGTGGTCAAGGCCAACCTGCTGGAACAACGCTTCACCCTGCACCTGCGGGTGGATAACCCCAACGACAACGACCTGACCGTGCGTCGCCTGACCTACAAGGTCTACCTGGAGCGCTTCCTGCTCAGCGAAGGCGAGCACGAACACTGGTTCACCGTCACGCCCCACAGCAGCCGCTTCTTCAAGGTGCCGGTGCGGACCAACCTGTGGCCGCAGATCCGCGATGTGGTGAAATTGCTGCGCAAGCCCGAGCGACCTATCCCCTACCGCCTCGAAGGGGAACTGGAAATCGGATTATTCATCGGCCAGGACGTGCACCTGAAGCGCAATGGCGTGATAATTCCCGGCGATTTTATCCCGGAGTAACCCGCAATGACCCAGCAACCTCATGTCCATGGCCCTGACTGCAACCACGATCATGACCATCACGATCACGACCATGGCCATGTTCACGGCCCGCACTGCAACCACGCTCACCAGGAGCCGGTACGCAACGCACTGAAAGACGTTGGCCGCAACGACCCTTGCCCATGCGGCAGCAGCAAGAAATTCAAGAAGTGCCACGGCGCCTGACTTGAGCGCGGGCGGGGCCTGCCTTAGCACTTGCGCCTTCAGCTGCCCCCGGCCTCCTGGGCCAGCAACTGCGCCAGGTCCAGGACGGTGGCGTACTCGCCATCCAGATTGGCCAGCGACATGGCATGCACCTCCTCGGCACTACGGGCCCGACCGTTGAAGTCGGGCTTGTCGAAGGTGTAGCAGGCGTCGGCCACCACCCACACGGCAAAGCCCAGGTTGCCAGCCGTACGCGCCGTCGACTCCACAGAGTTGTTGGTGGCAACACCGACAATCACCAACCCGGCAATCCCCTCGCGCCGCAAATCCGCTTCCAGCGAATTGGCGCAAAACGCATCCGGCACCTGCTTCTGAACCCGCCATTCCCCGTCCCGGGGCTCAAAGCACGGTTGAAACTCCACCCCCGACTGCCCGGGCCAGAACACCGAATCCGGCGAACGCGACAGGTGTTGCACATGGATCACCGGCCAGCCGCGGGCGCGCCAGTGGGCCAGCAGTTCGAGCATCCGCACCTGCGCCTCGGGGTTGTTGCGCGGGCCAAGCCGAGGCTGGAGGATGCCTTGCTGCTGGTCGATGAGCATCAGTGCGGTGCTGGCCGGAAGGGGCATGTTTTTCTCTGTGGAGGTCATTGAATTTGCCGCACTTGATCATCACTTAGCTGTTCAGGCAAGCCATCGAATGCAGACAGGACGACCTAATGCCGGAGTTTGCTGTCCTTAAGCACAGATACATCCCAATTGGAGCGTTCCATGATCGACCTGTATTACTGGACCACCCCCAACGGCCACAAGATCTCCCTGTTCCTGGAAGAAGCCGGCCTGCCCTACACCCTGTACCCGGTGAACATCGGCCTGGGTGAGCAATTCAAGCCCGAATTCCTGAAGATCGCGCCCAACAACCGCATTCCGGCGATCGTTGACCACCAACCCGCCGATGGCGGCCAGCCACTGTCGCTGTTCGAGTCCGGGGCGATCCTGTTGTACCTCGCGGAAAAGACCGGCCAGTTCCTGCCCCAGGACCTGCGCGGGCGCCAGGAAGCCCTGCAATGGCTGTTCTGGCAGATGGGCGGGCTGGGACCGATGGCTGGGCAGAATCATCACTTCAGCCAGTTCGCCCCGGAAAAGATCCCCTACGCCATCAAACGTTATGTGGATGAAACCGCGCGCCTGTACGGCGTGCTCGATCGGCGCCTGGCGAACCGCAAATTCGTCGCCGGCAGCGACTACAGCATTGCCGACATGGCGATCTATCCCTGGATCGCTTCCTACAAGAAGCAGAGCCAGAAACTCGAGGACTTCCCGCATCTGCAGCGCTGGTTCAACAGCATCCAGGCCCGACCGGCTACCGAGCGGGCCTATGCCCTGGTAGAGCAGGTCAATCCCGCCTCCTAAACCTTGTGCCTGCAGGAGCTGGCTTGCCAGTCACGGTGCCCGCAAGGGCCAGCCAAGGCCAGAAGGCCTCTTCGCCGGCAAGCCGGCTCCTACGGGTTTTGCCAGGCGCCGACGCGCCGGCGATCGCTATTTGCAGCGTCGTCGAGAAATACCTCCTGCCCCCGCTTGCGCGGCACTCGCCTGCTCACTAACGTAGCGCCTTTATCGACGCTACCCCCCGCAGGAGCTTTGCCATGGCCTCGCCAGCCTTCTCACATTTTCTTCCCCGGTTCGGCGTTGCCGCGGCAGTGGCCAGTGCTCTGAGCCTGGCCGGTTGCCAGTCCTGGAACACTCAAGACACCCTGCCCCCCACCTCTGGCGTGCAACCGCTCAAGGGCCTGGCACAGAACGTTTCCGTGCGGCGCAACGCGGTCGGCGTACCGCTGATCGAAAGCAGCAGCTTCCATGACGCCCTGTTCACCCTGGGCTATGTGCACGCCAGCGACCGCATTGGCCAGATGGTGACCCTGCGCCTGCTGGCACAGGGCCGCCTGGCCGAAATGTCCGGTGCCGACGCACTGGAAGTGGACCGCCTGATGCGCGCGATCAACCTGAAGAAAAGCGCCGATGAGCTGTACAAGGCTTCGTCGCCACGCATCAAGCGCTTCTTCGAGGTCTATGCCCGGGGCGTCAACGCCTACCTGTTCCGCTATCGCGACAAGCTGCCGCCGGACCTGGCAGCCCAGGGCTACACCCCCGAATACTGGAAAGCCGAGGATTCGGCGCTGATCTTCTGCCTGCTGAACTTCGGCCAGTCCGCCAACCTGCAAGAAGAGATCAACGCCCTGGTGCTGGCGCAGAAAGTCGGCAGCGACAAACTGCCGTGGCTGACTCCGAGCTATCCCGATGAACCCCTGCCCCTGGCCGAAGCGGACAAGCTCAAGGGCCTGAATCTCACTGTGCCGGGCCTGAACGAAGTCAGCCGCGCCATCAACCGTCTGGCCCAGCTCAACAGCCTGGGCACCCGCGGCGGCAGCAACCTGGCCATCGCCCCACAACGCAGCCGCACCGGCCGCAGCCTGCTGGCCGCCGACAGCCACCTGCAAGCCTGGTACTACGCCCAGATCCGCGCGCCGAAATACCAGGCCGCTGGCGCTTCCATCGCTGGCCTGCCGGCGATTCTCCAGGGCTTCAACGGCAAGGTGGCCTGGAGCATGAGCTCGGTGGAGGGAGACAACCAGGACCTGTTCCTGGAAAAGCTCAAGCGCCAGGGCAACGCCCTGTACTACCAGAACAACGGCAAATGGCAGCCGGTGACCGTGCGCAACGAAACCTACTTCGTCAAAGGCCAGCGACCGATTCGCGAAGCCGTGTACGAAACCCGCCATGGCCCGCTGCTCAACAGCGCGCTGGGGGCAGCGCTCGGTAACGGTTTCGGCCTGGCCCTGCAGACGCCGGAGCTCAAGGACGACAAGACCCTGGACGCCTTCTTCGACCTGTCCCGGGCGCAGAATGTCGAGAAGGCCTCGGATGCCAGTCGGGAAATCCGCGCCATCGCCCTGAACATGGTGTTTGCCGACGCCAGCAACATCGGCTGGCAGGTCACCGGGCGCTTCCCCAACCGCCGCGAAGGCGAAGGCTTGCTGCCCTCACCGGGTTGGGATGGCCGTTACGACTGGGACGGCTACGCCGACCCGATGCTCCACCCCTACGACCAGGACCCGCCCCAGGGCTGGATCGCCACCGCCAACCAGCGAGTGATCTCGCGGGGCTACGGCATGCAGCTGTCCAATTCCTGGCACGCCCCGGAACGGGCCGAGCGCATGGCCGGTCTGGCCTCCAGCGGCAAGCAGGACAACCGCAGCCTGATCGCCCTGCAGTACGACCAAAGCACCCTGTTCGCCGCCAAACTGAAAAAGATGTTCGAAGCTCCGGGCATGGCCCAGCCGCTGAAGCAGGCCATCGAGGCCTTGCCCGATACCGAACGCGCCAAGGCCAGGGAAGCCTATAGCCGCTTGCTGGCGTTCGACGGCAAGGTCAGCGCCGGCTCGGCCGACGCGGCGTTGTACGAATTGTTCCTGCAGGAGAGCGCCAAGCAGATCTTCCTCGACAAGCTCGGCCCCGAGTCCAGTGACGCCTGGCAAGCCTTCGTCGCCAACGGCAACCTTTCCTACTCGGCCCAGGCCGACCACCTGTTGGGCCAGGAAGATAGCCCGTTCTGGGACGATTCGCGCACCGCGCAAAAGGAAGACAAGCCAGCCATCCTCGCCCGCAGCCTGGCAGCCGCCATCAGCTCCGGCGAGCAACTGCTGGGCGCCGACCGCAAGGCCTGGCAATGGGGCAAGCTGCACAGCTACCAGTGGACCAACGCCAATGGCCGGCAGATCCGTGGCCCGCTTCAGGCCGGGGGCGACCACAACACCATCAACAGCGCCGCGTACCGTTGGGGGCAGGATTTTGCCATCACCGATACACCGGCCCTGCGCTTGATCGTGGATTTCGGCCTCAGCGAACCCTTGATGGGCCTCAACAGCAGCGGCCAGTCCGGCAACCCGGTGAGCCCCAACTATGCCAACGGCATCGACGGCTGGCTCAAGGCCCAGTACCTGAGCCTGCCGATGCAACCGCAGAACTTCGAGCGCAGCTACGGCAAGACGCGCCTGACCCTGGTTCCAGGCAAGTAACCTTCCCCCACCCGCTTGCACGTCCTGTGCAAGCGGGCCTGCTCCAAAACGAACAGCTCACCGGCGCCCTCAACCGCGCTTGGCACTGGCAGCCCTGTCAGTTCGCCCATCGTAGATTGCCCACCCCTTCGCACCTTATTGGCGCCTACCAAAAATCACGCCCCATCTCAGCGCACGGGTTCCCTCATGTCGCTGCTTTCCAGCGCTTTTAAAACACCTGTTCGGGACTCTGGTTCGGAAATTGCTACTTTCATTAAGTCTTATGCGGTCCAGTAACAGTACTCATGCGCCACAAGCGCTCATATTGGTTCTTAGGGATTGAATAATGAAAAAAGCATTGCTGACCCTTTCTGCATTGGCTTTCTGCATGGCCGCCGGCTCCGCGCTGGCCAAGGAATACAAGGAACTGCGCTTCGGCGTCGACCCTTCCTACGCCCCCTTCGAATCCAAGGCCGCCGACGGCAGCCTGGTGGGTTTCGACATCGACCTGGGCAATGCCATCTGTGCCGAGCTGAAGGTCAAGTGCAAGTGGGTCGAAAGTGACTTCGACGGCATGATTCCAGGCCTCAAGGCCAATAAATTCGACGGTGTGATCTCGTCCATGACCGTCACCCCGGCTCGCGAGAAAGTCATCGACTTCTCCAACGAACTGTTTTCCGGCCCCACCGCATTCGTGTTCAAGAAAGGCTCGAGACTGAGCGAAGACACCGCCTCGCTCAAGGGCAAGACCGTCGGCTACGAGCAGGGCACCATTCAGGAAGCCTACGCCAAGGCCGTGCTGGACAAGGCCGGGGTCAAGACCCAGGCCTATCAGAACCAGGACCAGGTCTATGCCGACCTGACTTCCGGGCGCCTCGATGCCTCGATCCAGGACATGCTGCAGGCCGAACTGGGCTTCCTCAAGTCACCGCAAGGCGCTGACTATGAGATCAGCAAGCCGGTGGACGACCCGCTGCTGCCGGCCAAGACCGCGGTGGGTATCTCGAAAGGTAACAAAGAGCTGAAAGCGCTTCTGGATAAAGGTATCAAAGCGTTACACGATGATGGCACCTACGCCACCATCCAGAAAAAACACTTCGGTGACCTGAACCTCTACAGCGGTAAATAACCTGTCGGCGCCCATCCTCGATGGGCGCCTTTTTTATCGCTACGGGTCACAGATCGATGCTCGAAGAACTTCTAAAAAACCTGGGGCTTTCCGCGCTCAGCCTGAAGGGTTTCGGCCCTCTGCTGCTGGAAGGTACCTGGATGACCATCAAGTTGTCGGTGTTGTCGCTGCTGGTCAGCGTTTTGCTGGGCCTGATCGGCGCCAGCGCCAAATTGTCCAGCGTTGCCCTGCTGCGGGTTCCGGCCCAGCTCTACACCACCCTGATCCGCGGCGTACCGGACCTGGTCCTGATGCTGCTGATTTTCTACAGCCTGCAAACCTGGTTGACCTCCTTTACCGATTTCATGGAGTGGGACTACATCGAGATCAACCCCTTCAGCGCCGGGGTGATCACCCTGGGTTTCATCTATGGCGCCTACTTCACCGAAACCTTTCGCGGGGCGATCCTTGCCGTGCCCCGGGGCCAGGTGGAAGCGGCCACCGCCTATGGCCTGAAACGCGGCCAGCGCTTTCGCTTCGTGGTCTTTCCGCAAATGATGCGCTTTGCCCTGCCAGGCATCGGCAACAACTGGATGGTGATGCTCAAGGCCACGGCCCTGGTGTCGATCATTGGCCTGGCCGACCTGGTCAAGGCTGCCCAGGACGCCGGCAAGAGCACCTACCAACTCTTCTACTTCCTGGTTCTGGCGGCGCTGATCTACCTGTTGATCACCAGTGCCTCCAACTTTGTCCTGCGCAGGCTTGAACGGCGCTACGCCGCCGGCGCCCGGGAGGCCGTGCGATGATCGAACTCCTGCAGGAATACTGGCGTCCCTTCCTTTATAGCGATGGCTACCACGTGACCGGCCTGGCCATGACCATGTGGCTGCTCAGTGCCTCGATCTGCATCGGCTTTTTGGTGTCGATCCCGCTGTCCATCGCCCGGGTCTCGCCCAAGCGCTACATCCGCTGGCCGGTGCAGTTCTACACCTACCTGTTTCGTGGCACACCGCTCTATATCCAGTTGCTGATCTGCTACACCGGGATCTACAGCATCGCCGCGATTCGCGCACAGCCAGTCCTGGATGCGTTCTTTCGCGATGCAATGAACTGCACCATCCTTGCCTTCGCCCTGAACACCTGCGCCTACACCACGGAGATCTTCGCCGGGGCGATCCGCAGCATGGCCCACGGCGAAGTCGAAGCGGCCAAGGCCTATGGCCTGAGCGGCTGGAAGCTGTACGCCTACGTGATCATGCCCTCGGCCCTGCGCCGCTCGTTGCCCTACTACAGCAACGAAGTGATCCTGATGCTGCACTCCACCACAGTGGCCTTCACCGCGACCATTCCCGACATCCTGAAAATCGCCCGCGACGCCAACTCGGCGACCTTCCTGACATTTCAGTCGTTCGGCATCGCCGCCATCATCTACCTGTGCGTGACCTTCGCCCTGGTGGGCCTGTTCCGCCTCGCTGAACGCCGCTGGCTGGCCTTCCTCGGGCCGACCCACTAGGACTTGCTGCAGGAAAACCGTCAATGCGCCACGAGATCCACGACCTGCTCGCCCCGCTGCCGGGCACCGCGCGCCAGGTCCACAGCTTTCACTTCGGCCCGCCCCAGGTCGCCGGCAAGGTCTATATCCAGTCCTCCCTGCACGCCGACGAGTTGCCCGGCATGCTGGTTGCCTGGCACCTCAAGCAACACCTGGCGGAGCTGGAAGCCGCCGGGCGCCTGCGCCAGGAAATCGTCCTGGTGCCGGTGGCCAATCCGGTGGGCCTGGAACAGGTGCTGATGGATGTGCCCCTGGGCCGCTACCAGCTGGAAAGCGGGCAGAACTTCAACCGCGGCTTCGCCGACCTGGGCGAACAAGTCGGCGATGCCATCGAAGGGCTGCTCAATGCCGACCCTGAACACAACCTTGAACTGATCCGCCGTCACCTGATCGATGCCCTGGCGCGCCAGCGGCCGCAAACCCAACTGCAGTCCCTGCAGTTGACCCTGCAACGGCTGGCCTGCGATGCCGACATGGTGCTGGACCTGCATTGCGACTTCGAGGCTGTGGCGCATCTCTACACCACCCCCGAAGCCTGGCCCCGGGTGGAGCCGCTGGCTCGCTACCTGGGCGCCGAAGCCTGCCTGCTGGCCACCGACTCCGCGGCCTGGTCGTTCGACGAATGCTTCAGCCTGCTGTGGTGGCAACTGCAACAGCGCTTCGGCGAGCGTTTCGCCATCCCGACAGGCAGCTTTGCGGTGACCGTCGAGCTGCGCGGCCAGGGCGACGTCAACCACGGCCTGGCCAGCCTCGACTGCCAGGCCCTGATCGACTACCTGACCCGGCTTGGGGCCATCGCCGGTGAAGCGCCGCCACTGCCCGAGCTGCCCTTCCCGGCCACGCCCCTGGCCGGCGTCGAACCGGTGGCGACCCCGGTAGGCGGGCTGCTGGTGTTCAACGCCCTGCCGGGGGAATACCTGGAGGCCGGGCAACTGGTGGCCGAAATCATCGACCCGATCCACGACCGGGTCACCCCCATCCATTGCAACAACGCCGGGCTCATGTACGCCCGCTCGCTGCGACGCATGGCCACCGCAGGCATGGTGATCGCCCATGTCGCCGGTCGCGAGGCCTATCGCAGCGGTTACCTACTTTCGCCTTGAGGATGCACGCCCCCATGTACAAATTGACCGTTGAAGGCCTGCATAAATGCTATGGCGACAATGAAGTGCTCAAAGGTGTTTCCCTCAAGGCCAGGACCGGCGACGTGATCAGCCTGATCGGCGCCAGCGGCTCGGGCAAGAGCACCTTCCTGCGCTGCATCAACTTTCTCGAAACCCCGGATGACGGCGCCATGAGCCTGGATGGCCAGCAGATCCGCATGGTCAGCGACCGCCACGGCATGCACGTGGCCGACCCGGCGGAGCTGCAGCGGATTCGCACCCGCCTGGCAATGGTGTTCCAGCACTTCAACCTGTGGAGCCACATGACCGTGCTGGAAAACATCACCATGGCCCCGCGCCGGGTGCTGGGGGTCAGCACCAGGGAGGCCGAGGAACGCGCCCGGCGTTACCTGGACAAGGTCGGCCTGCCGGCACGGGTGGCCAGCCAGTACCCGGCGTTTCTATCCGGCGGCCAGCAGCAACGGGTGGCCATAGCCCGGGCCCTGGCCATGGAGCCGGAGGTCATGCTGTTCGACGAACCCACCTCGGCCCTGGACCCGGAGCTGGTAGGCGAGGTGCTCAAGGTGATCCAGGGCCTGGCCGAAGAGGGCCGGACCATGATCATGGTCACCCACGAGATGAGTTTTGCGCGCAAGGTGTCCAGCCAGGTGCTGTTCCTGCACAAGGGCCTGGTGGAAGAAGAAGGGGCTCCGGAGGACGTGCTGGGCAACCCGAAAAGCGAGCGCTTGCAGCAGTTTCTCAGCGGCAACCTGAAGTAACAGCGGTACCGCGCCCGTTCAGGCTCTGGGCCGGGCGGACGCGGTACGGGCTTCAGGCGACAGGCGCGGGAGGCGGCTCGTCGGGCAGGGTCGGTTCGCCCGGCTCGGTGGGTTCAAGGGGTTGCGGGGAATCGGGATCCGGCTGGCCGGGAATGCCACCGGCCATGCTGACGGGAGGATGCGCCAGCAGGGTCCAGGCCAGTACGCCAACCTGATTGGGTTCCAGCCTGGCCAAGGTGGCACTGATTCGCGGATCTATCTTCATGAGGGCACTCCTGAGCTGTGCCGGGTACGCCTTGCGCGTACCGGCAGTACCTCCAATAGAGTGCCTGCCGGCTCAGGAATTCCCGCTATTCGTCAGACAGACGAACTCAGGTGCGTGGCAGGGTCACGCCGCGCTGGCCCTGGTATTTGCCGCCACGGTCCTTGTAGGACACTTCGCACTCTTCGTCCGACTCCAGGAACAGCATCTGCGCCACGCCTTCGTTGGCGTAGATCTTCGCCGGCAAGGTGGTGGTGTTGGAGAATTCCAGGGTCACGTGGCCTTCCCACTCGGGTTCCAGCGGGGTCACGTTGACGATGATGCCGCAACGGGCATAGGTGCTCTTGCCCAGGCAGATGGTCAGCACGTTGCGCGGAATGCGGAAGTACTCGACGGTGCGTGCCAGGGCAAAGGAGTTCGGCGGAATGATGCAGACGTCGCTCTTGATGTCGACAAAGCTCTTTTCATCGAAGTTCTTCGGATCGACAGTGGCCGAATTGATGTTGGTGAACACCTTGAATTCGTCGGCGCAACGCACGTCGTAGCCGTAGCTCGACACCCCGAAGGAGATCAGCCGATCCTGGCCTTCGCCACGCATCTGGCGCTCTACGAAGGGCTCGATCATGCCGTGCTCTTGCGCCATGCGGCGAATCCACTTGTCCGATTTGATGCTCATGGCGGGTGTCCTGAAATAGCGAGGTGAAAAAAAAACGGTCTGGCATCTTACCGGGGCGCGAGGTCGGGTTCAAAGTCTGGGACGTTTTTCTCGCCTCACGCCACGATTTTCAAGGGCTGGGCGACGAGCGCCCCGCCGTCAGTCACGAAAACCGAGAAACCTTCGCACTGACCATTGGCACGTTCAGGAAAAAGGGTTAAGGTGGCGCCACTGTGCTGCTTGTGTCACTGAGAATCTCTACACGATGTTGAATTTCGATCCAACCATCTCCAAGAATTTTTCCTGCTCTTTGCACTCAGTCTCGGCCAGGGCTTTTCCTGAGTCGCAGTTAACTTTGTCCAAGGAGATACACCATGTCTAATCGCCAAACCGGTACCGTTAAGTGGTTCAACGATGAAAAAGGCTTCGGCTTCATCACTCCACAATCCGGTGACGACCTGTTCGTACACTTCAAAGCTATCCAATCCGACGGCTTCAAAAGCCTGAAAGAAGGCCAACAGGTTTCTTTCATCGCTACCCGCGGTCAGAAAGGCATGCAAGCTGAAGAAGTTCAAGTTATCTAACTTGTACTGATCCAGTAAAAAAGCCCCGCCCTCAACAGCGGGGCTTTTTTGTGCCCGTCACTTTTGTCGGCGCCCTCGTTGAAAAGGCGCCCATGCGTCCCGGGTTACCAGGTCACGCCAAAGCCCACGGTGTAGCGGGTCTTGTCCAGATCGCTGTCTTCGGTACCGCGGATCAGGTCTTTTTCCGCCTTGAGGTTCAATGAAGCCCAGTCGGTGACCTTGTAGCGCAGCCCCATCTCGGCATCCAGTGCATAGTCGGCCACCCCCGAAAGCGGTCGCCCCACCTCGCCATTGGTGAAGAACTCCACCCGCTTGCCGATCAGGTAACGGTTGTAGTCCCACTTCATCGCCAGGGAATAGAAGTTGTCCTTGCCGCCATCGGCGTACTCGTAATCGGTACGGTTGAGCAGCGAGCCCAGGGAGAACGCACCCAGCTCATCATCCCAGAACTGGTAGCCGGGGCCGGTACCCACCACCCGCTGCCGCGCCAGGTCCTCGACCTTGTCCCGCTTGTAGGTCAGGCGCCCTTCCCAGAACCACTTTTCCGTGATGAAACGGTCCAGAGCGTACTCGGCGCTCCAGTTGTCCGTGGTCACCACATGATCCTGGAACTCACGGTTGTATTCGCCCTGGGCATTGTGGCGCCAGGCCCCGTGACGCGCCGAGGTCTTGAAGTCGATGTCGTAGTCATCGGTGTTCTTTTCGGCGCGCTTGTAGTCCATGGCCACATCGACGTTGCCTTTCCAGACCATGTCTTCCACCAGCGGCTTGGGCTTCATGATCTGCTGGATGCTCGCCAGCTCCACCGTCTTGGGCACCTCGCCGTTGGCCAGGATCACCTTGCCTTCGTCCGCCGCCTGCAGCGACTTGGCCTTCTCCCCGGTGTAGGCATCCTGCTTGACCAGCAGCTCCTGGTCGCTCTCCAGAGTCTTGACCTGCTTCCAGTCAATATTGATGGCACCGCCATAGTCGGTCTGGATCAACAGCTTGCCGCCGTCGAACACCTTGATCTTGCCACTCAGGCGATCACCGTTCTTCAACCACACGGTATCGGCCAATACAGGCATGGAGGCGCTGAGCACCGCGAAACACAGCAAAGTTCTAGGCAACATAAGCAATAGAGGACTCGATCTTGCGAAAAAAAACGGCATTATTCCTGCTGAACAAGCCTTAGTCAGGACTGACCCGGGTATTGAGAGTGAGTTCAATACTCATCCGGCTTTGATCACCACAGCCGACCAGCGTCCCTCCTCTATTATCTGGAACCGCGAATGTGACCGAACACAGCGAAGAGCCGCAAAGCCCTGCACAGATCCGACGTACGGCGCTGTACCTGACCCTGGCCCAGGTCCCCGAAGGCAGGGTGGTGAGCTACGGCCAACTGGCGGAGATGGCAGGCCTGGGTCGGGCGGCACGCTGGGTCGGGCGCACCCTCAGCCAGTTGCCCGCCGACACCAGCCTGCCCTGGCATCGAGTGCTCGGCGCCGGTGGTCGCCTGAGCTTGCCGGCCGGCAGTCCCTCGGGCGACGAGCAGCGGGCCAGACTGCGTGGCGAAGGTGTCTCTATCCTGAACAATCGCGTGGATATTCAGCGCCATGGCTGGCGCCCGGTGGAGCACAGCGGTTAGAGTGCGCGCTTTGTTTCCGTAATCTGAGGCAGACTTCAGCCCATGCCCCGTAAAACCTGGCGCGCCGCACTTGCCGCCTATGCCAGCCCCTCGACGCTCGTGCTGTTGCTGCTTGGTTTCGCCGCCGGCATGCCTTACATGCTGGTGTTCTCGACTCTTTCGGTGTGGTTGCGCGAGGCTGGTGTGGCCCGCGAAACCATCGGTTACGCCAGCCTGATCGGCCTGGCCTATGCCTTCAAGTGGGTATGGTCGCCCTTGCTCGACCAATGGCGCCTGCCCCTCCTGGGCAAGCTCGGTCGACGCCGTTCCTGGCTGGTGCTGGCGCAGACCCTGGTGATTCTCGGCCTGATCGGCATGGGTTTCTGCGACCCGCAAAAGCACCTTTCCTGGCTGATTGCCATTGCGGTGATCGTGGCATTCGCCTCGGCCACCCAGGACATCGCCATCGACGCCTACCGCCTGGAAATCGCCGACGACAGCCGCCAGGCCGCCCTGGCCGCCAGTTACATGTCCGGCTATCGGGTTGCCGTGCTGCTGGCCACCGCCGGCGCACTGTTTTTCGCCGAAGGCTTCGGCTCCACCGGTTTCAGCTACAAGCACTCGGCCTGGACCGGCACCTACGTGCTGTTCGGGGTGCTGATGATCCCGGCCCTGATCACCACCTTGCTGATGCGTGAACCCGCGGTGCCGCTGCGCACCCAACTGTCCGCCGGGCGCTACAGCTTCGCTCACCAGTTGATCTCGGTATTCGTGCTGATCGTGCTACTGGTTTCCGTCCCCGCCACCTTCACCCAGCTGTACAACACCGACTTCGCCAGCGTGATCTTCGACGGCGTCAGCCTGCTGGACCTGCTGCTGGAAGATCGCGCCTTCCTGCGGGCCATCCTCTACATCACCCTCAGCACCCTGTGCCTCTCGGCCATGGGCCGCCGGGGCCTGGCGCCGGTGCTGACGCCGGTCAACGACTTCATCCTGCGCTATCGCTGGCAAGCCTTTCTGCTATTGGGGCTGATTGCCACCTATCGCATGTCGGACACGGTCATGGGCGTCATGGCCAACGTGTTCTACATCGACCAGGGTTTCACCAAAGACCAGATCGCCGGGGTCAGCAAGATCTTCGGGCTGATCATGACCCTGCTCGGCGCCGGCATGGGCGGCCTGCTGATCGTGCGGTTCGGCATCCTGCCGATCCTGTTCATCGGCGGCGCCGCATCGGCCGGGACCAACCTGCTGTTCCTCATGCTTGCCGACATGGGCCCGAACCTGAAGATGCTGATCGTCACCATTTCCCTGGACAACTTCAGTTCAGGCATGGCCACTTCAGCCTTTGTCGCCTACCTGTCGAGCCTGACCAACCTCAAGTTCTCCGCCACCCAGTACGCCCTGCTCAGTTCCATCATGCTGCTGCTGCCGCGCCTGATCGGCGGCTATTCCGGGGTCATGGTGGAAAAGTTCGGCTATCACGACTTCTTTCTCATCACCGCGATCCTCGGGGTGCCGACACTGATCCTGATCGCCATTCACTGGTTCCAGGAGAGCCGCCGCGCCGGGCCGAAACCCGAGCCCGAAAGCTCCGCCAACAGCACTGCAGTCGGCGAAGAATCCTAGAAAATCCCGGGGGTTGCGCACTTTTCGCAGTAGCCCCTGCCCCCTCCGAGCGCAATCCTGTACGCCAGCGGAACTCGCCCGTACAATGCTCCGTCACTTCCAGTCTTCAGCAACCGACAACGGCCTACCATGCGCACCAGTCAATATTTGCTCGCCACACAGAAAGAAACGCCTTCCGACGCGGTCGTGATCAGCCATCAGCTGATGCTGCGCGCCGGCATGATCCGTAAACTGGCTTCCGGCCTGTACACCTGGCTGCCGATGGGCTTGCGGGTGATGCGCAAGGTTGAAGCCATCGTTCGCGAAGAAATGAACGCCGCGGGCGCGCTTGAAGTGTTGATGCCGAGCACTCAGCCGGCTGAGCTGTGGCAGGAATCCGGTCGCTGGGAAGAATACGGCCCGGAGCTGCTGCGCTTCAAAGACCGTCACGGTCGCGATTTCTGCGCCGGCCCGACCCACGAAGAAGTGATCACCGATCTGGCTCGCAATGAGCTGAGCAGCTACAAGCAGCTGCCGCTGAACCTGTACCAGATCCAGACCAAATTCCGCGATGAAATCCGCCCACGCTTCGGTCTGATGCGCGGCCGCGAGTTCATCATGAAGGACGCCTACTCCTTCCACGCCGACCAGGCGTCCTTGCAGGTCACCTACGACCGCATGCACCAGGCTTATTGCAATGTCTTCACCCGCCTGGGCCTGAAGTTCCGCCCGGTTGAAGCGGACAACGGCTCCATCGGCGGCGCCGGCTCCCACGAATTCCACGTGCTGGCCGAATCCGGTGAAGACGATATCGTCTTCAGCAACGGCTCCGACTACGCGGCGAACATCGAGAAGGCCGAGGCCGTGCCTCGCGAAACCTCGCGCCCAGCGCCAGCCGAAGAACTGCGCCTGGTCGATACGCCAGACACCAAGACCATTGCCGCGCTGGTGGAAAAATTCAATCTGCCGATTGAAAAGACCATCAAGACCCTGATCGTCCACGCCGAAGAGCCAGGCAAGCTGATTGCCCTGATCATCCGTGGCGACCACGAACTCAACGAAATCAAGGCCGCCAACCAGCCTGGCGTTGCCAGCCCGCTGGTCATGGCGTCCGATGCCGAACTGCGTGACGCCATTGGCGCCGGCGCCGGTTCCCTCGGCCCGCTGAACCTGCCGCTGCCGATCATCATCGACCGCTCGGTCGAGCTGATGAGCGACTTCGGTATCGGTGCGAACATCGACGACAAGCACTACTTCGGCGTCAACTGGGAACGCGATCTGCCGGTTCCGACCGTGGCCGACCTGCGTAACGTGGTGGCCGGCGACCCGAGCCCGGACGGCAAGGGCACCCTGGAAATCAAGCGAGGCATCGAAGTCGGGCACATCTTCCAGCTGGGCAACAAGTACAGCAAGGCGATGAAGTGCGAAGTGCTGGGCGAAAACGGCAAGCCGGTGACCCTGGAAATGGGTTGCTACGGCATTGGCGTATCCCGTGTGGTGGCTGCTGCCATCGAGCAGAACAACGATGCCAACGGCATCATCTGGAGCGACACCCTGGCGCCGTTCCAGATTGCCCTGGTGCCACTGCGCTACGAAACCGAGCAGGTTCGCGAAGCCACCGACAAGCTCTACGCGGAACTCACCGCTGCCGGCTTCGAAGTGCTGCTGGACGATCGTGACAAGAAGACCAGCCCGGGCATCAAGTTCGCGGACATGGAGCTGATCGGCATTCCTCACCGGATCGTGGTCAGCGACCGCGGCCTCGCCGAAGGCAACCTGGAATACAAGAGCCGTACCGAAGCCGAGGCGCAAGCACTGCCCGTGGCCGACGTACTGTCCTTCCTTCAAGCCCGTATCCGTCGCTGAAACCAGATAGAGAAGTCATGTTCAAGCGAAACACCTTAAGCCTCGGGGGCGCCGCTTTATGCGGCGCCCTGCTGGTCAGCGGCTGTGCCAACCAGATGTCGCAACGCAGCGAACACGAGGAACGTGTCGAGCGCAAACTGCTCGATCACAGCCTGCAGATCGATGTCGGTGAGCCTAAGGTGCTTGAGCTACCGCAACGCCGAGTGCGCATTCACGAACAGAAGACCTTCGAAGTCACCGAGTTCGAGGTCACTCGCCGCTACGATCGCTACACGCCCTACCAACCCTGGCGCGAGATCTACGAGATCCCGCTGGGCGCGGTGGCACTGGTGGCGGGCGTCGGGGCCAATGTGGTCAATGTGTTCGCCCTGGGCAACCTGCCGGACAGCGTGACCAAGGACTGGATCAGCTACGGCGTGTCCGGACTCAACCCGTTCATGAACATGCCGTCCCATGGCCGTGCCCAGCAGAACCTGGCAGCCATCGATGAAGTCCAGCGCGACAAGCGCCTGGAGTATTCGAGCCTGCCATGGAGCGAGCGTCCGGTGCAGGTCAAGGCCGGCAAGCAGACCTACGAGCTGAGCACCGACCGCAATGGCGTGCTGCGCTTGAACCTGCTGGACAATCCGTTTTCCGAGCAGGACCTGAATCACATCGGCAAGCTGCAGATCAGTGTCGAAGACGCTCAGGACGAAGTGCATTCGGACTCCTCCCTGAGCATCAGCAGCGGCCTGCGCAGCAAGTTGCAGGAAGCCCATGCACTGATCTACGACGACCTGGAAGATGATGAGGTGAGCCAGTGGGTGCACCGGGTCAAGCGCCTGTCGGAGCTGGGCCTGGAGGAAGAAGCCAGCGAACTGGAGCAAAGCCTGATCGAGCTGACCCGCAACGATCCGGAGCTGCAGAACGAGTTCCTCAAGTCCCTGACCAAGAATGCCGGCCGCCTGGTGGCCGACCCCGGCAGCAACTGACCCCCTGTAGGAGCCGGCTTGCCGGCGAAAGCGATGCCTCGGATGGATCGCAACCGGCCAGCCCCTACACCCCCCCTCGGAACAGCTCCAGCTGTTCATGACCGCCGCGCATATCCTGCAGACGCACGCCAATTCCCAGCAGGCGCACCGGCTTGCCGCCGCGCTTGAAGGCCTGGGTCAGCAATTGCCGATAACTCTCCAGGTCACGCCCCGCCCCCGCCTGTTCCAGGGTGGTCTGGGTAAAATCATGAAACTTCACTTTGACGAAAGGCTTGCCCGGCCGGTAGCTGCTGTCGATGTGCGCCATGCGCCCCGCCAGGATCTCCATCAGTTCCGGCAACTTCTGCAGGCAACTGTCCAGATCCGGCAGGTCCACGTCGTAGGTATTCTCCACGCTGATCGACTGCCGCCGGCTATCGTTCTGCACTGGCCGCTCATCGATGCCCCGGGCCAGGCTCCACAGACGCTCGCCAAAACTGCCGAACTCGCGCACCAGCGCCAGCTTGCTCCAGTCCCGCAATTGCAGGCAGTCGACAATGCCCAGGCGCCCAAGCTTGTCCGCCGTGACCTTGCCCACACCGTGCAGCTTGCTCACTGGCAGCTCGGAGACGAAATCCTCCACCTGGTCAGGGGTGATCACAAACAGACCGTTGGGCTTTTTCCAGTCACTGGCGATCTTCGCCAGGAATTTGTTCGGCGCCACCCCGGCCGACACGGTGATGTGCAACTGATTGGAAACCCGACGGCGAATGTCCTGGGCGATACGCGTGGCGCTGCCGGCAAAGCTCGGGCTTTCGGAAACATCCAGGTAGGCCTCGTCCAGCGACAGGGGTTCGATCAGGTCGGTGTAGTCGCGAAAGATCGTATGGATCTCTTTGGAGGCTTCCCGATAGGCCTCCATGCGCGGCTTGACGATCACCAGGTCCGGGCACAGGGTCAGGGCGTGCCGGGAGGACATGGCCGAGCGCACCCCATAGGCCCGCGCCTCATAATTGCAGGTAGCAATCACCCCCCGTCGATCCGCTGACCCGCCCACCGCCAGCGGCTTGCTGGCCAGGTGCGGGGCGTCGCGCATTTCGATGGCGGCGTAGAAGCAATCGCAGTCAATGTGGATGATTTTGCGCTGCATCATATAAAGGCAGAGATCATGGAAGGCACAGGTCGCAATGAAAGCAGAAGGCAAGTATCTACCGACACCTGTATATAGCACCAGTACCTTGCATCTTCGCGCTGATCTTCATCAGGCCCGGCTGAATTTATCTGCTCAATGACAACAACACCTTCAATAGAGCTGCAAGCCCCGTTCTAGCTAGGCCCGAGCCTTCCGAAAAGCCCCTTCAAGGAAGCTAAGCGATTGAACCGGAAGCAATTTTCAAAATTTAATGATTGACAGGATCTGCCAGCTCTGTAGAATCCGGCCACACAGACGCGGGATGGAGCAGTCTGGTAGCTCGTCGGGCTCATAACCCGAAGGTCGTCGGTTCAAATCCGGCTCCCGCAACCAAACATCAAAAAAGGCTACTCGAAAGAGTGGCCTTTTTTGTGCGCGCGTGTTTTTCCCTACCTTCACGCCCTGTAAAACTCCTTGCAGGTCCATGACTTAAGTCGGCCAGCCAGGTTTTCGACGTTAATTTGACCTCTGGGACCATTAACGGTTGACACTCGGTCGTTCGCCTGTAGAATGCCGCCACACAGACGCGGGATGGAGCAGTCTGGTAGCTCGTCGGGCTCATAACCCGAAGGTCGTCGGTTCAAATCCGGCTCCCGCAACCAAACATCAAAAAAGGCTGCTCGAAAGAGTGGCCTTTTTTGTATCTGTCGAAAAAGTCCTTTGGCAACAATGATCTGGCAATGTGTTGCGAACCTTTAGCAGCGCGTCGACTCTTCACCATGCAAGCTATGCTCTGTCTCGGAGCAACCACCTTGCGTTGATCGCGCAGGCTCGCCGAGCCACGGTGAGACGCGTTAATATTTGAAATTATTTTTTCTACAGGGATTGGTAACTTGGCTGGATACCCCCATCCTGTCGCGCACAATCCACGAGGTGATTGATGCGCGCCAACATGTCTGATTCACAAGACGCCGATACCGCTACTGCCACTCAACCCATTACAGTCACTCGCTTGCGCTGGCTGGACCTGTTGAGCAAATACCGCCAGCCGCTGGGCCTGGCCGTGACCCTGCTACTGTTCGCCATTGCCCTGATCGCCTGTCGCCACCTGCTCAGCGAGCTGGACTTCTACGCACTGCACGACTCGATCCTCGACGTGCCCAAGCCGGCCCTGCTCGGCGCCCTGGGCGCGACCATCGTCGGCTTCATCATCCTGCTGGGCTACGAGTGGTCCGCCAGCCGCTATGCCGGGGTCAACCTGCCCGGCCGCACCCTGGCCCTGGGCGGCTTCACGGCCTTCGCCATCGGCAACGCCATAGGCCTGTCGCTGCTCTCCGGCGGTTCAGTGCGCTACCGGCTGTACGCCCGCCATGGGCTGGGGGCCGCCGATGTGGCCCACATGACCCTGTTCGCCAGCCTGTCCCTGGGCTGTGCCCTGCCTCCGCTGGCAGCCCTGGCCACACTGAGCAACCTGCCGGCAGCCTCCGCGGCCCTGCGCCTGCCGGAAAGCCTGCTGGCGGGCATCGCCCTGGCCATCCTGCTGCTGGGAGCGGTGCTGGCCATCGGCATCTATCGCCGGCGCCTGCCGGAACAGCCCCTGCGCGACAACCTGCTGGTGCGCGTCGGCCGCCGCACCCTGCGCCTGCCCGGACGCCGCCTGACCTTCCTGCAACTGATCATCACCGCCCTGGACGTCGCTGCGGCCGCCACCGTACTTTATCTGCTGCTGCCCGAAGCGCCGCCGTTCGGCGCCTTCCTGCTGGTGTACCTGCTGGCCCTGGCCGCAGGTGTGCTCAGCCACGTGCCCGGCGGCGTCGGGGTGTTCGAAGCCATCCTGCTGGCGGCCTTCGCCGACAAGCTCGGTGCCGCGCCCCTGGCTGCGGCACTGCTGTTGTACCGATTGATCTACGTGGTGCTGCCGATGCTGGTGGCCTGCGTCCTGCTGCTGATCAACGAAGCCCAGCGCCTGTTCCAGACCCGCCAATCGCTGCGGGTGGCGTCCGGCCTGGCCGCTCCGATCCTCGCGGTGCTGGTGTTCCTCTCCGGTGTGGTGCTGCTGTTTTCCGGTGCCACCCCGGAAATCGATACCCGTCTGCAACACATCGGTTTCCTGATTCCCCATCGCCTGGTGGATGCCTCGCACTTCGGCGCCAGCCTGATCGGCGTGCTCTGCCTGCTGCTGGCCCAGGGCCTGCGCCGGCGCCTGTCGGCGGCCTGGATGTTGACCACCATTCTGTTGCTGGTGGGTGCCCTGCTCTCCCTGCTCAAGGGTTTTGACTGGGAAGAAGCCTGCCTGATGACCCTCACCGCCAGCCTGCTGGCCGTGTTCCGCCGCTCGTTCTATCGCCCCAGCCGCCTCACTGAACTGCCGTTCTCGCCGCTGTACCTGGTGGCCAGCGTCTGCGTGCTGGGGGCTTCCATCTGGCTGCTGCTGTTCGCCTATCAGGACGTGCCCTACAGCCATCAACTGTGGTGGCAGTTCACCCTCGACGCAGATGCGCCCCGCGGTCTGCGCTCGCTGCTGGGCGCCGCGGTGCTGCTGCTGGTGGTGTCCCTGACCTGGCTGCTGCGCACCGCGCGCCCGGTGATCCACCTGCCCACCAGCGAGGAGCTGGACAAAGCTGCGAAGATCCTCATGGCCTCGTCCCAACCCGATGGCGGCCTGGCCCTGACCGGCGACAAGGCGCTGCTGTTCCACCCCAACGACGACGCCTTCCTCATGTACGCCCGCCGCGGCCGCAGCCTGGTGGCGCTGTACGACCCCATCGGCCCGACCCAGCAACGCGCGGAAATGATCTGGCAGTTCCGCGACCTGTGCGACGTGCACCACGCGCGCCCGGTGTTCTACCAGGTACGGGCGGAGAACCTGCCCTACTACATGGACATCGGCCTGACCGCGATCAAGCTCGGCGAAGAAGCCCGGGTCGACTTGCAGCGCTTTGATCTCGAAGCCAAGGGCAAGGAGATGAAGGACCTGCGCTACACCTGGAACCGTGGCACCCGCGACGGCCTGTCGCTGGAGATCCACGAGCCGGGCCAAGCACCGATGGACGAGCTGAAAGTGATCTCCGACGCCTGGCTCACCGGCAAGAATGTCCGCGAGAAAGGCTTCTCCCTGGGCCGCTTCAGCGACGACTATCTCAAGCACTTTCGCATCGCCATCATTCGTTTTGAAGGGCGCCCGGTGGCCTTCGCCAACCTGCTCGAGACCTACAGCCATGACCTGGCCAGTCTCGACTTGATGCGCGCGCACCCGGACGCGCCGAAGCTGACCATGGAGTTCATGATGGTCGGCCTGATCCAGCATTATAAAAATCATGGATATGCCCGCTTCAGCCTGGGGATGGTGCCGTTGTCCGGCCTGCAACCACGGCGTGGCGCACCGCTGACCCAGCGCCTGGGCTCGATGGTGTTCCGCCGTGGCGAACAGCTGTACAACTTCCAGGGCCTGCGCCGTTTCAAAGACAAGTTCCAGCCTGACTGGGAACCCCGTTACATGGCCGTGCCGGCAGGGCTGGACCCGCTGGTTGCACTGGCCGACACTGCCGCCCTGATCGCAGGCGGCTTGACTGGATTGGTGAAACGCTAATGATTCAACGCTCTTGGCGGTACCTGCTGGCGACCCTGGTGGTGCTGGCTCTGATTGCAGGTGGCGGCTACTGGTGGTGGAACCGTCCCGCTCCCGAACCGACCCTGGAACAACTGACTCAGGCCGACGGCTCGACCCTGACCCGCGTGACCCCAGGTACCCAGGCCAAGGCCCGGGTAGTGGTGGCAGTGCTGCCTGACGCGACCCTGACCGACAAGCAACTGCTGGCCCTGAGCCGCAGCGGCGCGGCGCAGATCGTCCAGGTGGTCCTGCCCAAGGACGACTGCAAGCTGCAGGAACAAGCCCTGCAGAACGCCCTGCCGCAACTCGCCGGCCCGGCCACCCTGGTCAGCGGCATCGGCCCGGGCGCAGCCCTGGCCTGGCGCTGGATCGCCAGCCAGAACGACGACAAGGCCCAGGCCGTGTCGGTAGGCTTCACCATCAACCCGGCGCCCGGCTGCACCGATCCCTTGCCCAAGACCCTGGCCCACGGCCATTGGCTGGTGGCCTGGAACGACAACCCGGATGACGAAAGCGCCGGCTTCGTGCGTGATACCCCCAACGCCACCACCAGCATCAGCGACTACGACATCCACCTGCCCCAGGTGCTGAACAACGAGTTGCGCAAGCTGCTGGTGGGTTCGGAAAACGGCGGCCTTAGCATCCCCGTGGTGGAAGTGCCGGCCGGCCAGACCAAGGACACCGTGACCCTGTTCCTCTCCGGCGACGGCGGCTGGCGCGACCTGGACCGCGACGTGGCCGGCGAAATGGCCAAGATCGGCTACCCGGTGGTGGGCATCGACACCCTGCGCTACTACTGGCAGCACAAGACCCCGGAACAGAGCGCCATCGACCTCACCGAGCTGATGCAGCACTACCGGCAGAAATGGGGCACCAAGCGCTTCGTGCTGACCGGCTACTCCTTCGGCGCCGACGTGCTGCCTGCCATCTACAACCGCCTGCCGGAAGCCGAGCAGCAGCGTGTCGACGCCATTATCCTGCTGGCCTTCGCCCGCACCGGCAGCTTCGAGATTGAAGTCGAAGGCTGGCTGGGCAACGCCGGCAAGGAAGCCGCTACCGGCCCGGAAATGGCCAAGCTGCCGGCCGCCAAGGTGGTGTGCATCTACGGCGTGGAAGAGGTCGATGAAAGCGGTTGCACCGACAAGACCGCCGTTGGTGAAGCCATGAAGCTGCCAGGGGGCCATCACTTCGATGAGAACTACCCGGCACTGGCCAAGCGCCTGGTGGATGCCATCGAGAAGCGCCAGGCCAAGGATCAGGCCACCGCTCAAGAGTGAGCCGAGCCTCGCCCGACAAAGCCCCCGCAGCCTCAGGTTGCGGGGGCTTTTTTACATCGACGGTATAAATGCCCTCACTGATTGGGGACGGGTTAGGTTTGTGGGAAGCCTCCGACCTGCCGCCCCTGGCCAAGGCCTTTGCCAAGGACGCCGCCTACAGCAAGGACAGCGATCGTCACGCCTGGGCAGCGTACTACCTGACCGCCATGGGCAAGGCGGTGGTGGACGATGTGGTGCAGGCGCTAGCCGCGTAACGACCAAGGGCGATCTCGGGGCCGGTGGGCTCCGGGAGAAACCGTCCTGTCATTAGCATCGATGTCGATGGCCGGTCCGTTATCGCGAGCAAGCTCGCTCCTACAGGGCCGTGAAACGAAAAAGCCCCCGTTGCCTTTCGGCAGCGGGGGCTTTTGTTGGCTCGGGGTTACATCTCGACCTGGGTGCCCAGCTCGATCACCCGGTTCACCGGCAGCTTGAAGAAGCGCAGGTTGCCGTTGGCGTTCTTCAACATGAAGGCGAACAGCGCTTCGCGCCAGCGGGCCATGCCCACCAGCTTGGAGGCGATCACCGTCTCGCGGCTGAGGAAGTAGGTGGTCCGCATGGGACTGAAGTCCAGCTCGTCCAGGTGGCACAGTTTCAGGGCCTCCGGCACGTCTGGCTCGTCAGTGAAACCGAAGTGCAGGATCACCCGGAAGAAACCTTCGCCGTAGGAGTCCACCTCGAAGCGCCGATTTGCAGGCACTCGTGGAATGTCCTCGTAGACCACCGTCAACAGCACCACTTGTTCGTGCAGCACCTGATTATGCAGCAGGTTGTGCAGCAAGGCGTGGGGCACGGCGTCTGGACGGGCGGTGAGGAACACGGCAGTGCCCTGCACCCGATGCGGCGGCTGTACGCGGATGCTGCTGATAAAGATTGGCAGCGGCAGCCCGCCTTCGTCCAAGCGATCCACCAGCAATTCCTTGCCGCGCTTCCAGGTGGTCATGAGGATGAACAGCACGATCCCCGCCAGCACCGGGAAGGCGCCGCCCTGGAAGATCTTCGGCACGTTGGCGGCGAAGAACAGCCCATCCACCAACAGGAATCCCAGCAGGAGCGGCACCACCAGCATCGGCGGCCACTTCCACAGCAGCAGGATCACCGCCGACACCAGGATGCTGGTGATCAGCATGGTCCCGGTCACCGCCACGCCGTAGGCCGAAGCCAGGGCACCGGAGGACTCGAAACCGAGCACCAGCAGGATCACACCCACCATCAGCGCCCAGTTCACCGCGCCAATGTAGATCTGCCCCTGCTCGGCGCTGGAAGTGTGCTGAATGTGCATCCGCGGGATGTAACCCAGCTGGATCGCCTGACGAGTCAGGGAGAAAGCCCCGGAAATCACCGCCTGGGACGCGATCACCGTGGCCAGGGTGGCCAGCACCACCAGCGGAATCAGGGCCCAGCTCGGCGCCAGCAGGTAGAAGGGGTTGCGGGCGGCTTCAGGGTTTTCCAGCAGCAGCGCGCCCTGGCCGAAGTAGTTCAGCACCAGCGCCGGCAACACCAGGGCGAACCAGGCCCGGGCAATGGGCTTGCGCCCGAAGTGCCCCATATCGGCGTACAAGGCTTCGGCACCGGTCAATGCCAGAACCACCGCCCCGAGGATGGCGACCCCCATGCCCGGATGGACAATGAAGAAGCGCACGCCCCACATCGGGTTCAACGCCTGCAACACCTCGGGGTGCTGGAGAATGCCATTGACCCCCAGCCCGCCCAGAACCACGAACCAAGCCACCATCACCGGGCCAAACAGCTTGCCGATGCGATCAGTGCCGTGTTTCTGGATCAGGAACAAGGCCACCAGTACCACCAGCGCCATCGGCACCACCCAGTGTTCCAGGCCGCTGAATGCCAGCTCCAGGCCCTCGACCGCCGACAGCACGGAAATCGCCGGAGTGATCATGCTGTCGCCATAGAACAGCGCCGCCCCGATCAGGCCCAGAATCACCAGCATCGAACGCAAGCGCGGATAGGAACCGGAAGCCCGCCTGGCCAGCGCGGTCAGGGCCATGATGCCGCCCTCGCCCTGGTTGTCGGCCCGCAGGACGAACAGCACGTACTTGATCGAGACGACCCAGACCAACGACCAGAAAATCAGGGCCAGGATGCCAAACACCCCGTCATGATTGACCTGAACCCCATAATGGCCGGCAAACACCTCCTTGAGGGTGTAGAGCGGACTGGTGCCGATATCGCCATACACCACCCCGACCGCCGCCACCAGCATCCCCAGAGGCTTGCCCCCGGAGTGCTCGCCACTCGCCGCCTGACTACTTGCCTGACCCATCAATGACTCCTACTACTCAAGACCGGGGCTTCTTATATAGAAAGCGCAAGGTTATACAAGCGCTATTCTCTTAAGTTGCGCAGTTTGCCATGTAATTTGCAGATTCTTATTACCACTAAGGCACCAACTAACACCGTATGAAAGCAACCGGGCATAACGGGACGAAGCATAGTCCAGCGCTCGTCGTATTTCCCCCGCATAAAGCTGGTCAAGCGCTTCGACCATCGCTAGAATTGCGCACTTTTTGATCAGAGGCGCAGCCAGCGCCCAACCGTCGCACTTGCCCCCCAAGTGGCTCGACACCCAATACCGAGGTTAGACATGTCCACCCCCTCCGCGCCGGCCAACCCGAAAGTCGGCTTCGTATCCCTGGGTTGCCCAAAAGCTCTGGTCGACTCCGAGCGCATCCTCACTCAACTGCGCATGGAAGGCTATGACGTGGTCTCCACCTACCAGGACGCCGACGTCGTGGTGGTCAACACCTGCGGTTTCATCGACTCGGCCAAGGCCGAATCCCTGGAAGTGATCGGCGAAGCCATCAAGGAAAACGGCAAGGTCATCGTCACCGGCTGCATGGGCGTGGAAGAAGGCAATATCCGTGACGTGCACCCTAGCGTGCTGGCGGTCACCGGCCCCCAACAGTACGAGCAGGTGGTCAACGCCGTGCACGAAGTGGTGCCACCGAAACAGGACCACAACCCGCTGATCGACCTGGTGCCGCCGCAAGGCATCAAGCTGACCCCGCGACACTACGCCTACCTGAAGATTTCCGAAGGCTGCAACCACAGCTGCAGCTTCTGCATCATCCCGTCGATGCGCGGCAAGCTGGTCAGCCGCCCGGTGGGCGATGTGCTCGACGAAGCCCAGCGCCTGGTCAAGTCCGGGGTCAAGGAACTGCTGGTGATCTCCCAGGACACCAGCGCCTATGGCGTCGACGTCAAGTACCGCACCGGCTTCTGGAACGGCGCGCCAGTGAAGACCCGCATGACCGAGCTCTGCGAAGCCCTGAGCACCCTGGGCGTATGGGTTCGCCTGCACTACGTGTACCCCTACCCGCACGTGGACGAGCTGATTCCGCTGATGGCCGCCGGCAAGATCCTGCCGTACCTGGACATCCCGTTCCAGCATGCCAGCCCGAAAGTGCTCAAGGCCATGAAGCGCCCGGCCTTCGAAGACAAGACCCTGGCGCGAATCAAGAACTGGCGCGAGATCTGCCCTGAACTAATCATCCGTTCGACCTTTATCGTCGGCTTCCCGGGCGAAACCGAAGAAGACTTCCAGTACCTGCTGAACTGGCTGACCGAAGCCCAACTGGACCGCGTCGGCTGCTTCCAGTACTCGCCGGTGGAAGGCGCTCCAGCCAACGACCTGGACCTGGAAGTGGTCCCGGACGAGGTCAAGCAGGACCGTTGGGAGCGCTTCATGGCGCACCAGCAGGCAATCAGCTCGGCACGCCTGCAACAGCGCATCGGCAAAGAGATCGAAGTGCTGATCGATGAAGTCGACGAGAATGGCGCCGTGGGCCGCTGCTTCTTCGATGCCCCGGAAATCGACGGCAACGTGTTCATCGACGGTGCGGGCGACCTGAAGCCGGGTGACAAGGTCTGGTGCCGGGTGACCGACGCCGACGAATACGACCTCTGGGCCGAAACCCTGTAAGGCGTAAAAAAACTGCCAAGCCCCGCTCTCGCCACGAGATGCGGGGCTTTTTTCGGTCTATCGTTTGCTCTGCCAGGCCTGCAATCACTGCGGCCTATCACTTCAGGGGCAGGCGGCATGCGCCAACACTCGGTCGTGCATACACCCAAACTCAGCGATTACCCGGAACTGACCCAGGTCTGGGAAGCCTCGGTGCGTGCCACCCACGACTTTCTCCCGGACAGCTATATAGAGTTGCTGCGCAACCTGGTGCTGACCCGCTACCTGGACGCGGTGATGCTGATCTGCACCCGCGATGCACGCCAGCGCATCACCGGGTTTGCCGGGGTCGCGGCGGGCAAGGTGGAAATGCTCTTCATCGACCCGGCCCATCGGGGTCGAGGCCTGGGCCGCCAGCTGCTGCAGTACGCGGTGGAACACCTCAATGCCCAGCAGTTGGACGTCAACGAGCAGAACCCCCAAGCCCTGGGCTTCTACTTCAGGCAAGGCTTCGAAGTGGTCGGGCGCTCGGAGCAGGACGGCATGGGCCAGCCCTACCCGCTGCTGCACATGCGCCTGAAACAGGCACAACTGCAGGCCAGGCGCGGCTAAAAGCCACAGCCGGCAAATGGACCCGCGATTAACCGGCGCCAGGCAGGTACAATAGCTGCCCTCTTTTGTTACGGCCCCTGTCATGACTGACCCGATTCGTCTCTCCAAACGCCTCATCGAACTGGTCGGCTGCTCCCGCCGGGAGGCTGAGCTGTTCATCGAGGGCGGCTGGGTCACCGTAGACGGCGAAGTCATCGACGAACCGCAGTTCAAGGTCGGCGCGCAAACCGTCGCTCTGGACCCCGAGGCCAAGGCCACCGCGCCGGAGCCTGTGACCATCCTGCTCAACGTGCCTGCCGGCCAGGACCTGGACAGCGCCATGCAGTCCATTGGCGCTGACAGCCTGTCCGAAGAACACCGCTACGGCAAACGTCCATTGCGCGGGCATTTCCTGCGCCTGACCGCCAGCGATGACCTGCAGCCCAACGCCAGCGGCTTGCTGGTGTTCACCCAGGACTGGAAAGTGCTGCGCAAGCTGACTGCCGACGCGGCCAAGATCGAGCAGGAATACGTGGTCGAGGTCGAAGGCGAGATGATCGACCACGGGCTCAACCGCCTGAACCACGGCCTGACCTACAAAGGCCGCGAGCTGCCACCGGTAAAAGCCAGCTGGCAGAACGAGAACCGCCTGCGCTTCGCCATGAAGAACCCGCAGCCGGGCGTGATTGCGCTGTTTTGCCAGGCCGTCGGCCTCAAGGTCGTCGCCATCCGCCGCATACGAGTCGGCGGCGTGTCCATCGGCAAGGTGCCGCTGGGCCAGTGGCGCTACCTGTCGGCCAAAGAGAAGTTCTAAAGCCGCCCCCATTCAGACGCCGTGCCCTTGCGCGGCGCTCCACGCGCATTGATCAGGACTGTAACCATGATTCATAACGATGTACTGCGCAGCGTGCGCTACATGCTCGACATCAGCGACAAGAAGGTCGTCGAGATCATCAAGCTCACCGGCTTCAAGGTCAGCCTGGACGATGTCGTCAGCTACCTGAAGAAGGATGAGGAAGAAGGTTTTGTGCATTGCCCGGACGAAGTCATGGCGCACTTCCTCGATGGCCTGGTGATCTTCAAGCGCGGCAAGGACGAAAGCCGTCCCCCGATGCCGATCGAACTGCCGGTCACCAACAACATCATTCTGAAGAAGCTGCGAGTGGCCTTCGAACTCAAGGAAGACGACATGCACGCCGTGCTCAAGGCGGCCGACTTCCCGGTGTCCAAGCCGGAACTGAGCGCGCTGTTCCGCAAGTTCGGCCACACCAACTACCGCCCGTGCGGCGATCAGCTGCTGCGCAACTTTCTCAAGGGCCTGACCCTGCGCGTACGCGGCTGAACCCCTTGCGCGGCCGCTGTACATTCTCAGCGGCCCTGATGAGCCGCTATTGCCCCAGGCAATAGTGGCTCCCCGGCAAGCGCCTGAAGACTAGGGTAGGCACACACCTATCTGCTCAGGACTTCCCATGCATCCCTATTTCTCCCTGCAAGGCCGCACCGCCCTGGTGACCGGCGGCACCCGTGGTATCGGCAAGATGATTGCCAAGGCCTTTGTCGAAGCCGGCGCCCGGGTGTATATCTGCGCCCGTGATCCCGACGCCTGCCAGCAGGTCGCCGAGGAACTGGCCGCATTCGGAGAGTGCCGGGGGCTGGCCGCCAACCTGGCCAGTGAGGAAGGCGTGCAGCAGCTTGCCGCCACTTTGGGCCAGCAACTCGACTCCCTGGACATCCTGGTGAACAACGCCGGCACGACCTGGGGCGCGCCACTGGAAAGCTACCCGGCCAAGGGTTGGGAAAAGGTCATGCAATTGAACGTGACTTCGGTGTTCAGCTGTATCCAGCAGTTGCTGCCGCTGCTGCGCCGTGCCGGCTCGGCGGCCCATCCGGCGCGCATCATCAATATCGGCTCGGTGGCCGGAATCAGCTCATTCGGCGAACAGGCCTACGCCTATGGCCCGAGCAAGGCGGCGCTGCACCAGATGTCGCGGATCCTCGCCCGGGAGCTGGTGAGCCAGCACATCAACGTCAATGTCATCGCGCCGGGACGTTTTCCCAGCAAGATGACTCAGCACATCGGTAACGATGAACAGGCCCTGGCCGAAGACGTGGCGCTGATCCCGATGAAACGCTGGGGCCGGGAAGAGGAAATGGCCGCGCTGGCCATCAGCCTGGCAAGCACTGCGGGGGCCTACATGACCGGCAACATCATTCCTCTGGATGGCGGCTTCAGTCTCTGATTGATGTTGTGCAATTCGCCGGCAAGCCGGCTCCTACAGGTGGCGCGGGTGTTGTAGGAGCTGGCTTGCCAGCGAACGGGTTATCATGCCCTCCCCTTACAGCCTCGACCCCAGAACATGACCTACAGCGTTTCCCCCATCGGCTTCGTGCGCTCCTGCTTCAAGGAGAAGTTCGCCATCCCGCGCCAACCGCAACTGGCTACGGCCGCGCGCGGGGTGCTGGAACTGGTGGCGCCTTTCGACCAGGGCGACGCGGTGCAAGGGCTGGAGCAGGTCAGCCACGTCTGGCTGCTATTCCTGTTTCACCAGGCCCTGGAGGACAAGCCGCGACTCAAGGTGCGCCCGCCGCGCCTGGGGGGCAACAAGTCCATGGGGGTCTTCGCCACCCGCGCCACCCATCGCCCCAATGGCATCGGCCAGTCGGTGGTCAAGCTGGACAAGGTCGAGGCCAACCGCCTGTGGATCTCCGGCATCGACCTGCTGGACGGTACGCCGATCCTCGATATCAAGCCCTACGTGCCCTACGCCGACATCATTGCCACCGCGAGCAATGAGATCGCCAGCGCCGCGCCGCAGATTATTCCGGTGCAGTGGCAGGACAATGCCCTGCAACAGGCTCAGATCCACGCTCAGCGTCTGCAGGAGCCCCTGGTGGAGCTGATCGAGCAGTGCCTGGCTCAGGATCCGCGTCCGGCCTACCAGGTGCCCACGGCCGAACGCGAGTACGGCGCCCAGTTCTGGGATCTGGACGTGCGCTGGCATTACCCAGAGCCCGGGGTGATCCGGGTGCTGGAAGTGGTCCCGGCGGGCTGAACCCCGGAAACGAAAAAGCCCGCGCTGCCTTTCCAGGCAACGCGGGCTTTTCTGTGTCCGGGAGAATCCGCCCAGTCAGCACCAATGCGCTGCCTGGACGGTCTTCGCGAGCACGCTCGCTCCTACTTTTCGACGAATGCACGCTCGATCAGGTAGTCACCCGGCTCGCGCATGCGCGGCGAAACGGTCAGGCCGAAACTGTTGAGCACTTCGCTGGTTTCATCCAGCATGCTCGGGCTGCCGCACAACATGGCGCGGTCGTCCTGGGGGTTGATCGGCGGCAGGCCGATGTCGCGGAACAGCTTGCCGCTGCGCATCAGGTCGGTCAGGCGGCCTTCGTTCTCGAACGGCTCGCGGGTCACGGTGGGGTAGTAGATCAGTTTTTCACGCAAGGCTTCGCCGAAGAACTCGTTCTGCGGCAGGTGCTCGGTGATGAACTCGCGGTAGGCGACTTCGTTGACGTAGCGTACGCCGTGGCACAGGATCACTTTTTCGAAACGCTCGTAGGTTTCCGGATCCTGGATCACGCTCATGAACGGCGCCAGGCCGGTGCCGGTGCTGAGCAGGTACAGGTGTTTGCCGGGCTTCAAGTCATCCAGTACCAGGGTACCGGTTGGCTTCTTGCTGATGATGATCTCGTCGCCTTCCTTCAGATGCTGCAGTTGGGAAGTCAACGGACCGTCTGGAACCTTGATGCTGAAGAATTCGAGATGCTCTTCCCAGTTCGGGCTGGCAATGGAGTAGGCACGCATAAGCGGACGGCCATTAGGCTGTTGCAGGCCGATCATCACGAACTGACCGTTCTCGAAGCGCAGACCCGGATCGCGGGTGCACTTGAAGCTGAACAGAGTGTCATTCCAGTGATGAACACTGAGGACACGCTCGTGGTTCATGTTGCTCATGTACGGGGGCTCCTAGAAATTGCCTGCGCTGACCATGAGCGCAATTGCACAGCATTCTAATGGCGGCGACAATATCTGTTAACTGGATTATTAAGATAAGGGTTATCGGTTATATCGATATGCGATTTACTCTCCGTCAACTGCAAGTCTTCGTCGCCGTCGCCCAGCAAGAGAGCGTTTCTCGTGCTGCGGGGCTGCTGTCCCTGTCGCAATCGGCCGCCAGTACCTCGATCACCGAACTCGAGCGCCAATCCAGTTGCCAGCTGTTCGATCGCGCGGGCAAGCGCCTGAGCCTCAATGCCCTGGGCAAACAGCTGCTGCCACAGGCAGTGGCCCTGCTGGACCAGGCCAAGGAGATCGAAGACCTGCTCAACGGCAAGTCCGGGTTCGGCTCGCTTTCGGTGGGTGCGACCCTGACCATCGGCAACTACCTGGCCACCCTGCTGATCGGCAGTTTCATGCAGGTGCACCCGGAGAGCCAGGTGAAGCTCCATGTGCAGAACACTGCGCATATCGTGCAACAGGTGGCCCACTACGAAATTGATCTGGGTCTAATCGAGGGCGACTGCAGCCATCCGGATATCGAAGTCCAGACCTGGGTCGAAGATGAACTGGTGGTGTTCTGCGCGCCCCAGCATCCACTGGCCAAGCGCGGCCACGCCACCATGGAAGAACTGACCCATGAAGCCTGGATCCTTCGCGAACAGGGTTCCGGGACGCGCCTGACCTTTGACCAGGCCATGCGTCACCACCGCAGTGCACTGAACATCCGCCTGGAGTTGGAGCACACCGAAGCCATCAAGCGTGCGGTGGAGTCGGGTTTGGGGATTGGCTGCATTTCCCGGCTGGCCCTGCGCGATGCGTTTCGCCGCGGCAGCCTGGTGCCGGTGGAAACCCCGGGCCTGGACCTGGCCCGGCAGTTCTACTTCATCTGGCACAAGCAGAAGTACCAGACCTCGGCCATGCGCGAATTCCTGGAACTGTGTCGCGCCTTTACCGCCGGGGTACAACGCAGCGACGAAATCGTCCTGCCAAGCATTCCCTGATTCAGATCAGGATCACCGCCCAGACGATGGTGATCATGCTCAGAGCGACAAACTGCGCCGCGCTGCCCATGTCCTTGGCGTTTTTCGACAAGGGATGACGATCCAGGGAGATGCGGTCGATGGCCGCCTCCACCGCCGAATTGAGCAGCTCGACGATCAGCGCCAGCAGGCACACGGCGATCAACAGCGCACGCTCGACCCGGCTGACATTGAGCAGGAAGCTCAGGGGAATCAGGATCACATTGAGCAGCACCAACTGACGGAATGCCGCCTCGCCAGTGAACGCCGCGCGCAAGCCATCGAACGAATAGCCGGCGGCGTTAAGGATACGTTTGAGACCGGTTTGACCTTTGAAAGGCGACATAAGCTGGGCAACTGAAGAAAAAGAAGTGGGGAAGCTAGTTCAACCAAAGTCAAAAAAGCGTGAACAAACAGCCGGTTAATGGCTGGAAATTGACTCAAGTTGTTGCAAGAGCAGCGCTGCCTGGGTCCGGGTACGCACCCCGAGCTTGCGGAAGATCGCCGTCACGTGGGCCTTGATCGTGGCTTCCGACACGCTCAGTTCGTAGGCAATCTGCTTGTTCAGCAACCCTTCGCAAACCATGGTCAGAACCCGGAACTGCTGGGGCGTCAGGCTAGCCAGGCCTTCGCTGGCGGCCTTGGCTTCGGCTGAGACACTAACCTCTTCAAACGCCTGGGGCGGCCACCAGACATCACCGTCGAGCACACTGCGCACGGCCTGCTGGATGACTTCCAGGGAACTGGATTTGGGAATGAAACCGCTGGCGCCGAACTCTCGGGAGCGCACCATGACGGAGGCTTCTTCCTGCGCCGAAACCATCACCACCGGAATTTGCGGATACTGCCCGCGCAACAGCACCAGACCGGAAAAACCGTAGGCACCGGGCATGTTCAGGTCCAGCAGGACCAGATCCCAGTCGGATTTTTCGGTGAGTCGCACTTCCAGTTCGGCAATGCTTGCCACTTCCACCAGACGCACATCAGGGCCCAGGCCCAAGGTGACAGCTTGATGCAGTGCACTGCGAAAAAGCGGGTGATCATCGGCAATCAGGATTTCGTATGTGGCCATTTTTCAAATGATCCTGTTTTTCATGGCAGGACTGATGCATTCAGCCCTCACCAAAGCAACACGGAGGCACGCCAGAATACCGCACCCAAAGAGCACGAACGCCGCGAAAAGCCTGAGCAAAACAGTGGTTCAAACAGCGCCGGCGCCCTAATCGGCGCCAAGCATGCCCAGCCAAGCCAGGGTGGTCAAGCGTGAAGCTTTGCGGCATCTTAGCTGGCTAACTAATAAGAGAGCCATCATGCGCAGCCAAGCCTTGCGTGCCGATGTCCTGATGCTGATTACCGCGGTGATCTGGGGCTCGGCGTTTGTCGCACAAACTTCCGGTATGGATCATATCGGCCCCTTCCTTTATTCCGGCCTGCGCTTCGCCCTGGGCTCACTCTGCCTCTTGCCGCTGGTGCTGCGTAAAACACCCACGGATCGTCAGCCCGAACCCTTGCTCAATCGTGGGCTGCTACTGGGCGGCGTACTCATGGGGCTGGCCCTGGCCCTGGGCATCAATCTGCAACAGGTGGGGCTGATGTTCACCACCGTCACCAATGCAGGTTTCATCACCGGGCTCTATGTCATTGTAGTGCCGCTTCTGGGGCTGCTGATTGGCCACAAGACTGGCTTGGGTACCTGGCTCGGCGCCGTGCTGGCGGTGGTGGGCATGTTCCTGCTGAGCGTCAGCGACAGCTTCCACGTTGCCTCGGGAGACTGGCTGCAGTTGATTGGCGCCTTCGTCTGGGGTGGGCACGTGATTCTGGTGGGAGTTTTCGCCGGCCGTCATGACCCGATTCGCCTGGCGTTCCTGCAATTTGCCACCTGCGCGGTGGTCAGCCTGATCCTGGCGTTGTGCCTGGAACCGCTTCGCTGGGAAGCGATTGTCAGCGCCGGGCCGGCCATTCTCTATGGCGGGGTGGTGGCCGTCGGTATCGGCTACACCTTGCAGGTGATTGCCCAAAAGGACGCAATCGCCTCTCACGCGGCAATCATTCTGTCCCTGGAAGCGGTATTTGCCGCCATTGCCGGGGCCTGGTTGCTGGATGAGTCGCTGCAGGCCCGCGGCTACTTCGGCTGCGCGCTGATGCTCAGCGGCATGCTGGTAGCCCAGCTATGGCCACAAAAGCCTCATTCCAGCACGACTACACAAAGGGCTTGAGCCGGGCATGCACATCGTCATCCGGATCGATGGCCTTCTGGAACTTCGCTGACAGGTAATGGGTGCTGAACACATCGAGGTAGGCATCCAGTACCTGGCTGACCTGCTCATCGCCGGCCAGTTCCAGGCATAACGCCGCCACTTCAGCGGTACAGAAGTGATCATCACGCTTGGAGCGACGCAGCTTGTAGCGCGAGAGCTTCTCCGGGGACAGGCTGAGAACCGGCAAGTGCTCCAGGTAAGGGCTCTTGCGGAACATCTTGCGCGCCTCGCTCCAGGTAGCGTCCAGCAGAATGAACAGCGGCCGCTTGCCCTCCTCCTGCCTGACTTCGCTGACCACTCGTTCGGGCGCGACGAACTCGCCCGGAAATACGATATAGGGCTGCCACTGCGGGTCGGCCAGCAACGCCAGCAGTTGCGGGTCGACCTCAGTACGCGACCAGCTGAACGCCGTTGTGTCGCCAATTACATCGGCAATCAGCCAACCGGTATTGCTCGGCTTGAGCGGTTCGACGTCGTGCATCACCAGGCACATGGCTGACCGGGCAACGACTTTCGGTCGCCAGGCACACAGGCAATGGCTGGGAATCACTCGGCAGCGGGGGCAGCGTTCAGCCCGTGAGCCGCGTGCGAAAAAGGGCTTGGCCACGCGCGCCATCCGCAGATCACGTAGACGGGAAACCGCATGACTCATCGCAGGACATGCCAGCAAGAAACAGAAATCAACACGACAAACACTCAAGAGGGTAAAAAGTCGGACAAGTTTATCAGAGCTATCTGTTCAAACCTGTACCGCCCTGCGGCCTCTCCCCCTATAATTCGTCGCCACTGAACGCACAGTCGAGTGGCTGGTCGAAGCATCAGTCACTGCACCAGGAGAGTTTCATGTTGCGCTTTACCATTCCTACCGTCGCCCTTCTGCTGGCCCTGCCCCTGGGTGCCCAAGCTGCGTCCCTGCAAGAATTCGAACTGGGCAAAATGCTGGAGAAGGTCGCTGCGGAAAGCAACGTCGGCACTCCTCGGGAAATCAACGAGAACATTCTCGACCAGGGCTATACCGTTGAAGGCAAGGAACTGATCAACCACCTCAGCGTGCAGTCTGGCCATGCCGAGCAGATGCGCGCCAATCCCAAGGCGGTCTACCTGCAGCTTGGGGCAAGCGTCTGCCGCAATCCCAACTACCGCAAGCTGATGGCCAAAGGCGCCATCATGCGTTACGAGTTCACTGAAAACCGCACCAATCGCCCGGTGGCCTCGGCGCGCTTTCAGGAGTCGGATTGCCCGGCGCAAAGCACGCCCAAGAAAAAGTAATCACGAACGAGCGGCGCGCCGCTGCTGATCATCGGCGCGCAGTTCGGCGACCAGGGCCTGTAGGTATCGCGATGGCCGCTCCTGTGCTGCCAATCGGCGCCGGCACTCATCCTCCAGGCTTATTTGATGGTCAGCGGCGGCGGCTTGCAGCAGCTGATACAACTGCGGATCAATCTCCAGCGTGACAATGGTCATCCCCTGCCTCCCTGCTCTGGGCCTGCATGGCCCAGAACCCGCCTGCCTCTCTCCGGCCCCTGCTCCTGCGCCAGACGCTGCACCTTAGTAAATCAGAGCCGTCATCCCTTGCCGCCCCTCCTGACCAGCGGTGCCAGCCTGGGGAAAACCGCGAACAAGCGGTTGCCAGCCAAGACTTTATGGGCACATGATCAAGCCATGGTCCGAAACGGCTTGCGGACGGTTGAGGAGGCCGTCCTTGTGCGTCTTGCTGTGCAAATGTTCTCAAATAAAGGAAAGCAGGACCTCTGTGGATGACCCCAACACTGCCCAGCGATTGTCAGCTGTGATCGGGTCCGGAAATTCGCTCATTCGCTGGGCTGAGCAGGCAGCGACACAGGCAGTGTCGTGGCACATTCGAATATCTCGATCGTGCGCAAGGTTCTGTGCAGAAGGAGAAGCTGAATGCCTTACCAATCGAATGACCTGTTAAGTCGTCATTTTCAGAGCAACGGCGTCGACCTGACGAACCAGGTCGAAGCGCAACTCAACCAGATAGCCCCCAACAGCCCGAATCTTCCTCTTTACCGCGACATGGTGCTCACCGTCCTGCGTATGGCCGAGGATGACCTCAATCGCTGGAATGCCAAGATAACCCTGCAGGCCCTGCGCGAACTGGAGCACGCCTTCCGTGTCCTGGAACAGTTCAAGGGCCGACGCAAAGTGACGGTCTTCGGCTCGGCACGCACCCCCAGTGAACACCCGCTATACGCCATGGCCCGAGAGCTGGGCGCGGCCCTGGCCCGCTCGGATCTGATGGTCATTACCGGGGCCGGCGGGGGCATCATGGCCGCCGCCCACGATGGTGCAGGCCTGGAGCACAGCTTGGGGTTCAACATCACCCTGCCTTTCGAGCAGCATGCCAACCCCACCGTTGGCGGTACGGAGAACCTGCTGTCGTTCCACTTTTTCTTCACCCGCAAGCTGTTCTTCGTCAAGGAGGCCGACGCACTGGTGCTTTGCCCAGGCGGCTTTGGCACCCTTGATGAAGCCCTGGAAGTACTGACCCTGATTCAGACCGGCAAAAGCCCGCTGGTACCCGTGGTACTGCTGGACATGCCGGGTGGACAGTTCTGGCAAGGCGCCCTGGACTTCATCCACAACCAACTGGAAGCCAATCGCTACATTCTGCCCAGTGACATGAAGCTGGTACGCCTGGTGCACAGCACTGAAGAAGCGGTGCAGGAAATCCAGCAGTTCTATGCCAACTTCCACTCCAGCCGCTGGCTCAAGCAGCAGTTCGTCATCCGCATGAACTACAACCTCAATGAGCAGGCGCTGGAGCAGATGCAGACAGCATTCGCCGACCTGTGCCTGAGTGGTCAGTTTCAACAGCATGCCTACAGCGGGGAGGAACACGACGAAGTGCAGTTCAGCCATCTGGCGCGGCTGTCATTCGCCTTCAATGCTCGCGACAACGGTCGCCTGCGCGAGCTGATCGACTTCATCAACCTGCCGGAAAACTGGGCCAGGCCTCAGCCCCAAACAACGCAACGGGCACGAGAAACCAGCAAAGCCAACTGACCCCAGCCCTAGCCCGCTGCGTTATGCAGCGGGTACGGCTTCAGTCGTCCATGCCTCGGCCACTCAACAAGCGGCTGATCATGTCCATGGAATACCCGCGATAACTCAGGAAACGTCCTTGCTTGGCACGCTCTCGAGCATCTGCAGGAAACCGCCCGGCAAACTTGCGCTGCCAGACGTCACGCAATTGTTCCTGCCAATCGATACCGCACTCGCGCAGCGCAAGATCAATATCGCTGCGCTGCAAGCCGCGCTGGCCCAGTTCCTCACGAATACGCATGGGCCCGTAACCGGATCGGGCACGGTAGGAAACGAAGCTTTCGAGATAACGGGATTCGGACAGCAGGCCTTCTTCCGTCAAACGGTCAAGGGCTGCTTCGATCATTTCAGGAGGGGCGCCGCGCTGACGCAGTTTACGCGTCAGCTCGACACGACCGTGCTCGCGTCTTGCGAGCAGGTCCATTGCGGTTCGCCGCACCGCGACGAGGGTATCGAGTACGGCGGTCATTGGATCAATCAGATATCAGCGTCGGCCATATCGTCTTCGGTCTCTTTGACCGGGTTGGCTTTGACGTCTGGCGATGCAGTCAGCAGTTTTTCACGGATCTGCTTCTCCAGCGCGTTGCCGATTTCCGGGTTGTCCTGCAGGAACTTGGCCGAGTTGGCCTTGCCCTGACCGATCTTGTTGCCCTGGTAGCTGTACCAGGCACCGGATTTCTCCAGGAAGCCGTGCAGCACGCCCAGATCGATGATTTCACCGTTGAGGTAGATGCCCTTGCCGTAAAGAATCTGGAACTCGGCCTGACGGAACGGCGGAGCCACCTTGTTCTTGACGATCTTGACCCGGGTTTCGCTGCCCACCACTTCGTCGCCTTCCTTCACCGCACCGGTACGGCGGATGTCCAGACGGACCGAAGCGTAGAACTTCAGCGCGTTACCACCGGTGGTGGTTTCCGGGCTACCGAACATCACGCCGATCTTCATGCGGATCTGGTTGATGAAGATCACCAGGCAGTTGGCGTTCTTGATGTTACCGGTGATTTTGCGCAGCGCCTGGGACATCAGGCGGGCTTGCAGGCCCACGTGCATGTCGCCCATTTCGCCTTCGATTTCAGCCTTGGGCACCAGGGCCGCCACGGAGTCGACGATGATCACGTCAACCGCGTTGGAACGCACCAGCATGTCGGTGATTTCCAGGGCCTGTTCGCCGGTGTCCGGCTGGGAAACCAACAGGTCGTCAACATTCACACCCAGCTTGCCGGCGTATTCCGGATCCAGTGCGTGCTCGGCATCGACGAACGCACAAGTTGCACCGGCTTTCTGCGCCTGGGCAATAACCGACAGAGTCAGGGTAGTTTTACCGGACGACTCAGGGCCGTAGATTTCAACGATACGGCCTTTTGGCAGACCGCCAATGCCCAGAGCAATGTCCAGACCCAGAGAGCCGGTGGAAATGGCCGGGATCGCCTGACGGTCGTGATCGCCCATACGCATTACGGCACCCTTGCCGAATTGACGTTCGATCTGACCCAGGGCCGCAGCCAAGGCTTTCTTCTTGTTGTCGTCCATTAAAGTCCTCACGTAATCAATAAGGCCTGACGGCCAACACCTGTATAAGTAGCCAGTATTATTCCACAGCGCTCGAGGATCGCCTACCCCTGATTTGCGATTTCTGCCGCAGCATGTTGCAGCAACCCCTCTAGCGCGGCCTTCACCGTTTGTCGGCGGACCTCATCGCGATTTCCCGGAAAGTGCCGGCACTCGGTGGTCAGCGTCTCTCCCGCCCCCCAGGCCAGCCACACAGTGCCCACAGGCTTCTGCGCAGAACCGCCATCCGGCCCGGCGATACCGCTGACCGCCACGGCAAAATGCGCATGACTCCTGGCCTGTGCCCCCCGGACCATGGCCTCGACCACTTCACGACTGACAGCGCCGACCGAATTGAACAAATCGGCCGGTACATTCAATTGCAGGGTCTTCTGGCGATTGGAATAGGTGACATAACCGGCCTCGAACCAGGCCGAACTGCCAGGGATCCGCGTGATCGCCTCGGCGATGCCTCCCCCGGTGCAGGACTCCGCGGTGGTGACGTGGGCATTCAGAACCTGCAAACGCCTGCCGAGTTCAGCGGCAAGCTGGGTGATTTCTTTCACAATCCTCTCCTGATGGGGCTGGCGTGTGCTTACCGTACACCAGGCGAGGTGGCTTGCAAGTGACAGGCTGTCAGATCGGAATCAGAGTTGAGTACTCTTGGACCGGTCTATCTCCCTTGCGCAGCTTCGACAATCACGCGCGGCCTCCAGAACCACTGATAGAGGCACGTCACTTGGTGATCAGCATGTCGATGGTGCTGGTATCGCAAGAGTAATTGGCCTTCTTGTCCAGGACAAAATAGATGGACGACAACTTGCTGACAGGCACCTTGCTTACCGAAAAAACAGCTCCCGTACCTCTGGCCAAGCTACCCGACTGAAGAACCGAGTCATCCAAATTCAGGGACCAGGCAACCCCATCGCCACAGCTGTCGTGAATGCTGTTGACACGCCCGAGAACATTTACCTCACCAACGACCGGGCTGCTCCAGCGGATAACCGTCTGGCTATTTTTCCCGGGGTGAAACGCCACATTGCCCGGAGCGATAACAAAACTGCCGTTTCCAGTGAATGTATAAGTCTTGAAGTGGACCGATACGTGAGCCCCTGATACCGGATCCTGCCAACAGGTCACAGGTTGAGCAGTGCAGTCGTCCGCCTTGAAGAAAGGTAGCAACGTATAGTTTTCAGGCTTATTCACCCCTGATGTGTTCTGCATGAATGTCCAGGGCGAGTTCGCCACGACGCTCTCCTTGGCCAGCATTACATCCCTTGCCAGGTTCCACGACATGGCCGTCTCTGCACTCACATTGAGGGAAATCCCGATCAGTGCAAACAAGCTCATCAGCAAGATATTTTTAGTATTCTGCATAACTTCTCCAGTAGTTCTCATTCCGAGCGTACATGCTCATTTTTCAAACAAAGCCGTGCGCATTCGGCAATCCTGAAACGGCCAAATAAGGCGAACTTCATATAAATCCCCAAGTACCCGAGGCCATAAGCCAATGTCCTGCATCGCTGATGCGATAGCACTTTTACTGGCTGTCACTGGCCGTCACCTTGTCACTCCTCCCTTCCACCTGGATGCAACCCAACCCGGCCGGCTCCAGTGGAGCCGGAGAGTTGATCGACAACCTGCTCTCAGGGCTGCAGCAACATCTCCGTAGTGCTGCGCAGCACAGCCTGGGATTCGCGCACCCACCGCTGCAACGCCTTCAATTGCTCGGCATTGGCGTGGCATTCGCTGTAGTTGTCGACGACGCTGGCGGCGACGGTAGAGAGTGCAAGGCCCGAGGCGGCGCCATCAGTGACGCTGGGGCCTCCGGCCACGGGCAGGTTGGCGGCGCCGGCGTCGTGCACCCGGACAAAACCAGCAGGCACAACGCAGGCTCTATCAGCCGCTTTCGAGACATAGACAGGAACCTCCTTGGTGATGGTGGCGCCCGTCTGATAGACCTTGACGATACGGTCGACGTACTCGACCACCACCTTTTCCCTGACCGTGCCCAGGGCCCGGCCTTGTTCAAAGGATTGTTTGAGACGAGCCTCATCGAGGCGTTGGTTGTTACTGCGCTCACTGCCGGCACCGCTGACGTAGCCGAGTGCATAAAGCAACCCGGCCGCCACAGCGATGGCCAGCCAGCCACGGATATTCATCAAGCCCTCCTGAGGCGGGCAGGAAATGAATCACCCAGCCTGCCAAAAAAACCTGTAGCCGCTGCCGCAGGCTGCGAAAAGGTCCGCAGGACCTTCAGACGGCAGCCCTCACACCACCGGCAAACACAGCACCGCCCGCGCCCTGGCCCAGAGTTGCAGGCGCTCCTGCAAGCCATTCAGGCCACCATTGATCCGCCGGGTAATGCTGTTGAACTCATCGCGGTCAGCCAGCGCATTGAGCCCACCGCGCTCCCAGAACCAGGCCGCCGACTCGGCGGCCCATTGCGGCTGCTCCAGCAGCTGCGGCAACTCCAGCAGACGCTCATCGCCAAACAGCCCGAGGCTGCACTGGCGATAGTTGCTGCGCCCGGTGATCTGGATCAGCCCACGCCCGCGATACCGCTGACCGTCGCCGTCGGCCTCTGGGGTGTTGCCCAGGCGTGCGGCGAGAGAGCCCGTGTCGTACTTGCTCAGGTATTGATCACTGCCCAATTCGCGTACGTATTGCAGCTGCCCGGATTCGTGTCCGATCTGAGCAAGAAAAGCCGCCTGGCGCTTCGGCGTATCGATCTGCCGCTTGGCCATGGCGGTGTTGAGTGGAGAAACAAAAACGCCCGCTTGGCGGCGGGCGTTAGGCATGATTTGCAGCAGTTGTTCTTCGGTTATTGGCATGGTCAGTGTTTGCAGGTCGGATAAGAAAACGCCCCGGCGGTACGGGGCGTTTATTCAGTTTGTTCAGTAACCCAGGATGGCGCGACAGGGCGGTACTGAGAGTCGGGGAAGTGCGGCGATTGCGGCCAGTCACGCAAGGCCTGCATGTACACAAGCAGTTGCTTGAACTGTGCACTGGCAAGCGTTGTAGGTACTTCGATCTCCAACTGATCGCGGTGCCGCTCACGCAACCACCTCACCGAATCCAGTGCTGAATCACGCCAGACACGCTCTCCTACCGATACAGGTGACGGCGCCGTCGCACTTTCTATGTGGAGCCGAACTTCCTCTTCGGACATCGGGATCAACTGGCTGGATATGAAATGCGCGGGGGCATCGTCATCGTAAGCATGGACACGGTTTGTCTCGGGATTATGAAAATACTTCATGCACGTAACTCCGACCAAACTGGATTGACTGGACTACCAAAAGTTACTGAGTAAGTTGCTCCGACCGGCACCACGAACGATGCGTGATAGGCAGAAGTTGCCACGGCCACACCACCGCAAGTTGCAGTAACCGCACCGGTCGTAATAGATGCCTGAACTTGAATCGGGCGCCCCGTAGTATTGGTGTAGACAGTGCCTGAAACGCGACTGGCCGTAACATTCTGCCAGGCCTGTCCATCACCCAAGCCCCGAGGTCGGGTCTCTAACGCTGAAACGTTCGCAGCCAGACCGGAAATGTCGATATTCCCCTGGTTGATGGGAGCGTTCCAGGCCTTAATGCACCACATAACCGCCAGGTTGCGAGGGCGGGTTTCAATTCCGCCTGTTGGATTGGTTTTTAGATTTTCGTCGTCGGTGACTCCATTTCCAGTATCACCATAAACCCAAGAATCAAACACATTTCCAGCACTCGAGCTGTCCTTCACTGAGTGTGTATGACTCTTGAACTCATCGGCCTGCCAGCTGCCTACCGCCCGCCCCTGTCTCTTATACACATCTGACGCTGCCGACGAGCGATCTAGTGTA
>ERZ1032432.40-NODE-40-length-34137-cov-14.696819_pt1 | contig 34137 bp, 26 predicted proteins | sample MGYA00518036_ERZ1032432 | MGnify/ENA primary metagenome ERZ1032432 (study PRJEB33718, sample SAMN03160202) | human skin metagenome | collected 2014-02-25 | study: EMG produced TPA metagenomics assembly of the PRJNA266117 data set (Human skin bacterial metagenome...
GGTGCCATGCCGTTGCCGTGTTCATCCAGCAGCTCGAGCACGCGCCCCAGGTACTTTTCATTAACCCAATCGAGAACAAAACGATTCGGTGCGTATACACGCAACTCGTCGCCTTCGGCTTCGACCTGTAGCGGACGGATCCAAGTGTTGAATTGCTGGGCAGGCAGCTCATCACGCAGAAGCTCCACGCACTGCTGCCAAAGTTCCACTGACACGGATATCCCCTAAGTTGAAAGCCGGTGAGGCAAAAACAAGCGGCCATTGTAGCGATCAGCCGCCCACTTATCCACATGTAGCGTGTCCTCAGGACACTAAGAATCAACGCCTTACCCCGAATAAACACGACCAGCGGTATGTGCATAAGCTCTGTGGATAACCCCACTTGAGGCCATTGCACAACTCGGGGCGAAACTCTGTGGGTAACTCGCCTGTGGATAACCGACGGTTCCACACACAGGTTTTCCGATGGCGCAGCACAGGCAGGACACCGTTTCTCAACCGTGTTGTCATTCTCTGTACAGTACGGACTAGAAGGGCTTGAGTCAGTTATCCACAGATGAGGACGTCCCTAGTCTTTATAAGCTTTACAAAAAAGCTTTAAATACTTTCCTTCTTTATTTTTATATCTAGCCGACCCTGGCTCACAACCCCGTACCCGGACATACATAGATAAAGGAAAAGCTGGTTGGAAATTGACCTAGAGGCTTGCTTTCTCTAGAATCGCCGGTCTCTTAAAACGGGGGCCATTCCGGCCCGTTGTGGACGAACCAGGTAACACGACATGAAACGTACTTTCCAACCAAGCACTATCAAACGCGCTCGTACCCACGGTTTCCGTGCTCGCATGGCTACCAAGAACGGTCGTGCCGTCCTGTCGCGTCGTCGCGCCAAAGGTCGTGCGCGTCTGGCAGTTTGATAATCCGGCACTGGAGGTGAGTCAGGACTTCAGTCGGGAAAAGCGTCTGCTTACTCCCCGGCACTTCAAGGCGGTCTTTGACTCCCCTACCGGCAAGGTTCCGGGGAAAAATCTCCTGCTCCTTGCGCGCAACAACGATCTTGATCATCCCCGTCTGGGGCTCGTGATCGGGAAAAAGAGCGTAAAACTCTCCGTTGAGCGCAATCGCCTCAAGCGTCTGATGCGCGAATCGTTTCGTCTCCACCAGGACTCACTGGTCGGATGGGATATCGTTATCGTCGCGCGCAAAGGTTTGGGCGATGTAGAAAACCCCGAATTGATTCAGCATTTCGGCAAACTCTGGAAACGCCTGGCACGCAACAAGCCGGTACCAGCAGCAAACTCCGAAACTGTAGGGGTAGACAGTCCCGATGCGTAAACTGGCACTCGTTCCGATCCAGTTTTACCGCTATGCCATTAGTCCTCTGATGGCCAATCACTGTCGTTTCTACCCCAGTTGTTCCTGCTACGCGTTGGAAGCCATCGAAAATCATGGCCTTCTGCGCGGTGGCTGGCTGACCTTTCGTCGTTTAGGTCGCTGTCATCCGTGGAATCCCGGTGGTTATGACCCGGTTCCACCTATCCCTACCTCCCGTTCTTCTTCGATGGCCGAGTAATCATGGATATCAAACGCACGATCCTGATCGTCGCCCTGGCAATCGTGTCCTACGTCATGGTTCTTAAATGGAACCAAGATTATGGCCAAGCTGCCCTGCCGACTCAGAATGTTGCTTCCAGCACGACCGCTCCGGGCTTGCCGGATACGCCAACTGGCACTCCCGCTGCCAACGACGACATTCCACGCGCCGCAAGCGATACCACTGCCCCCGCAGAAGCGCCGGTTGCTGCAAGCAAAGATCTCATTCAGATCAAAACGGATGTGCTCGACCTGGCTGTCGATCCACAAGGTGGGGATATCGCGCAACTGCGTTTGCCACTGTATCCACGTCGTCAGGACCACCCGGAAATCCCGTTCCAGCTGTTCGATAACGGCAACGAGCGGACTTATCTGGCACAAAGTGGCTTGATTGGCAGCAACGGCCCGGACGCCAACCCGGCCGGTCGCCCGATCTACTCGGCAGAGAAGAAAAGTTATCAACTGGCTGACGGTCAGGACCAATTGGTGGTCGACCTGAAGTTCAGCAAGGACGGCGTCAACTACATCAAGCGCTTCACCCTGAAGCGTGGCCTGTATGACATCACCGTTTCCTACCTGATCGATAACGAAAGCGCGCAACCTTGGACCGGTGCGATGTTCGCCCAGCTCAAGCGCGATGCCAGTTCCGATCCGTCCTCCAGCACCGCCACCGGCACCGCGACTTACCTGGGCGCAGCCCTGTGGACAAGTTCCGAGCCGTACAAAAAAGTGTCCATGAAAGACATGGACAAGGTGAACGAGGACAAATCCAAGGCACCCATCACTGAAAATGTTCAGGGTGGTTGGGTTGCCTGGCTGCAGCACTACTTCGTAACCGCCTGGATTCCGCCAAAAGGCGAGAACAACCAGGTTCTGGCGCGTAAAGACAGCAAAGGCAACTACATCATCGGCTACACCGGCCCTTCGATGACCGTGGCTCCGGGTGCCAAGGCTGAAACCAGCGCTATTCTGTACGCCGGCCCGAAAAGCCAGGCCGTGCTGAAAGAGTTGTCCCCAGGTCTGGAACTGACCGTGGACTACGGTTTCCTATGGTTCATTGCCCAGCCGATCTTCTGGCTGCTGCAACATATCCACAGCCTGGTGGGTAACTGGGGCTGGTCGATCATCTTCCTGACCATGCTGATCAAGGGGATCTTCTTCCCACTGTCGGCTGCCAGCTACAAGTCCATGGCACGCATGCGTGCAGTGGCTCCGAAACTGGCCGCGCTGAAGGAAAAATTCGGCGACGATCGTCAGAAAATGTCCCAGGCGATGATGGAGCTGTACAAGAAAGAGAAGATCAATCCGCTGGGTGGCTGCTTGCCGATCCTGGTGCAGATGCCGGTCTTCCTGTCCCTGTACTGGGTACTCCTGGAAAGCGTGGAAATGCGCCAGGCACCGTTCATGCTGTGGATTACCGACCTGTCGATCAAGGATCCGTTCTTTATCCTGCCGATCATCATGGGCGCCACCATGTTCATCCAGCAGCAGCTGAACCCGACGCCTCCGGATCCGATGCAGGCCAAGGTGATGAAAATGATGCCGATCATCTTCACCTTCTTCTTCCTGTGGTTCCCGGCGGGTCTGGTGCTGTACTGGGTAGTGAACAACTGCCTGTCGATCGCTCAACAGTGGTACATCACTCGTAAGATCGAAGCGGCTACCAAGAAAGCAGCTGCCTGACCTACGCTGTGGATAACCACACAAGACGCCCCCTAGTGGGGCGTTTTGCTATCTGTCACTTTTGTCTGGATGTCGGGTTATGAATGTCCCTCGTGAAACCATCGCTGCCATTGCTACCGCCCAGGGCCGCGGCGGCGTGGGTATCGTACGGATTTCCGGGCCCCTGGCGGGCGCGGCAGCCAAAGCCATCAGCGGCCGTGAGCTGAAGCCGCGGTTTGCCCATTACGGGCCGTTTCTCAGTGAGCAAGAAGAAGTCCTGGATGAGGGGATTGCCCTGTATTTCCCCGGGCCGAACTCCTTCACCGGCGAAGACGTGCTGGAACTGCAGGGCCACGGCGGCCCGATTGTTCTCGACATGCTGCTGCAGCGCTGCCTGGAACTGGGCTGCCGCCTGGCTCGGCCGGGAGAATTCAGCGAGCGTGCGTTCCTCAACGACAAACTGGACCTGGCCCAGGCCGAAGCCATTGCCGACCTGATCGAGGCCAGTTCGGCACAGGCTGCGCGCAATGCCCTGCGTTCGTTGCAAGGGGCGTTCTCCCAGCGTGTGCATAACTTGACCGAGCAACTGATCGCCCTGCGGATCTATGTCGAAGCGGCGATCGATTTTCCCGAGGAAGAAATCGACTTCCTTGCCGATGGCCATGTGTTGAGCATGCTCGATGCAGTGCGTGACGAGTTATCCACAGTACTGCGTGAAGCCGGACAGGGCGCCTTGCTGCGCGATGGCATGACCGTGGTGATCGCCGGGCGCCCAAATGCCGGCAAATCCAGCCTGCTCAACGCCCTGGCTGGGCGCGAGGCTGCCATCGTCACCGATATCGCCGGCACCACTCGGGACATCCTGCGCGAACATATCCACATCGACGGCATGCCGTTGCACGTGGTGGACACCGCAGGGCTGCGGGACACCGAGGACCAGGTGGAAAAGATCGGAGTCGAACGGGCCCTCAAGGCCATCAGCGAGGCCGACCGGGTGTTGCTGGTGGTGGACGCCACCGCGGCGGAAGCAGCGGACCCCTTCGCCCTGTGGCCGGAGTTTCTCGAACAGCGACCAGACCCGGCCAAGGTCACGCTGATTCGCAACAAGGCCGATCTGACCGGTGAACCCATTGCCCTGGAAACCTGTGACGATGGCCATGTCACCATCAGCCTCAGTGCCATGGCCGCGGGCAGCGGGCTGGAACTGCTGCGTGACCACCTGAAAGCCTGCATGGGCTATGAACAGACGTCCGAAAGCAGCTTCAGTGCGCGCCGCCGGCACTTGGAGGCATTGCGCTACGCCAGTGCCGCCCTGGAACATGGCCGGGCACAGTTGACCCTGGCAGGTGCCGGCGAACTGCTGGCCGAGGACTTGCGCCAGGCCCAGCAATCGCTGGGGGAAATCACCGGGGCCTTCAGTTCCGATGACCTGCTGGGGCGGATCTTCTCCAGCTTCTGCATCGGCAAGTAATCATCCTTCCGAGCAAGCGCCTGTGGACAACTCCCTCCGGGATACCGTCTGCGGGCGTTACCTTTATCCCCCATCCAAGCCCGCTGCGACATTGAGTAACAGCGCCTGCCTGAAAATCAGCGCTTTATCCCCCGGTTAATCAGCCGATAGCCGTCATATCGCAGAAGTTCGCGTAAACGCCGACTTGGTTCCCTATTTGCATCCATTTCTTGTACAGGTTTATACATCTCGGGAAATTCCCCGGCATGCGTCGCCTGGGCCGACGGTTGGAAGCCGGCTGGTCTTCATGAACCTGCATTCAAGGAGCTGAAATGGCTGACGCGGGCACTGTTCTACAGCGTGGCCTGAGCACCCGGCACATCCGCTTCATCGCCCTGGGCTCTGCCATTGGCACAGGCTTGTTCTACGGTTCGGCGGCCGCCATTCAACGGGCGGGGCCTTCGGTCCTGCTGGCCTATCTGATTGGCGGCGCAGCCATCTACCTGACCATGCGCGCCCTAGGAGAGATGGCAGTCAGGACTCCTGTTTCAGGCTCTTTCGGACATTACGCCAGCAGTTATCTGGGACGTTTTGCGGGGTTTCTCACCGGTTGGAGCTACGCCTTTTCCATGCTCATGGTGTGCCTGGCTGACGTCACCGCATTCGGCGTCTACATGGGCCTGTGGTTTCCCGATACTCCCCGCTGGATCTGGGTGCTGAGCATTGTCCTGGGCATTGGCGCCTTGAACCTGTGCAGCGTAAAGGTGTTCGGCGAGCTGGAGTTCTGGCTGTCGCTGCTCAAGGTTGGCGCCATTGTGGCCATGATCGTCGGCGGCTTTACCCTGCTGTTCTTCGGCATCCAGCTTGGGGAGGAACAAAGCCGGGGAGGGCTGGCCAATCTCTGGGAATATGGCGGCTTTTTCCCTAATGGCGTGGAGGGCATGATCGCCTCCTTCACCATCGTCATGTTCGCCTTTGGTGGAATCGAAGTCATCGGCATCACCGCCGGCGAGGCCAAGGACCCGCAGCGCATGATCCCCAAGGCCATCAACTCGGTACCGCTGCGGATCCTGATCTTCTACGTACTGACCTTGCTGATTCTGTTGACCCTGGCTCCCTGGTCGAGCATCGGTAGCCATGGCAGCCCGTTCGTGCAGATCTTCAGCAGCCTGGGGATCAGTTCGGCGGCCACGGTGCTGAATATCGTAGTGATTTCCGCCGTGGTCTCGGCCATCAACAGCGATATCTTCAGTGCCGGGCGAATGATGTATGGCATGGCGGCGATCGGGCAGGCGCCGGCAGTGTTCGCCAGGACCTCCCGCTTCGGCGTGCCCTGGATGACGGTGTTGGTCATGTCGGTGGCGTTGCTGCTGGGGGTGCTGCTCAACTACTGGATCCCGCAGGAACTGTTCCTGATCTTTGCCTCGCTGGTGACCTTTTCCGTGGTCTGGGTCTGGCTGATGATCCTGCTGTCACAAATGGCCATGCGTCGTGGCATGAGTGCCCAGGAAATCGACGAACTGAAGTTTCCGGTACCCCTGGGCGCAGCGGGTCAGGCCTGTGCCGTGGTTTTCATGTTGTTCATCTTCGGTGTGCTGGGCGCATTTGCCGATACGCGCCTGGCACTGTATGTGGGGCTGGGCTGGTTGGCGCTGCTGTCGCTGGCCTATTGGATATGGATCAAACCGGATACCACCGGCTCGGCCGCCGCCGAGCCCGGTATCGGAACTCAGGAAAAGGGATAACCCATGGGATCGTTCGAGTTGCCGCCTACAACCATTGAAGCCTTTCAGCGCGATGGCGCTGTGTGCATTCGCCAACTGTTCAGCAGCGATGAAGTCGGCCTGCTGGAGCGGGGGATCGAGCACAACCTGGCGTTTCCCAGCGAACGGGCCAAGGTCGCCAGCCGTCCGGACGACCCTGGCTGGTTCTTCGAGGACTTCTGCAACTGGCAAGAGAACCCGGCCTATCGGCAGTTCATCTTCCAGAGCCGGGTTGGCCATGTGGCTGCGCAACTGATGGGCAGCGATCAGGCTCGCCTGTATCACGACCACCTGCTGGTCAAGGAACCCAATACCCGGCAACGCACGCCCTGGCACCAGGACCAGCCGTACTACAACGTCGAAGGCCGGCAGAACTGCAGCATGTGGATGCCGGTGGACCCGGTGGCCCGGGAATCGACCCTGGAGTTCATTGCCGGCTCGCACCTGGGGCCCTGGCTGATGCCGCGAACCTTTCTCGACAACCAGGCCAGGTGGTTCCCCGAGGGCAGCCTGGCTGATCTTCCGGACATCGAGGCCGATCGTTCAGCATGGAACATTCTGGGCTGGGAACTGCAGCCCGGCGACGCAGTGTTTTTCCACATGCTGACCCTGCATGGGGCCGGCGGTGTAGGCGGAAATAGACGACGGCGGGCATTTTCCCTGCGTTTTCTCGGAGAAGACATGCGCCATGCCCCGAGACCATGGCGAACCTCACCGGAATTCCCCGGCCTGGTCGAACAGTTGGCCGCCGGCGCCGCTCTGGAACATGAGCTGTTTCCACGTTTGTGGCCTCGCGACCTGGCCTGAACGGGCATTTATCCACCGGCAGGTCGCGCTCGCGGCCTGTCTTTTCGCGTTATCCAGCTTCCATTTTCGTTCTTTGCCCTGGGCGAAGGGGGGTAGCTGTGGGCGTCTATCAGTGGAAAGCAGGTTTTTCTGTGGATTAAGCCCTGTGAATAACTGCCCTTCAGCTCAGTTGATAACCGGGCTCCAAAACTGAGGAAAACCACCCCTGTGGATAACCACCCCATTCATCCACAGGCTTAAACCGGTTATCCAAGGGCCTCATGGCTACCTAATCACAGAGTTTAAAATCTCTGTACACAAGCTAAATAGCGGTGTGTAGCGATCTATCCACAGATAGGGTGGTGTATAAGAATAAACATAAAAACAAGGTTTTAATAAATCTCTCTCTTTTAATTTCTATTGTCCGCCAGTCATCCACAGCTGGTTAAATTTTGTGCAAAGGGTTCTTTAGAAAGGTCGAAGTCCCTATACTTGCCGCCTTGGTCCAAAAACCAACCCGACAACTACTCCTAATTACTCCTACTTGAAGCAGGCACGAGGTGCGTGGTGGATTTCCCTTCCCGTTTTGAAGTGATCGTCATCGGCGGCGGTCATGCCGGTACCGAGGCAGCACTTGCATCAGCACGCATGGGGGCAAAAACCCTGTTGCTGACGCATAACGTGGAAACCCTCGGTGCCATGAGCTGCAATCCCGCAATCGGCGGCATTGGCAAGAGCCACCTGGTCAAGGAAATCGATGCCCTGGGCGGCGCGATGGCCATGGCTACTGATAAGGGCGGCATCCAGTTTCGCGTGTTGAACAGCCGCAAAGGCCCAGCCGTGCGCGCTACCCGCGCCCAGGCCGACCGCATTCTGTATAAGGCAGCTGTTCGCGAGATTCTGGAAAACCAGCCCAACCTGTGGATATTTCAACAGGCGGCTGACGACCTGATCGTTGAACAGGATCAGGTCCGTGGTGTTGTGACCCAGATGGGCCTGCGTTTCTTCGCCGAATCCGTGGTGTTGACCACCGGTACCTTCCTCGGCGGACTTATCCACATCGGTATGCAGAACTACTCCGGCGGTCGTGCTGGTGATCCGCCCTCGATTGCCCTGGCGCAAAGACTTCGGGAACTGCCTCTGCGTGTCGGCCGCCTGAAAACCGGCACACCGCCGCGTATTGATGGCCGTTCTGTGGATTTCTCGGTAATGACCGAGCAACCTGGCGATACCCCGATTCCCGTGATGTCGTTCCTGGGGTCGAAAGAGCAGCATCCACTGCAAGTCAGTTGCTGGATTACCCACACCAACGCCCGCACCCACGAAATCATTGCTTCGAACCTCGACCGTTCGCCGATGTACTCCGGGGTGATCGAAGGTATTGGCCCGCGTTACTGCCCGTCGATCGAAGACAAGATCCATCGCTTTGCCGACAAGGAAAGCCACCAGGTCTTCATCGAGCCCGAAGGCCTGACCACCCACGAGCTGTACCCGAACGGGATATCCACCTCCCTGCCATTCGACGTGCAATTGCAGATCGTGCAGTCGATTCGCGGCATGGAAAACGCCCATATCGTGCGCCCGGGCTATGCCATCGAGTACGACTACTTCGACCCGCGGGACTTGAAGTACAGCCTGGAAACCAAAGTCATCGGTGGCCTGTTCTTCGCAGGCCAGATCAATGGCACCACCGGCTATGAAGAAGCCGGTGCCCAAGGTTTGCTGGCCGGGGCCAACGCGGCACTGCGTGCTCAGGGCAAAGACAGCTGGTGCCCGCGTCGCGACGAGGCCTATATCGGGGTACTGGTGGATGACCTGATTACCCTGGGCACCCAGGAACCGTACCGGATGTTCACGTCCCGGGCGGAATACCGCTTGATCCTGCGTGAAGACAACGCCGACCTGCGTCTGACCGAAAAAGGTCGCGAACTGGGGCTGGTGGATGACGTGCGCTGGGCCGCTTTCTGCAAGAAACGCGAAGGCATTGCCCAGGAAGAACAACGTTTGAAGTCCACCTGGGTTCGTCCGGGTACCGAGCAGGGTGATGCGATCGCTCAGAAATTCGGCACCCCGCTGACTCACGAGTACAACCTGCTTAACCTGCTGAGCCGTCCGGAAATCGACTACGCTGGTCTGGTCGAAGTGACCGGGCATGGTGCGGAAGATCCGCAGGTCGCGGAACAGGTCGAGATCAAGACCAAGTACGCCGGCTACATCGATCGCCAGCAGGACGAAATTGCTCGCCTGCGCGCCAGTGAAGACACCAAATTGCCTGTGGATATCGATTACAGCGGTATTTCCGGCCTGTCGAAGGAAATCCAGAGCAAGCTCGGCGCGACCCGCCCGGAAACCCTGGGCCAGGCCTCGCGGATTCCCGGTGTGACCCCGGCAGCGATCTCCCTGTTGATGATTCACTTGAAAAAACGCGGCGCGGGCCGTCAGTTGGAGCAAAGCGCTTGAGTTCTATGGTCACCCCACAACACGCGGATGAGTTATCCACAGGCGCTCGCCAGCTCGGCGTCGAGCTGAGCCCGACCCAGCACCAATTGCTGCTGGGTTACCTGGCCCTGTTGATCAAGTGGAACAAGGCCTACAACCTCACTGCGGTGCGCGATCCCGATGAAATGGTCTCCCGCCATCTGCTCGATAGCCTGAGCGTGATGTCGTTCATCGAAAACGGCCGCTGGCTGGACGTCGGCAGCGGTGGCGGCATGCCCGGCATCCCGCTGGCGATCCTGTTTCCCGAGTCGCAAGTCACCTGTCTGGACAGCAACGGCAAGAAAACCCGCTTCCTGACCCAGGTCAAACTCGAACTCAAGCTCGAAAACCTGCAAGTTATCCACAGTCGGGTCGAAGCCTTCACCCCTGAGCAGCCTTTCAACGGGATCATTTCCCGGGCGTTCAGCAGCATGGAGAACTTCACCAGCTGGACCCGCCACCTGGGCGACCGCGATACACGCTGGCTGGCAATGAAGGGCGTCCATCCCTCGGATGAGCTGTTAGCATTGCCGGCAGACTTCCACCTCGATAGCGAACACGCCTTGGCCGTACCCGGTTGCCAAGGCCAACGCCATCTGCTGATACTGCGCCGCACGGCATGATTGGGAACACAAGCAAGAATGGCTAAGGTATTCGCGATAGCGAACCAGAAAGGTGGCGTGGGCAAGACCACCACCTGCATCAACCTCGCAGCATCCCTGGTAGCGACCAAGCGCCGGGTGCTGTTGATCGATCTTGATCCACAGGGCAACGCCACCATGGGTAGCGGTGTGGATAAACACGGTTTGGAAAACTCGGTCTATGACCTGCTGATCGGTGAGTGCGACCTGGCCCAGGCCATGCATTTCTCCGAGCACGGCGGTTACCAGTTGCTGCCGGCCAACCGCGACCTGACTGCGGCGGAAGTGGTGTTGCTGGAAATGCAGATGAAGGAAAGCCGTCTGCGTAGCGCCCTGGCGCCAATCCGCGAAAACTACGACTACATCCTGATCGACTGCCCGCCGTCGCTGTCGATGCTCACCCTCAACGCCCTGGTGGCCGCCGATGGGGTCATTATCCCCATGCAGTGCGAGTACTACGCGTTGGAAGGTTTGAGCGACCTTGTGGATAACATCAAGCGCATCGCCGAACTGCTCAACCCGGAGCTGAAGATCGAAGGCTTGCTGCGCACCATGTTCGACCCGCGCCTGAGCCTGATGAACGATGTTTCCGCGCAGCTCAAGGAACACTTCGGCGATCAGCTGTATGACACCGTGATTCCGCGCAACATCCGTTTGGCCGAAGCGCCGAGCTACGGTATGCCGGCGTTGGCGTACGACAAACAATCCCGTGGCGCGCTGGCCTACCTGGCCCTGGCGGGCGAGATGGTTCGCCGGCAACGTAAACAATCGCGCGTCGCAGCCGCCCAGCCAACTTAAGGAATCCCCATGGCCGTCAAGAAAAGAGGTCTCGGACGTGGACTGGATGCACTGTTGAGTGGTCCGACTGTCAGCGCACTGGAAGAACAAGCGGTGCAGGCCGACCAGCGTGAGCTGCAACACCTGCCCCTGGACCTGATCCAGCGCGGCAAGTACCAGCCGCGTCGGGACATGGACCCGCAAGCGCTGGAAGAACTGGCGAATTCGATCAAGAGCCAGGGCGTGATGCAGCCGATCGTGGTCCGGCACATCGGTGGTGGTCGTTTCGAGATCATTGCCGGCGAGCGCCGCTGGCGGGCCAGCCAGCAGGCTGGCCAGGAAACCATCCCGGCGATGGTCCGCGATGTGCCGGATGAAACCGCTATCGCCATGGCTCTGATCGAGAACATCCAGCGTGAAGATCTCAACCCCATCGAGGAGGCGGTGGCCCTGCAGCGCCTGCAGCAGGAATTCCAGCTGACTCAGCAACAGGTCGCCGAAGCCGTGGGCAAGTCCCGCGTCAGCGTGGCCAACCTGCTGCGCCTGATCGCCTTGCCTGAGGTGATCAAGACCATGCTGTCCCACGGCGACCTGGAAATGGGTCATGCCCGTGCATTGCTCGGATTGCCGGAAAATCAACAGGTTGAAGGGGCGCGACACGTTGTCGCACGAGGCCTCACCGTGCGCCAGACCGAGGCCCTGGTTCGCCAGTGGCTGAGCGGCAAACAGGAACCTGCTGAACCGGTCAAGCCAGACCCGGATATCGCCCGTCTCGAGCAGCGTCTGGCCGAGCGCCTGGGCTCTGCGGTGCAGATCCGCCACGGCAAGAAGGGTAAAGGTCAGCTGGTGATCGGCTACAACTCCCTGGATGAGCTGCAAGGCGTCCTCGCTCACATCCGCTGAAACATTTCCTTATGTAGCGCGCAGTCGGAAATCACTACCCGGCAGTTGAATAGGGGCTGAACCGCCCCTATACTCTGCGCGCATTTTGTCGGCACAAATTATGCCAAGTTAATGAATTCTGGCAGCCGACCCTTGAGGAGCAAGAGCGATGGAAACCCGCACGCCAAACCGCTTGCCGTTTCATCGCTTGGCGGTTTTTCCGGTTTTACTGGCTCAGTTGATCATTTTACTGATAGCCGCTCTGGCGCTCTGGCAATGGCGTGGAGTCGTAGCCGGATACTCAGGCCTTTGCGGAGGACTGATAGCCTTGCTACCCAATGTGTATTTCGCTCACAGGGCATTTCGGTTTTCCGGCGCCCGAGCGGCCCAAGCCATCGTCCGGTCTTTTTATGCCGGTGAGGCGGGCAAACTGATTTTGACGGCGGTGCTGTTTGCACTGACGTTTGCAGGTGTGAAGCCATTGGCGCCGCTGGCTGTATTCGGCGTCTTCGTGCTGACCCAACTGGTCAGCTGGTTCGCTCCCCTGCTAATGAGAACAAGACTTTCGAGACCTTAGGGCGTTTGAGGCAACCATGTCAGCAGAAACAACCGCTTCGGGCTATATCCAGCACCACTTGCAGAACCTGACCTTCGGTCAGCTACCCAATGGGAGCTGGGGCTTTGCCCACTCCGCAGCAGAAGCCAAGGAAATGGGCTTCTGGGCATTCCACGTCGATACCCTCGGCTGGTCTGTCGCACTGGGTGTGATCTTCATTCTTCTGTTCCGCATGGCGGCCAAGAAGGCGACTTCCGGCGTGCCGGGCGCTTTGCAGAACTTCGTTGAAGTCATGGTTGGCTTCGTCGATGGCAGCGTGAAGGACAGTTTCCACGGCCGCAGCCCGGTGATCGCACCGTTGGCACTGACCATTTTCGTCTGGGTGTTCCTGATGAACGCCATCGACCTGGTACCGGTGGACTGGATTCCACAACTGGCCATGTTGATCTCCGGCGACCAGCACATTCCGTTCCGTGCCGTATCCACCACTGACCCGAACGCCACCCTGGGCATGGCCCTGTCGGTGTTTGCGCTGATCATTTTCTACAGCATCAAGGTCAAGGGCATCGGCGGCTTCATCGGCGAACTGACCCTGCACCCGTTCGGCAGCAAGAACATCCTGGTTCAGGCGCTGCTGATTCCGGTGAACTTCCTGCTTGAATTCGTGACCCTGGTTGCCAAGCCGATCTCGTTGGCACTGCGTCTGTTCGGCAACATGTATGCCGGCGAACTGGTGTTCATCCTGATCGCTGTGATGTTCGGCAGCGGCCTGCTGTGGCTCAGCGGCATGGGTGTAGTTCTGCAATGGGCGTGGGCTGTGTTCCACATCCTGATCATCACCCTGCAGGCCTTTATCTTCATGATGCTGACCATCGTCTACCTGTCGATGGCGCACGAAGAGAACCATTAAGACCAGTCTCGACTAGTCTGATGTCCCTCTCGTTGCGGCGAGAGGGGGCCCGTCTCGGGTCAATGAAACGATTTGTTTTACCGCTTTAATCTAAAAAACCTAAACCATACGACGTAAAAGTCGGGAGGAAAGATGGAAACTGTAGTTGGTCTAACCGCTATCGCTGTTGCACTGTTGATCGGCCTGGGCGCACTGGGTACCGCAATTGGTTTCGGCCTGCTGGGCGGCAAGTTCCTGGAAGGCGCAGCGCGTCAGCCAGAAATGGTTCCAATGCTGCAAGTTAAAATGTTCATCGTTGCCGGTCTGCTCGACGCCGTAACCATGATCGGTGTTGGTATCGCTCTGTTCTTCACCTTCGCAAACCCCTTCGTTGGTCAACTCGCTGGCTAATCACTCGATTCTTCGAGTTGATTGGTGTGACGGACAACGAACGAGCGAGGTGTTGGCGTGAACATTAATGCAACCCTGATTGGCCAGTCCGTTGCGTTCTTAATTTTTGTATTGTTCTGCATGAAGTTCATTTGGCCTCCGGTCATTGCAGCTCTGCACGAACGTCAAAAGAAGATCGCGGATGGACTGGACGCTGCCAGCCGAGCAGCTCGTGACCTGGAACTGGCCCAAGATAAAGCGGGTCAGCAACTGCGCGAAGCTAAAGCTCAGGCAGCTGAAATCATTGAGCAAGCCAAGAAGCGCGGTTCTCAGATCGTCGACGAAGCCCGTGAACAGGCTCGTGTCGAAGCTGAACGTGTGAAGGCTCAGGCTCAGGCCGAGATCGAACAGGAACTGAACGGCGTCAAAGACGCGCTGCGCGCCCAACTGGGCAGCCTGGCAGTCAACGGCGCAGAGAAGATCCTGGGTGCCACAATCGATCAAAACGCGCACGCAGAGCTGGTTAACAAACTGGCTGCTGAAATTTAAGCGAGGGCGATCATGGCAGAACTGACCACGTTGGCCCGACCTTACGCTAAGGCGGCCTTCGAGCACGCTCAGGCCCACCAGCAGCTGGCCTCTTGGTCAGCCATGCTCGGCCTGGCTGCAGCGGTGTCACAAGATGACACCATGCAGCGCGTGCTTAAGGCCCCGCGACTGACGAGCGCAGAAAAGGCCAGCACTTTTATCGAAGTGTGTGGCGACAAGTTTGATGCACAGGCACAGAATTTCATTCACGTTGCCGCCGAAAACGACCGTCTCCTGCTGTTGCCGGAGATCTCCGCTCTGTTCGACCTGTACAAGGCCGAGCAAGAGAAATCGGTGGATGTGGATGTGACCAGTGCGTTCGCATTGAACCAAGAACAGCAAGACAAACTCGCCAAGGTTCTCAGTGCACGGCTCGGCCGGGAAGTGCGACTGCACGCTGCGGAGGATGCCAGCCTTATTGGTGGCGTCGTAATCCGCGCCGGCGACCTGGTTATCGATGGCTCGATTCGCGGCAAACTCGCGAACCTTGCCGAAGCATTGAAATCTTGAGTTTGAAGGGGCAGCAGAGCAATGCAGCAACTCAATCCTTCCGAAATAAGTGAAATTATCAAGGGCCGCATCGAAAAGCTCGATGTGACCTCCCAAGCCCGTAACGAAGGCACTGTCGTCAGCGTATCTGACGGCATCGTGCGGATTCACGGTCTGGCCGACGTTATGTACGGCGAGATGATCGAGTTTCCGGGCGGCGTCTACGGTATGGCCCTCAACCTGGAGCAAGACTCCGTAGGTGCCGTTGTATTGGGCGCGTACACCAGTCTGGCTGAAGGCATGAGCGCCAAGTGCACTGGCCGCATCCTGGAGGTTCCGGTTGGTAAGGAACTGCTGGGTCGCGTAGTCGACGCACTGGGTAACCCAGTTGACGGCAAAGGTCCGCTGAACAACACCGAGACCGACGCGGTCGAGAAAGTTGCTCCAGGCGTGATCTGGCGTAAGTCGGTAGACCAGCCTGTACAGACTGGCTACAAGGCTGTCGATGCCATGATCCCAGTCGGCCGTGGCCAGCGTGAGCTGATCATCGGTGACCGTCAGATCGGTAAGACCGCTCTGGCGATCGACGCGATCATCAACCAGAAAGACAGCGGCATTTTCTGCGTCTACGTGGCTATCGGTCAGAAGCAATCGACCATTGCCAACGTGGTTCGCAAGCTGGAAGAAAACGGTGCACTGGCTAACACCATCATCGTTGCAGCGAGCGCTTCGGAATCTGCAGCACTGCAATTCCTGGCTCCGTACTCCGGTTGCACCATGGGCGAATACTTCCGCGACCGCGGTGAAGACGCGCTGATCGTTTATGACGATCTGTCCAAGCAAGCAGTGGCTTACCGCCAGATTTCCCTGCTGCTGCGCCGTCCACCAGGCCGTGAAGCTTACCCAGGCGACGTGTTCTATCTCCACTCCCGTCTGCTGGAGCGCGCATCCCGCGTTTCCGAAGAGTACGTAGAGAAGTTCACCAACGGCGCAGTGACTGGCAAGACCGGTTCCCTGACCGCTCTGCCGATCATCGAAACCCAGGCTGGCGACGTTTCCGCGTTCGTTCCGACCAACGTGATTTCCATCACCGACGGTCAGATCTTCCTGGAATCGGCCATGTTCAACTCCGGGATCCGTCCTGCTGTGAACGCCGGTGTTTCGGTATCCCGTGTGGGTGGTGCCGCTCAGACCAAGATCATCAAGAAGCTGTCCGGTGGTATCCGTACCGCTCTGGCTCAGTACCGTGAACTGGCGGCATTCGCCCAGTTCGCTTCTGACCTGGACGAAGCGACCCGTAAGCAACTTGAGCATGGTCAGCGCGTTACCGAGCTGATGAAGCAGAAGCAATATGCGCCGATGTCCATCGCCGACATGTCCTTGTCCCTGTATGCCGCTGAACGTGGCTTCCTGACGGACGTCGAGATTGCCAAAGTTGGTAGCTTCGAACAGGCCATGATTGCTTACTTCAACCGCGATCACGCCGACCTGATGGCGAAGATCAACGTGAAGGGTGACTTCAATGACGAAATCGACGCTGGCCTGAAAGCCGGTATCGAGAAGTTCAAAGCCACCCAAACCTGGTAAGCCGCAGCGGGAGCCGCAAGGCTCCCGCTTGCTAACCTGATAGGTGTTACATGGCAGGCGCAAAAGAGATTCGCAGTAAGATTGCGAGCATCAAAAGCACGCAAAAAATTACCAGCGCCATGGAAAAAGTGGCGGTCAGCAAAATGCGCAAGGCACAAATGCGCATGGCTGCTAGCCGTCCTTATGCGGAGCGCATCCGCCAGGTTATTGGTCATCTGGCCAACGCCAACCCGGAATATCGTCACCCATTCATGATCGACCGTGCTATCAAGCGCGTCGGTTACGTTGTGGTGAGCAGTGACCGTGGTCTGTGTGGTGGCTTGAACACCAACCTGTTCAAGGCCCTGGTCAAGGACATGGCGGTAAACCGCGAACAAGGCGTCGAGATCGATCTGTGTGTGGTCGGTAGCAAGGGTGCGGCCTTCTTCCGCAACTTCGGCGGTAACGTCGTTGCAGCTATCAGCCATCTGGGTGAAGAGCCGTCGATCAATGATCTGATCGGCAGCGTCAAGGTGATGCTGGATGCGTACCTGGAAGGCCGGATTGACCGCCTGTCCGTGGTATCCAACAAGTTCATCAACACCATGACCCAGCAGCCGACCGTGGAGCAGTTGATTCCACTGGAGGCAACCCCGGATCAAGAACTCAAGCACCACTGGGACTACCTCTACGAACCGGATGCCAAGGAGCTGCTGGACGGCTTGATGGTCCGTTACGTGGAGTCGCAGGTCTACCAGGCGGTGGTCGAGAACAACGCAGCTGAACAAGCGGCGCGGATGATCGCAATGAAGAACGCTACCGACAACGCCGGTGATTTGATCAGCGATTTGCAGCTGATCTACAACAAGGCGCGTCAGGCTGCGATCACCCAAGAGATCTCGGAAATCGTCGGCGGCGCTGCCGCGGTTTAACGGTTCAAATATTCAGAGGATCCAGCTATGAGTAGCGGACGTATCGTTCAAATCATCGGCGCCGTTATCGACGTGGAATTTCCACGCGACAGCGTACCGAGCATCTACGACGCCTTGAAGGTTCAAGGCGCCGAAACCACTCTGGAAGTTCAGCAGCAGCTGGGCGACGGCGTGGTGCGTACCATTGCGATGGGCTCCACCGAAGGCTTGAAGCGCGGTCTGGACGTCAACAACACTGGCGCAGCCATCTCCGTACCGGTCGGTAAAGCGACCCTGGGCCGGATCATGGACGTACTGGGCAACCCAATCGACGAAGCCGGTCCTATCGGTGAAGAAGAGCGTTGGGGCATCCACCGTCCAGCACCTTCCTTCGCAGAACAGGCAGGTGGCAACGACCTGCTGGAAACCGGGATCAAGGTAATTGACCTGGTTTGCCCGTTCGCCAAGGGCGGTAAAGTCGGTCTGTTCGGTGGTGCCGGTGTAGGCAAGACCGTAAACATGATGGAACTGATCCGTAACATCGCCATCGAGCACAGCGGTTATTCCGTGTTCGCCGGTGTGGGTGAGCGTACTCGTGAGGGTAACGACTTCTACCACGAGATGAAGGACTCCAACGTTCTGGACAAAGTGGCACTGGTCTACGGCCAGATGAACGAGCCGCCGGGAAACCGTCTGCGCGTAGCCCTGACCGGCCTGACCATGGCCGAGAAGTTCCGTGACGAAGGTAACGACGTTCTGCTGTTCGTCGACAACATCTACCGTTACACCCTGGCCGGTACCGAAGTATCCGCACTGCTGGGCCGTATGCCTTCCGCAGTAGGCTACCAGCCGACCCTGGCTGAAGAGATGGGCGTTCTGCAAGAACGTATCACTTCGACCAAGCAAGGCTCGATCACCTCGATCCAAGCGGTATACGTACCTGCGGACGACTTGACCGACCCGTCGCCAGCGACCACCTTCGCCCACTTGGACGCCACCGTCGTTCTGTCCCGTGACATCGCTTCCCTGGGTATCTACCCAGCGGTAGACCCACTGGACTCGACTTCCCGTCAGCTGGACCCGAACGTGATCGGCAACGAGCACTACGAAACCGCTCGCGGCGTTCAGTACGTACTGCAGCGTTACAAAGAGCTGAAGGACATCATTGCGATCCTGGGTATGGACGAGCTGTCGGAAACCGACAAGCAGTTGGTATCCCGCGCTCGTAAGATCCAGCGCTTCTTGTCGCAGCCGTTCTTCGTGGCTGAAGTCTTCACTGGTTCTCCAGGCAAATACGTTTCCCTGAAAGACACCATCGCTGGCTTCAAAGGCATCCTCAACGGTGACTACGACCACCTGCCAGAACAAGCGTTCTACATGGTCGGCGGCATCGACGAAGCGATCGAGAAAGCCAAGAAACTGTAATCCCGGCGCCCGGCAACGGGCGCTAATTTAGGTTGAGGCAAGCAGATGGCTATGACAGTCCATTGCGATATCGTCAGCGCGGAAGGGGAAATCTTCTCCGGTCTGGTGGAGATGGTGGTTGCGCACGGTGAACTGGGTGATCTTGGTATCGCTCTGGGTCACGCACCGCTGATCACCAACCTGAAGCCAGGTCCGATCCGCTTGATCAAGCAGGGCGGGGAAGCCGAGGTGTTCTACATCTCCGGTGGTTTCCTCGAGGTTCAGCCGAACATGGTCAAGGTTCTTGCCGACACCGTGCAACGTGCTGCCGACCTGGACGAAGCCTCCGCTCAGGAAGCCGTCAAGGCTGCTGAGAAGGCCCTGAATGAAAAAGGCGCAGATTTCGACTACGGTTCTGCTGCTGCACGTCTGGCCGAGGCCGCAGCTCAGCTGCGTACCGTCCAGCAGATCCGCAAGAAGTTCGGCGGCTAAGTCGCAGGCTTTCTGTGTGATTGATTAAAAAGGGTAGCCTCGGCTACCCTTTTTATTTTCCGCCATTCACCCCCCCTCTTGGTCGCAGTCTGACCTTCCAGGATTGGTAGCCAGTCATGTCTCTCGAAATCGTTATCCTCGCCGCAGGCCAGGGCACCCGCATGCGTTCGGCGCTGCCCAAGGTTCTTCACCCGGTCGCCGGCAACTCCATGCTCGGGCATGTTATCCACAGCGCCCGGCAACTCGACCCACAGCGTATCCATGTGGTGATCGGCCACGGTGCCGATGCGGTGCGCGAGCGGCTGGACGCCGACGACCTGAATTTCGTGCTGCAGGACAAGCAACTGGGTACCGGCCATGCGGTGGCCCAGGCCGTGCCTTTTATCACTGCTGACACGGTGCTGATCCTCTACGGCGACGTGCCGCTGATCGAAGTCGAGACCCTGCAGCGCCTGCTCAAGCAGGTGGGGCCGGAGCAACTGGGCCTGCTTACCGTCGAGCTGGACGACCCTACCGGCTACGGGCGCATCGTTCGTGATGCCGACGGCAAAGTCGTCGCCATCGTCGAGCAGAAGGATGCTGACGAAGCCACTCGCGCCATCACCGAAGGCAACACCGGCATTCTCGCAGTGCCCGGCAAGCGCCTGGGCGACTGGACCGGCCGGCTGTCCAACAACAACGCCCAGGGCGAGTACTACCTCACCGACGTGATCGCCATGGCGGTCAGCGACGGCCTGATCGTCGCCACCGAGCAGCCCCACGACGCCATGGAAGTGCAGGGCGCCAACGACCGCAAGCAACTGGCCGAGCTGGAGCGGCACTACCAGCTGCGGGCCGGCCGCCGGTTGATGGCCCAGGGCGTGACCTTGCGCGACCCGGCACGCTTCGACGTACGCGGCGAAGTCACGGTGGGCCGCGACGTGCTGATCGACATCAACGTGATTCTCGAAGGCCGGGTAGTGATCGAGGACGACGTGGTAATCGGTCCCAACTGCGTGATCAAGGACAGCACCCTGCGCAAGGGCGCGGTGATCAAGGCCAACAGCCACCTCGATGGCGCGGTGATGGGCGAGGGCAGCGATGCCGGTCCGTTCGCCCGGCTGCGTCCCGGTACCGTGCTGGAAGCCAGGGCTCATGTGGGTAACTTCGTCGAACTGAAGAATGCCCACCTGGGCCAGGGTGCCAAGGCCGGCCACCTGACCTACCTGGGCGACGCGGTGATCGGTGCGCGCACCAACATTGGCGCCGGCACCATCACCTGCAACTACGATGGGGTGAACAAGCACAAGACGATCATGGGCGAAGACGTGTTCATCGGCTCCAACAACTCGTTGGTAGCACCTGTGGATATCTCCTCCGGCGCCACCACGGCTGCCGGTTCCACCATCACCCAGGATGTGGCCCCGGCTCAACTGGCGGTCGGCCGCGCCCGGCAGAAGAACATCGACGGCTGGAAACGGCCGGAGAAGATCAAGAAGGACTGAGGTTATCCACAACCGCGGAACCCTGTTCGCCGGCAAGCTGGCTCTTACACCCATCTGTAGGAGCCGGCTTGCCGGCGATTTTTTTCACCTGCGCGCTTGACGAAGTTTCGATCTTGGGTTTTTATTGCTTCCGTTATCTTTCGAATCGAAACTTAAAGCCATCATGTCAAAACGCAACACACCTCAACGTCGCCACAATATCCTCGCCTTGCTCAATGAACAGGGCGAAGTGAGCGTTGACGAGTTGGCCAAGCGTTTCGAAACCTCTGAAGTTACGATTCGAAAGGACCTGGCCGCTCTGGAGAGCAATGGCTTGCTGCTGCGCCGCTACGGTGGAGCGATCACCATGCCCCAGGAACTGGTCAGCGATATTGGCCAGCCCGTATCCCTCTACAAGCAGGCCATTGCCCGCGCTGCGGTGCAGCGTATCCGTGAGCATGCCCGGATCATCATCGACAGTGGCAGCACCACCGCCGCGATGATCCCCGAGTTGGGCCTGCAGCCTGGCCTGGTGGTCATGACCAACTCGCTGAATGTGGCCAACGCCCTGAGCGAGCTGGAGCACGAGCCGGTGCTGTTGATGACCGGCGGCACCTGGGACCCGCATTCCGAGTCCTTCCAGGGCCAGGTGGCCGAGCAGGTTCTACGCTCATACGACTTCGACCAGCTGTTTATCGGTGCCGATGGAATCGATCTGGCCCGTGGCACTACCACCTTCAACGAACTGCTGGGTTTGAGCCGGGTCATGGCCGAAGTGGCCCGGGAAGTGGTGGTGATGGTCGAATCCGACAAGATCGGCCGCAAGATTCCCAACCTGGAGCTGCCGTGGAGCAGCGTCCATACCCTTATTACCGATGATCGCCTGCCCTTAGAGGTCCGCGACCAGATCCAGGCCCGCGGCATAACTCTGATTTGCGCGGCTGTCAGCTAGGAGAGAAACCATGTGTGGAATTGTTGGCGCCGTTGCTGAACGCAATATCACCGCCATTTTGCTGGAAGGCCTCAAGCGCCTCGAATACCGCGGCTACGACAGCGCCGGTGTGGCGGTCTATACCAATGCCGGCAAGCTGGAGCGCATGCGGCGCCCGGGCAAGGTCAGCGAACTGGAGCAGGCCCTGGCCAGTGAGCCGCTGGTCGGCCGCCTGGGCATCGCCCACACCCGCTGGGCCACCCACGGTGCGCCATGCGAACGTAATGCCCACCCGCATTTCTCCGGCGACCTGGCGATCGTGCACAACGGCATCATCGAGAACCACGAAGCCTTGCGCGCTCAGCTCGGCGCCCTGGGTTACGAGTTCACTTCGGACACCGACACCGAAGTCATCGCCCACTTGCTGAACCACAAGCTCAAGGACCTGGGAGACCTCACCAAGGCCCTCAAGGCCACCGTCAAGGAGCTGCATGGTGCCTACGGCCTGGCCGTGATCAGCGCCAGCCAGCCGGACCGCCTGGTTGCGGCCCGCAGCGGCAGCCCGCTGGTGATCGGCCTGGGCCTGGGGGAAAACTTCCTCGCCTCCGACCAGTTGGCCCTGCGCCAGGTCACCGACCGCTTCATGTACCTGGAAGAAGGTGATATCGCCGAAATCCGCCGCGACAGCGTGCAGATCTGGGACATCAACGGCAAGGCCGTGGAACGCGAAGCGGTGCAGTACCGCGACGGCGCCGAAGCGGCAGAGAAGGGCGAGTTCCGCCACTTCATGCTCAAGGAAATCCACGAGCAGCCATCCGTGGTGCAGCGCACCCTGGAAGGCCGTCTGAGTGCCAACCAGGTACTGGTCCAGGCCTTCGGTCCGCAAGCCGCCGAGCTGTTCGCCAAGGTGCGCAATGTGCAGATCGTCGCCTGCGGCACCAGCTACCACGCCGGCATGGTCGCCCGTTACTGGCTGGAAGAACTGGCCGGCATCCCCTGCCAGGTGGAAGTGGCCAGCGAGTTCCGCTACCGCAAGGTGGTGGTGCAGCCCGACACCCTGTTCGTGACCATCTCCCAGTCCGGCGAAACCGCCGACACTTTGGCCGCTCTGCGCAATGCCAAGGAGCTGGGCTTCCTCGCCAGCCTGGCGATCTGCAACGTCGGCATCAGCTCCCTGGTGCGTGAATCGGACCTGACCCTGCTGACCCAGGCCGGTCGCGAGATCGGCGTGGCCTCGACCAAGGCCTTCACCACCCAACTGGTGGGCCTGCTGCTGCTGACCCTGTCCCTGGGCCAGGTACGTGGCACCCTGGCCGCCGGCGTGGAAGCCGAGCTGGTGGAAGAGCTGCGTCGCCTGCCGATCCGCCTGGGCGAAGCCCTGGCCATGGATGGCGTGGTGGAAAAAACGGCCGAGCTGTTTGCCGACAAGCACCACACCCTGTTCCTCGGCCGTGGTGCCCAGTACCCGGTGGCGATGGAAGGCTCGCTCAAGCTCAAGGAGATTTCCTACATCCACGCCGAAGCCTATCCGGCCGGCGAGCTCAAGCACGGCCCCCTGGCGCTTGTGGATAACGACATGCCGGTGGTTACCGTGGCACCGAACAACGAGCTGCTGGAAAAGCTCAAGTCCAACCTGCAGGAAGTGCGCGCCCGTGGCGGCGAACTGATCGTGTTCGCCGACGAGCAGGCCGGCATGACCAATGGCGAAGGTACCCACGTGATCCAGATGCCGCACATCCACGACATCCTCTCGCCGATCCTCTACACCATCCCGCTGCAGCTGCTGTCCTACTACGTGGCCGTGCTCAAGGGCACCGACGTCGACCAGCCGCGCAACCTCGCCAAGTCGGTGACCGTGGAGTGAGTTATCCACAGTGACCGCCCAGGTAGCTTTGAATAATAAAGATTGACACAAAATAATAAAGTTTGACACAAGCTATTAAAGTTTGACACAACGCGCAAACCCCCGTATTTACGGGGGTTTCCCGCTTCTGGACCACGCCATTGGTCCGGATTAGCTGCTTCGCTTTTCAGCCGGAGTAGTCTAGGTACGACCCTCTGAGCAGCTCCTCGTGGGCGGGGTTTTCCTAGAACTATTTTTTTGACTGTGAGGTGCAGCGCTTCGTTTGGTCTGAGGAGGCAGTGTTGCGCGGTCGTAAGTTTGCTTCGAAGCAGGATATTGAACGGCACATTGCCAACGGATTTGGTGCCGGAGCCGGAGCCAGTTACGTGCCCTGGTTGCGTGTACAGGACGTCCCGTCGCGGGGGCGGTCTCACAAGATCCAAGGCGTGAAAATCGATCGTATACATCACTTCTTGTCCGATCTCGAACGCGCCTATTTCCTGGTTTCCGAATTCTCTGAAGACGTCGTGGACATCCGTGAGCAGTATCCACTGCTTCAGGTGGAAAGCACCCAAGCAATTGCACGGGCAATTGGTGTCCGATACCCGAGATACAAAGCAACCACCCTCCCGCTAGTCATGACAACAGACTTCCTTTTGACCGTGAAGCAGCCGAACGGAGATTTCAAGTCTGTCGCAAGGACAATCAAGTATCAGCAGGATCTCGTAGGGGAGGACTCTGCCCGAACATTGGAAAAATTGGAGATCGAGAGACGATTTTGGATGAGCCAGGACGTGGAATGGAGCATTGTCACCGAGGAGTTGTTCACACCTGATCTGATTAAGAATCTCGGGCTATTGAGACAATATGCAAGGCTACCCCGGCCTCTGATGAGTTCATCTCTGCACTCCGATTTTCTCGAAATCCTTGAGGCTAGTAAGGCTTACCCTTGGTCGATATCTGAGTGCTTGCGAAAAATCGCAACCCGTTTGTCTATACCGTATACCGAGGCGCGGGACATGTTCTTCCATCTTATCTGGAGCAAGATGATTCAGGTCGATTTGAGCAGCGCTCCGCTTCACCTTAAATCGCCGTTACCAGATCTCAAGATAGTTTATCCCGCCGAGATGACCTCATTCTTTGAGAAATTATCATGAATATTTCAGTGAATGAGGTGTTTGAACCTGTAACGGAACACTCTGTGATCTCATCCATGGTTAGAGCTCTTCACCTCATTGAGGCTCAGGACGCCGTAATGGTGATAGCTCTGACCGAGCCGCCAGGTAAACCTTATCCTTTGGGCCTTGAGGAGCTCAGGCTGTCGTTAGAGTCTGGCGACACCAAGCCGGTAGTGACTGCCGTGCCTGAGTTTCTGCTCGTTCTGGAGGATGACCTCGATGACAGCACTAAGCGTGATCGAGATGAGAAGTGGGCAATTATCGAGCCTCTCCTAGACCCGGCTTATCCAGGACAGATTTTCGTGCAGGGCGAGATGGGCCGGCTGGTTGGGAACAGGGCCGCTGAGCTGGGTATCCAGCGAAAGACCATTTACCGCTTACTGTATCGGTACTGGTTTTATGGTCAGGTAAGAAATGCGTTTCTTAAGAACTATTCGGCTGTAGGAGTGGCGAACAGAAACTACTCGCCTGGCGTACGACCAGGACGAAAACCAAAATTTCAGGGGGTACTTGTATCCCCTTGTAAATTGCTCAGTGCTATTGATAAGCGATGCATAAAAGTAGGTTATGCGCTTTATGCAAAAAATAAAACATCATCTCTTCGTATTGCTTACGACAAGATGCTTAAGAAATTTTATTCTGTAAAGGATCTTTCGAAAACCTCGGAAAATCGGGTACGACTTCTTCCGGAATCGGAAATTCCAACATTCACTCAGTTCGACTACTGGGGAAAGCAGTTTTTTGATGAAATTGAAACTGATCGCGGGCGTAAAGGGTTGACGAAGTGGCTTAAGGATTGCCGCCCAATCGCGGGCACTGTTCGCGATTGGCTTCGTGGCCCGTGCCACCAGTTTGAGATCGACGCGACGATTGCGGACATCTACCTGGTTAACAGCTACTCGCGGCGGATGACTATCGGTCGTCCGGTGGTATACGTCGTTGTGGACAGCTTCTCGGGAATGATTGTTGGTCTCTATGTCGGCCTGGAGGGGCCTAGCTGGAACGGCGCTCGGCAGGCATTGTTCAACGCCTTTACTTCCAAAGTGGAGTTCTGCGCGAAGAACGGTGTTGAAATCGCTCCTGGGGATTGGGACTGTCATCATTTGCCACATCAGATCTACGCCGACCGAGGCGAGATGCTGTCCCTTGCAGCAGAAGGGCTGGCAAGCGGCTTGGGCATCGAGATGGGTACGGCACCTCCATACCGACCAGATTGGAAGCCCATGGTCGAAAGTCGATTCGGTATCCTCAATGATCTAACCGATATCAGGTGGCTTCCAGGCGGCGTTGCCGCACGAGATAAAGAGCGGGGCGAGCGGGACTGTCGACTCGACGCCACGCTGAACCTGAAGGAATTTACCCAGATCGTCATTGAGTCCGTTCTTCATTACAACCGTTTTCATCGGCAGCCGGATCGCCTCACACAGGCGATGATGAACGATGGCGTCGAGCCTACTCCGACGGGCATATGGACCTGGGCTTTGGAGAATGACCTGATTCACGCCAATAACCGGCCTGACGAATTGATCTATCTCCACCTGCTGCCTCGCGAACGAGCCACCGTGCAAAAGGGCGGCATGCTCTTTCGCGGAATGCACTATGTTTGCGAGCTCGCCATCAAAGAGAACTGGTTTGCCAAGGCTCGACGTAATGGTGTCTGGTCGATTGACTGTCGGTTTGATCCGAATTCCGCGGCACATATCTGGATTCAGGGTGAGAACAAGCAGTTCGTCCGCTGTGACCTTCGAGGCTCGGACTTCAAGTACGCCGGCTACCGTTCGGATGAAATCTACGACCTTTTGGAAGCGTATCGACAGTTGCCCCCATCTCATAAACGCGCTGAGCTGGAGAGCCGTGTGAGCTTGGTCGACACGGTCGAACAAATCATCAGTAATGCGCGGGCCGAGCGAAAGGATGAACCAGCTGCCAGCACCAAGGCTGAGGCGGTGGGTAATATCCGCCAAAACCGGTCTGAGGAACGGGAGCTTGAGCGCGAGAATACGTTTGTTCCTGATGGCGTCCGTGCCGAGCCTGCAAAACCCGCTGCCGACACATCTTCAATTACGCATGATTCGTATGCGGGACCTCGCCGCGCGCAGGTGATCGACCTCCTTAAAAGAACGCGGCCGGGGAAAACTCAATGAAAGGCGCACAAATTTTTGCGAGCTATACCAAACAAGCGATCGCTGAATACGCGGGAAACCCCTTGATCGAAGCTCTGCCGCCGATTCTTGTTGATACGGATGCTATCGATTTGATATCGAATTTCCCTGAGCCAGTTACACCCGCAGAGCTTGATCTCGACGGTGCAACACGGGTTCACTGCATCGAGCGCTTGAGGACAGTCGTTCAACCTTTCCTGCTGCATTTGGAGCTGGAGTCCATGATTTCCCTGCTGATCCGCCGGGGATACGTTGGACGCAACCCAACCTCACCAAGCACGGTCAGGCACCTGCATTCCCTGTCAGGGGCCCAGCGTTACCATGACTCCTTCAAGTCGACCGCTGACTCATTCAGTGTTGTCGGTTTGAGTGGAATTGGTAAGTCCACTGCTCTGCACGCCATTTTGAGCCTTTATCCACAGACAATTCGGCATGAGCGTTTTGAGGGCAAGCAGTTCGTCCAAACACAAATCACGTGGCTCAAGCTGGATTGTCCGCGAGATGGTTCGCTTGCTGGATTTTGCCGACAGTTTTTCCATGCCGTTGGTAAGGCATTGGGAGATGCGGATTATCACAAGCGACATCGGTACAGGAACATCGACGATGCGCTGCAGCAGATGGAGCAGGTCGCCAGCACGTTCTACATTGGTGCTTTGCTTATTGATGAGCTTCAGAACCTTCACTTGGCGAAGACGGGGGGGAAGGAGAGCATGCTCAGCTTCTTCCTCCACCTCGTGAACAATATCGGAATTCCTGTCGTGTTCATCGGTACGAATTCGATGATCAGTCTGTTCTCTGACGTTATGCGTGTTGCACGGCGCAGCTGCGGTGGCGGTATGGTCGAATTCAAGCGATTCGAGAAAGATGATGAAGAGTGGCAGTTTCTGGTTCAGAACCTCTGGAGTTATCAATGGTGCAAGCAGAAGGCTGAACTCACGCCAAAAATTTTTGACACGTTGTACGAACACACCCAAGGCGTAACGGACTTTTTGGTTAAGATTTTGGTACTTAGCCAGCGATATGCTATTCAGAGCGGTGTTGAGTGTCTGACTGCCGAGATAATTACCCAGGTCAGTAACGCCAAGATGCAGATTCTCAAGCCGGCTATCTCGGCTCTACGCAGCCGCAACCCTGCACGTATGCGGCAGTTCGACGACTTGCTTCCTATCGAGGAGCAGCTGATAGCCATGATGGCGTTTGACGGACTCCCTCGCTCAGAGCGTATTGCATTGCTGCGTGGTGTGACGCCGCACTCTAAGCCGGAGACCCAGGCTCCCACAGCGGTAGAAAGTAAGCCTACAGCTCCTACCGCGCCCGCAGCTGTTGCTGTGGAGTCATCGGAGGCAAAGGCCTTGAGTCAACAGCCCGACACCCTGGCAGCGCTGAAGTCAGCTGGTTGGATCTCTACGGACCTCTTTGAGTTTTCACCAAGCTACCGTAAGTCATGATTCGAGGGTGTGGGGATGGGGCTCAAATTCCATTTCTTCCCAGCAGCTTTTCTCGACGAGACACTCCACAGTGTCCTCTCTCGATACGCCCGGCTTTGTGGAGGTAGCCGTAAAGCTGCCTTCGCTGGCGAGCTCGCCGCGGCCTCGTTTACGCAGAACGTGGCGTTTCCTAGTCGGTTGGCTGATTTGGCCGAGTTACTTCCCCACGGCACTGATCTCTCCGTTGCTCGAATCATCGAGCTGCATACCGTGCTGCCTTACTACGCACCCTTCCTCACCCATGACCAAATGCAGCACGCTCAGGGCGTGATGGCGGTAGATGGTAAAGGGCTGATGCTGAAATTGGGCATCAATGCCAGTCGGATCGAGGGCGCTTCGAGAGTGCGGTTTTGTCCCCTGTGCATCGACGAAGACATCGCCCGGGATGGGGCTGCCTACTGGCATCGAACCCACCAACTACCCGGTGTTTTGGTATGTCCCGATCATTGTCAGTTGCTAAAGGTAGTGGATCACGGCTGGTATAGCCGAAACTCACGACAGCTCAATCTTCCAGACGATGACGAAGTGCAAGGCCATTCAGTCCAACTGGAGGTTGCCCAAGAGTACGTCCCCAGGTTGCACCAAGTCGCATTGAGCTCACAGCAATTGCTCCGTTCAGGCCTAGGTCCGCTGGCCGCTAATGTAGTGCAATCCTTTCTCCTGCAAGGCGCTGCAGCTCTTGATCTGGCTTGCGGTGAAGCACATCGGTTGGATCTTTGCCGTTTGGCTGCGTATATGGACAGCTTTTTCAATGAACTTCCGGTTGCAGGGGAGTATTCGATTCTTCGTGAGGCATCCCCAGGATTGCCTGCGACTTGGGTTACCAAGCTGCTTCGAAGGCCCAGAGGCACCCACCATCCTCTCAAATACATCTTGCTGGCCAGCGCTTTGAAAGTTGAACTGGCAAGCATCCCACACACTGGGGAGCTGCTATTGCCCAGGGTGGAGAAAGCACTACCAATTGAGGTCCGCTCATTACACCCGAGGGTGGCGAGTCCCAGAGTTGAAGAGCTGGATGGTCTGCCAGCGGCAGTTTGGAAGCTAGCGCTTTCCGGACACGACGCATTGAAGATCGCCGACTCGCTGAATGTGTCCGTGGTTTACGTTTATCGGGCCATCCGCGCCGTGAAAGGTGGTCCGAGCGCTTGGCGAGAAGCGAGATTTCTAAACGAGCGCCGGCAGCGGCGAACAGCCTTCGAGGAGGCTCATCGTCGGCTCCAGGCTCGCGAATGTCGTGATTATGCGTGGCTCTATCGATGCGATCGCGCATGGCTTACGGACTGCATCGCGGAGCATCGCAATGCCCACGGAGGCCGGGCGCATAGTGCTGGCGTATTCGCTGTCCTCGACGCGGAACTTGCTGAGCAGATCAGAAGTTGTGCTCAGAGGCTTCGAGCAGGATCTGGAAAACCCGTTCGAGTATCGCGTACCAGGATTGGTAGGGAGCTCAACGCACTGTCACGTTTCGAGAAGCAGCTCGCCAAACTCCCACTCTGCGCGGGAGCATTGGAGCAGGAATGCGAGTCTGCTGAGCAGTTTCATCGTCGGCGTCTGCAATGGGCCAGGGAGAAAATGGTGTCGGAGCAAAGAAACGTGACTCAGTCTTCGTTGTACCGCACGGCCTGCATAAGGCCGGGGATGTCGTCCAAGAAGGGTGACGGCTGCTAGCCAGCAGGTACCGAGCGAGTTTACGCCGACGGGACTCGCCCCAGCTGTCTACCTGATCCACAGTGTTACGATGGCGGCCAATCCCAAAAATGGAGTCATCAAATGTCGCGCTTGGCGGAATTTCGTCAGCTTGAACAACAGCTTGCTGCTCAGTTGGCTGAACTAGAAGCATTAAAAAACGATGAGGGCCTTCAACGCGAAATCGAGTTTGAAAAAAAACTTCGAGCCCTTCTTGCCGAACATGGCGTTGGCCTGCGACAGGTGATTGAGTTGCTGGATCCGAAAGCCACGGTCGCGCGCCCTGTCAGGGAGCCCAAGATTAGAGCGGAGCGTAAGCAGCGCGCCCTGAAGGTCTACCTCAATCCCCACAGTGGTGAGATCGTCGAGACCAAAGGGGGTAACCACAAGCGGCTCCAGTACTGGAAGTCTGAACACGGCGCTGACACGGTCGAGTCGTGGCTTCAGCGGTGAATGAAAAGGAGACCGATCGTTGGTTGGTCTCCTACCCCTCAATTTAGGCTCTGAATCCTGATTCAAATGAACTATAAAATTTTCCTGAAAGCCACGTATTTCATGGGCTAGAGAAGGAAAATGGGTTTGCCTCCATCTAGATAGAGCTGCGCGAGATCTTCATAGTTGAGCCTTGATTAGTTTTCGGAGCTGCAACAGTGAAAAACCTACTTAGTTTTTTTGAGAAAGCGCTTTCCTCCAATCCAGTTAACCTTGCGTTATTTTGCGTAATGATCTGCCTTGCGCTGATGTTCTATGTGGTCTGGCTTGCATGGGGGAAGGCGTGATGGCAGCCAAAAGTGAGTGGGCGAAGCTGCCGATCAGATGGATTCACGAGGGAGCTCTCGTAGATTTTCGCGGCCGATCAAGCAGGCCAAACAGCCAATCGTTTTCGCACCTTGTGCAGCCAGAGGTAGATGTTCCTCCACTGCGCAACGAGAGCCTGGCTGCGCTCAAGCTTTATCTGGTGCTGTGCTGCCGCGCGGACTTCTCCACAGGAATGGTCAAGGTCACCTACACGGAGTTGTGCAAGCTTGGTGTGATGTCTAGAGCGGTGGTAGCGCGCTCGCTTCTCAGGCTCGAAAAAGCTGAATTGATCACTCGCGAGACGCGCGCCCTCAAGAGTGGCTCTTTGATCAAAATCGAGAAATGGAATGATGACTACGCTTGGGGGAAAATTCCGAAGCTGTGGCTATACGACGGAAACCTCGGACGTATGTTGCGGTTGAGCGAATTCAACTTCACGCAGCTGTCATTTCACGCCATGAAGATCTATCTGGCGATCTTGGCATTCCGAGATCGCCGCGGAATAGCGACCATCAGCTACGACCGTCTGGCGACCTACACAGGGGTTCCCCGGCATCACATCGCCGATACGATCACGCAGCTGTATGCCATGGAACTGGTCTCGTTCCGCCCTGGCGAGTTTCACAACGAGCATCACTTTGACCGGACGAACCGATATCTAGTGCGAGGTTTCGATACGCGGTGGCCGGCGCTCGAGGAGGAAAAGCCGCCAGTCCGAAGCGCTGCTGTGCTTCGGCGCCCTTCCCTGGAAAACGTTACCTCTGCCTTGGAGTTCGTGAAACCGAGCGGAAACTGAATTTTTGGATGGTGGTCAGCTCGCCATGTGCTGCACACATTTTTTTCAAGAAAGTGTTAAAGAATTTGAGAGTGACACTGCCCTCAACCCCACGGAATTCGTGGCGTGCACTTGATAAGTGTCGAGCAGATGCACAAGGGCATATTGTCAATAAGGTGTTTAAAGTGTAATGGCAATGCGCCATTTCACTTTTGTAAATTTCTAAAAGTCCTGACCCTGATACAGGGTTTGGTGTGATACAAGTGTACCGATCACGGAGTGAGCGTTCTTCCCGAATCCTACTTTGTAAGTCGGTAACTGATGTCTGATCTTCTATTTTTTCCAATGGCTATGCCGGGCGAGATGCTGCACTCTCGTATAACTCGCTATCATTTCCTTTCAGGTAACAAAACCGTTGGAGAAACCTTTCGTGACCTTTTTGGCTCGGACGTTTTCTCCATAGGCACGCTGCCCAAGCAGCTCGAGGTGCTCGCTGCAAGGCTGCCTGGCGATGCGGAGGCCAACCTCGAGGAGTTGATTTGTACGAACACCACGTTCCCTTTGTACAGACCTTTTCTAGGCATCGGCCAAGAGGGGAATGATGGGGCGGCAGGGCTCAGTTTTTGCAGCGTTGCGCGTGTTCCCCGTCGCGAAGGATCCGTCTACGGCAAAGCTAAACTATGCCCCACCTGTGTGCAGCAGGATCTACTTGAACTGGGTTACGCCTATTGGCACCGGTCCCACCATATACCGGGTGTCTCCGTCTGTTGGCGTCACGGTGACTTACTGATGCATGTCTGTCCCGAATGCACCCATCCGTTCTTCCGAAAGCTTCGGTTGCTTCCGAGTCTGACCGAGCCTTGCGCGTGCGGTTGGAGCGCTCTCTCTCCTGCGGTGGCAAAGAAGGGAAGTCATCTTCAACAGAAGTTCGCGGAGTTCGCACACGAACTGCTTCAGCGAAATATACAGACGATGAGTAGTGAAGCCTTGTGTTCTTGCTATCTGCGCCAATGCAGGAAGCGCGGGTTTATACATGGTAGATTTACAGGCACCTCAAAGCTATTCGACAGTATCCAATCCCAATATGGTGATGAATCTTTATCGGAAATGGACCAAGCCTATGGAGCAGGTAAGCGTTCGCAGTGGCTTAGGTTTACTTCTCATCGAGGTCAGATGGATATGCCGCTCGCGCGTCATCTAATTATTGCGCTACATCTTTTTGGAACAGTAGATGAATTTGAGAGCGCATTGAGGCAAGAGCTAATTCTTCAAAGTATTTCAGGTGCAAGATCTCGTTCGAACTTGGAAAAGCCAAAAGTCGGTAAAAAAGAACAGTGTCGGCAAAAAATCGAGACGATTTTAGCAGCACGAGCAGATGTCAGTCTGGAGTATATTTGGAGAAATGCTTACCAAGCCACACGGTGGCTTAACGACAACGATAACGCCTGGCTGATGGCGAAGCTTAGTGGACCGAAGCCCGAATCGCTTAAGGTCGAGGACGTCAGCGATAAGCGAGACAGCGCGTTCGCCGCCATTCTGAAAGCGAAGGTTGAGGATCTTTACCTGATTTCTAAAGGACAGAAACGGGTGAACCTCGCCAATCTGAAAAAACTACTTCCTGTTCGCCTGCCTCCGAGTCCATCAGTACGTAAGAGCAGATTCCCGCTCACCGTGCAGCAGATTGAACTTCATTTGGAGTCCGTTTGGCATTTTCGACTGAGAAGGTTGATTTGTGCGATTGCGGATATGACAAGGCTAAATCTGCCACTTAATACCGGCGGTCTAAATTTGGTATCCACGGTACCAAATCCGGTCTTCTCTCTTCTTGTCAGCTTTTTTGAGTGGGATTTAGAAAGCTTTTCCAAAAGCGGTGTTGACCCCGAAGCATTGCTCAAATCAACTGGTGTTCTTAGAGATTGGCAGGGGCCTCCAGGATTCAACTCTTCGCTTGGGGGAAACGCGTACTATCGCAGCAAGTCATCACGCGGGCCCTCAAGCAATGTGCTGAGCTAGTGTGGTGTTTCGCAAGTAACACTCATATTTTGGTCTAGGCTTTCAGCATTAGAAATGCCCTGGAGCAACGATATGAAAACCGGCCGACCTGCTGCCCCGATTGAGCTGAGCGACGAAGAGCGCCTCGAACTGCTTCGTCGCTCCCGGCAGCGTAAAGGCCCTGCTGAATCCCGCATTCGCGCCGAAATCATCTTGGCGTGCGCAGGTGGAGAGTCAGGTACCTCGATCGCCCGCAGGCTCGGCATCGGCGTGCACACGGTTTCGCGTTGGCGAGTACGATTCAGTCGACTGCGACTCGATGGTTTAAATGATGAACATCGTTCAGGCCGGCCTCGCAGCATTACCGATGAACAAGTACAGGCCGTGGTCAATCAGGCGCTGAAATCCAAACCCGAAGATGCCAGTCACTGGAGCACTCGCTCGATGAGTCAGGCAACCGGGATTTCTCCAGCCAGCGTCATGCGGATATGGCATGCCTTCGGCCT
>ERZ1032432.45-NODE-45-length-32314-cov-14.759881_pt1 | contig 32314 bp, 29 predicted proteins | sample MGYA00518036_ERZ1032432 | MGnify/ENA primary metagenome ERZ1032432 (study PRJEB33718, sample SAMN03160202) | human skin metagenome | collected 2014-02-25 | study: EMG produced TPA metagenomics assembly of the PRJNA266117 data set (Human skin bacterial metagenome...
CGAGATTCCTCTACGTCTCGTGGGCTCGGAGATGTGTATAAGAGACAGCAGGACAGGGACAGGGTGTCGCGTACCCAGCTGCCGCCTTCCCAACGGTGGCTGACTTGTAGCAGGTTGCTGCGCGGGTACTCCAGCGGGTTGCGCCAGCCACCGCGTACCAGGCGAATGCCGTCAGGCTGGCTGATCAGTGCCTGGCTTTGGCTGGGGTCGTCCGCCAGCGGGTGTCGACGGGCTTGCACCAGGTCACGCTCCAGCACACTCATGGCCCGTTGCAGTTGACGCAATTGCTGCTCATGCAGGCCAATGCGCTGATCGCTGCGCAGCACCCTGTCGAGCATCTGATAGGTGGCCAGGCCCAACAGGCTGAAAATGGCCATGGCCACGATCACTTCGAGCAAAGTGAAACCGCGCTGGTTCATGGCCGGGCCTCGATGTAGCCAAGCAGTTGTGCACGGCTGTACTGGCGTGCGCGTTGCTGGGTGGTTTCGACGGAGACGCGCAACTGGACCTTGAGCAGACGGCTGTCGGGTGCGCTCTGGATATCACTGAACAGCCACCAGAGGCGGCCGCCGAACTCGATCTGTTCCGCACTGCGTTGGCTCTGCGGCTCTCGCAGGCCGATGCGCAGTTCATTCATGCGGTTGTCGGCGATCCACAGCGCCTGGGTGCGCTCGGTGAGGTTTGCGCTGTTCATGGCCACATGCTGCACCGCACTGAACAGGGCGATCGACAGGGTGGCAAAGATCGCCAGAGCGACCATGACCTCCAGCAGGGTAAAGCCCTGTTCAGTTCCGGGTTTCAATTTGCGCATCCTGTATGCCATCGCTGGAAAGGCTCAGCAGTGCCTGGTCGCGGTATTCGAACCACAAGGTGAAGGCGCTGGTTTCATCGCTGGAAAGCACCAGCAATTGCGGCAGGCCAGTGCGGCTGTCACTGGTACCCAGGGCCGCGCCGGCCTCGGGTACGTCCAGGCGCAGGCGCAATTTGGCGGGTAGTGCATGCGTACGCAAATCCCTGTCCTCGATCCAGCGACCCTGCTGGTCCAGGCGCAGCACCCAGTAGCCGTCGGGCTCGATTCGCACGCCGTAGTCGCTGTAGTTGAGCAGCGCTTCCTGGCGCAGCAGCTGCAACAGGCCCAGTAGGCGCTGTGCTTCCTGGTGCGCCTGGCGGCCACCGGAGTCCGGGCGTACGATGCCGACCAGGCCCGCGGTCAGGGCGATCAGCAGAATCACCACCAGCAGTTCAAGCAGGGTGAAGCCCCGGGTACGGTGGCGCTGCACGGTCTATTGTTCCCAGTTGCCAATATCGCTGTTCACGCCTTCGCCGCCGAGCTTGCCGTCGGCGCCAAAGGAAAACAGGTCGTAGGCGCCACCCTTGGTGCCGGGCACCCGGTACTGGTAGCCATTACCCCAGGGATCGACCGGCAGGCGCTTGAGGTAACCGTCGGGGTTCCAGTTGCGGGCCGCCGGGCTGCCACTGGGCTTGCTCACCAGCGCCTGAAGGCCTTGCTGGCTGCTGGGGTACTGGTGGTTGTCGAGGCGATAGATGTCCAGGGCCATGGCAATGGCATGGATGTCGCTCTGGGCGGCGGTGGCCTTGGCCTGATCGGGGCGGCTCATGATCTGCGGTACTACCAGGGCGGCGAGAACACCGAGAATGACTACCACCACCATGATTTCGATCAGGGTAAAACCGCGTTGCTTGTTTCGTGTGTGCACGTTGGGGGATTCCACATTCAGGTGATCAGTTGGTTCAAGCTGAGGATCGGCATCAGGATCGCCAGGACGATGACCAGCACGGACGCGCCCATGAACACCAGCATGGCCGGCTCGAACAGGCCCACCAGCAGGGCGATGCGGTTGGCCAGCTGTGCTTCCTGCTGCTTGGACGCGCGTTCGAGCATGCTGTCCAGCTCCCCGGAGCGTTCACCGCTGGCGATCATGTACAGCATCATCGGAGGGAAACTGCCGTTGAGCTCAAGCGCTCGGGTCAGGCTGATACCTTCGCGTACGCCACGGACGATGTCTTTCAGACCGGTACGAATTTTCTGATTGGCAACGACCTCACTGGCGATCGCCAGAGCGTCCAGCAGCGGCACGCCACTGCGCCCGAGAATCGCCAGGGTGCTGACGAAGCGCGTGCAGTTGCTGGCCCTGACCAGCCCGCCAATGATTGGCAGGCGCAGCACCAGCGCATGCCAGCGTTCACGGTTGGCCGGCTGTTTCAGGAGCATGCGCAGGGCCGTCACTGCGGCGCCGATCAGGATCAACAACAGCAGGCCGAAGTCCCGCAGGAAGCCGCTGGTGGCGATCAGCCCGCGGGTCAGCAACGGCAGCTCCTGGCCACTGTCGATGAATACCTTGATCACGTCCGGCACCACGAAGCCCAGGAGGAAGCCGACGATGCTGATGGCTGCCACCATGAGAATGCTTGGATAGAGCATGGCCAGATGGATCTGCTGGCGTGCGGCCTGGCTGGCTTCGGTGTAGTCGGCGAGGTTCATCAGCACCTGGTCCAGGTGCCCTGAATGTTCGCCGGCGGCCACCGTGGCCCGGTACAGGTCGGGAAAGGCCTTGGGGTAGGCGGCCAAGGCCACGGCCAGGCTGTAGCCTTCGAGGACCCGAGCACGAAGCGCCAGCAGCATGCTTTTTACCCGCTGCTTTTCGCACTGTGCGGCCACGGCAGCGAGCACTTCCTCCAGGGGCAGCGAGGCTTGCACCAGGGTTGCCAGTTGCCGGGTCAGCAGGGCCAGCTCGGCGCTGCTGAGGCCGCCGCCAGCCGTCTTGACCTCGCCCAGGACGGTGCTGCGATGGCCCTGGCTGGTGGTGATTTTCAGAGCGATCAGCTGGCGTTCGCGCAGCATTTGGCGGGCCTGGCGCGGGCTGTCGGCCTCCAGTACACCGCTGGATTTCTTGCCGGCGGCGCACATGGCCAGGTATTCGTAGGCGGCCATCTTCAGTCCCTCTGGGTAACCCGCAGCAACTCTTCAAGGCTGGTGAGCCCCTGTAGCACCATGACCTGGCCATCGTCGAACAGGCTTGGGCTGTGTTGCCGGGCGTGGCTGACCAATTCATGTTCTCCGGCGCCGGTGTGGATCAACTGGCGTAGGACGTCGTCGAACAGCACCAGCTCGTAGATCCCGCGGCGGCCGCGATAGCCCGAGTGCTGGCAGTTCGGGCAACCCACTGGCCGGTACAGTTGTGGCGCGCTATCCGGGCCCACGCCCAACCGTTCGCAGGCGGCGGGATCGGCGTCATGGGGCTCCTTGCATTCGGGACACAAAAGACGTACCAGGCGCTGGGCCAGTACGCCCAGCAGCGACGTGCAAAGCAGGAACGGCTCGATGCCCATGTCCACCAGGCGGGTCACAGCACCGATGGCGCTGTTGGTGTGCAGGGTCGAGAGCACCAGGTGCCCGGTGAGGGAGGCTTGCACGGCGATTTCCGCGGTCTCGCGGTCGCGGATTTCACCCACCATCACCACGTCCGGGTCCTGGCGCAGGATGGCCCGCAAGCCACGGGCGAAAGTCATGTCGACCTTGGCGTTGACCTGGGTCTGGCCAATACCGGTGAGGTGGTACTCCACCGGGTCCTCGATGGTCAGGATGTTGCGCTCCAGGCTGTTGAGGCTGGCCAGCCCGGCGTACAGCGTGGTGGTCTTGCCGGAGCCGGTGGGGCCGGTCACCAGGAGGATGCCGTGGGGTTTGTGCAGGGCGGTTTCCAGGCGCTGGCGTACCGCCGGGTTCATGCCCAGGTGCGCCAGGTCCAGGCGCCCGGCCTGTTTGTCGAGCAGGCGCATCACTACCCGCTCGCCGTGGCTGGAAGGCAGGGTCGAGACCCGGACATCCACTTCATGCCCGGCGATGCGCAAGGCAATGCGACCGTCCTGGGGGATGCGTTTCTCGGCGATGTCGAGCTTGGCCATGACCTTGATCCGTGACACCAGCAGGGTCGCCAGTTCACGCCGCGGGCGCAGCACTTCGCGCAGCAGGCCGTCGACCCGCAGGCGTACCGAAAGGTGTTCCTCGAACGCCTCCAGGTGCACGTCGGAGGCCTTGCTTTTGACCGCTTCGCTGAGGATCGCGTTGATCAGGCGAATGATCGGGGCGTCGTCTTCCTGCTCCATCAGGTCGGTGGTTTTCGGCAACTGCTCGGCGAGGCTGGAGAGGTCGAACTCTTCATCGAACTGTTCGCCCAGGCCATCGGCCACCTGCTTGGCACCGTCCTGGCCGTCGCGGTAGTGGGCAGCCATGCGCTGGGCGAAGGCCTGTTCATCGAGGATTTCGCTGCGCAGTGGCGCACCGTTGAAGCGGCGCACCTCGGCGATCACCGACCAGGGGGTATTGGCGCGGCAATAGAGCACCGGGCCCTGGGCCTGGTGCTCCAGGACCACGCCGTGACGGCGGGCATAGGCGAACGCCAGGCGCGGGCTTGGGTTGGGACTGATCATGGCTGCGGTGCAATCCCTTGGGTACGCATGTCGATCAGGCCCTGGTCGCCGTCACTGTTGGCATCGAACAACTGATGCGGATTGTGCGGAAGCTGGCCGCGGGTCTTGCCATCCAGGGTGCGCAGGGAGCGCAGGTTGTTGTACTTCTGGGTGCTCAGCTTGTCGGCATTGGCCGTATTGCGCAGCAGGGTCGGACGCAGGAACACCATCAGGTTGGTCTTCTCGTTGACCTCCTTGCTGCTGCTGAACAGCTTGCCGAGCCAAGGGATATCACCGAGCAACGGCACCTTGCTCACCTGGACCTTGATGTTGTCCTTGATCAGGCCGCCAAGCACGATGATCTGCCCGTCGTTGGCCAGGATGGTGCTCTTGACCGAGCGCTTGTTGGTGATCACATCGCTGGTGCTGATGCCGGGTGGTGCCGCGGCCAGCTCGGAGCTTTCCTGTTCGACTTTAAGGCGCAGAAAGTTGCCTTCATTGATATGCGGAGTGACCTTGAGGGTGATCCCCACGTCCTTGCGCTCGACGGTGGTGAAGGGGTTGCTGGCCCCTGCGGTGTCGGTGGTGTAGGAGCCGGTCTGGAATGGCACGTTCTGGCCGACGAGAATTTCCGCCTGCTCATTGTCCAGGGTCAGCAGGCTCGGGGTGGACAGCAGGTTGTTGTTGGAGTCGCTGGACAGGGCGGTGATCAACGCGCCGAAGTTGCTACTGCCGATGCCTATCACGGCTCCGTCCGGGAGGGTCGGGCTCTTGCCGCTCTCCAGGTTGCCCAGCAGGGTGCCGATAGTCATGCCGGCGCTGTTGAAGTTGCTGACGGCGCCCCATTTGCCCCGGCCTGCGGCCCACTGCACGCCGAGGGCCTGGTTGATGTCGCCACTGACTTCGACGATGGCCGCTTCCACCAGCACCTGGGCGCGGGGCTGGTCGAGTTCGTCGATGATGCTTTCGAAGGTCGCCAGTTGTGCCGGTGAGGCCATCAGCACCAGGGCATTCTGGCTTTCGTCGGCGCTCACCAGCACCGGGCTTTCCTGTCTCTGATTGTCGCTACCGCGGCTTCCCGCTTCCAGGCGCTTGCCGATCCCGCTGAGCAGTTCTTCGAGCTTCTTCGCATCGCTGTGATTGAGGCGTCGCACTCGGGCGTTCTCGCCGACATTGTTCGGCACGTCGAGGCTCAGGGCCAGGCGCTGCATCTGTTGGCGAATCGGTGCCGGGCCGACCAGGATCAGGCGGTTGCTGCGCGAATCGCCGATAGCCTTGGCGCTGCTCTGGCCACTGCTGTTATCGGTCAGGCTTTCGCTCAAGGTCTTGGCCACGTCGTTGGCCCAGGCATGCTTGAGCTGGAGAATGTTGAACTGACGCCCGCCGGCGTTATCCAGTTCTCCGATCACCTGGCGCACGCGTTGCACGTTGTTGGCGCTGTCGGAAACGATCAATGAGTTGGATGTGGTGGAAGCTGCCATGTAGGCGTCGGAGGCGACCAGAGGGCGGACGGCGGAGACCACTTCGCTGGCGTTGACGCTGTGCAGTTCGATGACTTCGGTGATGAACTCTTCGCTGCCCTCGTCGGGTTGGGCGTAGGCTTTGGTCTTGGCCTCGGCTACCGGCAGGATCAGTACCCGGTCGCCCTGGTCCATGGCCACGTAGCCCTGGCTGCGCAAGGCGGTGAGAAACAGCGAGTAAATGCCTTTCTGGTCCATGGCGGTGGTGGACTGGACCGTGACCTTACCGTTCAGGCGCGGGTCGAGGATCATGGTCTTGCCGGTGATCTGCCCGACCTCGTTGATCAGGTCGCGTAGTTCTGCGTCCTTCATGTTCAAGGTCCACTGTTGTCCCTGGGGAGGTTTTTCAGCGGCCTGGACGGGGCCGATCAAGGTGCTAAGGGCCAGTAGGGAGCCTGCAATGAATGTTCGTTTCATGATGTCTTGGGGGGTCACAAAGAGGGTTGAACGAGGTTGTGGGTTTCTGCCCGCACAGCAGTGCTTTGAGGCATTTCGGGGGCCATGGGCAACGGCATCAGCAGGGGAGTCGAGTGGTGGGCCAGAGACAGCGACTGGTCTTCGCCAAAGCGTTGTATGCGCACCTGTTGGGTGCTGATCTCGCGCAGGCTGCCACCTCCGGGAAGGGGCTCGCCAATGCCATAGAAACGGCTGCCCTCAGGGGATTCAATCAGCGCCCTGGACAGTTCCGGGCGACGTTCCACCAGGCTGGCCAGCAGCGTCAGCGGCACTCTTGGCAGGTTGCCGGTGGCTTCCTGGGGCAGCACACCGAACAGTTGGGCTATGGCCGCGTTGTTCGGCGGCAGGCGCGGCGGTTCGCTGACGGCCAGGGGCCCTGGGCGCACGGTCTCGTCCAGACGCTGGGCGAACAGGAAGCTGTTGTAGGCGAGCCAGCCCAGCCAGGTCACCAGCAACGACAACGCGCCGATCTGTAGAACGGCGCGTGAGCATCGGCGCAGGAGGTTCATAGGCTCATGTGCCGCAGGAGTTTTTCACCGCGCCAGTGATGGATCACCACCGCTGCCACATGCCCGACCACCAGCAGCGCCAGCACGACGCAGGCGTACTTGTGCACCCTATTGAAGAAGGCGGTGAGCAGCGGTTCCTGCAGCGGCTGGGGCAGTGACAGCAGGCCGAAGACATTGATCGGGCGTTCCATCATCAATACGCCAGTGGCCAGCACCAGGCCGGTCGTGAGGTAGAGCGCCAGGTGTCCGCCCTTGGCCAGCAGGCGGGCGAGCCGATGGGGGGAGGCCGGTTCCTGGCGGTCCAGGGCACACACAACTCGCAGGCCAAGCAGCGGAATCAGCAGGAAGGTCAACGACACGTTGATGAAGTTGATCCCGTCGGCGATCACGGTGGGCAGGTTGAGCAGGGCGTTGCCGAAGCCACTGAGCGTCGCCCAGATGATGATGGTGGCGAAGGTCCAGTGCAGCAGCACATGAAGCCTGGAGTAATTGCGAGTAGACATAGGGGGCATGACTGGCAAAAGGAAGCGTGGCGCCAAGCGCCACGCTCGGGTTAACGAAGGTGTGGCTCAGTTCTTGTCCCACGCCTGCTGCCAGGCGAAACCTACGCCTGGTTCATAGGCGTTGTTACTGCTGGTCCAGATGGTGCACCAGCCGGCAACAGGGCCGGTCTTGCACTTGTAGGTGTTGCCATCTTTGGGCTGCAGCACCACTGTGCCAGCCTTGTAGGACTTCAGGCTTTGCGGGAACACGTGGTCGTACTGGCCTGGCTCGCCGCCGCCGTTTTCGGCTTTCAGGGCGAAGCTGGCGGTCTGTTGCAGCACTTCGCCTTTCTTCGAAGTAGCAACCACGACCAGGTCGTACTGACCGGCGCCCTGACCGGTGAGGGTCATGCTGAAATGCGGGTTGTTGCCGGCTGGAGCTTCCTGGAACAGGACGCTTTCACCTCTGGCGTTGAACACAGTGGCTTTCACGGTGTAGTCGCCGCCCTTGGCGATGGCGTTGAAGTGCAGGTCGACCTTGCCGTCCTTGAGGGTGTATTCGGACTGCATGCCAGTGATGGACAGTTCGCCCGGCTTGGCAGCCTGCTCTTTGTCGATCATCACGTTGACGATGTCGCTGCCTTTCTTGACCAGGATGTCGTTCTTGCCAAAGTTGGGTAGCACTTCGTCCTTGTCGTTGAGCAGGCCCATCTGGTAGCCCTGCTTGGCAGCGTTGACCTTCTTGGCCAGTTCGTGCGGCCAGACGTCGGCCTTGGCCAGTTCGGCGGAGCTGATTTGCAGCACGATCTGCTTGGCGGCCTGTTCGCCCTGGGCATTGAACACCCGGGTCTTGACCTTGTCGCCGATGCTCAAGGCTTCCGGGTTGACCTGGCCGACAGTGGTCCAGCCCGAAGGAATGACTGCACCGTTGTCGATGTTCAGGTCGACCACTTGATAGAAGGTGGCGTCGGTGTCGTGGACTTTCCAGGTCGCCAGCACGACGTGGTAGCCGCTGCGGTCGGACGGAATGTTCACGGTGTGCTTGGTGGTTTCTCCAGCTTTCGCCGGAACGTTGAGGGCTGGCCATGGCTCATCCAGCAGTGGGGTGCTTTCGAAGGAATCACGGGTCAGTGGCTGGTTGGGGTTCCAGTCTTTCTTGGTGATGTAGAACTGCCAGTAGCGAGTGGCGTGGGGAGCGGCGTACTTCCAGGCGAAGGTCTGCGGGCCTGGCTTGATGGTATTTTTGGTCCAGCGAGTACTGCTTTGTTCGTTGATCGCGGAGAAACGATCCAGGCCGCCGGCAGGAATGGTGCCGTTGGCCGGGCCGCACTTGGTGAAGTCACCGGTACAGGCCTGGGCGGCGCTTGGGAAGTGCGAGAAGCCGCCTTCGAACTTGCGGCCGATGTACTCGGTGCTCTGTGGCTCGTAAGCCACCGCTCCGCAGTTGCTGTTCTGGTTCAGGCCTTTCTCGTTGCACATGTAGGCACGGGACTTGGGGCTCTCGATGTAGCCGTGAGCGCAAGCTTGCTGAGCAGCAACGCCGGCAACGCTCATGGCCAGGACCAGCGGCAGCTTGAGGAACGAGCGAACTCGGTTGGATTTGATCATTGTTAGATCCTTGAGCAGATAGAAGGAAATGCAGGAGTTCTCGGGGGCGCCACTGGGGACCGATCTGAGGGGACGGTTGGCATCCGTGCCAGAGCTGCCCTGGGAACAACCACAGGCTACGCGGCAGGGTCTGGGAGGGGACATGGGACGAGTACGAGAGTCGCCAGCTAGCGCTGTTGGGCAGCAAGGGCCAGGCGTGCCGGGCGTTGTCGCGCGTTTTTGCGCGATTGCCAGCACTGGTACGGAGCGTGCTTTGTACGCAGAAAAAGCGTGGCATTCACATGCCACGCTCCAAGGTGAAACCTTCACCACTGATGGTTACTGGCGATCCCAGGCCATGGTCCAGTGACTACCGGTACCTGGCTCGTAATGCGTCGCTCCGGCCTTCCACTGCACGCAGTAGCCGCTGTAGGGGAAGGGCTTGCACTTGTAGGTATTGCCGTCCTTGGGTTGCAGCACCAGGGTGCCGGCCTTGTAGGTGCTCAAGCCTTGGGGGAAGACGTGATCGTACTTGCCGCCTCCCTCACCGCCACCGCCGCTTTCCTCCTGTTTCAGGGAGAAGCTGGCAGTCTGCTGCAGCACTTCGCCTTTCTTCGACGTGGCTACCACGACCAGGTCGTATTTGCCGGCGCTCTGACCGGTCAGCGTCATGGAGAAGTGCGGGGTATTGCCGGCTGGAGCCTGTTGGAACGCCACGCTTTCACCCTTGGCGTTGTACACCGTGGCTTTCACGGTGTAGTCGCCGCCCTTGGCGATGGCATTGAAGTGCAGGTCGACCTTGCCGTCCTTGAGGGTGTATTCGGACTGCATGCCAGTGATGGACAGTTCGCCCGGCTTGGCAGCCTGCTCTTTGTCGATCATCACGTTGACGATGTCGCTGCCTTTCTTGACCAGGATGTCGTTCTTGCCAAAGTTGGGTAGCACTTCGTCCTTGTCGTTGAGCAGGCCCATCTGGTAGCCCTGCTTGGCAGCGTTGACCTTCTTGGCCAGTTCGTGCGGCCAGACGTCGGCCTTGGCCAGTTCGGCGGAGCTGATTTGCAGCACGATCTGCTTGGCGGCCTGTTCGCCCTGGGCATTGAACACCCGGGTCTTGACCTTGTCGCCGATGCTCAAGGCTTCAGGCTGAACTGCGCCGACAGTGGTCCAGGTCGACGGAATGGTGGCGCCATTGTCGATGTTCAGGTCGACCACCTGATAGAAAGTGGCGTCGGTGTCGTGGACTTTCCAGGTCGCCAGCAGCACGTGGTAACCGCTGCGGTCGGACGGGATGTTCACGGTGTGCCTGGTCTTGCCGCCCGCCGCGGTCGGGGCGTTCAGGGCTGGCCATGGCTCGTCCAGCAGAGGTGTGCTTTCGAACGAATCACGGGTCAGTGGCTGGTTGGGGTTCCAGTTTTTCTTGGTGATGTAGAACTGCCAGTAGCGGGTGGAGTGGGCCGCCGTGTAGTGCCAGGTAAAGGTCTGCGGGCCCGGCTTGATGGTGTTCTTGCTCCAGCGCGTGGCGGTCTGCTCGTTGAGCTCCGAGAAACGCGCCAGGCCGCCGGCAGGGATGGTGCCGTTGGCCGGGCCGCACTTGGTGAAGTCCCCAGTGCAGGCCTGGGCGCTGCTTGGGAAGTGCGAGATGGACCCTTCCCCCGGGCGGCCGATGTACTCGGTGCTTTGTGGCTCATAGGTCACGGCGCCGCAGTTGGCGTTGAGCTTGCCACCATTGGTATGGCACATGAAGGCGCGGGATTTCGGGCTCTCGATATAACCGTGAGCGCTGGCTTGTTGAGCCGCGAGCGCAGCCATGCCGATGGCCATGGCCAGCGGAAGCTTGAGGAATGAACGGGCTCGGTGCAACGTGATCATCGATTGATCCTTAGTTGGGAATTATTGGATTCAACACGCGATCGTGGGGAAGGATGTGCAGCTGGCACCCCTGTCTTGCGCCCCCCGAAAGCAAGCGCAAGGGTAGGAAGGGCGGGCGCCACTTCACATGGGACAAGTACGAGAGTCAGTCAGCGGCGCGCGAGCAATGCCCCTGGACCAGGGCCGGAGGGGCTGGCGCAGGGCCGCCAGGTCGGCCTTGGCCTGTTCGAAGATGCGCTCCATGCTGTGCAACAGGTCGGCCTGGCAACGGCGGACTGCCTGTGGCTGACGCACGTTGACCTGGCGCAGGGCCTGGCAGGCCGCGGCCATTTCGCTGGCATCGATCAGACAGGCCACGCCGGTCAGGCGGTGGCTCAGGTCACCGATGGTCTCCGTCATGGCGGCCAGGTCGGTGTCGCGTATCTGCTGGATCTCTTGCTGCAGGTTTTTGGTCAGCTCAAGGAGAATGCGCCGGCGCAGGATCGAACTGTTCCGGCCTGCTTCATCCAGGTGGTCGAGGCTGAAGGCGCGAATATCCCGAGGCTCTTCCTCGACCGGCGCGTAGTTGTTCAGGACTTCCTGCAGGCGTGCCAAGGTCACCGGCTTGATCATCAGGTCGTTCATCCCGGCGTTGGAGCACTGGGTGGCTTCATTGCTCAGGGCACTGGCGGTGTAGCCGATGATCAGCCGCTGGGGCAGCCCCAGGCGCCGTTCATCCTGGCGCACGGTGCGAGCCAGGGCGTAGCCATCCATGCCCGGCATGTTGCAGTCGCTGATCAGCACGTCGTAGGTGGATTCGCTCAGGGCCAGCAAGGCCTGTTCGCCGCTGCACACATGTTCTGCCTGATGCCCCAGGCGACCCAGTTGCAGAGTCAGCACCAGGCCGTTGGTCGACACATCGTCCACCACCAGGACTCGCAGGGCCTTGGCCTCCTGCTGGTCGGGTAACAGGGGCTCGTCCACTGGCCCTGGGGCCAATTGCCAGCTCAGGGGCAGTTCCACGCTCACGCAGCAGCCCTGGCCGGGCTGGCTTTCCAGCCAGATATGCCCATCCATCAACTGGGTCAACTGATTGCAGATGCTCAGGCCCAGGCCCGAGCCGCCGTAGAGGTGGGCGGTGCGCGCGCTGGCCTGGCGATAGGGCTCGAAGATCAGTGGCTGCAAGGCCAGGGGAATGCCGATCCCGGTATCGCTGACGCTCAGGGTCAGCAGGCTGACGCCTTCGCGCAGGACACTTTCGCTGACTCGGACATGGATGCCGCCCTGGTCGGTGAACTTCAGCGCATTGCTGATCAGGTTATGGAAGATCTGCTGCACGCGCAGCGAGTCGACCCAGTACAGGCGCTGGCGGTCGGCATGGTAGTCGAAGTGCAGTTGCAGGTTTTTCTCCCGCGCCTGGGCGGCAAACAGGCCGAGGCTGTTGGTCAGCAACGGCTCCAGCGCGGTAGGGTGCGCAGCCAGCTGCATCAGGCCGCTCTCGATCTTGTCCAGGTCGAGGATGTTGCCGATCAGGTCGATCATCGAAGTCGCCGATTGTTGGGCCACCCGCAGGTTGTGCGATGGCAAGGTGCGGCTGCTGGTTTCCAGCTCCAGCAGGCCCACCAGAGCGTTGAGCGGAGTGCGCAGCTCGTGGCTCATGGACGCCAGGAATTCGCTCTTGGCCGCGCTGGCCTTGAGTGCCACCTGCTTGGCTTCGCGCAACTTGATTTCCAGGTGTTTGCGCTCGGAGATGTCCAGCCAGCCGCCGAGCAGTCCCTGTAGCAGGCCCCGGGCGCTGTAGAAGGGGACCAGCCATTGGTACAGGTAATGTTGTTCACCCTTGATCACCAGGCTGGTGTCGAGAAAGCGCGGCCGGTGGTTGTGCAGCAGTTGCTGGTGCTCGTCTTGCAGGACCTGGGCGAACTCCGCTGGCATGTTCAGTTGTTCGGTGGGCAGGCAGCCTTCTACCTGTTCCTGGGAGGTGCTGAAGAACTCCTCGTAGGCGCGGTTGCAGGTGCTCAGGCGACCATGCAGGTCGCAGACGTAGAGTGGCGTCGGCAGACCGTTGAGCAGGGAAAATTGGAATGCCAGCTTGTCCTGCAGCCGGGTCTGGGCGCAGATCCGTTCCTTGACCTGGATCTTCAGCCGCCAGTTCCACACCAGGAACAGGGCGAAGATCACCAGAGCCCCGACGCCGACGTGCCAGGCCTGCTCTGCGGCCCATTCCCAGAAATTCTCCCGGGGGCGTTCGGCCACCACCTGGATATCACTCAGCGGTGCGCGGGACAACGAGTCCAGCAGCTTGTCGAGGATACCCAGCAACTCGCCGGAGCCTTGGGCCACGGCGAACTGGTGGGGGCTGGGCGTGGCCTTGATCGACAGGCCGTATTGCAGGCCGGGGCCAGGCTGCATCGGGTCGCTAGCGGGGCTGTCCAGGGTCGCGTCGGCCCGACGCAGGCGCACCAGGTCAAGGGCCTGTTGGAAGTTGTCGGTAAGCATCAGTTGGATCTGCGGATAGCGCAGACGCAAGTGTTCAAGCAGCGGGTGCTGGCGCGGCAGCGAAAGGGTGTGCCCCTCCATGGCCTCCAGGGAACTGGGGGAGCTGTCTCCGTTGCGGATGATGAAGGCCCAGTTGCGGGTGACATAGGGCTGGCTGAAACGTATCCCGCGGGAGCCGTCGGCAATCGCCAGCGGGCGGCTGGCCAGGTCGACGTGGCCTCTGGCCAGTTGCTCCAGGTCGTGGGACCGGGACTGGCTCGACTCGATGTTCAGTTCCAGGCGAAAGGCATCGGCGAGGGTCTGCAGCAGGTCGACGCTGCGACCGGACCAGCGCCCGTCGCTGGTGCGATACAGGTACGGCGGCGTTTCATGGGCCAGCAAGTTGATTTGCCCGTGGTCCTGTAACCACCCCAGTTCCTGGGGGCTGAGCATGAACGTGTCGATCGGGGAGTAGGGGAACGGCCCGTGGCTGGCCTGCTGTTGGAGTTTGAGCTTCTGGGCCTCGGGAATGCTCTGCAGCGCATGGTTGAGCAGGGTCAGCAGGGTGAGTTCATCACGGCGCACGGCGAAGGCGAAGCCGGTGTCGGGCAGTTGTGCGGAAAACTTGTTGTGCAGAGCCAGGTCCGTACGTGCCTGGAGGTACAAGCCGGAGCGGAACTGGTCGCCGATGAAGGCGTCCGCTTCGCCCCGGGCCAACTGCTCGAAGGCCAGCGCCGTGGTACTGACCTCGCGCAGTATGCTCAGGGGGTAGGCCTTGCGGACCCGATTGCTGTCCAGGTAGTTCTTTAGCACCAGCACCTGCTTGCCTCGCAGGTCCAGGGGCAGGCTGCGGTCACTGGAGCGGCCGACGATGATGGGCTGGTTGCGCAAATAGGGCAGGCTCAGGCGCAGCTCCGGATTGGCTGCTTCAAAATCGCTGGCCCTCGGCAGCAGGTCGATCCGCTGCTCCAGCAGCGCATCCACCGCCGCCTGGGGCGAAGGCAGCTCGACGTTTTCGAAGTGCAGGTCCAGTTGTTCACCGATGAGTTGCAGGTACTGGTCGGAGATGGCCTTCAAGACCTGATTGCCGGCGCTCTCCATGGGCCGATCCGGCGGTACGATCCGCGCCACCTTGAGGCGCTTGCGCGGCAGACTGTCGCGCAGCTGCAACAGTTTGTTCAGCGGCAGGTTGCTGTCCCGGGCGGCTGGCGGCAGGTTGTCGGCGTGGGCTGTGGCCAGGGTTGGCAGGCTGGCCAGCGGGATAAGCAGCAGGCAAAAGCGCTGCATCCTCCGGCGCACGAAGGAAAGCGAAAAGAGATACATAGAGGGGGGACTCCGGGATGTGCCGCGCTTGCAGCTCAGGAAAGGCCGTGCTCCTGGATGTACAGGAACAGGCTGGCAGAGGTGTCCAGGCCGAGCTTGCGCATGGCGCTGCTTTTTTGCGTGCTGATGGTCTGCTTGCTCCGGGACAGATGCAGGGCAATGGCACCGATGCTCATGCCGGTGCCGTACAGGCGTAGTACTTCGACTTCCCGGGCCGAGAGTTGCTCCGGTTGCAGCAACGGCTTGCCGTGCAACGCGGCGCTGGAATCCAGCAGGTGCTGGATCGACGCGGAGACGAAAGGCGCACGCGGGCTGGCCGCCACGGCCTTGGGCAGGTCGTTGAGCAGGCCGCGCTTGCTCACCAGGCCCTGGATGCCCAGCTTGAGCACGCTGCTGATCAGCGCCGGGTTGTCGAGCATGGTGACCACCACGATCGCCAGCTGCGGGTACAGCGTGCGCAAGCGGCGGATCAGGCGGATACCGTCTACCTGCTCGCCGCCGGGCATCATCAGATCCGTCAACAGCAGGTCGCAGGGGTGACGCTGCAGGTTCTCCAGCAGGGCTTCAACACTGTGGGCCTGGGCGACCACGTCCAGGTTGGCGCGGTTCTCCAGCAGGGTGTGTATCCCAATCAGGGTCAGGGGATGGTCATCGGCTATCTGGACGCGGATCGACATCGTTTTTCGCTACTCGGCTTTTCGACAGGCATGAGCACCCAGCAAAGCGCCGGCTTCCTTTGGTTGGAGTAGGCATTTTGCTAGTGGGTTCGTCAGAGGTTTCGCAGGGTATCACTGAAATTGGCGTCAAAAAGCTGCTGAGGCGCTTTTAAGAATCGTCTTATGTTTGCTAAGAAATGTCCTGTAAATATGTAGGATGCGTAGCTGATTTGTAGTGTGAAACGCCTCTGGATTGGGCTCTCAGCGGTGCTTTTCTGCTTCGTTTCTGGCGTTTTTCAATCCTGAAGGCGCTTTCGGGATGGGGCTCATTCCAGAGGCGGCAGGCGCCGTTTGATCGGCGATTTCTTGACAATCGCGGTGTTGGTTTCGGCGTAGTGATTGAGGTGGTCCAGCAGGCTGTCCAGTTGTTCCATGGAGCGCACCTGGAGACGGGCAATGAAGCAGTCGTCGCCGGTGACCTTGTCGCATTCGGTGAACTCGGCAATCGCCAGGATCTGCCGTTCGACCTCCTGCAACTTGCCCGGCAAGGGGCGGATGCGGACGATGGCCTGCAACTGGTAACCGAGAAACCTGGGGTCGATCTCCAGGGTATAGGCGCTGATCACGCCGCGTTCTTCCAGCCGGCGCAAGCGCTCCGAGACGCTGGGGGCGGACAGCCCGCTGATCTGCGCCAGGGCTTTGAGGGAGCGTCGCGAGTCCTGCATCAGGGCGCTGATCAGGGTTTGGTCGATGGCATCCAGCATGGCGATCTCGTTAGGTGAATGGGCTCTTTGGCCTTGATAAAAAAGGTCTGAATCGATTCTAGCCCAGGTTTTGATCTGGCGATGGGCTCTGCTGGCTGGGCATAATTTGCCCACTTGCAAAGGAGCCTGATGATGGATGCACAAACCCGACGCGGATCATTGGAAATGACCGCTGCCATGCTGATTTCCGGAACCATTGGCTGGTTCGTCCTGGTGTCCGGGCAACCGGTGCTGGATGTGGTGTTCTGGCGGTGCCTGTTCGGCGCCGGGACCTTGCTGCTGATTTGTGGAGCTTTCGGCTTTTTGCGTAAGAACATTCTGAGCAAACGCGCCTTGATCCTCGCGGTGCTCAGTGGCGTGGCCATTGTCGGCAACTGGGTGCTGCTGTTCGGTTCCTACTCCCGGGCTTCGATCGCCATCGGCACCGCGGTGTACAACGTTCAGCCGTTCATTCTGGTGGCCCTCGGGGCGTTGTTCCTGGGAGAAAAGATCACCCCGCAGAAGCTGTTCTGGCTGGGCCTGTCGTTCGCCGGAATGCTGGCCATCGTCAGTGCCCACGGCAGCCAGTGCGAGGAGGGTGGCGACTACCTGTTGGGCATTGCCCTGGCCCTGGGCGCGGCGGCGCTGTACGCCTTCGCCGCGCTGCTGATCAAGCGCTTGAGCGGCACGCCGCCGCACCTGATCGCCCTGATCCAGGTCTGCACCGGGGTGCTGTTGCTGGCGCCCTGGGCCAACCTCGGCGCGCCACCCCAGCAGGCCAGCGCCTGGGCCAGCCTGCTGACCCTGGGCATTCTCCATACCGGGGTGATGTACGTGCTGCTGTACGGGGCGATCCAGAAACTGCCGACGGCCCTGACCGGCGCCTTGTCGTTCATCTACCCGATTGCGGCGATCCTGGTCGACTGGGTGGCCTTCGGGCACCGCCTGGGGCTGCTGCAATGGGTGGGCGTGGGGGCGATCCTGCTGGCCGCGGCCGGCATGCAGCAGGGCTGGACCCTCAAGCGCCGGCGCAGCGTTTTGCAGTAGGCGCTACAGGTTCTGGCGGGGGCCTGCAATAGGCTCCCTCGGGCCTGGCCGGGGCCCTGGCATGGGCCCTGTACCGGTCGGCGCCTGGCCTTGACAGGCCAACCCGCAGGGCTAGATTTTACCCTGCGCTGAGGCTTTTCCAGCGCGCTTGCCCCTTGATCCAGGCCCCTGGGCATCCTGCCCTGGCGCGCCTCGGTCACCCGCAACCACCGGTTCGCGTCGTGCAGCGCCGGGCCGGCCCTGGAGCGCTCATGAGTACTCGACGCAAGGTTCCCGGAATCCGCAACTACGATGGTCCCGCCGGTGGCTGGGGCGCGCTCAAGGCCACTGCGACCGCGGTGCGCGAGCAGATGGACACCCTCAAGGCGCCGCTGACCCTGATGCGCACCAACCAGCCCGACGGCTTCGACTGCCCGGGCTGTGCCTGGCCGGACAAGGAGCACAAGTCGACCTTCCAGTTCTGTGAAAACGGCGCCAAGGCGGTGACCTGGGAGGCTACCAACAAGCGGGTAACCCCGGCGTTCTTCGCCCAGCATCCGGTGACCTCATTGCTGCAGCGTTCGGACTACGAACTCGAAGACCTCGGGCGCCTGACCGAGCCCCTGGTCTACGATCGCGCCAGCGACACCTTCAAGCCTGTGGCATGGCAGGACGCCTTTGCCCGCATCGGCGAGATCCTGCGCAGCCTGCAGCCCGAGCAGGTGGAGTTCTACACCTCCGGGCGCGCGTCCAACGAAGCGGCCTACCTGTACCAGCTGTTCGCCCGGGAATACGGCTGCAACAACTTTCCCGACTGCTCGAACATGTGCCACGAGCCCACCAGCGTCGGCCTGCCGCGGTCCATTGGCATCGGCAAGGGCACGGTGTCGCTGGAGGACTTCGACCTCTGCGAGCTGATCATCTCCATCGGCCACAACCCCGGCACCAACCACCCGCGGATGATGGGTACCCTGCATGAAGCTTCGCGGCGCAAGGTGCCGATCATGGTCTTCAACCCTTTGCGCGAGCGTGCCCTGGAGCGGTTCGCCGACCCGCAGAACATGGTGGAGATGGCCACCTACGGCTCCACCCGCATCGCCTCGTCGTACTTCCAGGTCAAGGCCGGCGGCGACGCGGCGGCGATCAAGGGCATCATGAAGGCGCTGCTGGCCCTGGAGGACAGCCTGGGGCAAGTCCTGGACCAGGCATTCATCGCCGAGCACACCCAGGGCTTCGAGGCCCTGGCGGCGGACCTGCATGCCACCGCCTGGGCAGACATCGAGCAGGCCAGCGGCCTGCACCAGGCGGACCTGGAAATGGTCGCCGCGGCCTATGCCAAGTCCAACGCCACCATCGTCACCTACGGCATGGGCATCACCCAGCACAACGAAGGCACGGCCAATGTCCGGCTGATCTGCGACCTGCTGATGTTGCGGGGCAACCTGGGCAAGCCGGGGGCGGGGATCTGCCCGTTGCGCGGCCACTCCAACGTGCAGGGCAACCGCACCGTGGGCATTACCGAGAAGCCTTCCCCGGCCTTTCTCGACAAGCTGCAGCAGACCTTCGGCTTCACCCCGCCGGCGCATCACGGTCACGATGCAGTGCAAGCCATGCAGGCGATGATCGCCGGCAGCGCCAAGGCCCTGCTGTGCCTGGGGGGCAACTTTGCCGTGGCCCTACCGGACCCGGGCCAGTGCTTCCCGGCCATGGGCAAGCTGGACCTGAGCGTGCACATCGCCACCAAGCTCAACCGCAGCCACCTGCTGGTGGCCCGGGAAACCTTCCTCTTTCCCTGCCTGGGCCGTACCGAGCTGGATATGCAGGGCGGCCTGCGTCAGGCGATCACCGTCGAAGACTCGATGTCCATGGTGCATGCCTCGGCCGGCAAGCTGGCGCCGGCCTCCGAGTTTTTGCTGTCGGAACCGGCGATCGTCGCCGGCATGGCCCGGGCCACCCTGCCGGGCAGCCGCGTGCCCTGGCTGGAGCTGGTGGCCGACTACGACAAGATCCGCGACCTGATCGAACAGACCGTGCCCGGCTTTGACGACTACAACGCCCGCATTCGCGTGCCGGGTGGTTTCCGCATGCCCCTGGCGGCAGCCGAGCGGCAGTGGCTGACGCCCTCGGGCAAGGCCGAATTCTTCGTCTTTCCCGGGCTGCATGAGGACAAGGAAGTGGACGGCGCCGATGTGCTGCGGCTGATCACCCTGCGCAGCCACGACCAGTACAACACCACCATCTACGCCCTGGACGACCGCTATCGCGGGGTGTTCGGCCGCCGCGACGTGCTGTTCATCAGCCCGGCGGACCTGGCCGCCCGGGGCCTGGCCCATGGCGACCTGGTGGACATCGAAACGGTGATCGGCGGGCGCCGGCTGCGCTACGAGAAGATCACCGCCATCGAATACAAGATCGCCAATGGCACGGTGGGCGCCTACTACCCCGAAGCCAACCGCCTGGTGCCCCTGGACTACCTGGACGTGGACAGCGGCACGCCGTCCTACAAATCGGTGCCGGTGCGAGTGTTGCGCTCAAGCCCCGCTTGAACGGAGCCACAGCGCCTCGCGACTCGTGCAGCCGCTGCCGCAGGCTGCGCACGGTCGCGTAGCGGCCGCGGCGATCCGGAAAACGCTGATGCCCGACGGTAGATCGCCAAGCAAGGCCCTGCGGTCCTTTGCGCAGCCTCGCAGGCTCGGCAGCGGCTACAGGGTCGTGCGCTGTGGGAGGCCAGAGATGCTTGATGGCCCGGGGATTTGGTGAATGGGAGGGCGGCACCTTCCAGGGGGAGCAATCTCCCTTGCCACGGTCACAATCTGCTATTTTCCTGTCGGTGATTTTTCCGACCGCAGCCTGTGGAACCCATAATGCCCCAGCCGTCCTCCCTGGCCGAGCGCAAGCCCGAGCCCCAAGCCATCTGCAACCCCATCACCCGTAGCGCGATCTTCATCGTCGCCACCCTGGCGCCCGGCGCCGCTGCCGCGCAAACCGTGCGCGACTGGTGCGCCGATATCGCCGCCTTGACCCGTTCGGTGGGCAAGCGCGTCCCGGGGGGCAATCTGTCCTGTGTCTGCGGTTTTGGCTCCAGCGCCTGGGACCGCCTGTTCGGCGGCCCGCGTCCGGCGTCGCTGCACCCGTTCATCGAGGTGGGCGTGGAGGGGCGCCGCGCGCCATCGACTCCCGGCGACCTGCTGCTGCACATCCGTGCCGAACAGATGGACCTGTGCTTCGAGTTGGCCACGCAGTTGCTCAAGCCCCTGGGGGATTCGATCAAGGTGGTGGACGAGGTCCAGGGCTTCCGCTATTTCGACATGCGCAGCATGGTCGGCTTCGTCGACGGCACCGAGAACCCGGAAGGCCGCGAGGCGGTGGATTTCACCCTGGTGGGGGACGAGGACCCGCAGTTCTGCAATGGCAGCTACGTGCTGGTGCAGAAGTACCTGCACAACATGACCGCCTGGAACGAACTGACGGTGGAGGCCCAGGAGCGCATCATCGGCCGCACCAAACTGTCGGATATCGAACTCGACGATGCAGTGAAACCCAGCTGCTCACACAGCTCCCTGACCACCCTGGAAGAGAACGGCGAGGAGGTGAAGATCCTGCGCGACAACATGCCGTTCGGCCGCCCGGGCGCCGGGGAATTCGGCACCTATTTCATCGGCTACGCCCGCTCGCCACGGCCGGTGGAGCAGATGCTGGAGAACATGTTCGTCGGCCGCCCTGCAGGCAACTACGATCGCCTGCTGGACTTCAGCACCGCGGTCACCGGCGGGCTGTTCTTCGTGCCCTCCGCCGACCTGCTGGAAGACCTGGCCGAGCGCGCGCCCACCGGCCTGTAGGCGCAAAAAAACCGGCCCGCTATTGCGGGCCGGGGTTGCAGGCGTTATAGCCCCTGCTCAGTGGCTGTGCATGCCGGCGGCTTGCATCAGCAGCCGCAACACGCCGGCCACCAGCCCCAGGCCCACCACACTGGCCAGCCAGATACCCCCCATCCACAGCAACCGCTGCCAGGTGGATGCCGGCCGCGTCGATAGCCTATCCATGCGCCAGCTCCAGCATCAGTGCGCCGCTGCAGGCGAGCATCAGCAGTGCGCCGATGAACAGCAGGCTCAGTTGCGCCACAGCCTTGTGCCAGGGCAGGGGTGTAGCTCGATCAATGGTAGCCATCGCCAATCCTCACTTTGCCGCGGAACACGTAGTAGCTCCAGCAGGTGTACATCAGGATGACCGGCAGGATGAACAGGGTGCCGATCAGGATGAACAGCTGGCTGGACAGCGGTGAAGCCGCCTCCCACAGGCTGATGGACGGCGGCACTATGTTCGGCCAGATGCTGAACGCCAGGCCGATGTAGCCGAGGAACACCAGCACCAGGGTGAACACGAACGGCCAGTGGGAATGGTGCTGGCGCAAAGTGCCCAGGAGCCCGAACAGTGCTGCCAGCCCCAGCACCAGCAGCGCACCGAAGATCACGATATGGGCATGGCTGAACCAGCGGTTGGCGATCTCCGGGTGCAGCAGCGCGGTCCACACGCAGAGCACCGCCACCACCGCGGTCAGCGCGAACGCCAGGGGCCGGGTGTAGTGGCGCATGCGCGCTTCCAGCATGCCTTCGGTCTTGACCAGCAGCCAGGTGCTGCCCAGCAGCGCATAGGCCACGATCAGCCCCAGGCCGCAGAACAGCGGGAAGGGCGCCAGCCAGTCCAGGGTGCCGCCGGCGAACTGCCGATCGACCACCGGGATGCCGCTGATATAGGTGCCGATCACGATGCCCTGGCACAGGGTCGCCAGCAGTGAGCCGCCGATGAACGCCCAATCCCAGATGTGCCGTTTCTCGGGGCTGGCCTTGAAGCGGAACTCGAAGGCCACGCCGCGGAAGATCAGCCCTGCGAGCATGAAGATCAGCGGCAGGTACAGGGCCTCCAGGATCACCGAATAGGCCAGGGGAAAGGCGCCGTACAGCGCCGCGCCACCGAGGATCAGCCAGGTCTCGTTACCGTCCCACACCGGGGCCACGGTGTTCATCATCACGTCCCGCTCCCGGGCATCGGGGATCAGCGGAAAGAGGATCCCCAGCCCCAGGTCGAAGCCGTCCATGATCACGTACATCATCACCCCGAAGGCGATGATCACGCCCCAGATCAATGACAGGTCTATGCCTTGAATCGTCATGTTGGTTGCCCTTGTTTCAGAGGTGGTGGTCGCCGGTGGCGAAGGTCTCGGGGATGGCCGACAGCGGCCGGCGCGGAGTCGGCTCCTGGCCGGGCGCAGTGCTGGGCGGATGCTCGTGGTGGGGCTGCGGGCCCTTGCGCACCAGCTTCATCATGTAGCCGATGCCCACGGCGAACACCGAGAAGTAGATCACCACGAACAGCGCCAGGGAGATGCTCAGTTGCGCCACGCTGTGGTTGGAGGCGGCGTCGCTGGTGCGCAGCAGGCCGTACACCACCCAGGGCTGGCGCCCGACTTCGGTGGTGATCCAGCCCGCCAGCATGGCGATCAGGCCGGTGGGGCCCATCCACAGCACCAGGCGCAGGAACAGGCGGTTGCGGTACAGCGCGCCGTTGCGTCGCAGCAGCAGGCCCAGCAACCCGGTGAGGATCATCAACATGCCCAGGCCGGCCATGATGCGGAAGCTGAAGAACACGATGGCCGAGTTGGGACGGTCTTCCTTGGGGAAGCTCTTGAGCGCCGGGATCTGCTTATCCAGGCTGTGGGTCAGGATCAGGCTGCCCAGGTAGGGCACTTCCACGGCGTAGTCGGTTTTCTCGCCGTCCATGTTGGGAATGCCGAACAGCACCAGGGGCGAGGGTTCGCTGCCGTGGTTTTCCCAGTGGCCTTCGATGGCAGCGATCTTCGCCGGCTGGTGCTCCAGGGTGTTCAGGCCATGGGCGTCACCGACCACCGCCTGGATCGGTGCCACGATCAGCGCCATCCACAGCGCCATCGACAGCATCTTGCGCACCGGCGGCGTGTCGTTGCCCCGCAGCAGGTGCCAGGCGGCGCTCGATCCGACGAAGAACGCCGTGGCGACGAATGCGGCAATCGCCATGTGCATCAGGCGGAAGGGGAAGGACGGGTTGAAGACGATCGCCAGCCAGTCCATGGGCATGATCCGCCCATCGACGATGGAGAAGCCCTGGGGCGTCTGCATCCAGCTGTTGGAGGCGAGGATCCAGAAGGTCGAGATCAGGGTGCCGATGGCCACCATCACCGTGGCGAAAAAGTGCAGCCCGCGACCCACCCGGTTCCAGCCGAACAGCATGACCCCGAGAAAGCCCGCTTCGAGGAAGAACGCGGTCAGCACTTCATAGGTCAGCAGAGGGCCGGTGATACTCCCGGCGAAGTCCGAGAAGCGGCTCCAGTTGGTGCCGAACTCGTAGGCCATGACCAGCCCGGAAACCACGCCCATGCCGAAGTTGACGGCGAAAATCTTCGACCAGAAGTGGTACAGGTCCTTGTAGGTGCTGTTGTGGGTCTTGAGCCACAAGCCTTCGAGCACCGCCAGGAAACTGGCCAGGCCGATGGTGATGGCGGGAAAGATGATGTGGAACGAGACCGTGAACGCGAACTGGATGCGCGCTAGGTCGAGTGCCTGTAGATGAAACATGACGAAACCCTCGTAATGGCTGGGGGCCCGCGCAGGCGCCTTCCGGCCGCCGTGAACCCGGGTTCGCGGCGTACGGCAAAAGGCTGCGCGGGGCAGGCTGGAGCGGCGCCTTGGCCGCTCCGGCCGGGTCAAACGCCGACGGACTGGATCAGGTTGCTGGCCGCCGCCGGCTCCAGGCGGATGGCGATGAACTTGGAGGTCGGCGTGTAGGTGCGGTCGCCGTAGCTTTCCAGGGGCACCAGGGGGTTGGTCTCCGGGTAGTAGGCGGCCGACTGGCCGGTGGGAATGTCGTAGGCGATCAGGGTGAAACCGCTGACCCGGCGTTCCCGGCCGTCATCCCACAGCGACACGATGTCGACCTTCTGCCCCGGCTCGTAGCCCAGCCGGCGGATGTCGTCCTCGTTGGCGAACAGCACCTCGCGCATGCCGTAGACCCCGCGATAGCGGTCGTCCAGGCCATACAGGGTGGTGTTGTACTGGTCGTGGGAGCGCATGGTCTGCAGGATCAGGTCGGGCTTGACCTTGAGCTTGCGCACCCCGGCGCTGACCAGGTGTTCCGGCAGCTCGCTGGGGATGAACCGCGCCTTGCCGGTGGCGGTGTTCCAGCGCCGTTGGCTGGCGTCGTTGCCCAGGTGGAAGCCGCCGGGGTTGAGCAGCTTGAGGTTGAAGTCGGCAAAACCGGGGATGGTGTCGGCGATCAGGTCGCGGATGCGCCCGTAGTCTTCGATCGCCCACAGCCAGTCGATGGGGTGCTGGCCCAGGGTGGCGTTGGCGATGCCGGCGATGATCGCCGGTTCCGAACGCAGGTGCGGCGACTTGGGTTTGAGCTGGCCGTGGGAGATATGCACCATGCTGAAGGTGTCTTCCACGGTGATGCCTTGCGGGCCGTTGGCCTGGATGTCGATATCGGTGCGGCCCAGGCACGGCAGGATCAGCGCCTCGCGCCCGGTCACCAGGTGGCTGCGGTTGAGCTTGGTGGCGATGTGCACGGTGAGCTCGCAGTTGCGCAGGGCCGCGTGGGTGCGCGGGGTGTCCGGGGTGGCCTGGGCAAAGTTGCCCCCCAGGCCGATGAACACCTTGGCCCGGCCCTGTTCCATGGCCGAGATCGCCATCACCGTGTTGTGCCCGTGCTCCCGGGGCGGCTTGAAGCCGAAGCGCGCCTCAAGGGCATCCAGCAGCTCGGTGGGCGCCAGTTCGTTGATGCCCATGGTGCGATCGCCCTGCACGTTGCTGTGGCCGCGCACCGGCGACAGGCCGGCGCCGGGACGGCCGATATTGCCCCGCAGCAACAGCACGTTGATCACTTCCTGGATGGTTGGCACCGAGTGGGTGTGCTGGGTCAGGCCCATGGCCCAGCACATGATCGCGCGCTTGGCCTTGCGGTACATGCGCGCGGCCAGCTCGATGTCGGCCAGGCTCAGGCCGGACTGCTCGACGATGTGGTTCCAGGACGTGGCATCGACTTCGGCCAGGTAGCTGTCCAGGCCCGAGGTGTGTTCGGCGATGAAGGCCCGGTCGAACACCGCTTCGCCATTGTTGGCCAGGGCTTCGCGCTCCCAGCGCAGGAGGAACTTGGCTATGCCGCGAAAGGCCGCCATGTCGCCGCCCAGGGCCGGGCGGAAGTAGGCCGAGGAGGTGGGCTCGGAGCCGTTGGTGAGCATCTCCAGCGGGTGCTGGGGGTGCTGGAAGCGTTCCAGGCCACGTTCCTTGAGCGGGTTGAAGCAGATCACCTGGGCACCGCGTTTCACCGCTTCGCGCAGTGGCTCGAGCATCCGCGGGTGGTTGGTGCCGGGGTTCTGGCCGATGACGAAGATCGCGTCGGCCTGTTCCAGGTCATGGAACACCACCGTGCCCTTGCCCACGCCGACGCTTTCGAACATACCCACGGCACTGGCCTCGTGGCACATGTTGGAGCAGTCGGGGAAGTTGTTGGTGCCATAGGCGCGCACGAACAGTTGGTACAGGTAGGCCGCCTCGTTGCTGGCCCGGCCGGAGGTGTAGAACTCCGCCTGGTTGGGCGAGTCCAGGCCCTTGAGGTGGCTGGCAATCAGGTCGAAGGCTTCGTCCCAGGTGGTTTCCACATAGCGGTCCTGGGTGGCGTCATAGCGCATGGGGTGGGTCAGGCGGCCCTGGTACTCGAGCCAGTAGTCGCTCTGCGCGGCCAGGGCCGAGACCGTGTATTTGTTGAAGAAGGCCGGGTTCACCAGGCGCCCGGTGGCTTCCCAGTTGACCGCCTTGGCGCCGTTCTCGCAGAACTTGACCATGCCATTTTCCGGCGACTCGCCCCAGGCGCAGCCGGGGCAGTCGAAGCCGCCGTTCTGGTTGGTCTTGAGCATGGCGCGGATGTTCTTGAAGGCATTCTCGCTGCCCAGCCAGTTCTTGGTCACTGCGATCAGCGCCCCCCAACCGGCAGCGGCGCCCTTGTAGGGTTTGTATCGATCAACTTCGCTCATGATATTTCTCCAATACAGCGCACGCAGGCAACCGGCCGACATTGAATCGATGTCAGTGATTGTTTGACTGCACAGGCTAAATGCGGTTGTTGTGAACTTGTTTGAGTTCGGTATTGCTTATTGGCGTGGAGTAACTTTCAGGGCTCGTTATATGGGCCACGAATAAAGCCTATTCGTCACCCGTGGCCGCTGTCTAATCGCAATTAATGACCGGCTGATCGAAAGCCTCTATCACCGTTAAAAACCTATATATATCAAATGCTTGATTGTTTGTTTCGATCTTTGTTGGAAGCGATTTGAGGAACGATAGATTGTATTGATCAGCCAGTTGTTAATAGCGATTGGACGGGGTTTTTAATGGCTTTTAATCTTGCCGCCAATAACACCTTCTGCATGTGCTTGTGTGGAAGAACTTCAACTAATCGCGATGGATTCCCACCGTCGAAAGAGGCTCGGATGTCAGATCAGGTATTGCTCGATGGCTTCGCTCGGCGGGTCGACTATCTGCGCATGTCGGTGACCGACCGCTGCGATTTCCGCTGTGTGTATTGCATGGCCGAGGACATGCAGTTCCTGCCGCGCCAACGCATTCTTACCCTGGAAGAGCTGTACCAGCTGGCCGAACGTTTCGTGGCCCTGGGCACCCGCAAGATCCGCCTCACTGGCGGCGAGCCGCTGATCCGCCCCGGGGTGGTCCAGCTGTGCCGGGACATTGCCCGGCTGCCCGGGCTGCGGGAGCTGTGCATGACCACCAACGGCTCGCAACTGGGCAAGCTGGCCGCGCCGCTGTTCGACGCCGGGGTCAAGCGCCTGAACATCAGCCTCGACAGCCTGGACCCGACCCTGTTTCGGCAGCTGACCCGCACCGGCGAGCTGGGCCAGGTGGTCGCCGGCATCGACGCGGCGATTGCCGCCGGCTTTGAGCGCACCAAGCTCAACTGTGTGGTGATGAAGGGGCGCAACGACCAGCAGATCAACGAACTGGTGGCCTTTGCCATCGACCGCGGCCTGGACATCTCCTTTATCGAGGAAATGCCCCTGGGCACCATCAGCGAACACAGCCGCAGCGATGCGTTCTTTTCCAGTGCCCGGGTTCGCGAGCGGATCGCCGAGCGCTACACCCTGATCGAGTCCGCCGAGTCGACCCAGGGCCCGTCGCGCTACTGGCGCCTGGCCGAGGCGCCGCACATTCGCCTGGGGTTCATCTCGCCCCACAGCCACAACTTCTGCGGCACCTGCAACCGCGTGCGCCTGACCGTCGAAGGCCGCTTGCTGCTGTGCCTGGGCAACGAGCACTCGGTGGACCTCAAGGCCGTGCTGCGCGCTCACCCCGGCGATACCGGGCGCCTGCAGCGGGCCATAGTCGAGGCGATGAAGCTCAAGCCCTACAGCCATCACTTCGAACTCAACGACGAGGTGCAGGTGGTGCGCTTCATGAACATGACCGGCGGCTGAACCGTTGCTCATCACGGCTTTTCATTGTGCAAAGGTTCTACCCCGATGATCGTCAGATCCAAACCCAACCTGATCAGCGTGCTGATTTCCCTCAAGGGGTCGATTGCCAAGCGCATCGCCCTGCGCAGCCTGCTGGTGACCCTGCTGGCCTCGGCCATCGTGCTGATCGAGACCTTGCACCCGGCGTATTTCTCCAAGGTCAATGCCACCCCGTTCACCTTGCTCGGCCTGTCGCTGTCGATCTTCATGAGCTTTCGCAACAACGCCTGCTACGACCGCTGGTACGAAGCGCGCAAGGCCCTGGGCACGGTGGTGACCGAGGTGCGCTCGATGATCCGCGAAACCCAGGTGCTTGAAGACACCCGGGCGCGCAGCGCGATCCTGCGTGACCTGTGCGGTTTCGCCCATGCCCTCAAGGCCCGGCTGCGCCGCGAAGATGAACTGAGCGCTGCCGAAACCTGGCTCAGCCAGTTGCCGCCGGCAAGCACCAGCAACCTGCCGGACAGCCTGCTTCGCCAGATCGCGCGCCAGTGTTCGGACCAGGCCCAGGCGGGGCGGCTCAGCGAATGGCGCTACCTGCTGCTGGCCAATCAACTGGCAGCCATCACCGGCGCGCAATCCACCTGCGAGCGGATCAAGGCCACGCCGCTGCCGTTTCCCTACACGTTGCTGCTGCACCGCACCAGCTACATGTTCTGCATCCTCCTGCCCTTTGCCATGGCCGAGCCCCTGGGCTGGCTGACGCCGATCTTCACCGCCATCGTCAGCTACACCTTCTTCGGCCTGGACGCCATTGGCGACGAGCTGGAAGACCCCTTCGGCCACGACGAGAATGACCTGCCGCTGAGCGCCATCGTGCGCAACATCGAGCGCGAGATTCTCGAAGCCCTGGGGGCCACCGAACTGCCGCCGGCGCTGGAGCCGGTGGACTATGTCCTGAGCTGATCCACTGTTGTTATCCGAGGTTGCACATGAATGAACTCACTCACCTGGACGACCAGGGCCGGGCCAGCATGGTGGATGTCACCTGCAAGGCCGCTACCGAACGCGAGGCCCAGGCTCGGGCCTGGGTGCGCATGCTCCCGGCCACCCTGCAACTGATCCAGGACCAGGGGCATCCCAAGGGCGATGTGTTCGCCGTGGCGCGCATCGCCGGGATCATGGCGGCAAAGAAGACCCACGAACTGATCCCCCTGTGCCACCCGTTGCTGCTCACCGGGATCCACATCGAACTGCAGGCACTGCCGCCGGACCGGGTGCAGATCACCAGTTGCTGCCGGCTCAACGGCGCCACCGGGGTCGAGCTGGAAGCCATGACCGCCGCCAGCGTGGCGGCGCTGACGATCTATGACATGTGCAAGGCGGTGGACCGCGCCATGGTCATCGAAGGGCTGCACCTGCTGAAGAAGCAGGGCGGCAAGTCCGGCACCTTTATCGCAGGAGAGGCCCGATGATTCTGGTCAACTACTTTGCCCGCTACCGTGAGCAACTGGGCTGCGGTGGCGAGAAACTGCCCCTGGATGCCAGCCTGCGCACCGTCGAGGACCTGCGCCAGCGGCTGATGGCCCGGGGTGAAACCTGGGCGCAGGTGCTGGGGGAGAACAGCCTGATGTGCGCGCTGAACCAGGAACTGTGCAAGCTCGATGCGGCCATCGAGGACTTCGATGAAATCGCCTTCTTTCCGCAAGTGACCGGAGGCTGAGCATGAGCATCCAGGTGCAGACCCAGGCGTTGAGCCTCGACCAGCTGAATGCCGGCTTGCAGGCCGGCGACGCCAGCGTCGGCGGCGTGGTGACATTTGTCGGTTATGTGCGCGATCTCAACCTGGGGGAGGCGGTGCACAGCCTGTTTCTTGAACACTACCCGGGCATGACCGAGCGCTCGCTGCAGCGCATCGTGGAGCAGGCCCAGGCGCGCTGGCCGCTGAACCGGGTGAGCCTGGTGCACCGGGTGGGGTTGCTGCAGGTGGGTGAGCCCATCGTCTTTGTCGGGGTGGCCAGCGCCCATCGCCAAGCGGCCTTCGAGGCTTGCGCCTTCATCATGGATTACCTCAAGACCCGCGCCCCGTTCTGGAAGCGCGAAGTCACTCCGGCCGGCGAACGCTGGATCGATGGCCGCGAGAGCGACCGGCAGGCGGCCGAACGTTGGGGTGTGGAACGTTGAGCTTATGCCGCTGACAGAGGCTTGAGGGAAGGGGGTAACCACGCCGGATGCCTGTCATCCGGCGTGGTGCATTTACACCGGGCTGTAGATCCGTGGGGCGTTGCGGTGGGGGACGTGGATCAGGTTCAGGCGATGCTTGTTGGCCCATTGCACGGTGAGTGCGGTCGGCGCCGAGAGGCTGACCAGGGTGCCGAGGCGGGCGCGCACGGCCTTGTGGATCAGTTCCAGGCTGCAACGGCTGGTGACCACGGTAAAGCCCTGGCTGCCATCGATCCCGGCCTGCAGCAGCGCGCCAATCAGCTTGTCCAGGGCGTTGTGGCGGCCGATGTCTTCCTGGCACAGGCGCACCTCGCCCTGTTCGTCGAAGTACAGCGCCGCATGCAGGGCGCCGCTGCTGCGGGCCATGTGCTGGGCCTGTTCGATGCGCTCGCGCAGGCCCTGCAGGTGTTCGGCAGGTGGCAGGGCCGCGGGTTCGAGGATCTGCAGTTGCGGCAGCGCCTGTTCCAGGGCCTCCACTCCGCACAGGCCGCAGCCGCTGGTGCCGGCCATTTGCCGGCGATGGTCCTTGAGGGCCCAGAACGCCCGGCTGGAAATTTCCACGTCGGCCTGGCAGGCCTGGGGGAAGTGGCTGAGGCGGATGTCGTAGATTTCGCCGAGGTCATTGACGATGTCGTTGGTGATGCTGAAGCCGCGAATGAAGTCTTCCAGGTTGCCCGGAGACACCATCATCACCGCCTGGCTCAGGCCGTTGTAGGTGATCGCCAGGGCGATCTCGGCGGCCAGCGGCGCCTCGGCCATCGGGCCGTCGGCGCTGTACTCGCGATAGGCCACCCGCTGCGGCGCCGGCGCCGGCGCATTGGCCTCGGGTTGTTGCTCCGTTTGTTCGATCCGGCAAACCATGACCACACCTCGTTGCATTCGATTTGCCCAGGGCCATGGGCGGCCCTGGGGCATTGATTCACTCTTTGATCGCAAACAGCTTCTTGGCTTCGGCGAAGCACTTTTCGGCAATCGCCGAGCGCGGCTCGGTCTTGCGCATCACCAGCCCCAGTGGCGCCAGCACGCTGGCATCCGGCAGTTGGATAAAGGCCAGATTCTCGATGGGCGAATCCAGGCCGCTGTCCAGGGGCATGATCGAGCAGCAGAAGCCTTCGTGGATCGCCTGGAACAGCTGGTAGGTGGAGTCGCTTTCCAGGATCGGCTGCGGGTTCAGGCCGCGGCTGCGAAAGCTCAGGTCGATGGACTTGCGATAGTGCATGCCGGTGCTGAGCATGCCCAGCGGCAGTTCGGCGGCGTCCTCCCAGCTCATCTCAGTGCCTTCGAAATGAAAGTGCCGGGTGTCGTAGAGCAGGCCGACCCGGGTCTCGCCGATCTCGAAGAAGTCCAGGTAGTTGGGGTTGACGTGGTCCAGGTAGCAGACCCCCAGGTCCAGCTGGTTGTTGCCGATGTCCTCGATGATCCGGTCGGAGCTCATGGACGACAGGCTGAACTGCAGTTCCGGGAAGCTCGACGATAGCTGCTGCACGTAGCTGATGGGGTTGAAGCCGCTCAGCGGTACCAGCCCCAGGCGCAGCTTGCCCACCAGTTGCCCGCGGCAGGCAGCGGCTTCGGCGAACAGCCCGTCATGGGCTGCCAGCAGGGTCTTGGCCCAGGCCAGCACCCGCTCGCCGGCTTCGGTGAAGCCTTCGAAGCGCTGGCCACGGGTGACCAGGATCAGGTCCAGTTCATCCTCAAGATTGCGCAGGCGCATGGACAGGGTCGGCTGGGTGATATGGCAGCGCGCGGCGGCCTGGCCAAAGTGCCGGGTCTGCTCCAGGGCGATCAGAAACTTGAGTTGCTTGATGTCCACGGTGGCACCTGTTGTGGGAAAAGTCGGGTTCAGTAATAACGCAGGTGTTGCGCCCATGAAAAGGCCTGGGGCCTTGCCCGGTCGCGCCCTTGGGCACCTCCGGCGGTGTTCAGGCCAGGGGCTTGGGGCCTGCTTCAGACAGTAGTTCAGGGGTATTGAAGTTGCTCAGCCGCGGATCGTCCGCGGCGCAGGGCAGGGGCCTCAGCCCATGGGCGACCAGGGCCCGCAGCAGGCTGCGCTCGCCGTTGTCCCAGGCCTGGCGCAGGTCGCCCAGCAGCGCCGTGGGGATCAGGCTGAACATGGGTTGCCATTGCCCGGCCTGCTGCACCATCACCGGCCTGGCGTCGTTGCCGCGGGCATCCAGCAGGGCCTGGATCAGCGCCGCGTCGATCTGCGGCGCATCGCAGGCCAGCACCAGCAACCAGGGGTGGCGGGCCGTTGCGAGGCCGGCCAGGACTCCGGCCAGGGGCCCGGGGAAATCCTTCTGCCCGTCCTCCACCAAGCGGTCGGCATAGGCCCAGTAGCGCTCGGCGTTGCGGTTGCAGGAAATGATCAGGTCATCGCTCAAGGGCCGCACCACCGCCTGCACATGGGCAATCAGCGGCTGGCCGCGCCAGGCCACCAGGCCCTTGTCCTGGCCGCCCATGCGCGAGCCGCGGCCACCGGCCAGCAGCAGGATCGCTGTCTCTTATACACATCTCCGAGCCCACGAGACGTAGAGGAATCTCGT